>Ga0302233_10001014_pt1 | contig 20681 bp, 21 predicted proteins | sample II_Palsa_N3_1_FD_193516 | JGI IMG/M metagenome (GOLD analysis project Ga0302233, IMG submission 193516) | Peat permafrost microbial communities from Stordalen Mire near Abisko, Sweden - II_Palsa_N3_1 | ecosystem: Environmental > Terrestrial > Soil > Palsa > Peat permafrost | place: Sweden... | reverse complement strand
TCAATCATCAGCGCCGCGGCCGCCAGCAGGCCGGCGTTCGCGCCAAGATTCTCAGACGCAACCGTGTAGCTGCCGCCGCCGTGCGGATAGGCGTCGATGGTCTGCAGGTAGGATACGAAGACGATGGTGAGCAGACCGATGATGGCGAAGCTGATCGGTACGATATGCTGAATGCCCGCGAGGCCAAGAGGGATGAGAAGCGTTAGAGCCGCCTCTGGACCATAAGCCGCAGAACTGAGAGCGTCCAGGCCGAAGACTGGAATGCCGGCGATAGGACCGATGTGCTCTGCGCGCTCCTCGGATGTTGCGAGGGGTTTGCCAATTAAGAGATCAGACAACGACATTGAGCGCTCCGCCGCTCGGCGATGAAATCGATGGCCGACGTGCAAAACAGAATACGTCGTACTGCGTAAGAAATTCGTAAAGTCGAGAAATGCACTTGGCTTGCCGCAGGGTAAGAGGCTCGTGGAGGCGAAAAGGCGAGGGGAGGATTTGAGCATCTTGTGCTCGGATGTGGGGAGATATGGTCCTCATGTCCGACATCGATGGTGGATGTATCCCGTTGGTGGGCTGATGATCGGTGGTGCTGGTGGCATACAGACCGTGGAGATAGTGTTTCTGCTTCTGCTCGTGTTTGTAGCGATGTTTGCAGGACTTGCGCGGCGGCTGAAGGTTCCCTATCCGATCCTCCTTGTGATTGCTGGGCTGCGGTCGGCTGGTCCTTTTGACCGGCGGTGGTGTGGTTATCGGATTGACCATTGGCGGGGTGGTGTCGTGGTTCGCGAGGTGGGTTGACGACGGGCCGATTGAGATTGTGATTAGCATTCTGGTGCCGTATGCGGCTTATCTTACGGGCGACCGGGCACATGTGTCTGGTGTGATCGCGGTGATTGCATGCGGCATGTATATGAGCCGGAAGAGCCCAGAGTACATGTCACCGCAGGTGCGGCTGCAGGCGGCAGCTGTGTGGGATGCGCTGACGTTGTACTGAACGAGATTGTGTTTGTACTGATTGGGCTGCAATTGCCGTATGTGATGGGCCAAATTAGCGGTATGAGCCGGGTAGTGCTCCTGGAATATGGAATTGGCTTCAGCGTGGTGATGATGGCGGTGGGGATGGCGTGGTATACGGGGAAACTTATATTGCCTACGCCGTGCGGCTGTGAGTGCAAAAAGTCGAAGTGGAAGAGCCGGAACCACGAAGATTGTTTGTGATTGGGTGGGATGCGCGGGATGTTGTCGCTGGCGGCGGCAGTGTCATTGCCATTTGCGCTGCCGGATGGGAGGATGTTTCCGCAGAGGAGCATGATTATCTATCTGGCCTTTTGCCTGATTGTTGCGACGCTGGTGGTCCAGGGGCTGACGCTGCCGTGGCTGATTCGAAGTCTGGGATTGTCAGAACCGCTCGACATGAAGGACGAAGAGCAGGAAGCACAGCGTGTCTTGCTGCGAGAGGCCTTAGTGCCTTTGGACAGGAAGCGATCGAAGGACCGGGATCAGTCAGCAATGTTTGGGAAATTAATCGCGAACTGCCAGCAAAGGCTGGATGCGATGCCAGTGGAACGCGAAGAGCGCATGCGTGGGCTAGTCGATCAGACACGGCGGAGTAATGCGATTTTGGCCGTGCTTCAAGTGGAGCGAGTGGCGCTGATCCGGCTGCTAGATTAAGGACAGATCATGATGAAGTGTTGAGGTCGCTGCAGCCTGAGTTCGACTTAGAGGAGCCGTGTTCACACAGGGTCGGTTGTAGCGCACTAGAACCGGCACTCAAAAGTCCCGTTTCTGGTAAGTTCAATTCTAATTCAACGAGGAACAGGCCCAGCCACTCAGCGAGGTGTTTAGTCGGACGCGGCACACGTTAGGCAGCGCGTTCGCTTTGGCTCGTTGTGCCCGAGTGACGGGCAATTTGGAAGTTGCGCTTCAGTTGGTGATAACAGGCGTGGCTGTCGAAAAACTCATCCTCGGGAAGCGCTCATAAATTTCATCGCGCCAGGATGCACTACAAGGGACTTTCTCGGCTCGGCTGGACATTTTCTATCCCAAATCTGCGGCTGTTTGTCCCGAAAACAACTTTTTCAACACCCACAGGCCTTAGCTCTTAATGAGTGACTTGGCAATTTTGCAACAAGTGAGAAAGCTGCTGATGACAATCGCGCCTACACTTCCGCGCGATTCCTGCTACGAGGCTTCCGGGCGCACACTCCTCGAAATCGGGATCAACGTCGCCAGAATGCCGCCGAGCAGAAGATAAATTGAAGGAGGCTCAGGTACCGGAGCCTCAGTGGTCACAGAAAAAGCTGTCGAACCCAGGTTGTCCTGAGCGTTGCCATCGGCGCCGCCGAATAGAGTGTATGTTCCCGAGTATACTCCGACCGCATCGAGAAGAGGATCACTCACGGTGACGTCGAACAGCTCGATATCGCCAGAGGAATCGCCCGGTTGTCCGTCTGGGGCCAGCGAGATCGGCACGTTGCTAAGGAACTGGTCAGTGGTCGTGAAGCTGAGGCCGTCGAGATTCAGATCATCGCTGTTCAGGTAGATCGTACTTGCAGTGTCGTTCGTGATCGTGCCGAAGAACTCAATCGTCTCGCCGGCTACGACGGTTTGATTCGGCTGGTCGAATGAAATCGTGATGTCATCGGCTTTCGCCACGGCTGTCCCCAGCGTTGCCAGGATCAAAGTGCAAAGTAAGGTCTTCATGGTTTCCTCTTGTTCTCTCGTATTGATTGATTAGGGCAGCGTGATGCGAGCGCTTGAGCTGAATGTTGAGCCAGTGTAGGTGCCGCTGATCGCGATCGAACTGGCAGCCCCCGATGCGCCTACAGAATCGGGAACGCTCACGGTCGTCTGCGTGGAAGCTCCTGCAGCGATCGTGCCGAGGGCTTGTGGTAACGGCGTCGCCGAATCCGACCCCACCTTGACGCCCGTGAGCACGACGTTCGCGGCCGCAGTCTGTCCAGTGTTACTGATCGTAAGCTGGACGACCACTTCTCCGCCGCTGCGCGTCAGCACCCTGGTAACAACCAGATTGGCCGGTGTGGCTGTTGCCGGATTCACCGTAATGGTCGTGGAAGCATTGGCTGTCGCGTAGTCCGTTGTGTCGGTTGGCGTGAAGGTGACCGAAAGCGTCTGGTTTGCGCCGGCCTGCAGTACCGTTCCCGCTGGCGGGTTGTAAACGAAGGTTCCCGGAATGCTCGCCGCTGCGTCCAGCTGAGAGGAAGAAAGAGCGCTGCCAAAGGTGATCGCGGCGGGCGCGGGCCAGTTGATCGTCGGTACGATTTGCGCTGGTACGGTCGGCGTAAACGATACTCCCTTGAAGTTGGAATCGGCCGGAGCCGCAGCAAGCTTGGTAAAGGACTCCTCCGCAGTCTGAGAAGCCGTCGTGAAGCTCAGGGTGTCGGTGATGCCATACAGATAAGTCGGATCGAGATCGAGGATCGTCGCGTTGGTTGCGAAGAGCTCAACTATGTCTCCGGAGACTGTACCGGTCAAACCATACAAGCCAGTCGTGCCGGATGCGCTGCTATTGGCCACCAGGGGCAACCCCTGGTGAAGCGTATAGGCGAGGCTCCAGGTTCCTGATCCGTCGGGGCTGCTGTTAACCCACTTCTGCAACCCGCCGTCGCCCAGAGTGCTGTTTGCGGAAGTTTGTTTGGTGTTACCCGTATCCGCGACGTAGAGCGTGGACGCATTCGCGAAGAAGTAATTCGACGGACTGATGTTGATCTGCAGACCAGTGTTCAGGCCGTTGCCGTTGCTGTTCGCGCCCGTGGTAATTGTTACTTTGCCTGTGCCGCCGGTATTACCAAAGCCGAGAATCAAATTGGGGCCGCCTGTATCCCCGGTGGGGGGATTTGTCGGCACAAAGAGAGTTGTCGCCGGCGGCGTGCCCAGCGTGCCGATCAGGGACCGGTTATTGCTCTTGCCCTCCGTGCTGTCGGCGGAGATGTAGAGCGTGTTGCCATAAATCTGGACGGTTCGAGTGTCCTGCGCGATAAGAGGCTGGATATACCCGGAAGCGACGCATGAGCTGGTGGGAAGAGCATCCCCGCCTGTGATCGCCGTCGGACTCATATTGGGAGCCAGTTGCGGGATGTAGAACACGCCGCCAGTCATATCGCAGCCGCTGCCCTGGCCTGAAACATAGGCCGTTGTGCCGTCGAGGGTATAGGCACTGCGTGGATTGTTCGTATTGAAGATGTTGTAGAGCGCAGCCGAGGAGTTGACGTTGCCGTTCGCGTCAATCAAGGCCAAAACCCTTGGCACCGGCGTGTAGCTTTGTCCCGTCAGACTGCCCGACTGACCCAGAGCATTCGAGGGAGCTGCCCCAAACAAGGGCGGATTCGCATTGAAGGAAGCGGCATTGACACCGTATCCCATGATCGTCAGGTATCGGCCGGAACCGGAGAGTTGCAGGGTCCCCTCCGACGACGATCCATATTCTCCCGAGACGGGGAAGTTCGCGCCGGAGGCAGTTTGCGGCAGTACGAAAGAGTTCACATATACCGCGCTTGTCGTGCCGATCGGCGCGTATTGAAAAAGCGTGAGAGGAGCTGCCTGATTGTCCCCATATCCACCGGAGGAGCTGTTGCCCGTTTCTGTTCCGGTGCCATTTGGGACTGCAGTGCAAGTGCCCCCGTAGACGCCGCATCCTTCAACGGCGACGACCAGATTGCCGGTTGTAAACTGCGGACTCTGCTGAGCAAAGACCGGCCCGGACACAAACAAGGCACTTGTCAGAGCGATTATTCCAACCAGCCTCGCGGGCATGGGAAGCTTTTCCTTGCAGCTCGATTGATTCACGTTAACTCCGTCTGTTGCTGTTGAGAAACCTGCTAAGCCAAAATCCACGAAGTACATAAAGGCGGAGATTTATCGTCTGCCCCAGATGAACAAACGTAGCCTGTGGCAGACTCTCACCGCAAGATGAAAGAGTTTGCAACTTCAATGTTAACAATAGGTTACAAAAATTTCTCGGACAAGCTACGGCAGTCGGGGCAGTTTTCAGCGACGATTGATCAGTCTGATATTAGCGGCGCGAAACCGCATAATCTTGATCTGCCGGGAGCTGCCTCTGACTGTTATCGCGAGAGCCTGTCGCATAGGCCGATCGAGGATTTTCCTTCGTGCTTGCTCCGGCTACTGCTGGCACTGTGCTCAATTTGCCTCTTCCGACGCGCTTTGCTGTCGTTTGCACAGTCCAGCCCAGATGGCAGGAGGACGATAACTCCATGCTGCTTCGACGACGATCCGTCTCAGGTGCGCATTGCCCGTTTTCGTGATGCCGCCGCGGCGGGTTCGCTTGACACTCAATACCAGATCCGCTTGCCAGGTCTAAGCCTCAATTGGCGTCGTCGCCACCGGAAGATGAAAGCCATAGAAATGTCAAACAAGCCAAGACAAATTTCTCGAGCGAATCGAGGCGCACACTCCCAGGCAGTGGGCTGGATCTCGAGACAAGAATCTTCTCGGCGTCTGGTCATCTGGTTTGCACAGGAAGCAATCATCGAATCCGCGTGGCCCGATCCTACTCATTTTATGAAACTTGCGTTAGGCGCCAGAGCTTTGCGAAGAACCCAAAGGTCCAATAACAGAATACGAATGTTACGGATGTGCCGGAGACTGTCTTATCCGCGTATCGATTAATTAATGCGCACCAAGCTATAAGGTCCTCCGCAAGCCAGGCAGACTGACTTCTACACTGCATCGCCATGCCGCTCAATCATCACATCGATCGGTTTGATGAGAGCGGCAACCTTTTCGCCTTTTTCAGTTGGAGTTCATGCACGGCACTCGTTATGACAAGAGCCGGACGTTCGCGTCTGAGGTAGCGAGTACGATCTCGGCGACCAACCCGTCAACGCGAATACTCCCTCGGCCTTCGTTTCGGCGTCAGCAATATGATTTATACATAAGTCGCAGGCACGCCTCAAGTTCTCTAAAACCCCGAAAAAGAGAGTTCCAACTATGAGACTCACAGCCCCCCTAGCCCTCGTCGCCTCCACTACTCTCCTCCTCTCCGCAGCACTGCCTGCCCAGCAGATACTTACAGGACAGGCTGCATTCACCGACTGGAACCAGCAACACCCCGGCATCCGCCATAAAATGGCGCTCGCAGACCTGCCCGAACCTAAGCCAGAGGAGGCAGTCCGCAACACGCAATCGTCATTCCCCGTCCCGCCGATGCGTGGCCTGTCGCACCTCCCGGCTTCAGGGTCACCCTATACGCCGGCGGCGACTCAGCCCCCATGCAACGCGCGGACAACAAAGAGGTCATGGAGCTTAGCGGCGGTACCTTCACGATGCCGCGCCTCGTTCGAATTGCGCCAAACGGCAACTTGTTTCTCGCCGACTCCGGTGCTGGCACTCTCTTCATCCTGCGCGGCGTCGGACCCGACGGTAAAGCTGCACGGATCGAGAAATTTGCCACCGGGCTAGATCATCCCTTCGGCATTGCTTTCTATCCCGCTGACAACCCGAAGTACGTCTACGTCGGCAATGCGACCACCATCCAGCGCATTCCTTACCACTCCGGTGACTTAAAGGCTACCGGTCCCGCCCAGACTATTGTTCCCGATATCCCTGGCTATGCCCAACTCACAGGTGGGGGTCATTGGACCCGCGACGTAGTTTTCACTAAAGACGGTCAACACATGCTTGTTTCTGTCGGTTCAGGCTCGAATGCCGACGATGCCGATACGCATCCGAAGGAGTTCCATCGCGCCGATGTTCTCGAGTACACACCTGATGGCAAATTCGTCGAGGTTTACGCTCACGGCATCCGCAACTGCGTCGGCGAGGCTATCAATCCAACGACCGGTCAACTCTGGTGCTCTACCAATGAGCGCGACAACCTTGGCAATCACCTCGTTCCCGATTATGTTACCTCGGTAAAGGAAGGCAGCTTCTTCGGCTGGCCCTGGTACTACATGGGCGGCCATCAGGACCCACGCCTTCCCGAGCCCTGCGCTAACGGCACCGGTCCCTACGCGGAGGCGGCCGCGCTTACCGACGAACAAGCCAAAAACTGCAAGCGGGTCAACCTCTCGTTGAAGGTCAGCACACCAGACGTGCTCGTCCAGCCTCATATGGCCTCGCTAGAAATGGCCTTCTATCCCGCCCGGAAGGAGGAGTTTCCTGAAAGCTACAACGGCGACGCCTTCGCCGCCGAGCACGGCAGCTGGAATCGTCAGAATCGGGCTGGTTACGAGGTCATCCATATCCCCATGCACGACGGCTACGCCACCGGGGAATACGACGACTTTCTCACTGGCTTTGTTACAGCAGACGGCAAGGTCTGGGGCAGGCCTGTAGGCGTAACAGTAGCCAAAGACGGCTCATTGTTCGTCACCGATGATGGTTCGCGCTCCGTCTGGCATGTCACCTATACCGGCAAATAGTTTCCACCAACCGACAGATTGGGCACCTGCAACAGGTAGAGGGCGTCTAGTTTCCTCGTATTCGGGAGCTCTTGTCGTGCGACAAATTCATCCTTAATGAATGGAAGAAGGTAGAAGTATGCTCGACCAGCAACTAACAGAAGAACATCTCGCATTGCTTAATCAAATTCGTCATTTGTCCGGAACAACATCGTCCCTTGAAGCTCTGCAGAGAGACATCGTTGAAGCCATCGCAGTGCACTTGCCTTACTGCCACTGGACTGGTTTCTATATGCTCGACCCGGACGATTCCCAAACTCTGGTTCTCGGCCCCTTCGTCGGCGAACCAACCCCTCATGTCCGCATTCCAGTTACCCAGGGCATCTGCGGAGCTGCTGTCGCTTCGGGAGAGACGGTGATCGTCGATGACGTGAACGCAGATCCACGCTATCTTTCCTGCTCGATCAAGACCAAATCCGAGATTGTTGTTCCTGTCTTCGCACACGAGAAGGTTGTCGGCGAAATCGACATCGACAGTCACAATCCTGCCGCGTTTATGGGTACCGACCGCGTCTTTCTCGAAGAGGTCGCTGGGATTGTAGGGATGTATATCGAAAGGCATTCTGTGTAACAGTCACGCATTAATAACCGTCGTAACCTTAAGTGGCTCTTTGTAGTCTCATCATTCAGGATGCAGAACTGAAGGAGTAAGTGAACGTCATGCTTTTGCTGTTACTCGCCTATTTCGGCGGCATTCTCACCATTCTGAGTCCGTGCATCCTCCCCGTTCTGCCCTTTGTTTTTGCGCGTGCCGATCAGTCATTTCGAAAGAGCGGGCTACCGCTGCTCGCCGGAATGGTGGTCACATTTGCAGTGGTTGCGAGCCTCGCGACCGTCGGTGGAGGCTGGGCTGTTCGGGCCAATCAATTTGGTCGCGTTGCGGCACTTGTGCTCTTTGGAAGCTTCGGCCTTGCTTTGATCTTCTCCTCTCTGGCTGAGCGACTTTCTCGCCCGCTGGTGCAGCTCGGCAACCGGCTTTCGCAGAACTCCGAAACCGACCCCAGCGTCGCAAACTCGTTTTTATTGGGGATAGGTACCGGCCTGTTGTGGGCACCGTGCGCTGGCCCCATCCTTGGATTGATTCTGACGGGTGCAGCCCTGGGCGGGGCAAGCGTTCATACGACTATCCTGTTATTGGCTTACGCGGCTGGAGCCGCAACATCTCTCACGATCGCCCTGCTTGCAGGTGGCCGTGTATTTGCTGCGATGAAGCGTTCTCTGGGGGCAGAGGAATGGATTCGCCGCATTCTCGGCGTCGCTGTTCTTTTGGCCGTGATTGCTGTGGCCTTTGGCCTCGACCGAGGCTTCCTGAGTCGACTTTCGCTGTCCAGCACGACCAATTTGGAACAGCAGCTCCTTGACCGTTTCCATCCTCAGACCTCGGCGACGGCTTCCAACGAACAGATGATGGCGCCCGGCAATGCGATGATGTCTGGCAATCAGCCAGCGATGTCAGGTTCGAACGCGATGATGGCTGGCAATCAACCTGCGATGTCCGGGAACAACGCGATGATGGCGGCTGGAGATAGCTCGTCAGGCGCGGAACCTAAAGCAGATCTCTCCGGCGCAACGGCGTGGATCAATTCTCAACCACTCGCGTTGGCATCACTGCACGGTAAGGTCGTGGTTATCGACTTCTGGACATACTCCTGCATCAATTGCCTGCGTTCATTGCCATACATCAAGGCCTGGAATGAGAAGTACAAAGACAGCGGTCTCGTCATCATCGGCGTTCACACCCCGGAGTTCCCTTTTGAGAAGGATGACTCGAACGTCCGCAAGGCCGTTCGCGATCTCGGCATCACGTATCCGGTCGCGATGGACAACGACTACCGTATCTGGCGCAACTTCAACAACGAATACTGGCCCGCACACTACTTCATTGACGCGACCGGAAAGATTCGCTACCACCACTTCGGCGAAGGTGGCTATGACGAATCCGAGAGCTGGATTCGCAGCCTCCTCGAAAAGGCTAACCACAAGCCGCTTCCCGGCACCTCCACCCAGATTGCCGCAACTGGTGCCGAAGCCGCAACCGACTCCAGCGATGTCCAATCCCCGGAGACCTACATCGGTTATCACCGCGCTGAAAACTTCGCCTCCCCCGGTGGTTTCAATCAGAACGAACCGCAGGTCTACGAAGGGCCCTCCACCCTAAAGTTGAATCAGTGGGCGTTTGCAGGGAACTGGCAGGATGAACGTCAGATCGCCACATCGCTGGCACCCTTAAGTGCTATTGTTTACCGCTTTCACGCCCGTGATCTTCATCTGGTTCTTGGCCCATCCAAAACCGGAAAGCCAATCCGCTTCCGCGTCACGGTCGACGGCAAAGCTCCGGGCGCAGATCATGGGGTAGACATAGATGCGGACGGCTACGGCACAGTAACGGAAGATCGTCTCTATCAACTGGTCCGGCAGCACAGTGCAATTCAAGACCGCACCTTCCGCATAGAATTCCTGGTTCCAGGCGTTCAAGCATATTCCTTCACCTTCGGCTAAACATCTGTCCACCAACCGTGGATGTATTTATATAGGGGAAAGCATCATGACAAATAATCTGCGAGACCAATCACAACTTTCAAAGACAGACACTGTCTCCACACAGCGTTCGAACCGTCGCGCCTTTCTCGTCACAGCAGCCAGTGCGTGTGGCATCGCCGCTCTTGCGACATGGCGTCCTTCATTCGTAGCCGCAGCGAGTGGAGGAGCCGGAACCGTCACCGTCGTCCAGTTTTCCGATGCAGGGAAGCCTACCGGGAAAGTCACTGTTCCGCGCGTTGTTCGATCCGACGCTGAGTGGAAGCAAAAACTCACCCCGATCTCATTCGAAGTGTCCCGGCATGCAGGTACTGAGCGTCCTTATTCCGGCAGCACCTGGAATAACCATGACCACGGTTTCTATCGTTGCATCTGCTGCGACAACGCCGTTTTCAGCTCGGAGACTAAGTTTGAATCCGGCACGGGGTGGCCTAGTTTCTGGCAACCGATCGCCAAAGAGAACATCGTCGAGATACGCGATATGAGCGTGGGGATGGAGCGCACGGCAGTGTCCTGTCGTGAGTGTGATGCTCACCTGGGCCACGTCTTCGATGATGGTCCTCGCCCAACCGGTCTCCGGTATTGCATGAACTCGGCTGCGATGCGGTTCTTGAAGACCGCCTAAACTTTCATAGATTGATTCGGGGGGACGCCTGCGTTCATAATGATGTATGGCGACCTCCACATCTTTTGTTCCAACCTCTGAGCTTCACGCTTCGGACGCGACAAGCATGGCCAGACTGCCTCGCGGATGTACTTTCACAGAGGCTGATTGGCAGGCACTTGCTCCCTTCTGGTATCCGGTCGCCTTCTCGCACGAAGTCGCCGACAAGCCTTATGCCGCCCGACTTCTCGATGAGAGAGTTGTGGTCTATCGTCTTTCCGATGGCTCCGTCGCCGCCGCGAGAGATATCTGCTACCACCGGGGAGTTCCTCTGAGCCTCGGTCACGTCGAAGGCGATGAGATCATCTGTAAATATCACGGGCTGCGCTACGACCGCGAAGGCAGATGTACCTGCATCCCAGCCCATCCCAACGGAGCGATCTCCCCTCGGCTGCGGCTCGATATGTACCAGGCGCAGGAGCATTATGGTCTGATCTGGGTGCGCCTGGTCGACAACGGCCCGCTTCCGCTGCCTGAGATGAAAGAGTGGGACGATAAAGATTATCTGCAAGTACTACCCGACAGCGTGGCCATTGAGGCTGCGGCCGGACGTCAGATCGAGGGTTTCCTCGATGTCAGCCACTTCGCATTCGTGCATAAGGAGAGCTTCGGTGAACCGGACAACCCGGTGGTCCCCGACTACAAAGTCACCAGGACTCCGGGTGGATTCGTCGCCGATTACATCAGCACGGTCAGTAACTACTCACACGCCTACAAGCATCTGAATCCACCCAGCTTTCAGTGGCACAGGCGGTTCGAGGTATTCCACCCCTTCACCGCGAAACTAACTGTTACCTTCCCCGGAGGCGGTCTGCTTCACATCATGAACGCTGCGTCGCCGGTATCAGCCCGGAAGACACGCTTGTTCGTTCCGATCTGCCGCAACTTCGACAAGCATTCTTCTATCGAAGAGACGCTCGACTTCAACTACCAGGTCTTTGCCGAAGATATCGCCATCGTCGAACGGCAGTTCCCGGAAGACCTACCCTTGAATCTGCAGGAGGAGGCGCACTTTCCCGCAGACCGAAGTTCCATTACCTACCGGAAGGGGTTGGCAGCACTCGGCCTGGGGCGCAGCTACACCGCATAGTGAGCAGGAGGTTCTGCCCAATATTCAGTCTTCCTGATCTATCGACTCTGCCATCTCGAAGTAGTAGTGATAGTGATTCCTGCATCCTGGATTAAACCCCGCCCGACACTCTGGGCAGACGTTGCCGCAATTCAGATATTCTCTGGTGCTCAGTTCTGTCCCGCAGACCCCGCAGAGCACCGTTGGTTGATCCCATTCGCTGTGTGGCCACACTTCTATCGAATGGTCGGCTAACGCATCGTGACAGTCCTTGCAGGCATAGTAGACTCCGCAACACTTCATCTTGATTGCGATGATATCCAAGCGCGAGTTGTAGTGAGTGCAGCGGGTCTGTGAGTCCAGATCGATTCCGTGCACGTCGTAGAGAGAAGACATAGATACCAGAGTAGAAGATCGAGGATAATTAGGCATCGTTTGTGGAGGATGAGATGGCGGAGTCGGAAGAGAAACGAGCTTCAGAACTTCTCGAAGCTCAGAGCAAAGCCCAACAGCTATTTCGTGAGGTAAAAACGCGCGACCTCATCCGCCCCGGTATCACTGAGAGCAGTCTCAACGCAGACATCTACGCTCTTGCCAAAGAGATGTATGGAATTACTACCTACTGGCACAAGCGGATTGTCCGTGCTGGAAAGAACACACTGCTCCCCTACGCTGACAATCCTCCAGACCTGACGATCGGAGAAGACGACATCCTGTTTCTGGACCTCGGTCCTGTATTCGAAGAATGGGAAGCGGATTTTGGCCGGACGTTTGTCCTCGGCTCCGATCCTCTGAAGCGGAAGATGCAACACGATGTAGGGGAGGCATTCGCGGAGGGAAAGCGGTACTTCAATGACAATCCGCACATCACCAGCAAGGAACTCTTCAACTATGCCACGTCTCTGGCAACAAAATTCGGATGGGAATTCGGTGGGCCTATTGCCGGACACCTGATCGGACAGTTTCCCCACGAGAGAATCCGATGGCAAAGTGACGCTTTACGTTCATCCTAAGAGTCATGTGTCGATGCGCTCGCTGGATGAAAAAGGTCAGAAGCGGCATTGGATTCTGGAGATTCACTTCGTCGATCGAGAACGTCAGATCGGTGGCTTCTTCGAGGAGCTCCTCACTGTCGGTTGAAGATTTGAACGTACTCGATGGTCAAGGGATGGCGATTGTAGAGTGGGCTGATCTGCGCTGGCGACGCTGAGTCTCCGCACTTAAAAAGTCAATAACAGAATACAAGTGAATCGGCGAAAGAGCTAAAGCCTGCTAATCTGAACCGAAAGTATACGAGACTGACTCCGTATATATGTCTTTATGACAACCGGTTTGGAAGAAATGTATCGATTGGCATGGAAGGCCAAAACGGTGAGGAGATTGACTATGTCCAATTCAATTGCACGACAGCTTGCTGCCTGCATCACATTATTGGCGGCCCTTTCACAGGCTGCGTCTGCCGCCGAGATTCTTATCGTGGATGCGAAATCTCAGCCAGAAAGCTTGACGTTCGCACCGGGCGGCACACTGTTCGTCGGAAGCGCGAGCACTCCATTCGTCTATAAAGTGCGCCCAGGCTCGACCACTGCCGAAAAGTTCGTTGATGCCAGTACTGAAGGCGCTGGCATCTTTTTCTTCGGCATGCTTGCCGATGCCGCTACCAACACGTTGTGGGCGTGTCAACTGACCCCCACGCCCGGCACAACGCCGGTGCAGCGTCATACCGCCCTGAGGGGATTTGATCTCTCCACAGGCGCCCAAAAGCTTCGTTGGAACCTGCTTGATGACAATAGTACGTGCAACGATTTCTCAGTCGGCCCCGACAAGGCGCTTTACATCAGCGACACAGCCAACGGCAAAATCTACAGGCTGCCAGCCGGTGCTACCACCGCCGAACTGTTTCTGGAAGCCCGCACGCTCAACGGCATTGACGGAATTACTTTTTTGGACGGCACGCTCTACGTGAATAATGTGGTCTTCAACAAGCTCTACCGCATCCCGGTGGACGCCGCCGGCAAGCCGGGGCAACCAGTCGACATCTGGATGGATCAGCCCGTAAAAGGGCCGGATGGCATGCGCGCAGTCAACGGCAAGCTACTCATTGCCGAGAATGGCAGCGGCAAGATTGACGTTATTACCGTCGCTGGTGATAAGGCCAGCGTCAGGGTCATTAAGGAAGGACTCAAGACACCAACCGCAGTCGAGCCCGCTGGCGACACGATCTGGGTAGCCGAACGCGGCGCTGGCAAGGCAGTGTCAATTCCAATGCCGAAATGATCGAGATTTGTGACAAACCCCGTTAAGCGACTGCCAATTGCGCAGAGTTCACGATCTGGAAACCCTAGGCTCCAGGTCACACGGACGACACCGCCTGCCGAATACCTCGAGGTTACTTGATCGTTGTCAGGCCAGCGTATTCGAGCTTTGGATACCAGGTGGAACCGCGACCCGCGGGTGTGAGGTCAAGGATCGTCCACAAGGGATCGAGGTCAGGAGCTCCGCGCGGGTCCTGGCCAGGGTCGGCCATCTCACCACTCATCTCTCCGCTCCAGAAGTGGCGGACTGTGCCATCCTCGCGAGTGAAGATAGTGAGGCCGGGGACGTCGCCATCTTCGGCGCTGACATAGGCGCGGGTGTAGTCGCCTTTTGTATCGGAGTAGATCTGCAGGTTCTGCCAGCCACGTTCTTTTTTGAAGTCGAGGAGGCGCTCGATTGGAGAACGTCCAGTGACGGCAAGGGCGACGCACTCGCGCAGATTTCTGGCGGTGCCTTCCCACGAGGTGAGCATTGCGGTGCACATGGGACAGGCTCGATCGCGTTGCGGGCCGAACATCATGCTGTAAATAACTAGAGTGTCCTTGTCGCCGAAGAGTTGAGAGAGGCGGACCGTGCCACTATGGCCTTCGAACCTATAGTCTTCACGGATTCCGCCGCCGGGGGGAAGGGCGCGGCGGAGTACGGCGACGCGTTCGATATGGCGCCGGAGTTCGATCTCCTCGGCGAGGAGGATGTTGCGAGCCTGGCGATATTCGGGCCTCTCGTTGGGAAAGTGCGATTTGTTCTTTGCGGCGAGTTCTGCTGCGGGGGGAAGTACGGTGTTGTCGGCCATTCGGTTCTCCTTGATGAGACGCGCCGTGCAGGCATTCATTCTAATCACGCAGGAGGAAGCGGTCACGTAACCGACCTTCGGTCAGAGATGGTGATGCCGAGCTGGGTGGCTTCAACTCTCCTTTCGAACCCCAAACGGCACCGAGCTCGCTTCGAATCAGCTCATCAGAGTACGCAACCGTCGACGGGGATTCTCTCCGTAGCACGGGTTGAGATTTGAACACTTGCCACGAGTGAACGCAGTTCTGTCAGTTATTCAGGGCGCGTAGGGGCGGAGTGGTGTTCCTATTCTCCGTGATCCGCCTCGACCTGACTCAGCAGTCGCAACGTGGCATCAATGACTGCTGCAGGAGCTTCCCGATGCGGAAAATGGCCGACGCCTTCTAAGAGAATTCGCTCATAGCCCCGCAGGAAATGCCTTTCCTGGCCCTCTGAAGCAGGCGGCAAATCACAGAAATCTGAGGCACCTTGAATCATGATGGTCGGGACTTCAATCAGCTCGATGCTCTTCAGTTTTGCTTGCAATTCATCGTATCGGGAGTCAACAATCTCGCCGGCGAGATACCGAGATCGATATGCATTCAAAGTGATCTCTGCCCAGTCAGGCTTATCGAAATGCTTACTCGCGGCTTTGAAGTCCTCCTCGGCAAACCATCCTTGAGGACTCCAGGTATCCCATTGAATTCGAGCGAACCCAACGGGATCTCGTCGTACCGCTTCAGCTCCCGCATTTGTACATTGAAAGAACTGATACCAGAATTGCTTCGATTGGACGAAGCTTCCCAAATGAAACTCACCGCACGGCTGGTACGCCAATGCGAGTGTTGCAATGGCACGAAGACGTTCCGGAAAAAGCGCCGCGAGTGTATAGGCGATTCGGGCTCCCCAGTCGTGTCCAACGACAGCAAATCGCTCAATTCCCAACTTGTTCGCCAAATCGATAACGTCCTGCGCCATTGCCACAGCTCCCGCAAACCTAGGCGTGGCTTGCGATCGAAACTCTGTCGGGTACGACCCCCGCAGATAGGGCACTACAGTTCTGTATCCTTGCTCTTGCAATTTCGAAGCAACATGCGTCCAGCCAACCGGAGCATCTGGCCACCCGTGAAGCAGGAATGCTGCCGATCCAGATGACGCGCCGTCCATCTCAAAGGCGATGTTTAGTAGCTCTGTTTGTTCAAAGTGCATGGTCGAGAACGATCCTCACTCTTGAGATGCAGAATCCCTCATCATCGGGAGTGAACCTTCGCTCCTTCGCTGTTGATTTCGATGCTTGTTTTGCGTCCGAAACACCCATCGAAGACAACCATTTGGCAAGGAGGCCAACTCCACGCATCTGAGTTGTGTCCAAGCAGATTGAAACGTTCTGTTAATAATCCACTTCCCCTTGGAGTTGTATGAAATTTCTGGCTAGCCCGACAAAGCTGAAACCCACCACAAAAGACGATCTTTTGCAGGTCGTCATCGAAACTCCCGCCGGCAGCCGGAACAAGTTCGCTTTCGACCGCGATCTGAGCGTATTCGCTCTCAAGAAGGTACTTCCCGCCGGTATGACATTCCCGTACGACTTCGGATTCCTTCCCAAAACGCTTGCTCCAGACGGCGATCCCATCGACGTTCTTCTTCTTATGGATGAACCGGCTTATCCGGGGTGTTTGGTTCTTTCACGTCTGATCGGCGTGATCGAAGGTGAGCAGATTGATGGGAAGAAGAAGATTCGGAATGACCGGCTGGTCGCTGTAGCTAACGCGAACCATATGTATGCCAACGTTCGAAAGTTGAAGGACCTCCCGAGCAAATGGCTCGACGAACTCCAGGTCTTCTTTGTCAACTATCACAATCTCGAAGGGAAGAAGTACAACCTACTCGGTTGCAAGGGTGTTGATGCTGCGTACACGCTCATCAAAAAGGCTGAAAAGAATGCGAAATGAGGTCGATCTATGGAAGACGTCCTCATCCGTTTTCCTGTTGGCGGTCTGGTCGTAAGCTTCTTTTCGATCCTCGCAGACATACTTCGGCCTAAGAGTTTCGCGGAACTCCTTGGAGCTGCCCTCGGTCGCGCTCGCGACTTTGGGCTTGACCCTGCGGCATGCCGGGAAAGAATATGCCGCATTTAAGCCCGCTCCATGATGATGGACGCTCCGGCATTTTTTCTGTATGCCCTTTGCAGTGAGTTAGTTGTTTAGACGCTACCGACCTTTAGCGTTGGAGCCTCGCTGGGCGCCATGCCGATCTGGTTTTGCTCGGACTCGGCATTGGCTGGGGGGTAGCCGATGAAGAGGATCGAATTCAACCTCGGTTCAGTCGAAGAAACTCGCGGACACGAGTATCTCGTGTGCTTTGTCTTTCGGGGACTCTGTACTGCGATCGCGGGCTTAGTCGCAAAAAGTTATGGCCCTGGCATCGGAGGGCTTTCTCTCGCGTTTCCCGCAATCTTCCCGGCAAGTGCGACCATAATCGAGGATGAAAAGAGGCGGACGCCGGTGCCGATGGCACCTTACGAGGCAGGCTCGCCGCCAGCATCGGCGCATGGGCGATCAGAAAGAGCTAATGGCTATTACAGCTGCTCCTTGCCATCTAAAGAAGTACCTAGCCGAACCTCGGCTCATCCCACCTCGAGTCCGCCAGTCGCACCATATACCTCCCCGGTGACGTAGCTCGATTCCTGTGAAGCAAGAAGCACGTAAAGCGGAGCCATCTCGATGGGCTGTCCTGGCCGTTTCATCGGCGTCTCAGATCCGAACGCAGGTATCTTCTTGTCCGGCTGACCACCACTGATCTGCAACGGGGTCCACACCGGACCCGGAGCAACGCAGTTAACACGAATGCCGTCCTCAGCAACCTGCCGTGCAAGCGCACGAGTGAAAGCAAGGATCGCTGCCTTGGTGGGTGCGTAGTCGAGCAGAGAAGGGCTCGGATGAGTTGCTTGAATAGAGGCTGTGGTGATGATCGAGCCGCCCGGAGGCATGATGGGCAGCGCCGCCTTGCAGATCCAGAAGAGGGCAAAGACATTCACCTCATATGTCTCCTCTAACTGCTTCGTCGTGATGTCGGCGAGCTTCTCGACGGCGTGTTGCTTGCCCGCAACAAGTGCAAGAATGTCAAGGCCGCCGAGCTTCCGATGAGCTTGCGCCACTAGCTTCTTACAAAAGGTTTCGCTGCGGATGTCTCCGGGAATCGCGACGGCCTGGCGCCCTTCTTTTTCGATCAGAGCAATCACTTCCTTTGCATCGGCCTCCTCGCTCGGAAGATAGCTGATGGCCACGTCCGCTCCCTCACGCGCGAAAGCAATCGCGGCAGCCCTGCCGATACCGGAGTCACCCCCGGTAATCAGAGCTTTCCGATTTGGTAGACGCCCACTGCCAACATAGCTCGTCTCGCCGTGGTCGGGCTGTGGAGACATCTTCTTGGCAAGTCCCGGCACATCCTGCGGCTGATGTTTGAACTTCGGGGTAGGATACTGCTTCGTTGGGTCCCGCATCGTGTAGAGGTTCTCCATAAGTTCTCCTGGAATGTTGGATGCAGCGGGGCGGGTCGGGCAAAGCTCTGGTTTGCAGACAATCTCTCGTTGATGTGGAATAAGGAGTAGCTTTAGGGTGTTAGAGCCTTTAAATGTCCAGTCGGTGTGGCTGCGGACAGATGGCGGATATGGGTTTGCTTTAAGATATTAGAGCCTTGAGAACATGAGCTGAGCCGATAGACCATGCATGAAGAAGCCCTTACAACCCGAGTAAACCATTTGATTACCGGGCAAAGTGAAATGGCTGCGCGAATTCGCTCTTACAACTGGTCACAGACCCCCTTGGGCCCGATTGAAGTCTGGTCTGAAACTCTGCTGGCAACCACCAATCTTATGTTGCACTCGCCCTTTCCGACAATTTTGTCATGGGGACCGGAGATGGTGTTTCTTTACAACGACTCAGCGATTTCGACTCTGACTGAGAAACATCCAAATGCACTCGGTGCCCTGTACTGTGACGTCTTCCGTGAGGCGTGGGACTTAGTGAGCGCCGATCTCGAAGCTTGTTTGTACCGGGGTGAGACGGCAGTGCGGGACAACATGTTCATCCCGATCCTTCTCAACGGTGTATTGGAGGATCAATACTTCAGCTATTCCCTAATTCCCGTATACGAGAACGGCAGAATCGGAGGCGTTTACGATGCTTTCCGCAACATGACCGAGACCGTGATGGGAGCCCGCAGACTTCGTGAAAGTGAGACTCGACTGAAGCTGGCGACCGAGGTTGCGAAGCTGGGAGTCTTTGTCTGGGACACGCTGGGAGACAGCGGAAGCTGGGAGAACGATCAGATGTACGAGATCTTCGGGCGTACGCGGGATCAGGGGCCAATCAACGGCGCCTCCTTCCTAAGCGAGGTCGTGCATCCTGACTATCGTGATATCTTCCGACAGGCCATGGAGCACACGCTGAAAAGGGGCGAGCCGTTCCACTTTGAAGGGCTGATGTATCGCCCTGACGGTGCTCTTCGACGTATCGAGGTCAATGGAGATCTTCAACCCGAGACAGATGGCTCACGAGGCAGAGTCCTGGGCACAATCCGCGATGTTACGACGATTCGGAAGACCGAAGCGGGGTTGCGAGAGAGTGCGAGGCATCTTGGCGAACTTGCAGCTATCGTGGCGTCCTCGGACGATGTGATTGTGAGCAAAGACCTGAATGGCATTATTACTAGCTGGAACAACGCTGCCACACAGGTCTTCGGATACTCCCCGGAGGAGATCATTGGGACTTCAATCCTCAAGCTGATTCCGGAACACCTTCACTCGGACGAAAAGACGATCATCGAAAACATTCGCGCTGGGCGACGGATCGAGCACTTTGAGACCGTCCGGCTCGCGAAAGACGGAAGTCAAATCGATGTGTCGCTCACAGTCTCTCCGATTAAGGATGGAGAGGGCCGGGTAATTGGAGCATCTAAAATCCTTCGTGATGTCTCAAGCCGCAAACGAATGGAGCAGTCTCTGCTGCAGGCGGAGAAGATCGCGGCAACGGGACGGATGGCTGCAACGATTGCGCATGAGATCAATAATCCGCTCGAAGCGGTGACGAATCTTCTTTACCTACTCCGGCCAAAGATCACAGACGACAATGGGCGCGGCTTCCTGGCGACGGCAGAAGACGAGCTCGGACGCGTCTCGCATATCGCCAAACAAACACTTGGGTACTATCGCGAGCACGCCGCGGCGAACCTGACATCAGTCGAGGAGATCGCAGAACATGCGCTCACCATCTACGAACCGCGCTGTATTGCCGCCGGCATCACTGTCAGGAGATCACTCGGTCCTTCGACAAAGGTCGTGCTTCGCCGAGGCGAGATGATGCAGGTAATCTCTAACCTTATCGCGAACGCAATCTATGCGATCCCCGCCGGCGGAACTCTCTCAGTTTCCGTTTGCGATGCCTCTAGTGCAGAAGACGGCATTGTCCTGACGGTTGAAGACGATGGAGTCGGAATTGTACCGAAGGACTTGCCCAAGGTCTTCGACGCGTTCTTCACGACCCGGGCCACGGTCGGAACGGGAATCGGGCTATTTGTCGCAAAGCAATTCGTAGAGGGGCACGGCGGACGAATCGACATCGAGAGCAGTTGCGAATCTGACAGGCACGGAACGACCGTCCGCGTTTTTCTACCTCTTCATACAGCCTACGAGTGATCTCTCCAAAAGAAAAAGCCATACCGTTTCGTAACCTCAGCAGCCTTTTCAAGCACCTTCAACCGCAACTAATGAAGGATTTCTGCGCAAGAGCAGAAGGCAAACGAGTATAGGCAATCTCATCTTTGCGGATCGTCCTTTAGGCGTCCAATAAGAGGAAATTTCTGTGTAATCAGTGGTGCAGAGAGC
>Ga0302233_10001010_pt1 | contig 20713 bp, 15 predicted proteins | sample II_Palsa_N3_1_FD_193516 | JGI IMG/M metagenome (GOLD analysis project Ga0302233, IMG submission 193516) | Peat permafrost microbial communities from Stordalen Mire near Abisko, Sweden - II_Palsa_N3_1 | ecosystem: Environmental > Terrestrial > Soil > Palsa > Peat permafrost | place: Sweden... | reverse complement strand
GACTTCAACTCACGCACATTACCGGGAAAGGGATACTGCAACAGCTTCTGTTGTGCATCCGGAGACAGGCTCTTCCTGTCCAGTTTGTTCTCCTTACAGAACCCGTCGATGAAATGTTTGGAAAGGATGAGAATGTCGTTGCCTCTTTCGCGCAAGGGCGGAAGGGAGATGGGCAGACCGATCAACCGATAGTATAAGTCTTCGCGAAAATTCTTGTTCTTTACTTCTTCGAGTAAGTTCTTATGTGTGGCCACTACGATGCGGACATCTATCTTCGTTACGCCGGTGCTTCCGATCCGGGTGATCTCCCGTTCCTGCAGTACGCGCAGCAGTTTGGCCTGCAGGTTGATATCCAACTCCCCGATCTCATCGAGGAACAAAGTGCCTTTGTCGGCCTCTTCGAACTTGCCGATCCGACGGGTAACGGCGCCGGTAAACGCCCCCTTTTCATGGCCAAACAATTCGCTCTCGATCAGGTCTTTGGGAATGGCTGCTACGTTGACGGCCACGAAAGGCATTTTGTGCCGCTCAGAATTATAATGAATGGCTTTTGCGATCATTTCTTTACCCGATCCTGTCTCGCCGGTGACCGATACGGTGATATTGGTCTTCGCGGCTTTTTCGATCAGCGAGAAGACCTTTTCAATCTGCTCGCTCTTACCCAGGATCATCTGGGAGAAATCATACTTCCTTCCCACCTGGCTCTTGAGCGTCTCGACTTCCTGCTTCAGGTTGCTGATTTCACGCAGGTGGAGGATGCTGTTCCAGAGCCGGTCTTTAGTGTCGTCGTCCTTTACGATATAGTCGAATGCGCCATTCTTCAATAGGTTGATTGCCGTCGCCACATCTTCCTGTCCGGAGATGACAATGACCCGAATGTCAGGATTATGTTCCTTTATCTTTTTCAGCACTTCAGCCCCATCGCAATCGGGGAGGGAGTAGTCAAGCGTTACAACTTCCGGATTTTCATGAAGTTGAGCAAAGAAATCACGGGGGGATTCAAATCTTTGGACTTCGTATTCGGGGTTAAGGGAGAGATAATGCTGGAGCATCGAGCCATACCAGGTATCATCTTCGACGATAAAGATTTTAAAGGAAGAATGGTTTTTCATGTTTGCGTTTACTTAGGATAGAATTCTAACGTGGAATTGACAAATTTATTCCCATATTAAGACAATTTCCAATTTCTTTTGCCCTTTTTTTTGAAAAAGGCTTACTTGGGTGGGCAATAAGGGGTTATGCTTAGGGTGACGGGGCGGCGTTCCGGGGCGGGAAAGTATTCATTTTGCATACCTTTGGGATCATGTCTATCAATCGGGAAAAGCTCCGGCAACATTTCCAGGAAGAATATCAGAAGCTCAACGGGCAGCAACGGCTGGCTGTCGACACGACGGAAGGTCCGGTGATGGTGATTGCAGGCCCCGGCACGGGCAAGACACAGATCCTGGCGGCGCGCATCGGAAAGATCCTGCTGGAAACGGATGTTTTGCCGGATAATATCCTTTGTCTTACCTATACGGATGCGGGCGCGATCGCCATGCGGCGGCGGTTATTGTCATTCATAGGGCCGGATGCGTACAGAGTGCATATACATACCTTCCATTCTTTTTGTAACGATATCATCCAGGAAAACCTGCCTTTATTCGAAAAGACCGCCCTGGACCCCATTTCCGACCTGGAGCGGATCCAGCTCTTTAAAGTCCTGATCGATGGCTGGCCGAAGAATCACCCCCTGAAACGGTATCGCGGAGACGTATATTTCGAAATGGGCAACCTGCAGCATCTGTTCTCGACTATGAAGCGGGAAGGCTGGACACCGGAATTTATCTATTCGAAAATCGATCAATACCTGGCCGATCTACCCTCGAGGGATGAATATATCGCCAAACGGGCCACCAAAGAGTTCAAGAAGGGGGATGTCCGAACTGATAAAATCGAAGAGGAAAGGGAGCGGATGAATAAGCTGAGGGCGGCCGTGGGTGAATTCGGACCTTTCCAGGAACTGATGCGTCGCCGCAACCGCTATGACTTCGACGATATGATTAACTGGGTCATCAAGGCCTTCCAGGATAACAAGGGCCTGCTGGCTACTTACCAGGAGCGTTATCAGTACATCCTGGTAGATGAATACCAGGATACCAGCGGCACGCAGAACCGGTTGGTCAGCCTCCTGATAGCCTACTGGGACCAGCCTAATGTATTCGTTGTAGGAGATGACGATCAGAGCATTTACCGGTTCCAGGGGGCCAACGTAGAGAATATGCTGGAATTCGCCGTTGCCTATGAAAAGGAGCTGCTGACGGTGGTACTGACCAATAATTACCGGTCTACCCAGCCGATATTGGATATTTCCAGGACGCTGATCGAGCGGAATGCCGAACGACTGGTGAACCAAATCCCCGGATTGTCAAAGCAACTGGTCTCCAGCCATCCGGTGGTCAGCCGCCACCATGATCCCCCGCGGCTACTGGAATATCTGAGCCCGCGACAGGAAATGACGAATATCACCCTGCAGGTGGAAAAGCTGCTGGCGGATGGGGTGGCACCGGGACGCGTGGCGATCATCTACAAAGAGAATAAATATGGGGAGGAACTGGCGCGATTCCTCCGGTTGAAGAATATACCGGTCTACAGCAAGCGGAACCTGGACCTGCTGGGAGTGCCATTGGCGCAAAAGATCCTGTTACTGCTACGCTACCTGGCGGCGGAACACGACGCCCCTTATGGGGGGGATGAAATGTTGTTCGAGATCCTGCATTTCGATTTCTTCGGCATTGCCCCGATCGAGATCGCGAAATTGTCCGTCGAAGTGGCCGACAGGCAGTTCAGCGACCAGCGGACTTCGCTGCGCCGCCTGCTGTACGAGAAGGCCAGCCGCCCGGCGCGGGACCTGTTCGACACGGGGTTGCCGGAAGGAATGAAAAAGGCGAGCAAGGCGCTGGAGAAGCTGATCGGCGACGTGCCTAACGTCACGTTACAGACCTTGTTCGAGAACTGTATCCGGGACACGGGGGTCCTCGCGATGATCATGGGCAGCGCGGATAAGATCTGGCAATTACAGGTGGTGACGGCGCTTTTTGAATTCGTGCGGGAGGAATCGAGACGTGACCCGGACCTCAACCTGGAAAGGCTGGTCCAGATGATCGACCTGATGAAGGACAACGGGCTGACGCTGCCGCTGGTGCAGGTGTCGGGGAGCGACAGAGCGGTGAATTTATTGACGGCGCATGGGTCTAAGGGGCTGGAATTCGAATATGTCTTCTTTGCCGGCTGTAATGCTTCTATTTGGGAGAAGAAACGGAGACCGGGGGGTGGATATAAGTATCCTGATACAATATTTGAGCGAGCGAAGGCGGGTACGGCCACGGAAGAGGAAGAGTTACGGCGTCTGTTTTATGTGGCATTGACAAGGGTCGAGCGGCACCTGACGATTTCCTACTCCCGGTTCCGTGATGACGGCAAGGAGCTGGAGCCTTCGGTCTTTATCGCAGAGATCCTTGACCAGCACTCTTTGCCCGTCGAAAAAGTGCTGATCCCCGAAGAAGCCGTAGCGGCCTTCGACGTGCTGCCTTTTAGTGACATTATCGCTCCCGAAATCGCGGCTGCCGAGGAGGACTTTATCAGCCGGATGCTGGAAAAGTTCGTCATGAATGTCACCGCGCTCAATAATTATCTCAAATGTCCGCTGGAATTCTATTACCGGAATCTCGTCCGCATCCCGTCACCCAAGAATGAAGCGACGGAATTCGGGAGTGCGGTGCATTTTGCTTTGCAGCGGCTATTCGAGAAGATGAAAGAGCACGTCTCGGAGGCCTTCCCCTCGAAAGAAGAGATGCTGAATGATTTTCAGTGGTATATGCGCCGGCACCGGGAGATCTTTACCCGGGAGGCGTTTGCCCGGCGGATGGAATATGGGTTGGAGGTGCTGGGCCATTACTATGACAAATACCTGCACCTATGGAACCGGATCGTTGCGGTGGAAAGGAATATCCGGAATGTCGTGGTCCGGGGAGTACCGCTGAAGGGCAAGCTGGACAAGCTGGAATTCCAGGGCAAGGAGGTCAATGTCGTCGACTATAAGACGGGGGACGTGGACAAGGCGAAAGACAAGCTATCGCCGCCCAATGCCAAAGACCCTGATGGGGGGGATTACTGGCGGCAGGCTGTTTTTTATAAGATACTGGTAGACGGCTATGAGCAAAAGGACTGGAAAGTGACCAGTACGGAATTCGACTTCGTGGAACCTGACAAGAAAAAGGAATACCGGAAGGTGAAGATCATGATCACCCCGGAGGACATCACCACGGTGACCCAGCAAATCGTCAATACCTGGCACTCGATCCAGCGCCGGGAATTTTATACGGGCTGTGGCAAGCCGGATTGTCACTGGTGTAATTTTGTCAAGACCAATAATCTGGCTGTCGCCCTGCATGAGATCGACGAGGGAGAACAAGAAGAGGTGGGGTAACCGAGTGAAACGAAGTTCCGAACCGGGTTTGGCCAGGGCCTCGGAAATAACATTTTTTTGCGGGGTAAACCCACTATGTTTGTAAAATATGAGATTCCAAAAAGGTCTTTTATTCCTTTTCTTTGCCCTGCTCATCATCGGCGCCATTGCGCATTCCGGGTGTGCCAATATCGTCCCGCCGTCGGGGGGTCCCAGAGACACTATTCCACCCGTGTTGCTCAGTGCTACACCCCCGGATCAGACCAAAAACTTTGGCGGGGGCAAGATGACGGGCCAGAAGATCATCTTCAAATTCGACGAATACATCGATCCGAAGGATATCCGTACTGAGCTGATCGTTAATCCTCTGCCTAAGATAGAACCCATTACGGACGGCCATCTTCAGTTGCTGACCGTCAGGCTGAAAGATACCTTGCAACCGAATACGACCTATTCGCTGAATTTTTACAAGGGTATTAAGGATGTGAATGAAGGCAATGTCCTTAAGAATTTCACCTATGTCTTTTCCACCGGTAACCATATCGATTCGGGACAGGTGGCCGGACAGGTCATCCTGGCGTTGACGGGCAAGGCGGACTCCAGCATTGTGGTGGTGCTGCACAAGAAGTTCGATGATTCGGCAGTCGCCAAGGAGCGTCCCCGCTATCTCACAAAGGTCGACACGAACGGCCGTTTCTTTTTCAACTACCTGGAACCAGGGCGTTATGCGATCTATGCCATGAAGGATGAAGGCGGATCGCACAAATACCTGTCGAAGTCCCAGTTATTCGCCTTTGCGGACTCGCCGGTCACCGTGAATGTTAATTCCGGGCATTTTGTCACGATGTTCGCCTATTCGGAAATACCTGATACCAAGTCTAAAAGCAGTACTTCGAGCAACAATTCGGGGTCGAACGGCTCCAACAAAAGCAGTACTCCGAAGCCCAAGAAAGAGAAGGACAAAAGATTACAGCTGTCGGTTAATGCGGCTAATAATGTTTTCGATGCATTGGATACTTTCCGGGTAACCTTTACCCAAGGCCTGAAGCTCTTCGATTCCACCCAGATCAGGTTTATGGACGAGAATTTCAAGGATGTCAATCTTAAGCTGTACCGCTGGGTCCGGGATACCCTGAACAAGAACTTCGCCCTGTACTATTCCTGGCCCTGGCCGTTGGATACGAAATTCAATCTGATCCTGCCAAAAACCTCGGTCATGGATTCGGCCGGCAGGAAGCTCCTGAAGGATGATACAGTCACTTTTCGTACGAAGAAGGACATCGATTACGGTGAGGTCCGTATCCGGGCCTTTAACCTGGACCTGACAAGGAGGCCTATCCTGCTGATGTTCCAGGGGGATGCGATAAAATATTCTTTGCCATTCGGTAACAAGAAGGAGATCCGGAAGGTACTGTTCAAGCCAGGGGATTATGAATTACGGATCCTGTTTGACACCAATGGGAACGGGAAATGGGATGCCGGGGAGTTCTTTAAAAAGCACCGACAGCCGGAACGGGTCATTACCATCCGTAAGAAGTTCACCGTCAAGGCCAATTGGGATAATGACTGGGATTATACTTTTTAGTAAATTTGCCTATGCAATTTTCTTCTGCTTTATTGGAAAGTGCGGTCAGTGAATTCGCCCGGTTGCCGGGGATAGGGAAAAAGACGGCGCTGCGGCTGGTGCTGCATTTGCTGCGTGCCGACGCCGCCAGCACACAGGGTTTGAGCGAGGCGCTGGTGCGGATGCGGCAGGAGATCAAATTCTGCCAGCGTTGTCATAATGTAGCCGATGGGGACATCTGTTCCATCTGCAGTAATTCCTTCCGGAAACAGGAGTTGATCTGCGTCGTAGAGACCATCCGGGAGGTGATCGCGATCGAGAGCACCCAACAATACAATGGCGCCTATCACGTACTGGGCGGGATCATCTCTCCGCTGGACGGAGTCGGGCCTGACCAACTGAATATCGAATCCCTGGTCAGCCGCGTGCGGAAAGAGCGGCCGCAGGAGCTGATCTTCGCCCTGAACCCTACTATCCAGGGGGATACTACCATCTATTACATCCAAAAGAGGTTGCATGACATCCCGGTGAGAGTCACCACTATTGCCCGGGGGATAGCCTTTGGCGGTGAGCTGGAATATGCCGATGAAATGACACTGGCGCGGTCAATCACCAATCGCCTGCCGGTAGAAAGCTACCGGGCTGGCGGTTAATCCTTATTTTTTCGTATATTTGCATCCTGTACGGGCGGATTTGTTTATTGTTCAGCCCTGTATAGCCGGAGCCTGCGCTTCGAGGCGGAAAGAAACTGAACTAATAAACGTCCGAAATAACACCCCCACTTCATCTATCGGTTATTTCCCTCGTTATCAGTTGTTCAGAAAATTTTTCACTCCAAAAAGCGTTTGTCGTTCCGGATAAGATTTTCCTAAAAAAAGGAGGATAAGAATATGGACGTACGTAAAAGCATCCAGGACCGCCTGAAAGAAAGCATCCTGATCATCGACGGAGCAATGGGGACCATGATCCAACGGCATAAGCTGGAAGAAAAGGATTATCGCGGCGAACGTTTTAAAGACTGGCCTTCCGATCTGAAGGGCAACAATGACCTGCTGGTCCTCACCCAGCCGGCGATCATTGAAGGCATTCACCGGGAATACCTGGAAGCGGGCGCTGATATCATCGAGACGAACACCTTCAATGCCCAGCAAATCAGCATGGCTGACTATCATATGGAAGCCCTGGCCTTTGAGATCAATGTGGCGGCAGCTACCCTGGCTAAAAGAGCGGCAATGGATTATACGGCCCGTAACCCGGATAAGCCCCGGTTTGTCGCCGGCGCTATCGGTCCGATGAACAAAACTCTTTCGCTGTCCCCGGATGTAAACAACCCGGGATTCCGGGCGGTCAGTTTCGACGAGGTAGCGACGGCCTATTACGAACAAATCAAAGGCCTGGTAGAGGGGGGTGTCGACCTGCTGCTGATCGAAACGATCTTCGACACGTTGAACGCGAAGGCGGCCATTTACGCCATCAAAAAATATTTCCGGGACAGCCATCAGTCCGAGCTTCCGATCCTTATCAGCGGCACTATCACGGACGCCAGCGGACGGACACTCAGCGGTCAGACGCTGGAAGCCTTCTATGTCTCGGTGATGCATGCAAAGCCTCTGAGCGTCGGGCTGAACTGTGCCCTCGGGGCTGCTGAAATGCGGTCGCATATCGAGGAGCTGAGCCAGATCTCTGCCTCTTATACTTCAGCCTATCCCAATGCGGGTCTGCCGAACACGATGGGTGAATATGACGAGCAACCGGAAGAAACGGCCCACTTTATCGAAGAATGGGCTGCGAACGGATGGGTGAATATCGTTGGCGGCTGTTGCGGCACTACCCCGGACCATATCCGGCATATTGCGCAGCATGTGGCTTCGATCCGGCCAAGACCGCTGCCCGTAAAAGAAAAGGAGTTAGTGTAAGCGTAAATATAAAAGGATTCAACAAGATGGCCACTGCTACGATAAAACCCTTTCTGCGTCTTTCGGGATTAGAGCCCCTGGTATTGCGACCTCAGACCAATTTCGTCAACGTAGGTGAGCGCACCAATGTAACGGGGTCGAAGAAGTTTGCCCGCCTCATCCGCGAAAACAAATATGAAGAAGCGCTGAGCGTAGCCCGGCAACAGGTAGAGAACGGCGCACAGATCCTGGATGTCAACATGGACGATGCATTGCTGGACGGGGAAAAGGCGATGCAGACTTACCTGAACCTGCTGCAGGCGGAACCGGATATCGCGAAGATCCCGATCATGATCGACTCCTCGAAATTTTCCATCATCGAAGCCGGGTTGAAATGCGTGCAGGGCAAATGTATCGTCAACTCTATTTCGATGAAGGAAGGGGAAGCGAAATTCATCGAGCAGGCGATCATCTGCAAGAGCTATGGCGCGGCGGTCATCGTCATGGCCTTCGATGAGCTTGGTCAGGCAGATACGATGCGGCGGAAAGTAGACATCAGCCACAAGGCCTATAAGATCCTTACCGAAAAGGTGGGTTACGATCCGGAGGACATCATTTTTGACCTGAATATCTTCGCCATTGCCACCGGTATCGAAGAGCACAACAACTATGCCGTCGACTTTATCGAGGCTATAAAGGAAGTCAAACGTCTGATGCCGCTGACACGTATCAGTGGTGGTGTAAGTAATATCAGCTTTTCCTTTCGTGGAAATGAACCGGTGCGGGAAGCGATGCACAGCGTGTTCCTGTATTATGCCATCAAAGCAGGAATGGACATGGGGATCGTCAATGCAGGTGCATTGGTGGTTTACGATGAGATCGAGCCGCAGCTGAAGCAGCTATGCGAGGACGTGATACTGAACAAGAGCCCGGAAGCCACGGACAAGCTGCTGGCCTTTGCCGAGACGGTCAAGGCCAAAGACAAGACGGAGGTCAAGAATGAGGCGTGGCGCCAGGGGCCGGTGGAAGAGCGGCTGAAACATGCCCTGGTCAATGGCATCACCGATTACATCGACGCCGACACGGAAGAGGCGCGGCAAAAATATCCCAGGCCGCTGGACGTCATCGAAGGCCCGCTGATGGCCGGAATGAATGTCGTGGGGGATCTGTTCGGCAGCGGAAAGATGTTCCTGCCGCAGGTGGTGAAGAGTGCGCGGGTGATGAAGAAATCCGTGGCGGTCCTCACGCCCTATATCGAGCAGGAGAAGGAAGACCGCCGGCTGGCGCACCTGGCGGCGGGTACGGTAGGAACGGAATCCGCAGGTGCAGCCAAGATCCTGCTGGCGACGGTGAAAGGTGATGTGCATGACATCGGCAAAAATATTGTCGGCGTGGTATTAGGTTGTAACGGTTACGATATCATCGACCTCGGGGTGATGGTTCCGACAGACAAGATACTGGAGACGGCGAAAAGGGAAAAGGTCGCTGTGATCGGGCTGAGCGGGCTGATCACGCCTTCACTGGATGAGATGGTGCACGTGGCAAAGGAAATGAAGCGGCAGGATTTCGAGATCCCGTTGCTGATCGGGGGGGCGACGACGTCGAGGATGCATACCGCCGTCAAGATTGCTCCCGAATTCGGGAAGGGCGTGGTACATGTGCTGGATGCCTCGCGGAGTGTGACGGTGGTGGGGTCGCTGCTGAGCCCTGAACAGAAGCCGCAGTTTTTAGAGACTGTCCGTAAAGAGTATGTGAAGCTGAAGGATGATTTTGCGAACAAGAAGACCGTCAAGCAATATCTGCCGTTTGCGGCGGCGCAAAACAATAAAGTCAGGATTGACTGGGATTCCTTTACACCGGTGACGCCGACGTTTAAGGGGACGAAGGTTTTTGACGGATATGACCTGGCGGAAGTCGCCGAATTTATTGACTGGGGCCCTTTCTTCATTGCGTGGGAGTTGCATGGCAAGTTCCCGCAGATCCTGAAGGATGAGGTTGTGGGCTCGGAGGCTACGAAATTGTATAATGATGCGAAGGCTTTATTGGCGCAGCTGGTGCGCGAGAAATGGTTGAAGGCCCGCGGTGTGATCGGGTTCTGGCCGGCGAATTCCGACGGGAAGGATACGGTGGTGGTCAACACGGGAGCGACGGGTGCAGACGGAGAGGCGGCGGGCGGCGGAGCGGCGGGCGCCGATGTGCAACTGGAATTTCTGCGGCAGCAGATCAAGAAGGCGGCGGACCAGCCGAATATTTCTCTCTGTGATTTTATTGCGCCTGCCGAAACAGGTAAGGATGATCATATAGGCGCTTTCGTCGTCACGATGGAGGGAATCGAACCGCATCTCAAACGTTTCGAAGCTGCCCATGACGACTACAATAAGATCATGCTTCAGGCTTTAGCAGATCGTTTAGCGGAGGCTTTCACCGAGTTGCTGCATGAGCGGGTCCGAAAGGAATATTGGGGGTATGTACGTGAAGAGCATCTCACTAATGAACAACTGATCCATGAAGAATATATGGGCATCCGCCCGGCGCCGGGTTATCCCGCCTGTCCGGACCACACAGAAAAACGAAAGCTGTTTGCGATGCTTGACGCGACCAGGCAGATTGGCGTCACGCTGACGGAGTCGCTGGCGATGTATCCTGCGTCATCTGTCAGCGGCTGGTATTTTGCGCACCCGGAAAGCAAATATTTCGGGGTGGGAAAGATCGAAAAAGACCAGGTGCTGGACTATGCGGCCCGTAAAGGCATGCCGTTGGAGGAAGTAGAGCGGTGGTTGCGGCCGGTGCTGGAGTATGATGCGTGATACCGGGGGTGCAATTAAGTTGTTAAGATGTTCTAACATGACGATAATTGTCTAATTTTGCGGCTTAATTGATTAAATTAAGAAGTACTAGACTGTTATGAAAATATTAGACTTTACCTTCCGTAACCAGATCCTGGCCGCTCTGCTGCTGGCCGCCTTTGTACCTTTCGCCGTCTCTGCACAGGAGAAACAGCAACCGCCCAAAAAGAAAAAGAAGTTCATCCAGGAAGTATATGTGTCCTGGGGATATAACGGCGAATTTTATACTCACAGCACCATTCATGTCTCGCAGTCCGCATTAGGCAATGATTATAATTTTGTCAGCGTAAAAGCCCACGATCATCCGGGCTGGAACGATGGAATATTCCAGGAAGCGTTGTCGATCCCACAATATAATTACCGGCTGGGATTTCTGCTTGACGAGGACAAAGGATTGGGGTTCGAGATCAACTTCGACCATACGAAGTACATTTTTGCCAACCAGAATGTCATTGTCAAGGGCAAGCTGAACAACCGCAATGTGGATACGACAGTTGCTTTCAATGCTCTGAATGGATTCTACTACTACCTGAACAATGGGGCCAACTTTCTTCTTTTCAATATCACCAAGAAATGGCATTTGGCGAAGAGCAAGAATGAGAACGTGAAGCTTGATCTGTTGGGTAAGTTCGGCGTTGGTCCTCTCATCCCGCATACGCAGAACGAACTTTTTGGTCAAAAGAATGATCAGGGCTTCCAGGTCGGCGGGTGGAACACGGGGGCAGAAGCGTCTTTGCGGGCTACATTCTGGCGGTATGTCTACCTGGAATTTTCCGACAAGCTGGACTATGCACGATATCACAACCTGAATGTGTATATGGGCGCTGCACATCAGGCTTTTGGCACGGAAGAGATGATCCTGAGCCTTGGGCTGGTGATTCCTACGACGGCGCGGCATCAAGCCGATTTACGGCCATAAGGCGCGGATTCGAATAGCCACCATTTCCGGCGACGGGGCGCCTCACGGTAATTCTTTTTGATAAAGGTATCGATGTGTTGACTGGCCTCGGCGATGCTGTCTGTCAGCAGAACGAGAGAGAGGTCTTCCTTTGAGATGGTGCCCTGCTGCGCCATCTGTTCCATATAGTCAAATAATGGCTTGTAATAGTCACCGCCAAAGAGGACGAGGGGGAAACGGACGAGTATCTTGGTCTGTACGAGGGTCAGCGTTTCGAAAAACTCATCCATGGTGCCGAAACCGCCCGGCATGATGACGAAAGCATACGAATATTTTACAAGCATGACTTTCCGGACAAAGAAATGTTCGAAGGTGATGGACGTCTGCACATAGGGATTAGGCTGTTGTTCGAACGGCAGTTTGATATTGCAACCTACAGAACGGCCGCCTGCTTCAAAGGCGCCCCGGTTGGCGGCTTCCATGGTACCCGGTCCGCCGCCAGTCATGGTGGTAAAGCCCATTCCGGCGATCTGCCTGCCCATCTCCCTGGCGGACTGGTAATGGGGATGGTTCTCTTTGAACCTTGCCGAGCCGAAGACGGTGATACAAGGACCAACGAAATGAAGGGTCCTGAATCCCCTGATGAACTCTCTGAATACTCTCCAGGCAAAACGTAGTTCATAAGTACGGCTCTTGGGGCCGTCTAAGAATACGGTGTCTTTAGCGGGAATGATCCTGTCTAGTTTATCCATACGGTGTATATTGCGGGCACTAATATAACGCTATATGTCTTCATTGCGTATCATCAGCTATAATGTTAATGGCATCCGGGCAGCCATGAAAAAGGGGTTGATCGAATGGCTGACGACTGACCCGGCCGATATCATCTGCATCCAGGAGACGAAGGCACATAGGGACAATGTCGCCCATCACCTGATAACGGAGCTGGGCTACCATGACTATTGGTTCTCGGCGCAGAAGAAGGGTTACAGCGGTGTAGCTGTCTTTACGAAGATCAAGCCGGACCATGTCGAATATGGCACGGGACACAAGGTCAGTGATGATGAAGGGAGAGTGATCCAGCTGGACTTCGGGGGCATCCGCCTGATCAACGCCTATTTTCCGTCCGGCACATCGGGTGAGGAACGCCAGGGTTTCAAATATCAATGGCTGGATGAGTTCCATACTTATCTGCAACAGCTGAAGACAACACATCCCCGGCTCATCCTCTGCGGAGATTATAATATCGCACATAACGAGATCGACATCCACGATCCGAAAGGCAATAAAAAGAATTCAGGTTTTCTTCCGGAGGAACGGGCTTGGATGGATCAATTCATGACCAACGGATGGGTAGATGGTTTCCGCCATTTGAATCCTGATCCGCACCATTATACGTGGTGGAGTCAGCGATTTCCGTCTGTCCGGCAGGAGAACAAGGGATGGCGGATCGATTATATCAGTGTGACAGATCCGCTGAAAGGCAGCCTGCTGAAGGCGGCTATCTACCCGGATGTGAAACAAAGCGATCACTGCCCGGTGTACCTGGAGGTGGGCGTATAGGCTAAAATAAAGGGAGAGCCGCTTCCAGATTCGGGATTTGCCGATTATCTTTATCGGTCCCTATACCCGGACTGCAATATGCCTATGGAAGTCATTATTATTATTCTCCTTATCATTGTGATAGCACTCATCCTCGGGTTGCGCAGCAACCTGTTGGGAAGGCTCGACCGGCTGGAGTCCTACATGGCTCACCTCGCGCAGGAGTTAAAATCAAGACCCCGGCCAGGGGATGCTCCCGATGTCGCTGCGGCGCCGCGCCCTGTGAGTGTTCCACCGCCGGTTGAACCACCGGCAAAACCTGAGACGCCAAAGGAGACGGAGCCGTTCCGTCCTCAACCGACCCGCACGTATGGGGCGCAGCTTGCGGGATCACCGCCGACAGAGGCTGAGAAAGTGAGGGCGGCAATGATAGGGACGACGAGCGCGGGACCGGCGAAAGCGGAACCTGCAAAGGGATTTTTCGAGAGTCATCCCGATCTGGAAAAATTCATCGGCGAGAATCTCATCAGCAAGATAGGGATCGCGATCCTGGTCCTGGCGATCGCATTCTTCGTCAAATATGCCATCGACAATGATTGGATCGGGCCGGTAGGACGTGTAGGCGTTGGACTGCTTTTCGGGGGACTCCTGGTAGGTTTGGCGCATCGGCTCCGGAGCCAGTATAAAGCCTTTAGCTCGGTCCTCGTAGGGGGCGGCCTGGCTATCTTCTACTTTACCATTGCCCTTGCCTATCATCAGTACCAACTTTTCAACCAAACGACTGCCTTCGTGATCATGTTAGTCGTAACGGGGTTCTCGGTGTTGCTGTCCTTATTGTATGACCGGCAGGAGCTGGCCATCATCTCGCTGGTAGGCGGCTTCGTCACTCCATTCCTGGTGAGCAACGGCAGCGGCAACTACCAGGTGTTGTTCACCTATTTGCTGATCCTGAATACAGGATTGCTGGTCATGGCCTATAACAAAGCCTGGCGTCTGCTGAATGCACTTGCATTCGGTTTTACGGCCATCCTGTTCGCCACGTGGCTGATCCAACTGCCCTATGACACCAGGCAGTCAGTGTATACCGGGGGAGCGATCTTTGCCAGCACCTTTTATATCTTATTCTTTGTTGTCAATATCGCCCACACGATACGAGAGAACAAAAAGTTCATCGCTTCAGATTTTGCTATCCTGCTGTTGAATACCTGTCTGTATTTCGGCGCCATGTTGTATTTCCTTTCTCAGCTGGGGCTCGACCGGTATAAAGGTGTCTTTTGCGCTGTCATGGGTGTCTTCCATATCGTGCTCTCCTGGCTGCTGTTCCGTAAACAACGGGTGGATAATAATATACTGTACCTGCTGATCGGCATCACGTTATCTTTTGTATCCCTTACAGCCCCTCTGCAATTGCACGGCCACTACATCACTTTATTCTGGGCGTCCGAATCAGTCCTGCTGTATTGGCTGTTCCTGAAATCGAAAATGCGCCTGATCGGCCTGGCGTCGCGATTGATCTGGGCGGCCATGCTGGTGAGCCTGGTGATGGACTGGATCCATATTTATATCGCAGGGGGCAGTGTGATGTACACTGGTTCGGGGCATTTCCAGGAAGGGCTGATGCCGGTTGTATTCAATAAAGGCTGTCTGACGGGATTGTACTGTTGTGTGGGCTGTTATGCCCTCTTCCGGTTACAGGGAGCATCAAAAATAGCGTTGGTTTCTCTTTTCACGGGAGCCGGCTTGTTATTTCTCACCGGGATGTTAGAGATAGGGTATCAATTCGATCATCGGTTTCCGGCTATCAATATTACGCTATTATACCTGTTGCTCTATTGCTGGTTGTTCATCAGGTTATTCACCTTCTTTAATCCGCGCATTAAAATGTTCGATTTCAGGCTGGTGAATATGCTGTTGCTGGGCCTGGGGATATTGCTGTACCTGGCCGTGATAACGGTCGTGGGAAGTTTGCAGGAAGACCTGTTGGGGGCGCATCGGTACGAGGTCCACTTTATAGCCCATTGGATCGGCGCGGCTTTCGTTGCTTCGATCATTTACCGGCTGATCGGGCTTTACAGGTCTGATAATTGGAAACTGGAGCCAGCGCTCTTTACCTGGGGGGTTGCCGCTATCGTAGTCATATTCCTCAGTGCGGAAGGCCAGTTACTGGTGAACATGATATTTTATTCCAAGCAAAATTCAATAGAGAATCTCGGACGAATTTACGATAAGACCGGGCTGCCGATCCTCTGGGGATTGTGTTCCTTCGCCTTTATGTGGCTGGGGATGCACCATAAATTCAAGCCATTGCGGATTATTTCGCTGACCTTATTCGCCATCACGCTGTTGAAGTTGTTCATTTTTGATCTGGCCAATATCCCTGTAGCGGGTAAGATAGCCGCCTTCTTCTGCCTGGGGGTGCTTTTGCTGGTGGTGTCCTTTATGTACCAAAGGTTGAAAAAAATCATTATCGAAGATGAAAAAAAATTACCGGATTAAGGGGCTTTTGGTTTGCGGACTGTTATGGTTATCCGCTGTCCGGGCTCAGCCACAGCCTTCTGTAACGGCCCTGGTGGATTCAGTCGCCAGGACAGGCTTTTACCGGATCGTCCTTCCGCCGCAATTCGTAGCCAAATGCCGTCCGGACCTGACGGATCTGCGGATCTATAAACCTGACGGTACTACGGTGCCTTACGTGCTGAGGACAGCCATTCACGACCGGATGAATGCGGGTTATCTTCCCCTGCCGGACCCTATGATCAGTCAGAAAGACAGTAGTAACAAACATTCCTATTACCGGTTGCAATATGACGATACCTATCGGATCGAACGCTTATCGCTGATTGTTTCCACCCCGATCCTGTACAAGCGTACGGTGAGGATCATGGTTGAAGAAGATTCGACCGGGGACAAGCCCGTCACTTGCGTCAGCATCGACCCGAAGGATACTGTATTCCTTTTACCTGCGGTCAAGGCGAAGACGTTACTGATCGATATCGCCAATGCTGATAATGCGCCGTTGGTGATCAGGAAGGTGGTTTCAGCTCAGTCAGGAATTTATCTCCTGGCTTATCTATTGACCGGCGAGGGGAGCAGATATGAATTAGGGGCGGGCGATAGTACAGAAGGTCCGCCCGACTATGATCTGCATTATTTTACGGATAGTCTCCAGCAGCATCCTTTCGATATTGGGTTGCAGCCGGTCAGACTGAGAGCCGGATGGGCCGCCGGGCAGAAGGCACGTGCTAAACAGGCGACGGGAGGTGCGGCATCAGGCCAGGATGGTGTATCGGCGGGGGGCAGGAAGTCCGGGTTGCTGTTGTGGAGCATCCTTATCTTTATACTCCTGATGTTAACCTTTGTCAGTATAAAATTGGCCAGGGCCGTTTCCCAAAAAGAAAAGCATGATCGTCTATAATATCACCTGCAAGATCCGGTGGAATATCCTGGAGGGCTGGCTGGCGTGGCAGTTGGAGGAACAGATCCCCGCGACGCTCGCTACCGGACTATTCAGCGATCACCGGCTGTACCGCCTGCTGGACCAGGATGAGGAGGAGGGCCCCACCTTCGTAATCCAGTATTTCGCGGCCTCCGAGGAACAATATCGTCAGTTCATCATTGAATTTGCGCCGGCGATGCAGCAGGCGGGATGGGGTAAATGGGGAGATAGCTTTATAGCTTTTCGAACGGTGATGGCCTTGGTCGAATGAAGCCTGTGCGTTAATTGTGGATAACGCAGGGATAAGGCCAGATAAGGGTTTCAGCCCGTCAGCCTTAAAATCCGCCACCACACTGGGTTTCAGCGAATTGCCGGCGTTTTCATATCGGAAATTTACTTAAGTATTTTTGCGCTAATCCTTGCCGGGAGCGGTTTAGCGCGGGTTGTGATGGTCATGTGAAAAACGTAAAAAAATTTTGTCGGATTCAAAAAGCGGGTATATTTGTTCCAGCTAATAAACAAAAAATTACACTATGAACAAAGCTGAATTAATCGCAAAGATTGCCGATGATGCTGGCATTACAAAAACTCAGGCAAACACTTCCCTTGATTCTTTTGTCGAAGCAGTCACCAAGACGCTGAAAGGCGGCGGAAAAGTAACCCTGGTTGGTTTCGGTACTTTTTCCGTATCTAAGAGAGCAGCCCGTAATGGCCGCAATCCTCAGACTGGCGCTGTGATCAAGATCAAGGCCAAGAAAGTAGCTAAGTTCAAAGCAGGTAAGGAACTGTCTGCAAAATTATAAGTCAGTCCTGACGGACGAGCCGTCTCAAAGCTTCGTTACCGGGCATTAAGAGTGCAGGTATCGGAGCTTTTTGTATCTTCGGGCGATAATTCAACTTATTCATTTTGGGAGCGTCTTCAATGCGCTGCCGGTGCGTTAAAAAAAATTACTATGGGAAGAGGAGATAAAAAAACCAAAAAAGGAAAGATTTTCAAAGGTTCGTTCGGTAAGAGCCGGCCAGCAAAGGCGGGTAAGAAGTCATTGCCGGCGGCAACGACGGTTGCCGGTACGGTAGCTGCGGCTCCAGCCAAAGGCAAATAAGAGGGGCGGGCGCTCAAGGCGCCAGCCGTTCGATTGTCCAGTGACCATTACCCTGTAAGGTATACAGGATCCTGTCATGCAGACGACTGGGTCTTCCCTGCCAGAATTCCATGCGGGTGGGTTTGACCAGGTAGCCACCCCAATGCGGGGGACGCGGAATGGTTTTCCCGGTCAACTCATTCTTTAACCTGCTTTCATTTTCTTCCAGCCATTCACGGCTTTCGATGACTTCACTCTGCGGGGAAGCGAGGGCGCCTATGCGGCTGCCTTCAGGACGGCTGCTAAAATAGTCATCACTGGCTTTTTCGGTGGTCAGCGATACCAGGCCGCTGATCCGCACCTGGCGCTCCAGCGCTGCCCAGAAGAACACGAGGGAGGCGCGGGGGTTTTCGAGTAATTCCTGTCCTTTGGCGCTGTGGTAATTGGTGAAAAAGACAAACCCGTTGTTGTCGAATCCTTTCAGCAGAACGATACGGGCATCGGGCATTCCATCTGCGGAAGCGGTAGCGAGGGTCATGGCGTTGACCTCTTCGAGGTTGGAGTGGATGGCTTCCTGCCACCATTTGTCGAACTGGAGGATGGGATCGCGCCTGACGTCCTTCTCGGTAAGCGTTTGCAGTTTATAGTCCTTACGGATATCGGCGATGGAGTTCATGTCCAAAGTTACGACACATCGCCCATGCCGGGACCGGTAATCTTGGCAAGGAGGGCCTCCATATCACTGACCCTGCGGAGCTGGCTTTCTATCTTCTTATTGTGTTCGGAGATCTCCTGAAGGTCATGGTTGAGTTCTTCCAGGAAGGCCGATCTTTTCTGGTATTGCTGGCGTTGGAAGTTGGACTCCTTAAGCTTTTCTTCAGTGTCGGAAATGATCCGGGTCAACCGTTGATTTTCTTCTCGCAGGGAGAGATACCTTAATTTCATCTCGTCATGTTCTTTGCCGAGCTTGAAGTAAGAATCTTTCAATTCGTCATAGTCGGTGCCGCGGTTATAAGGTTGTGTCAGATAGGCCTGCAGCTTCTGCAGCTTATCCTGGAGGGTATTATATTCTTCAACGACCTTATCGAGGCGGACGCGCATTTCTTCGGACAGTTTATGCTGGTGGCGAAGATGGCTGATCGTGGTCTCTTTTTCAATCAGTTGCTGGCCGATGCCGCGCACCTGGTCGTGCAATTCTTCGTTATGTTTAAGAAGCCCCTGGATCTTTTTCTCCGAATCTTCCACGAGGCGGGTCTGATCGAGCAGGCGGGAGATACTGGCATTGTGTTCGACGAGTTTTTCCTGCGTCAGCTTCAATTGGGACATATAAGTGGTCGCAGGATCGGGTTGCTCACCGGATGGGGTTTCGGGGGGCGCCAGCCGGGCTTCGGCGGCGTCCAGGCGTTCGTGAACGATGGTCAGTTCTTCGCGGAGTTCCTGGGTCTCGGTACGGTTTTCTTCGAGCTCCATGGTCAGCACCTCCTCGCTGTTCTGCACCTGGGTCAGCCGCTCGCGCAATTGTTGCTGCGCGCGTTCCTGCATGTCCATGTCATTGTAATACTTCAACTTCCAATTATCATTATCGCTGATCCCGGCATTGTGGGCGGGGTCTTGGATATCATAGTTTTTCCTGGAATTCCAGAAAAAATGAATGGTGAAGCCAAGGACAAGGGCGCCGAGTTCGCAAATGATGATTTCGGGCAGACCTACGGTCAGTTGAAGTCCTAATATGATGCTCAGGTTGTTAAAGGTGTTCATAACGGTTCGGGACAATATTTTACCAAACAAACTTCTTTATTCATGCAATATCGCTTTTAGGGGTTGCATCGATAAGCTACAATAAAAAACATACCGTTTTTCAAGGGAATATTGACGGGGGAGGAAGAGCTTGACAGAAAACTATCTGTGGTCAGGAGATAGGCTGCGGTGTTTCAAGCTTTTAAAAGTACTACGCTTTGCTCAGATATGCAAATGATTCATGCGGAAAATACGGTCTTTTTTAACTGCCAAGTCCTTGCGGGGGAGGCGATCCAGGCCTATAGTCTGCCTAAGGAAATCAAAATCAATCCCTTACTAATGTCCCTACTTTTTCTCCGCGGACGACGCGCAGTAGGTTATTCGGCTTGTTCATGTCGAAGACGATGATGGGCAGCTGGTTTTCCATGCAAAGGGTAAATGCCGTCATGTCCATGACCCTCAGGTTTTTGGAGATACATTCCTGGAAGGTGATTGTCTCGAACTTTGTAGCAGTGGGGTCTTTTTCGGGATCGGCGGTGTAGATGCCGTCTACGCGGGTGCCTTTGAGGATCACTTCGGCATTGATCTCGATAGCGCGCAGAGAGCCGGCGGTATCGGTAGTGAAATAGGGATTGCCTGTCCCGGCCCCGAAGATGACGACGCGGCCTTTTTCTACGTGGCGGATGGCCCGGCGCCGGATATAGGGTTCAGCGATCTGTTCCATTTTAATGGCACTTTGCAAACGGGTGTAGACCCCGATCTTCTCCAGGCCGGCCTGCATGGCCATTCCGTTGATCACGGTAGCCAGCATTCCCATATAATCGCCATGGGCCCGTTCGATACCTGTCTCTGCCTCGTTCATCCCCCGGTAGATATTGCCGCCGCCGATCACGATGGCGACCTGTACGCCTAAGTCGACGATGCTCTTGACATCCCTTGCGTATTGGGCGATCACTGCGTTGTCAAAACCGAAACTCTTATCTCCCATCAGGGCTTCACCGGATAACTTGACCAGGACACGCTTATACTTTGGCACCATAGACAGATGATTCTTAAATTATTGGGCGAAGGTAAAAAAAAACAGGTGGAAGAACCACCTGTTTTTTTTATAGTTTTTATCCGAGTTGGACCCTTTTGAACTGGGTGACCTTCGCGGCGGCGTCGACTCCTTTCAGGTAGTCGCCTACCGTTTTGCCGGCATCCTTGACGAAAGCCTGGGCCGTGAGGGTATTCTCTTTAAAGAAGGCGTTCAGCTTGCCGACGGCG
>Ga0302233_10001007_pt1 | contig 20752 bp, 20 predicted proteins | sample II_Palsa_N3_1_FD_193516 | JGI IMG/M metagenome (GOLD analysis project Ga0302233, IMG submission 193516) | Peat permafrost microbial communities from Stordalen Mire near Abisko, Sweden - II_Palsa_N3_1 | ecosystem: Environmental > Terrestrial > Soil > Palsa > Peat permafrost | place: Sweden... | reverse complement strand
ACCACACCAACCGCCAGGTCAACGACACTGCCGCGCATGGCAAAAGCTTTGAATTCCTGCAACATACTCATGCTTTTTCCCCAGGTTTCGGCCGAATGGCCAGTGGACTCTAACGCAACGTGGTGGGTCCGCCCAGTGTAGTTGCTGAAGAACTCAAACGACTCGGCTGACCAGCTCGGCGACGCCGACCAGCTCGGCATGAAAACTGTCGCCAGGCTGCAGTGCGGCAACACCCGCCGGCGTGCCGGTAAAGATCAGGTCGCCAGCTTTCAACTCGAATAGGGTGGAAAGCACGGCGATAATTTCCGGCACGGTGTGCACCATTTCACCCAGCGTGGTGTGCTGACGCCGGGTGCCGTTGACGTGCAACTGCAATGTCGTCTGGGCGTCGATGGTTACGTCGGCTGCCGCACGCAGCGCGGACATGGGGGCGGAGTGATCGAATGCCTTGGCCGTATCCCATGGGTTGCCCTTGGCTTTGGCCTGGGCCTGTAAATCGCGGCGGGTGAGGTCCAGGCCGACGCCATAGCCCCAGATCAAGGATAAAGACTGTGCGGGCGTCAGGTTGATACCACCGGAGCCAAGGGCCACTACCATTTCGACTTCGTGATGCAAGTCATTGGTGGCTTGCGGGTAGGGCACATCGGCGCCATCGCTGACGACCGCATCGGCCGGCTTGCAGAAAAAGATCGGCGTCGACTTGTCCACCGTCGAGCCCATTTCGCGTGCGTGCTCGGCGTAGTTGCGGCCGATGCAGAACACGCGGCGTACGGGGAAGCGTTGATCGCTGCCGATGATCGGCAGGGTGGTTATCGCGGGAGCGGGAATGATGGTATTCATACCGCCAAGCGTAGCAAACCGGATCGGCGTCGTCGTGCAATAGCTGCACCGTATAGTGACTTCGACAGCAAGCGGGATATTCTGAACGAGCGTGACGTCGGCATGTCGATCCGCGGGCTTGCCATTCGTCGATCTAGCTATAGGCCTAGCGTATGACATCTGTCATCGATGATGGCTGATGCTGCACCCTGATCGCGCTGGGGGCGATCAGGCAATCTTGCATGCCACAGGTTTGCTGTCGCGAGCCTGCGTTCAACGCATCACCGGCAACGCCGGGTTTGAGGAGTCAGGGTGAGCAACGCCGATCTGTTGAAGGAACTGCGCATCGATCGCAGTCAGCGCGAGGACCATGGAAACAAGGGTTCAGGCCGCTGGCTGTGGATCATCGGTGCGATCGTCATCGTGCTGGTGTTTATCGCCGCCGCGGGCTGGATGTTGCTGGGTCATCGCGTCATCGCAGTGCAAACGGCGGTCGCGGTCTTGCCCAGCAGCGAGAGCGAAGCGGGTGCGGTGTTGCAGGCCACCGGTTATGTCACCGCGCGGCGGCAGGCCACGGTGTCGGCACAGATCACTGGCACGCTCACCGACGTGCTGATCGAAGAAGGCGATCGGGTCAGGAAGGATCAGGTGCTGGCGCGATTGGACGACAGCGGCTATCGCGCCGCGTTGGATTCGGCCAAGGCGGCCGCGGGTGCGGCGCATGCGCTGGTCGCGCAGTACCAGTCGCAGCTGGCGCAGAATCTTCGCGATGCAGATCGGGAGAGGAACCTTGCTGCGCAGGGCCTGGTTGCGACCCAGCTGGCCGAGCAGGCGCGCACGCTCGCGGATAGCACCCGCTCGCAGCTCGTCTCGCAGCAGCGGCAGGCAGTTTCGGCCGATGCGCAGGTGACCGAAGCGCAGGTCAATTTCGACTATTGCGTGGTACGCGCGCCGTTCGATGGCGTCATCACCACCAAGGATGCGCAGGTCGGTGAGATCATCTCGCCGTTCTCCGCCGGCGGCGGCTTCACCCGCACCGGCATCGGCACGATCGTGGACATGGAGTCACTGGAAGTCGATGTGGACGTCAACGAAGCCTATATCGGCAAAGTGAAGGCGAACATGCCGGCCGAAGCGGTGCTGGACGCATACCCCGACTGGAAGATTCCCGCCCACGTGATCGCCATCGTGCCCACAGCCGATCGTGGCAAGGCGACCATCAAGGTGCGCGTGGCGCTGGAGCACAAGGATGCCCGCATCGTGCCCGATATGGGCGTGCGCGTGTCCTTTCTCGATGTAAAACCGCAAGCCACTACACAGGCACCACAAGGCGTGCTGGTGCCGGCCACGGCGATTGTGCAGCGCGATGGTCGCAGCGTGGTGTTCGTGCTTGACCGGGTGGCCTCGGGCCAGCGCGACAAAGTGCGGCAGCGCGCGGTGACCCCCGCGACGCAAGCCTATGGTGATCTGCGCCTGCTGCCGGCAGCGGTGGCGTCGGGCGACAGCGTGGTGATCGCGCCGCCGCCAGAGTTGCACGATGGTTCGGACATCGAGATCAAACCCGCATCACCCTGACACTTATCGAAACGGCGCAGTTCGCCACAACGACCAGACATCACTACGGCATTCATCGGGAGAACGACCATGGGCACATTGATCGACATCAAGGATCTGGCCAAGGTTTACGAGCGCGGCAAGCAGAAAGTCGAGGTGCTGCATCACGTCAACCTGGCGATTGCCGAGGGTGATTTTCTGGCGTTGATGGGGCCATCCGGTTCCGGCAAGACGACTCTGCTCAACCTGATCGGTGGGCTCGATACGCCGACTGCCGGAAGCATCACGGTTGGCGGTCAGCGCATCGATCAACTGGGTGGCGGCGCGCTGGCAAAATGGCGCGCGTCGAACGTCGGTTTCATTTTCCAGTTCTACAACCTTATGCCGATGCTGTCGGCACAACGCAATGTCGAATTGCCGCTACTGCTGACCAAGCTCTCCGGAGCACAACGGCGCAAAAATGCGGCGATTGCCTTGCAACTGGTGGGGCTGGCCGAGCGCGGTACACACAAGCCTGGCGAACTGTCTGGCGGACAACAGCAACGTGTGGCGATCGCGCGTGCGATCGTGTCCGATCCCACCTTGCTGGTCTGCGACGAGCCGACCGGTGATCTGGATCGTCAATCGGCCGAGGATGTACTCGGTCTGCTGCAGCAGCTCAATCGCGAACACGGCAAGACCATCGTGATGGTCACGCACGATCCGAAAGCTGCCGAATACGCCAGACATACCCTGCATCTGGACAAGGGCACGCTGGTCGCACCGGCCATGGCGTAAGGAGAGGACGATGAAATACTTTCATCTGATCTGGGCTGCGTTGTTCCGGCGCAAGACTCGCACGATACTCACACTGGTGTCGATCATCGCCGCGTTTCTGCTGTTTGGCATGCTTGATGCGGTGCGTGTCTCATTCGCGGAAGCAGGCCAGTCGGCGAACGGTGCCGAGCGCCTGCAGACTGGCGCGCGGCTGTCTTTCATTCAGCCGCTGCCGCAATCACTTGGTGCGCAGATCGCCAAGGTCAATGGCGTCAAGGACGTGGCTTACGCAAACTGGTTCGGTGGGGCTTACCAGGATCCGCACAACCAGGTGTTCACCTTTGCGGTGAGCCCTAATTATCTCGACATCTATCCAGAAGTCGAAGTGGATCCCGCTCAGCGCAAGGCGTTCGATTCGACTCAGAACGGCATCCTCGCCGGCGAGACCATCGTCAAGAAATACGGTTGGAAAGTTGGTGACAAGATTCCGCTGCAGTCGCAGATTTTCCCGAACAAGGACGGCACCAAGAACTGGAATTTCGATCTGGTCGGCGTCATGCGGTCCAAGGATGCGAAAGCCTTCCAGAGTCAGATGATCGTCATGCACTGGAAGACCTTCGACGAGACCACTCCGAAGGGCTACAACGGCGGTATGGTTGGCTGGTATATAAGCCGCGTCAATGACATGAATCAGTCCGATCGTATCGCCAAGGCGATCGATGCGTTGTCGGCCAACTCCGATCATGAGACGAATACCCAGACCGAGCAGGCAGCGACCGCAAACTGGATCAAGCAGATGGCCGACATCGGCCTGATCGTGACCTCGATCATGGGTGCCGTGTTCTTCACCCTGGTGCTGTTGACCGGCAACACGATGATGCAGGCGGTGCGTGAACGCACTTCCGAGCTGGCGGTGCTCAAGACGATCGGTTTCTCCAGCACCAGCGTGCTGATGATGGTGCTGGCCGAGTCGGTAATGCTGCTGTTGCTCGGTGGTGTGATCGGGCTTGGCCTGGTCAGCCTGTTCGCCCCGATCATGTCCTCGCAAAGCGGCGGAATGATCACTCACACAAGTGTTGGCGCCGGCAGCTGGGCGCTGGGTATCACCCTGGCCGTGGCGATCGGGCTGGTGATTGGAATCTTGCCCGCGTGGCGTGCGATGCGCCTCAACATTGTCGATGCACTGGCCGGACGCTGAGGAGAAGCACAATGAATTTTTTGATCGGTCTGGTGACCTTCGTTGCTGTCATCATCGGCGTGGTGGTGTTTCTGGGCTTGCCCTGGCCGGGCATGCTGGTCCTGCTGGTTCTGCTGGCCTTGTGGATGGTGCTGACTCGGCGCGGCCAGCAGACATGGTCCGTGACCGCTGTCGGGGTCAGCACGCTGCCGCAGCGGCTGGGTTCCTCCGCCGTGATCGTGATCGGCATTGCCGGTGTGGTCGCCGTGCTGGTCGCGATGCTGGCAATGGCTGATGGTTACCGCGAAACCCTGCGCCGCACGGGTTCCGACGATACCGCGATCGTGCTTCGTGGCGGGTCGGCGGCGGAAGTTTCGTCGGTGCTTGATCGCGACAGCACGCTGGTGATCGCGCAGGCGCCTGGCATCGCCAGGGACGACCGAGGTAAGCCGATTGCCTCGCCGGAACTTGTAGTTGCCGCCAATCTGCCGATGAAGGGTGGCGACCCGGAGAAGGATGTCGGTAGCGTGCAATTGCGCGGCGTCGGCGACGAGGCATGGAAGCTGCGCACCAACGCGAAAATCATCGCGGGGCGCAAATTCGAGCCGGGCAAGTACGAACTGGTTGCCGGCAAGGGCGCAGAGCACCAGTTTGCCGGTCTCGAACCGGGAAAGCAGATCAAGCTGGGCAATCAGACTTGGACGGTCACCGGCATCTTTGCCTCGAACGATGCAATGGATTCCGAGTTGTGGGCGGATGCGGGCATTGTCGGTCCAGCCTATCGGCGCGGCTCCAGCATGACGACCGTGTTCGTGAGGCTTACCGGACCGGCTGCTTTCGATCAGTTCAAGGCTGCGCTGTCCTCCGATCCGCGGCTGCAGACGGATGTGTCGACGACGCTTGACTATTTCAGCAAGCAGTCCGAAGGCACCACGAAGGCCATCACCATCATCGGCATCGTGGTCGGCGCGATCATGGCAATCGGTGCGGTATTCGGTGCACTGAACACGATGTTCGCTGCAGTAGCCACCCGTGCCCGTGAGATTGCGACACTGCGGGCGATCGGCTTCCGCGGCCTGCCGGTAGTCATGGCGATCATGCTCGAAACGATGCTGCTCGCGTTGATTGGCGGCGCGCTCGGCGGACTCATTGCGTGGCTGATATTCAACGGCTACACCGCGTCCACGCTGGCTGCCGGTACCACCGGTCAGCTCACCTTCGAGTTCAATGTCGCGCCGCAGGTGCTCTGGACCGGGCTGAAATGGGCATTGGCCATCGGTTTCGTTGGCGGCCTGTTTCCGGCCGTACGTGCCGCCCGTTTGCCCGTGACGACGGCCTTGCGCGAGCTGTGATCGAGTCGTGCTGTGATTGAATTATCGAAGCATGGATAAATAGCTTATCCGTGCTTCATGCTGGGCATGGATAAGCCGCATCGGATCAACGGCGGCACACCGCCGTCGCGCCGACAGCGATGGTCGTCTTGGTGCGGCCCAGCGCCAGCGATAGCAGGGCTGTCAAAAGCAATACAGCGATATTGCAGTACAGACCTGTGCTGAAGGCATGGGTGTAGGCATGGGCGTCGTCATGACCGCCCAAGGCACTGTAGAAAACCCCGCCGATGATGGCCACGCCAAGTGCGGCACTGATCTGCAGCACGGTAATCACCATGCCGGAGGCCAGCCCGGCATGACGGCTGTCCATGCCGCCGATGACGATCTTGATCAGCGATGGCAAACCGATGCCGTAGCCGAGCCCGGCAATAAGCAGGCCGGATATCAGCCCCAGCGTTGGCGATCCGTTTTGCACGGAGGTCACCGTCAAGCCGAATCCAAGCGCTTGCGCGACGAGGGACATGGTCAGTGCGCGTGTACCGAATCGTTCTACTGCCCTGGCCGAGCCCAGCGACGCCAGAAAAAAGCCGACGGTAAATGGCACGGTGGCGATGCCGGTCCGTAACGCATTGTGATGCAGTCCATCTTCCAGATAAGCGGCGAATGTCAGGAAGAACGCCGAGATCATGTAGAAGCACAGTGTGATGACCAGCCCGAGCACGAAATCGTTGCCACGCAACAAGCTCACATCGACCAGCGGTGCACCGCCATGGCTTGCGATCCGAATCTCGTAGCGAACGAACACTACAAAGGCCAGCAGCGACGTGCCAAGCATGACAAACGTCCACATCGGCCAGCCCTGTTCGCGGCCTTCGACCAGCGGATAGACCAGCAGACCAAGCGCCAGCGACAGCAGTGCAACGCCGCCCAGATCCAGGCGTTGCGCCTGGGTAGCGCGCGACTCGCGTAACAGCAGGCTGCCGCCGATGATCGCGGCAATACCTACCGGCAGGTTGACCAGGAAAATCAATTGCCAGCCGAAGCCCCAGAGATGGCTGGATACCAGTACGCCGCCGAGCAGCTGGCCGAGCGTCGCAGCGATGCCGAAGGTAGCGGTATAAAGGCCCAGTGCGCGCGGTTGCTCGGCGGTGGGAAACATCACCCGGATCGAGGCGAGCACCTGAGGCGCCATGGCTGCGGCGGTAATGCCTTGCAGCATGCGTCCGGCGATCAGTGCTGTGGGTGACCAAGCCAGTCCGCACAGCATCGAGGCCAGGGTGAAGCCGCTGATGCCACTCAGGAACAGACGTCGCCGTCCGAACAGATCGCCCAATCGTCCGCCACTGATCAGGAAAACGGCATAGGTTGCCGCATAGGCGGAAATTACAAACTGCACTTGCGCGGGTGTCGCATGCAGATCAGTACGTATCGCCGGCAGCGCCACATTCACGATGAAAAAATCGAGCGACGGCAGAAAGGCACCGGCGAGGAGTATGGGGAGCGCCAGCCAGCGACGTGGATCGCCCGTCGCGTCTTGCGTCGTCATTGCGTTTGCCTCAATTGACATGGCCTGAAGTGACATGAGAGATCAGGCGTATTGCGCCACGCCGTGACCGAATGACCAGTTTTCCCTGGCCACTTCGACCAGGTTGATGAAGACATCATCCGGACGTACGCCAGGCACCTGTTCAAGCAAGTCCACTATGCGGCGGTACAGCGCCTGCTTCTGTTCGAGCTTCCGCGTCTGGCTCACGACGAGCTGGATGATCAGCAGTTCGTCACTGCGTGCCATATCGAGATAGTCGGGGCTATAGACGAAGTTTTCCTCGTCGTGCTCGCTGATCGTCATGAAAAAATCGCGCGGCGGCACGTCGAATGTTTCGCGCAGGGCGAGCTGGACTGCATTGAGTATTGCCTTGCGATAAGCGGCTGATTTGCCGCGGCGCATCGAGATTCGGGTCAGGGGCATGGGTGCGAGGCGTCGAGGGGATGGCGGCCATGCTAGTCCTGCTATATGATAAGTAAAACTCATTAATAGATATTTCAGTCATGATTAATGAAAATAGTTTGACAGCGCGACCACTCGACCTCGATGCAGTGCAGGCTTTCGTCCTAGTGGCAGATCTCAGCAGCTTTACCCGGGCTGCCGAAGCACTGGACACAACCCAGTCCGCCGTCAGCCTGAAGCTGAAGCGATTGGAGGAGCGGTTGGGGCAGCGCCTGCTTGAACGCACTCCGCGACGGGTGCGGCTGTCTGCCGAAGGCGCGGAGTTTCTCGATGCCGCACGTGATTTGCTCAGTGCACACACGCGAGCGCTGAGTGGCCGTGCCGGCGCGCGCATGAGTCTGCGGATCGGTATCAGCGATCAATCTGCCGGCACGGATTTGCCGATCTTGCTGGCAAAGGTCGGCGCCTATGACCGTTCGCTGCGCATCGAGGTGCGCATCGGAGCATCTCATGGTTTGTTGACCGCGTACGACGGCGGTGAGTTGGACGCGGTCATCGCCTGTCGCGATGGCGAGCGTCGTGATGGGGAACGTTTGTTCATTGAGCCGTATGACTGGTTTGCGTTACCGGACTGGGAGCAGCCAGCGGGTGAGCCGCTGCGTATTGCGTCGTTGTCCTCACCGTGCACGGTACGCGCGCAGGCGTTGAAGTCGCTTGACGACGCAGGTGTGGCCTGGAGCGAGGTCTTTGTCGGTGGCGGCTTATCTGCGGTCAGCGCAGCCGTTTCTGCAGGTCTGGCGGTGGCACCGCTTACCCGCCGCATGTGCCCACCACGTGCGGTCGAAATCGGTAGCCGGCTTGGTCTGCCGTTGCTGCCACCGATCGAGATCGCGCTGTATACCCGCGCGAGCGAACCGCGTACATGCGAGGCGATCCGGATTCTGGTGGCGGCATTGCGGGCGGCTATCGTGGGTTAGTTGTCGGGCAACGCCCTACTTCAACACGAGCCATGGCACTTCATGCGTGCCGACGTTGACGAGCGAAGGTGATGACTCCGACGCCCAGCAGAATGATCGCCATGCCGGCGAGGTCGTACGGTCCTACGTGTTCACCGACCAGCAGCAGGCCGAACAGCACCGCAACCGGTGGGTTGACGTAGGCATAGCTGGTCGCCAGTGCCGGCCGCACGTGCTTGAGCACATACAGGTAAGCACTGAAGGCGATGATCGAGCCGAATACGATCAGGTAGCCCGTTGCCAGCGTTGCGCGTTCGGTGGGATGTGCCGGTAGCCGTTCGCCAGCCAGCAATGCCACGATGATCAAGGCCACGCTCGCGCACAACATCTGCGCGGCGGTGTTCATCGGACCTTGTGGCATGTCCTGCCGCTTGCTCCATACCGAGCCGAACGCCCAGCACATGGCCGCCAACAGCAACGCCGCCGCACCCAGACGCGAGGCTGACAATCCATTGCCCAGGTTCAGCACGACGACGCCAATAAAGCCGATCGCCAAGCCAAGGCCTTCGCGTCGCGTCGGGCGTTCGCCATAAAGGCTCGAAAACAGAGCGGCAAATAGCGGCATGCTGGCCACCGCAACCGCCGCGATACCGGAACTTACGCGTTGCTCGGCGAAACACACCATGCCGTTGCCAAAGCCCAGCAACAGTACGCCGGTGATCGCTGCATTGCGCCACTGTCGCGCGCTGGGGGCCGTGATGCCGCGCAACCGCAGAAAGCCGAAAAGCAGCACGCCCGCAATCAGAAAACGCACGCCGGCGAGCAGAAACGGCGGATAGCTTTCCAACGCGTAACGGATCCCCAGATAGGTCGATCCCCAGATGATGTACAGCGCAAACAGCGATAGCGGAATCAGCAGGCGCGGGTTGGTCAGCGGCCGCGGCATATCGGCCGCGGCGGGGGCGGAGCTATCGGACATGGATGAATGCACAAACCGGAAAAGGGGTAGCGGAATTATCCGCGAGTCGACTGGCCGCGGCGAGTACTCGCGCTGACTTTTCCCGGTGTAGGCACGGCGCGTTCGCGGGCTAGTGGCTCGCACCAGCGTCTGGCGCCACAGCGCCAGCGGCCATTAATCCGTCCGGCATGATCACTGTGGGATTGCTGCGTACGCTGTCGTATCGCGCGCAACTTTTGGATGGCTCAGTTGGATGCCCTAATTCCGCGGCCACGTCGCTTTAGATTCGGCCGGTAGCGTCGATTATCCGGATCATGCGAAGGGAACAAGTACGATCACAGCAGATATCGCCGGGGCAGGTGTGTTCAATGCGTAACAGGACGGCCGCGCTGTACGACCACGAACTCGCCTTCCAGTACTTCCGGTTTGTGGCTGGCATGCGTCGTGGTCGAGTTCACGCGCGCACTGCCTTGCTTCCAGCGACGCAAGGCGAGAAGCAGGACGCCGCCGACCAACAACACGCTGACAACGACTAGTCCAAAGACCAGCAGCACGCCGATCACCGCCACGCCGATCAGTAACGAAAGGGCGCGGGCCAGCGGGTTGCGCGGATGACGCATGGTGGGCAGGGAGACGTGCATGTGTTAAAAATCCGTGTGGTAAAATCAATGACTTACGAGCATAACGATGGGGCCAATGCGCCCACGAGGCAAGTGCCGATGGATACAGTGACTTCCGCCATTTCCCCGTCCATGCAGGCGATATGCCGGTTGGATGACATTCCCGATGGTGGCGCCACGGCGGTTGAGGTCATGCTGGCCCATGGCGAGGACAGTGTCATCCTGATGCGGCAAGGTAGCCAGGTCCAGTGCTACCTCAATATCTGCCCGCACGCTGGACGCCAGCTCGATTACGCGCCTGGCAAATTTCTACTCCAGGATCAGACGTTGATCTGTGCGGTGCATGGCGCCAGCTTCAACAAGACCGACGGGCTATGCATTGCCGGTCCCTGCAAAGGTGATTCGCTGCGATCAGTGGTGGTGCGTATGCAGGGTGACGAGATCTTTCTCGCATAGAGCGCTGGAACCGAGCGCACGCATTCGTCCGGCGGCATCAATCGGCGAGCGTACTCATCGAAACATCAGGTTTATCACCACCAGCGTAACCACCAGCACCAGCAGGGTCAGCGGAATGCCAACGCGCAGGAAGTCCTTGCCACGATAACCGCCGGGACCGGTAACCATCATCAGCGCAGGATGGCCAGAGCTGAGCAGAAAAGTATTCGACGACGACACCGCGACGATCAGCGCGTAAGCCGACGGGTTGCCGCCGGTAGCAACGGCTACGCTGATCGCCACCGGGACCATCATCACCGTGGCACCGACGTTGGACATCACCTGCGAAAACAGCAGGGTGAGGATTGCCAGCGATGCCTGCAAAATGTAAGGCGAAGCGTTGCCCAGGTGTTGCAGAACGACCTGTGCCACCCATGCCGCGGTGCCGGTGGAATCCATCGACCAGCCCAGAGGGATCAGGCAGGCGGTGACGAAAATCGTTTTCCAGTTGACTGCCTTGTACGCCTCGTCCATGTTCAGCACGCCGGTCAGCAGCATGCCGATCGCGCCGGTCATCATGGCCACTGACAGATCGAGCTGGGTGAACAGCGCCAGGCACTTGGCCAGCACGAAGAAGCCGACCGCCTGCCAGATCTTGCCCGGTCGCTGCTCCTCTTTCGGGATGTCGGTGACGACGACCAGATCCTTGTCTTCCGATGCCAGCGACAGATCGCGCCAGTTGCTGTGCAAGACCATGGTGTCGCCGGCGCGCAGCGTGACGGTGCGCACGTCCTCGCGAAACACCTGCTCGCCACGCGTCACCGCCAGCACCGAAATACCAAAGCGCTTGCGCAGGCGCAGATCACCGATGGTCTGCTTGATGAAACGCGAGCTGGGTGGAATCACCACCTCGGAAATGCCGGCGCGGGTCGGGTTGAACAACTCGCCCAGCTGGCGCATCCGCGTCGACAAGCGGCACAGCTGATTGTTGGCAAACTGGGTCAGCTGTTCGCGCGGGCCAAGCACGCCAAGCACCGAGCCAACCCAGATCACGTGATCCACCGGCGGCGCCATGCGCGCATCGTTACCGCTCTTGATCGCCAGGATCATCGGCGAGTCGTGCAGCTGTTCGACTTCGCCGATGCTCATGCCCACGAGAGGGCTTTCCGCGGTGACAGTGAGCTCGGCGGTTTCGCCACCGATGCCATAAGTCTCGGCAAAGTAGCTTTCGGTGCGGCCGGGCGTCACCTTCAGCCGTTCGTCCTCGTGGCCAGGCAGCAGCTTACGGCCGAAGAAATAGAAATACAGCACGCCGATCACGGCCAGCGTAAGGCCCACCGGCGTCACGCTGAAGAGGCCGAACTTCGGGATTGTATGCGCGCCTGGCAGCAGGTTGGCGTTGGCGCTGGCGATCAGATCGTTCAGCACAATCAGCGGCGAGTTGGCGATCAGCGTGGTGTTGGTGGCCGTCAAAATGCAGAACGCCATCGGCAGCAGCAGCCGCGACAACGGCACGCCGGTGCGGGCGGACAGCCGGCTGCTGACCGGAATCATCAGTGCTGCCAACGCCTGGCTGGGGATGATCGCGCTGAACAGGCTGGCGACCATGTTGATGACCAGGCCCAGGCGCGATTCCACGCCGCGCGCCATGCGCATCACGAAGCGCGCGGTAAGGTTCAGCACACCGGCACGGTCGAGGCCTTCGCCCATGATCATGATGGCAATGATCGCGATCACCGCGTTGCCGGCGAAGCCGTTGAACACGCGCTCAGAAGGGATCAGGCCGGTCAGGCCGATGGTTACCACGACCAGCAGCGCCACCATGTCGGCGCGAATCCACTCGAGTACCAGCATCAGCATGGTGAAACCCACCAGGCCGAGCACCAGCATCATGTCGGGGGTAAGCGTGAGCCCCACTAGCTGACGTTCCGCAAGGGTGGCTGGCAACGGTCGATAGGAGAGGGCAGTGGAAGCTTCACGCTGCGTCGATTCGTCCCTGTCTGGATCGCGCAAGTATAAGCGGGCCAGCCTGACTGCTGTGCATCGACATCATCTTAGATTCGCTGTAGCGGATCTTTCCGCGCGCTTAGCGTGTGCGGTACAACAGATCCCACACGCCGTGGCCAAGTTTCAGGCCGCGTCGCTCGAAATGGGTTTCGATGCGCCACGCTGGTTTCTCGGCGTACTCACCGGGTGCAATGGTGTTGCGCCAGTCGGGCGCGGCTTCCATCACTTCGAGCATGTGCTCGGCGTAGGCCTGCCAGTCGGTGGCCAGATGCAGCAGTCCGTTGGGTGCCATGCGCGAGGCGAGCAGGGCAACGAACCTGGGCTGGATCAGCCGGCGCTTGTTGTGACGCTTCTTGTGCCACGGATCGGGAAACCAGATCCGTGCCTCGGCCAACGTGCCGGGTGGGATCGCGTGCTCGAGCACTTCCACCGCATCGTGCTTGTACAGGCGCACATTGTTGGCATCGCGCGCGGCCAATGCATTCATCAGTCGACCGACGCCGGGGCCGTGTACTTCAATGCCGATGAAGTCGCGCGTCTGGTCGTGCTCGCTGGCCCAGGCCAGCGCCTCGCCGTTGCCGAAACCGATTTCCAGCACGAGCGGGGCTTCGCGGCTGAAGTTCGCGTGGAAGTCATGCGGTACGGTGCGATAGTCGATCCCGTAACGCGACCAGTGGGCCTCGAATGCATGCTGCTGCGCGGGCGTCATGCGGCCTTCGCGCAATACAAAGCTGCGGATACGGCGCATGTAGTCGGGGCTTTGTGCATCGTCCTGTTTTTGCATGTCGCTCATGACGGCGTGTCTCGGTAAGGCGAAGATGGAGAATGGTGGAGCAGATCGATATCGGTGTGGCTGATGACGGCAGCGCAATGGTTGTCTGGGCGGGTTCATCGCGCTCATCGCGAAGACACATGCGTGATCCGAGCGTGTCTATTGTAGTGGTCGACATGAGATTCGCCGATGCCGTGCACTCTCGCGGCAGACGACTCGGGATTGAGCGCCCCGTCGAATAGACAATCTTTGCAACAACAGAGGCCCGGCATGCTCGGGCTTTTGAGGGGCGTCACGTATGGCCGTCAGTGCTGGTCTTCCCTGCTGGGTGCTTGTCTGGGTTCGGCATGTTGTGGTGCCGCACGCTGCGGCGGTGCAGTCGTCTGTGGCTGCGGTCTTTGCTGCTGTTGTTGCATTTGCTGCATCTGCATCTGGCGTTGCTGCATCTGTTGTTGCATTTGTGCCTGCATTTGTTGGCGCTGTTGTTCTATCTGCTGCATTTGCTGCTGTTCCTGTGGGCGGTTGAACTCACGCGGAGCAACGTTGTTTTCCGGGCGTTGAAACTGCGGCGGCGGGTTGTTGCTTGGCACCGGTTGATTGATTAACGATGCTTGCCGGATCTGCGGCACCTGCGGCAGGGTTGATGTACGTCGATCGTTTGCGCGCGACGGATTGTCGTTGCTGTTGGAGATGCTGCTTCCTCGCGGATGCGCAAAGCGTGCAGAGGGCAGCTCCCCCTGACGGGTCTGGATAACGTTGTTGGGCACAGTGCCGTTTTGAACCTGGCCAGCTTGCGTGGCCGGGTTATTTCCATATGGAACGTTCTGCGGGGCATTGTCCCGGCGTGTTATCGCCGGTACGTTCGGGATGACGTTGGACGTCGGCGGAAGATGGCGCAGCGCATTGCCGAACGATCGTGGATTACTTTGCACGTCGCGGCCGTTGGCTGCCGGTGTAACGTCGCTCTGATCCACAACAGGTCCGTTGCCAAAGTGTTGGCTCAGTACTTTGACATTCGAACCAGGCCGGGCGTTGACGGTCGGCGAACCAGCACGCTGTGAACCTGCCAGGTTTTTAGGTGCCCCGGTACCGCGGCCAAAGGCTGCCGCGGGTGGTGCCTGCCGCGCCACTACATTGCGCTGAAATCCGCCGAGCGGCAGCGAACGAGCATGTTCACTGCGCGGTCCTGCCGCGTCTGCGGCAGGACGCAGAACCGATCCGCTCGTCAAAACCGGTACGTCGGCTACCCGGCGTGGGTCGACGTGCAGCAGTTGGCTCCGCACATTTAGGCCACCGGCAAAGACCGTGCTCGGAACCGCCGTCAATCCACGTGGCGCGGCGCGGTTCACGTACTGCTCGCCGCGCAGCGGTGTGCCGTTGCGGTAGTGACCATACTGGGTGTTGATGTTGTTGAGGATCGAGGTGCGGTTGTTATTGATCACGCGGATATTGGTGATGTTGATGTTGCTGTAATAGCGCCTGCTGCTGTGGTACCACGGGTTGTAAATTTCACCGGGACCGAGCGGAAACCAGCCGATCGGATGGATAGGTCCGGCACCGCCCGGGCTCACATAGCCGGGGTGCCCACCACCGCCCCAACTACCGTCACCGACGAAGGCGACCAGTGCGGGTGCATAGATCGGGCGCACGCCGATCGGTCCGGGGATCCAGCCCCAGCCGCGGTGTGTATGCGCCCAGCGGCCGTAGTGATAGGGCGCGAAGCCCCAACGCGAATTATCGATCCAGCTCCAGCCCCACGGCATGATGTAAGCCCAGCTGCCATCTTGATAAGGAGCCCAGTTGCTGTCGACGTTGGACGGATACCAGACGGCGCCGTAGTCGCTATCCGAATTCCAGTCACCGTATTGGGCGAGGTCTTGATAACCGACGACGTCATCGGAAACATGCTGGGTGGCGGAAGGTTGCGCGTACTGGCGATCACGATCGCTGCACCATGCATCAAAGGCATCGCCGCCGCTGATGTCGGTGATCGTTCCGTTGATGAGACCGGAATCGTAAAAACGATAGCTGTGTCCGGCGTTGATGGGACGCTGCGCGCTGTTTTCGCCATAGACGGTAGCATCGCCATCCAGCGCAGTGACTTCGGTGCTCTGGCCACTGCCATCTATGTCTACCCGGAAAATGCCGGGCTGATCGAGCACGAGCGCTACGGTCGGCGTGTCGATCTCGTAGCTTTGGCCTGGATCGAGCGAGCGTACGCTGATGTTGAGCGAGCCCTGGGTCAGTTCAATCTGCGCCAGCTGGTCGTTCAAATTCAGCAGGCCGAAGTCGGTCTGGCTGGCGATGCGCAGTGTGCCACCACCCAGCTCCAGTTCGGCACGGGTGTCCTGCCCGGTCGACAAACGATCACCTGTCGTCAGTGGGCGGTTGATGCTGGCATCGCTCCACTCCTTGGCGCCGGCCGGCAAAAAGCCCAGGTCGCCTTCCATATACGACAATCGCGCCACGCGGCTGGGTGGATCGACCGCCGTGTAGTCGCTCGCCGACTGGGCTTGCGCCAAGGCGACGGATGCGCCCAGCAGCAAAACGGCCAGCGGCTGCCAATAGGGACGCAAGGAAAACCGTTCTTTCGTATACACACGCATGGTGCTCTCCGAACACAGTAGGTGCGACGATAGCCGCGTAACGAATACAACGGCCGGTCCTGCTTCAACGCAACGAGCACTGATCGCCCGATTAATGTGCACGGCCGGATTATGTGCACGGCAGGGCCTAGCCTGTACGTGGCTTTATCCACGGCGCCTCATGCTCGTTCAGCCAGCCGCTACCTGCGATTTACCCGCCGTTTGGCCGCGGGTGGTTGCACGCCATTTTGTCGTTGCGGAAATAAATTCGTCGTGCCATGCAGTTCCCACCGTTCGTATCCCGGGTTACCATCGCCCGGCCGACGCGGGTGTAGCTCAATGGTAGAGCTGTAGCTTCCCAAGCTACTGACGAGGGTTCGATTCCCTTCACCCGCTCCACTCCCTCGATTCTCACGAGCAGCGCCGCCGCCAGATGACCGATCTGATCAAGTCCAGCCCCATTATTCTGGGCTGGCGCGAGCGGCTGGCATTGCCCGAGCTGGGCATCGGTCTGCTCAAGGCCAAGCTCGATACCGGCGCGCGCAGTAGCTCGCTGCATGTCGACACGCTGGAGACGTTTCAGCGAAGCGGTGAGACATGGCTGCGCTTCACGCTGAGTGTCCGGCGTCGACATCCGTTCGAAATCAGCTGCGAAGCACCTGCACTGGATCGTCGTATCGTGACCGATACTGGCGGGCGACGCACCGAGCGCTGGTTTATTCGCACGCAGGTCACATTGGCCGGGCAGTCTTTCAGCGTCGACGTCAACCTCACCGACCGTCGACATATGCTGTTTCCTCTGTTGCTCGGTCGCAGCGCCCTGGTGGGGCGGTTTGCGGTAGATCCGGCGCTTTCCTATACCCAGTCACGACCATCCTTGGTCGCTACGGACTCTCCATGAAAATTGCGATTCTGTCGCGCAACTCCCGTCTCTATTCGACCCGGCGACTGATCGAGGCAGCGCGCGAGCGTGGCCATGTGGTGCGCGTGCTCGACCCGCTGCGCTGCTATGTGCGTATCGCCCCCAACGACGTTGCCATTCGCTACAAGGGCAAGGACGTGCGCGACATCGACGCAGTGATTCCACGCATCGGCACGTCCAGCACGTTTTACGGCACAGCGGTGCTGCGCCAGTTCGAGATGATGGGGGTCTATACGCCCAATCCGTCCGACGCCGTGTTGCGCGCCCGGGACAAATTGCGCTGTCTGCAGATACTCTCGTCGCAGGGGCTCGACATGCCGGTGACGGTGTTCGGGGACAACCCCGACGATACCAACGACGTGCTGGCGATGCTGGGCGATCCGCCGCACGTCATCAAGCTCAATGAAGGCAGCCAGGGCACCGGCGTGGTGCTGGCTGAAAAGCGCAGCGCTTCGCAGAGTGTGGTGGAGGCATTCCGCGGCCTATATGCCAATTTCCTGGTGCAGGAATTCATCGCCGAAGCCAAAGGCAGTGACCTGCGCTGTTTCGTCGTTGGCAAAAAAGTCGTGGCTGCCATGCAACGCGTCGCCAGCCCCGGCGAATTCCGCGCCAACCTGCACCGTGGTGGTAGCGCGATCAAGGCGAGCCTGAGTGCGGAAGAAAAGCGTATCGCCATCCGCGCAGCCGGTGCCTTGGGGCTTGGAATCGCCGGCGTCGATCTGCTGCGTTCGAACCGCGGTCCGCTACTGCTGGAAGTGAATGCGTCGCCCGGACTTGAGGGTATCGAAGCAGCCTCGGGCATCGATGTATCCGGCGAGATCATTCGGCATTTGGAAAAGCAAATGCGCAAACATTGAACTGAAGTTAGTCGGTATCAGGTCATTACGAAAGGCATAGTACGAACATCTTCGTTGACAGAGCCTCGTGATCAGCTATAGCATCATTTACAGGGAGATCTTGCGGCATGTATCCCGTAGCGGGATACGGCATGATCTGCAGGGAGCAGGGGATGAAATTCAACGCACTTGTATTGACAGCAGTTGTGGGTGCACTGTTGCTTCCGGCTTGGGCTACCCGTGTGGACGCAACAGAGCCTGCGGTGAAGGCGGCTAACAAGGACGACTTGATTGCAGCGTCTGCGGCGGTACACAAGCAGATGGTTCCTGGTGGGCGCTACGAGTTTGTGACGCCTGCAGAGCGCGATGTGGTGGATGCCAAACTGGGTGACATGCAGTCGCTGTTCGACAAGTACGGGACAGTGGCTACCATGAATCAGGATTCGAAAATTCAACTATTCAATGATCAGGAATCGGTCAATGCGATTCTGACCAATCGCGATGGAGATCGACGGATCTGCAAATCGGTAGCCCCGACCGGCTCTCTCATTCCGAAGACAACCTGTCATACCTATGGGGAAATCGAGAGGTCTCATCGTGATAGCCAGAAATACTTGCAAGATAATCTTCTGCATATGCCGCAGCTGAAACATGGCGGCTGAACTTTTTTACTGTCTCACTATGATCTTGAAGAGGGTCGCGCTGACTGTATCGACGGAGTAACGACATGAAAGTACGATCCTCCGGGCCTCTCAGGCCCAGTGAAGCGGAATTGCGAATCCTGCATGTTTTATGGGCACGCGACGCATGCACGGTTCGCGATGTGCATGATGTTCTTCACGCAGATGACGGCACCGGTTACACCACGGCGTTGAAGTTGCTGCAAGTCATGCATGGCAAGGGACTGGTGGAGCGCGACGACTCTCAGCGTGCCCATGTCTATCGTGCTGCTATCAGTAAAGAACGGACCCAGAAAAAATTTCTGATTGACTTGGTGCAGCGAGTGTTCGATGGCTCGCCTTCGCAGTTGGTATTACATGCGTTAGGCAGCCAGCGCACCAGCCGTGAGGAGTTGCGCGAAATACGGGCTTTGCTAAACAAACTCGACAAGGACGCGCCGTAATGGAAATGCCGTCTTTTGTAGCCGCGGGTATGGAGATTATCGGCTGGGCACTCGTGCACTTTATCTGGCAATGCAGTCTTCTTGGTTTGCTGTACGCGATAGCAAGAAAAGTCGTGTCTCGCGGCGAAGCGCGTTATCGCTTGGGAATGATGACGCTATTCATGCTGGCTATATGTCCCTTGCTGACGATATGGCAGATGCTGCGAGTGCTGCTACCTTCGGTAGATACAACGACGGGGTCGGTTACATCGGATCTGGTAGGTGCGGGCTTGGTAGCAAATGCCACTCCATCTGCAGGCATTGCAATGAATGCGCTATTGCCTTGGCTTGTATTGGTGTGGCTTTTAGGCGTCTGTATTTTGTCACTGCGCGCCTGGCGCCAGTGGCGAGGACTCAATGCGCTAGTAGGTAAGGCCGAATCACTGCCCTTTTGGCAGTCTTGCGTCACTGACATGGCAAAACGCTTCGGGTTGAGTCGTCATGTGAGAGTGCTCTGCAGTCATGACATCGACACGCCAGCGCTGATTGGTTGGTTAAAGCCAGTTATCGTATTGCCGATGGCTGTGACATTGAATTTTCCGGCTACGCAGATCGAGTTGATCTTTGCTCACGAACTCTCGCACTTGCGGCGATGGGATCCCCTCGCCAATTTGTTTCAGGTGATGCTGGAGACACTACATTTTTACCATCCCGTGGTGCACTGGATTTCGCAAGACGTTCGGAACGAGCGCGAAATTTGCTGCGATCGACTTGCAATCGCGATCACTGGAGGTAGCCGTCATCAATTCGCTACGGCACTGGCTGAGCTGGGAGGGTTGCAGGAACAACGCGGAATGCTGCTACTTCCAGCCAACGGTGGCGTATTGCTGGATCGCGTGCAGCATATAATGCTCCCAGATCATGGGGGCGCTCGTGTGGGCAAGTCTGCCCGGTTTGCGGCCATGCTCCTTGCTGCTGTGCTTGTTGCAACGATAGTCCGGCTTGAATGGACACAGGCGCAGATCCAGCAAAGCCTTTCAGCATCTTTGCAGCGATTGAATACGATATTCGAACATCAGAGACTGCCACTTGAAAGATCGGTCGGTGCATTTCACTTGTCTGACCTTGTTCCTCAACGTGTCAAGGTCCTGCGGCCTGTGGCACCAGGCACGCCACACCTGGCCCAAATTGATTCTGCGAGTTTGTTGCCAGCCGTCACGATTGCTGTTGGCGCAATCGCGTTACCACGTCCGGTCCAGGTGCAGATTCTCGATCTGGTGCACAGCCATAACGAATTGCCCATTCGTATAGCCAATCAGGCCTCTGCTCTTGCGGCACCAAGTCCTGTACTTATTCGCCGTCCGATTTACCCTCAAGATGCAGTTATAGGGGGCGTGGAAGGGAAGGTAACGGTTGAATTCAATATTGCCAGCGATGGGAGTGTGCAGAACCTCAGCGTGATCAACGCCAAGCCCGCGGGGGTGTTCGATCAAGCGGCGGAACAGGCAATGCGTGGATGGAAATACGCAGTCAGTGAAGGTGTGTCGCCTCAGCGTCTGTACCGTCAGGTCTTCGCATTTTCGCTGAATGCATCGCGCGCCATGGGACCCGTATCAACAAATATGCCAGTGGGTACTGAAGTCCTCGCGCGAGTGGGTTGTCAAACTCCTACTGGCACTCATATCTGTCGTTGGCCGGAAAGTAACGAATCAAAGAGGTTGGCAGAGCCGCAGCCTTGATTTAAAGGGAAAAATGGACGTTCTATCCAGATCTTGCCAAGGCTTCCGGGTCGGAACACTCGACCACGCGCCGGTTAACCCCTCCATAACTCTCTACCATTTATAACATCTCCACCGGTTATCGGCTTGATGTTACGGCTTGCCAAGGCTCGTGATTGCTGATGATGGTATCGGGACGATAGCTTGGGCTCAGGTGTGGCGACGGCGAGTCGTGCATCTGGGCCTTTTTCTTGTC
>Ga0302233_10001004_pt1 | contig 20765 bp, 31 predicted proteins | sample II_Palsa_N3_1_FD_193516 | JGI IMG/M metagenome (GOLD analysis project Ga0302233, IMG submission 193516) | Peat permafrost microbial communities from Stordalen Mire near Abisko, Sweden - II_Palsa_N3_1 | ecosystem: Environmental > Terrestrial > Soil > Palsa > Peat permafrost | place: Sweden... | reverse complement strand
AACTATACGGTCATCAGGATAGGCTTTCTTCTTCTTCTTCGTGTGTTCCAACTCAAAAACTCCAGAGGAGAGCAGAAAAGTCGGAAATTACGAATGTAGTCGCACTTTGTTGGCACACACACACACGCTCGCCCAGAGAGAGAATGACAGGGAAGGGAACGTACCGCGGCGTCTGCGGTACTTGGTCTGGAAGCGCTTGTAGTAAGCCTTCGACTTGACGGACTTGATGAAAGCCTGCACAAGCAAACCTAGAAATTCAGCACGACTTTTCCCAATCCCTCCAATCCAGCATCGCATCCGACCCGAACCAAGCCCAATCCGACCCCTCCTGCCCCATCCCAGAGACGAGGTCCCCTCCCCGCCCACAGCCAGCCAGCCAGCCCCCTCCTCCTCCCTGCCCACAGCCCGACCCAGCAGACGAGGAAGAACGCACCATTCTGTTGAAGTGGAAAAAGAGACCGGTCCCCTGCAACTAATGTTTGGACGAGTCAGGACGTTACGTCACGCCCTGGCAAAAAATCCTCTTTCAAACTTCAGAATGGTACGCGACATCCCACGGCGTTTGGGCGTTGGGGGGACGGGCTGTATGGCCTCGCAAGGGGACCGTGTAGGAGCGGAGAGGAGGAGGAGGAGGAGGGCTATTGTCAGGGATGGATTGAGGATTGAGGATGGATTGAGGATTGAGGACTGAGGAGTCGACTTCTGTGCTAATTGACCATGCAAAACAGGTGTACTCGCGCTTCGTTGAGGTCGGCCGTGTCGTCCTTATCAACTACGGTGAAGATGCTGGCAAGCTTGCCCTCATCCTCGACGTCATTGACCAGAACCGAGTATGAATTGAGCGTGTGTGTGTGCGGTTGCTCATTTGCAAACGTTAATTTAGGTCCTCGTTGAGGGTCCCACCACCGGTGTCAAGCGCCAGGCACTCAACTTCAAGCGCCTCAACCTTACTGACTTCAAGGTGCGTGCTCGAAAGTCAACTTGCCAAACTGGACTCACCTCTCTTTTTCTTTAAATTATTATTTTCCTCGTGCTGGTCGTTCGCTGTTGGTTGCTGCTGCTGCTGCTGCTGCTGCTCGTTATTTGCTTTGATGAATGGTTGCTCTCGGGTGCCTTGCGTTCACTTTTGTGGCTTGGTCTCGCTCGCAAACGGTGGACTGTTTGTTAAAAAGGTCAAGATCCCCCGCTCTGGATCGGCTGCCTCGATCAAGAAGGCCATCGCCAAGGACGATGTCATTGCCAAGTTTAACGCCACTTCGTGGGCCCAAAAGGTAACATCGTCTTGGAGGGGGGCTGGGGTGAGTTCATTGAGCAATGTCTTTGCAGATCGCCAAGAAGGAGACCAAGGCCAAGCTCAGCGACTTTGACCGCTTCAAGGTCCTGGTCATCAAGAAGAAGGCAAACAAGATCATCGGCAAGGAGGTCGCTGCCCTCAAGAAGGCTGCCGCCAAGAAGTAAAGATGCCCGCCACCACCCCAGTGAATCTTTGTCTTGTAGCCATCAATATAAATAAATAAAAAAAATAAAAAAGTCAAGCGGAAGACTTGCTGAAATGCATGGTCGTGTTTTACAAAATGGTCAAGTGGAGGAGGAGGAAGACAGAGGAAGTTTGTTCATGTCCTTGAAAAGGTCGACCATTTTGTCAACATCCATCGTCTCTGTCTTGCTGTTTTCCCTTGTCCGGATGCTCACGGTCTTGGATGCGACCTCGCGATCGCCCACAACGACGAGGTAATTGAAGCCCATAACGATGCCATCGCGAGTGTTTTTATTGATGCGCTGCACGCGTGAAATTATAATTTTTTTTTTTATAAAAATAAAAAATAAAACGACGTACATCCAGAGGGCTGAGCTCGACTGCGCACCCGGCCTTTTTTATCTTTTCGTACACTTCGGCCGCATACGCCTGGCACGACTCGTGGACGGGGATGACATACACTTGGCGTGGGCTCAGCCAGAACGGCCACTTGCCCGAGTAGTGCTCAATCAGGATGCCAAGCATCCGCTCCACCGAGCCCAGGACGGCGCGGTGGATCATGACAGGTCTTCGCTCAACACCCGCAGAGTTCATATAGCGCAACTTGAAACGTTCCTGAAGGAGCTCATATTGGAAAAAAGAAATAAAATTTTTTTTCCTTTTCGTTTACCGGCAGCTGGAAATCGAGCTGAACTGTGGCCGTCTGGTGGCTGCGCCCGAGGGCATCCTCAACGGTGATGTCGATCTTGGGCCCGTAGAAGGCTCCGTCACCTTCTGATAACGAGAAGGGCTTATTGGTGGCCTTGAGGGCTGCATGGAGGCTCTCTTCGGCGAGATTCCACACCTCGAGTTCGCCCAAGTACTTTTGCGGCCGAGTGGAGAGCGACAGCTTGTACTGAAACCCAAACACGCCATAGACATCCGCGATCATGCTCAGGACGGAAGCGACCTCGTCTCCGATCTGCTCTGGCGTGCAAAAGATGTGCGCGTCGTCCTGCATGAACTTGCGCACGCGAGTCAGCCCCGACAGAGCGCCAGAGATCTCGTTCCTTTTTTTTTTTTAATAGGATATAAGGAACTGACGTGAGCAAAGAAGCCCATTCGTGCGTGTACCTATGGAGAGGGCTGAAATCGGCGATGCGGACCGGCAGCTGGCGGTACGAGTACAGCTCGCTGTCAAAAATCAGGCAGTGACCCGGGCAGTTCATCGGTTTAAGACCCATGATGCCGTGGTCCGGGTCGAGGTCGTGGTTGTGCTCGTGGCCATCATGGGCGTGGTCGTGCGCTTGTGCGTTGCCGCCCTGATGGTCCTTGCCGCCTCGAACGATAAACATGTCGTCGCGATAGTTTTCCCAGTGACCCGAGATCTCCCACAGCTTTTTCATGTAGACCTGGGGCGTGATCACCTCTTGATAGGACCGCGAGTGGTACAGCGAGCGCATGAAGTCCATCAGCTGTCGATAAACGTTTAGATGAATCAATGCAGAGTTGTACGAACGCGATTGCAGATGTGGGCGCCGTGCGGAAGCATAAACACGCTCCCCGGGCTGAGCGGGTGCATCATGAAAAGTTTTTGCTGTTTGCCGATGACGCGGTGGTCGCTCTTCCTTGCCTGTACATGGTGAGGTTGACAAGGATTGCTAAAATTGATGGCGCGTACCTTTTCCTGGGCCTCGTTCCAGTCCTTGGCCTGCTTCTGGTCCTGGAAGGCGATGCCGTAAACACGCTGAAGCTGCTCTTTGGACTGATCGCCCAGCCAGTATGCACCCGACACCTGCAGGGCCTGGAACCCTTTCACCTATTTTTAAATCTACTTAATTGCCGCAAAAATGTAGAAAAGGATCTACCTGCCCAGTGTTGGCAATGTGGGGCCCACGACAAAAGTCGATAAAATTGTTGCATCGGTAGAGCGAGACAAGCGACTGAGGGGGTGCCTTAGCAATGTAGTGCTGCTTGAACTTGCTGTCGTTGAACATCTCGAGTGCAAACTCGCGCGAGACCTGCAGTCGCTCAAAGGGCGCTCGCTCCTCGGCGATGGCGCGTGCCACGTCGGTGACCTTTTCCAGGTCTGCCTCGCCGAGCTTGCTGCCGTCGGGCATGAAGAACTCGTAGAAGAACCCTCCGCGGTCGCTGCCCTTCATCGTCAATCCAACCAGAAAAGCAAGAACAAAAAAGGGACATATTACATTGGGGGCCCGTCGCACAGCAGCACACGGTCGCCGTAGATGCGTTCGAGTGCCGCACCCAGGATGTGCGCAGCCGAGTGCCAGAAGACATCGCGGCCAGCCGGGTCGTCGTACGAGAGCAGGTCGACATCGCAGCTCGCGGAGAGAGGCCTCGTCAGTTCCACCAGTTCCTTGCCGCCTGTTGTCCTCGCCACGACCGCCGATGCGAGCAAATGCGAATGCGACACTATACGCGAGTACAACATTAGACACACACACACACAACACCAACAGACATCGGCTCACCTTGGAGGAGCGATCGCAGTGTTGTCTGGCCCGCCTTGCCCTGCAGCACCACCACGTTGCCGTTGCGCTCTTTCACGTTCACGGTCAGCGCCTGCTCGGAGCCCTCTGCCGTCCGTTGTTCGTCCTGCTGGCGCTTCTTCTCCGCATCGTACAGCTGCAGGCGTCTCAGGATCCGCGGCGTAGTTGCCGCACCTGGTGCAGCCGTCGAGAACGGTCTGGCGCGCAGCCGAAGCACAGCCAGCATTTTTTTTTAAAAAAATTTTTTTTCTTTAGTCCATTAGGTCCTATTTGTCGATTGGGTAAAAATACAAGGAAATGGACGAGAGGGCAAAGAGACCTGAGGAAAAGAGCGTGTTGTAGATGACGCCAGTGTTGTTGTCGGGTGTCTTGCCAAAGCTGAGGATCCAGGTGAAGATGACCTGTGCGATGGCCATTCCGACGCGGTTCCACAGGCGGCCTGCGCCAGCGTAAACACCCTCGCGACGGACGCCTGTTTTCACAAAGTCTTCGTCCACGACATCTGCATATATGGCGTTTGGCAGTGTGAAAAAGCTGGCACTGGGGATGGCGATCAGGACGATCGAGGTGAGGCCAAGGATCTGCCGGATTGATTTAGAGCACACTAGCAAGACGACATACCGCGGGATCGTCAAACAGGTGCGACAGGAAAAAGCACAAGGCCGACAACGCCACGCAAAGATTTGAGAAGATTAACACGCGCCGTTTGCCGTACGCACGCGCCAATCGGCCGATGATGGGCACACCCACCAGCGATCCAACGACGGTGATGAGAATGCCCAGGCCGAGCCACAGGTTGCCCGTCCCGGGCTCTGCAATTGGAAGAGAGGACTACTGTCAACAACCTTCCTTTCCCTCGGTTGCAAACGTACGGACGATCCCGTTCTCCGTCTCAATCACGGCCTCGAAAAAGTAGGGCAGGTTGGCCACGAGCACGAGGTTGGCGCTGGGCGTGAGGACGTTGATCGACATGGTTGCGGCAAGAAAAACGTAGTTTCTGGACACGTGCAGGACCTCTTGCCAGACGTTCTGTTTCGTTGCGGTGATGAGCGCGCCGGCTGCCTCGTCCTTGTCATTTTCATCGTGGTTGATGCTCGTGACGAACGCCCCTTTCTGGGGGACGGTGGCGCTCGGATCGACTCGGCCTCGCCTGCTCAGAACGACCGTCGGAAGAAGGTAACCAAAGATCATGAGGCCGACAAAGAGCGACCAGATTTGCAGGCCCGACACGAACGTGATGGGCCCCACGGTAATACCTTCGGGGAAGTTTTCTTCCGTAAAGTACTAGACAAGTCACAACGAGTCAGCTCATTCCATCCAGAGTAGAACGCACGATCAATGGACCGATGAACGCAGCGAGAATATGGCCAAAGATGGCAAAGATACCACCGGCCGCAGTGAGCTGGAAGCGCTGTCTTGGCGTCGTGGTGATTTCGGGGATGGACGCCTGGTACGGCGTGGTAACGGTGGCCGTGACCAGCCCAAAGAAGACGTACATGCAGATCAAGTAGGCCGTGTTGGCCGGTGACTCTGCTGGCGTCGGTGGGAACCACAAGGACACATACGCGACCACGAGGAGCGGCGTGCCAAACAGCAGGAACGGCCGCCGCCGACCCATCGACGACACGAGCCGATCGCTAAAGTAGCCAACTAGTTTTTGTGCATTGGTTTGGGACATGAGGTTGCGACAATCCACAATCCAGTAGTACTCTGGACGCCCCAAACGCCCTCGATCAGCCGCCCCAAAAAAGCGGCGCCTGAGAAGCCAAGGGATCCGATCAGGTTACCGTCCGCCGCGGGAGGCAGCCAAAAGTACACCAGCCAGGTGTTTAGCGTCGTTAGCATCTAAAACAAACAAACTCCGTCGTAAGAATTTTTGAAGTGAACCATTTGGGATACCAAGTTGAGCGACAGGAACGGAAACGAAAACAGCATCCTGTCCCCAAACGTCAGGCTGTCGGCCTCCTCTTCCTTCTCCTCCCCAGAAGCCGGGCCAGCATGCGCGGCCGCGGGTGCGCTCGCTTCGGCCTCGTCACCGTTCACACGCGGTCCACGTGGCAACAGCGCATCCGTTTCACTCGCCATTTTAGTAAGTGCGTCCCCCCGGGTAGCACGTCTTTCGCCAGTCTTTCCTTTGCCCCCTGCCGTTCGTGTTCTCAATGTCGTACCCTGGATACCCCGGCTGGCCGCCCGGCGTCATGCCGCCCAACAGTATGTCTGTGTGCGTCGTTGTTCTAATTTTTGAACAAAAAAAAATATAAAAACGCAGTGAACTATGCTCAGCCTCAGCCTGGCCAGCAGCCGTTCGCAATGCCGCCCGGTATGGTGCCGCCGCCTGGCATGGTGCCGCCGCCCGTTATGGTGCCGCCGCCCGGCATGGTGCCGCCGCCTGGCATGGTGCCGCCGCCCGGTATGGTGCCACCGCCTGGCATGGTGCCGCCACCCGGCATGGTGCCGCCGCCCGGCATGGTGCCGCCGGCGGGTATGGTGCCGCCGCCTGGCATGGTGCCGCCGCCCGGCATGGTGCCGCCACCCGGTATGGTGCCGCCACCCGGCATGGTGCCGCCGTTTCAGGGCATGCCCCCGTACGGGATGCCACCACAACAGATGATGCCGTCGCCGTTCACCCTGGCCATGGGCCCGACGGCGTCGGTTGCGCGCCCTGCACCGCCCTCGCAGAGCACGCAGATGCTCATGGCCATGGGCGCCAAGACGAGCGACATCGAGAAGATGACGACGGCGTTCGTCTCGGGCATCGCAACCACCGTCACGGACGACTTTGTGGGCGAGCTGCTCAAGATTTGCGGAAAGGTCAAGAGCTGGAAGCGCGTCAAGGACCAGAAGGGACCCAAAGGCTTTGGCTTTTGCGACTTTGAGGACGCCGACGGAGTGCTCCGAGCCCTGCGACTGCTCAATGGCATCAAGCTGGGCGACAAGACGCTCCTGGTCAAGGTCGACGACAACACCCGAAAGTACCTCGACAAGTTTGAAACCGAGCGCACGAGCCAAGTGGTATGTGTTTTCCTCCCTGCTTTCTCTAAAGGGAGGGGGAAAAAAAAACAAAAAAAAACTCAGGACTATGCGCAAACCGACCTTGTCGCGCGAGAACTCTTGAGCGAGTTTTTGGAGCAAAACGGCGCCAAGCAGGACGTTGGCACGCTCACAGTCGCGCCGTCGTCCTCTGCCGGCTCCACCTTCTACGTACCCAGCGGCATCCGCACGGGCGAGAACAGCGACTTGGATCAGTCGCGAGCTGCAACCGACCTCACCAAGAAAATTGTAAGGCAAACAGTGTTTTTTTGCCAAGATCCTAACGCGTCTCGTTTCTTTCAGGCACTGTCGCAGGAGATCAACAAGTTCAGGCAAACGGCGTCGACTAGTGGTGCCCGCAACGAAAAGGGTGCCGAGGAGGAAGTGTACGCGTGCTGCACAATAAAAAGTACAACAGTGTAACTGACTTTATCTATGTGCGCAGGGAAAAACAACGAGTCATCGAGCAGGAAATAAAGAAAAAGGAGCGCGAGGACAGCGAGAGGGATCACGCCTACCGCGAGCGTCTGCGTTCGTGGGAAAAGCATGAGCGCAACAAGCAGCGCGACCTGAAGGAGAACGCGGAGCGCGATGCCGAGAGGACTTTGCGCCGGGAGAAGGCTCGTGAGCGCATCCTGAGCGTCATCGAAAATCCGCAGGAAGAGCTCAAGTCAGACTTCCACCGCGACCGTGAACGCTGGTCGCGTGAGCGCAGGAAGGAGCGCGATCGCGAGCTGGAGGCAGACGACCGCGACCGGCGGCGCGAACGCGATGAGCAGGAGCAGCTCAAGTTCCGTGTGGCAGAGGAGGAACGACGCAAGGCCGAGGAGGAACGGCGCAAGGTTGAGGACGAGCGTCGCCGTATTGAGGCGGCCGAGGCAGCAGCCCGCCAATTAGCGGAAGAGCAGGCACTGGCAGCAGCCCAGGCGGTTCCGTATGGAGCCGACGCGCCGCGCGTGTTCAAGACGACTGTGGTTGCCAACAAGGAGGTCAAGAAGCGTGCTGGCGAGGTGTTCAACGACGGCGATGACGAAGCGAATGACGACCAGCTGCGCAAGCGACGCAACATTGTCCCGATCGAGTATACCAAGGAAGAGATGATGGCTGCTGGCGTGGATGTCGAGGAGCTGGAGCGCAAGCAAAAGGTAATGCCCCCCTTCTTTTTTTAATATTTATTTAAAAGGAAAACGCATTTGCTGCAGGCGGAACGTGAGCAAAAGATCCTTCAGGTTGTGCAGACAATCCCCACGACAACCGAGGGCGTGTTTGCGACGCCGGTGGACTGGCAGTACCTGTCAAAGGAAATCATGGACAACAAGATCAAGCCGTGGGTCGTCACCAGCTTCACCAAGTTTTTCGGACAACCGCACGACGACATGGTCAACTTTGTCGTGGAAATGATCAAGGCCCAGCAGCCGCCAGCGACCCTCGCGTCCGAGCTGCGCCCGATCCTGGACGATGAGACCGACACGTTCATGCTCAAGCTCTGGCGCATGATCATCTTTGAGACTCGTTTTGTGCAGCAGTCGTAGACTTTGTGTTTTCGCTTGGAAAAGAGAATGAGTGCGAAACGAAGAAAAGAGAATTTTTTTTTTTTCAGTTTGAGTTTTTACAACCATGATGCCGCTCGTCCCTTCTCCTTTTGGAACGCTGCCGCAGCAGACGATCGAGCGTAATGCCGCCGTCCTCGTAAGTCTAGTTGCTTCTGAAACAGTGGACGACAATCGATAACTGAGGACACACCGAAAAAAAAAAAAACAGTTGGTCGGCCAGCCCGGAGCAGGAAAACGGACGCTGGGCAACATGCTTCTTCAAGCGGCTGCCAACACGGGCGGCAACGAGGGCAAACTAGCAATCAATGTGTACCGTGTCGCTTTTGCGCTGCGTCGTGGTCGGGCCGAGTGCTGAACTCGTGTTTTTTTTTTTCGTTCAGGAGGACAACATCCAAAATGCCGTTACAAACGGACCCCTCGAGGCCGCGTGTGGATTTTGTTGTTTTCGTGGTCAATCTGACGTCGCAGCTGAGCTGGGAGGTGGTCAAGGAGGCAGTGCGCAAGACAGACCCGTTCTACTTTCTCGGGCGCAGCTGCATCGTCGCCACACACCGTACACGCTATTTGTGATGTAAAATTTGACCCTTTGGTGCAGAGGACAAGGCGCAGCAACACTGTGTCGATCAGTTTGCGCTAGAGTCGCTTGCGTACGAATGCCACACACCCCTCTACTTTGCCAATCTCCTGGTACGACCGATCTCTTACCCATCGCACTGACGAAAATGGTGCAAAAATAAATCAGGAGCTCGATTCGGCGATGGCAGCAAGTGAGCATGCGGTACGACTGGTCCAGGTCGTAGCGGGATACGTGCCCAATGTGACATCGCTATTACTAGCTGTCACACCGATGGACGAGGTCGTGTCCACACAGCTCTCTGGACTACGAACGGGCGAGGACGAGTCTGATTCTGACGGATACACGACTCCTCGAGAGGATATTGTAGAGGGATAGAAAGTGTGCCAGCAAAAAATTGGGGGGGAAAAAAAAAAAGACAAAAAACTAAGGCGGATCATCTGGAAACGAAATTTTTTTTCTTTCTTAAAACCTGAATTTTTGTTTTTGCTTGCATGCGATCATTTGTGAGCCAAGTCCGATTGTTTTTTGTCGCCACGATGGAGGAGTTTTCGCAGACCCTTCTCCATGTAGTAGGGCTTCTCGGCCGAGCCGTCGTTGCGCTCCGAGTCCTCGCCTGATTAAAAGAAGCAAAGGTGGTTACTTTTAAAAAAAAATAAACAAGGCGTACAGAAGCAGATGAACATTGTCGTGATGGCCATGGAGATGACCACGACAAAGAGATACGAAATGGCGTAGGCAAGCACAAACATGACCAAGAGAGGCATCGCCCAGTAGGTCGGGGAGTTGATGTTGCTGTTTATGATTGCGTTTAAACAAAAAAAAAAAAAAAAAAAAAAATGAGGACTGCCATACTTTAGAAGCCAATAGTTGCCAACAACAGTGGCCACGATCGTGATGATAAGACGGCTCGAAAAGAGGATAAAGTCGCTGATCTTGTCCACCACAACGACGCGCACAACGTTGCGAGTGATCAGCTCAAAGGCAGAACGGGCAGCCGCGCAGAACGAATAGCCGTACACGGCAATTTCGACATAGGCGTACTGGTCGAGGAATTTGAGGAAGCGTTCGGCACAGAGGAAGCTGGGAGCAAAAATGTGATCTCTTTTTTAACTAAAAAAAAAATTGGCTTACCAGCACATGAGACACTTGAAAATTGCAGCAACGATCGGGTTCTTGGCACCCTTGACCGACTTTTCGATGCGATGGAGCATGTAGCGGATAAATTGGACAATGGCGATGATGAGCGAACCCAGCGCAAGCGAGCCAACGTGATAGCGGAGGACACTGCGATATTGATTTTTTTTTTTTTAAAAACAAACAAACAAACAAACAAACAGCGGCAGTGAAATTCCACTCATACCGATAGAAGGACGGGAAGACGACCCAGAAGGCAAGCTTCTTCTTGTCACGAGTCCAGTACCATGTGGCGACAGAGCCCGCAACAGTCGTGTCAGCCATGGCAATGACAAAGTTCCAGGCCCAGAAGTAACCAAAGACGACGTACAGGTTGAGGTACGCCATGAGGCTGTTGGGAGACCATTTTTAGTTTATTTTAATACCGCAAAGGAGAAAAAGGGTACTTTTGGTTTGAGTAGGTGTACTGCGGAAACTCGGAAATCACGAGCGTGTTCTTTTCTGTAGACGTGGAGAGGAGCAGGGCGGTGAAGATGGACCAGACGGTGACGAGGAGGAGGAGGAAGACCTTGATGTAGGGCATGAGGAAGACCGTGGGCATGGTGCGGAGGGCTCGGCAGGACGCCTTGATCAGCGCGATGGCTAGACGGATGCGGCTGCGCAAAAATGCCAAGAGCAGGAAGAAGATGACAAAGGCGGCCGACGCAATGGACGCAAAGACGAGGAACGTCGTCTTGTTGTACACATACGAGTTGAGGCCGTACTGTGTGAAGATGACCTGTTCACCTCCGAGCAGGGCTTGGTTCGTTGTCAACTTAATTTTATTGATTTTTATTAAAACAAAAAAATAAATTAAATTAAAAATGTTGGTATTACCAGGTAGTACTGCCACCACAAGTATACGGTGAGGCCAGCCAAGGCAAAGAGGACGAGGATGATGCTCAGCCAGACAACAAGACCGGCAAACAGCTGGATAACAAAGAGCCACACAAACGACAGGACGACGGCCACGGCCGCCGACGCCAAGATGTACGGCCACGAGTTGTACAGATCACGGAAGATCTCCATCGCGACATTGCGGGCATTGAGGACGTTGACGACCTATTTTTAACATGAGATAAAAAAAAAAAAACCGGGGGGGGGGTTCTCTCTTACCGCGTCGATGTAAGCGGTTCCGTTGATGGCGACGGTTACGTTGGTCGGCGTTCCCGTAGTGTTGGTCGACAGGGTGTAGTTGAGGGCGTCTTCGACTGTTGCTGCGAGGGGGATGCAGCGGTAAAGGACTACAGACCCCCCAATTACAGTTAGATTTGGAACGTCATTGACGGTCAATTCGCGTACGCTGCTGGCTGGGGAAGACAAACATGGAACAGTTGTTGTTGGCGATGGCCGCGCTCATTTCTTCATAGTTTGTGGGCTGGGGGTAGTCGTACGTGCAGATGGCAGAGCTATAGTTGACAAACAGGGGCAGTCCATAGTACACTGGGTTGCCGGTGGGGCAGGACTGGACGCAAACGGAGGCGGGTGAGCTGGGCGTGATGCCGGTCAGGGCTGTTTGTTAAAATAAAAAAAAGAAGGAGAAAACACATGGATTAGTAAGCGGCGGGGTCGCGTGGGGTCGGGAGGCGTACTGTAGTTGGCGTCACTGACCGCCTCAAAGTAGAAAAGGTAGGGATAGTTCGTGAGATCGCGTGTGGGGTTCTTTACGCCGCACAGGTTGCCCTCGTAGTCGACGCCGTAAATAAGCGATTCGGCGTTGCCGACCTGGGACGCGTAGATGCCGATGATCAGCTGCCCAACCCAGAACAGAATAAACAGCACGGCCCAGAAGCAGTCGCGGCATCGGCGCTTGGCCACGGCAGGACCCAGGTTTTCCTCAGTCTAAGCAAAATAAACACGCGTGTTGAGAAAGTTGCTTTTTTTTTTCTTCTTTCGGAGGGGAGGTGCCGTTGGTTACCTCGTGCTTCAGCTTCTCACCGGCCTTCTCGTCATGGTCGTAAACGCTGTCCTTGGACTCGTGCGAGTAAACAGAGCCGTGGTCACTGTTTGTTGTGCAGCACGAGTGGATTAGTCCCCAACGCAAGAGCCGGTTTCTCTGCTTGCTTCTGTCGAGGCGTACCCGACAGAGTGGCCCGACGCAGATCCGCGGCGGCCGCCGTGGTTTGCCGCGGGAGGCTTGAGGCCGTCCATCGAGCTCAGCTCATGGTGGTCGCCCATCTCAGACGAGTTCTTCGGAAAGGACGCACGGAATGGAAACTGAAAAAAGTGACACTTCCAAACCAGGACATTGATCGATGCTGCGCTTGGTGGTGGACGCGCCCGGCGTCCCGGCCACGGTCGTGCGCGGCGAGCCGTTCACGGTCAAGGTGCTGCTGCGCAACGAGAGCGGCGCTGTGATGGCGGCCGGGCCGGCTGCGAGGCTGAGTGCGCGGCTGCAGGTGAGCTTGATGCGCGACGAGTTTACGCCGGTCAAAGGCCCTGTCGCGCTCCTGTCTGTCCAGGACGAAGACAACGCGGCGGCGGCGGCGGCAACAATGAAGAAGAGGTCACCGGCCACGCTGGCGACCGAAGCAAGGCTGCGGCTGACGATCGTGCGCGGATGCACCAAGGAGCACTATGGCGGGGCGGACCATACTGAGCAGTGCCTCCACCGGATGAAGCGGCCCGTGCTCGTGCGCTTTGCCCTGCTTGCGCCGTCGCCATCGTCGTCACCCTCCACAACTGCCTTGCCCGTGATCACAGACAGGTTCGCCGTGGTCGAGCCCGCGGCTGCGCAACAACCGGCATGCAGCTACCTCACCCTGCAGAGAAGGGTGCACACGTTTGGCGTCGGCCAGGTCGTCACCTGCGAACGGCCAACCGCGGTCATCGACGGATTCTCGCACGTCGTGTGGGACGCGGCCTTCCTCCTCGTCAAGTACCTCGAGCAGCAGCAGCAGCAGCAGCAGCGGCAGCAACAGCGCAACGTAATAATCCAACGGGGAGGGAAGACAACCGCGGTCGAGCTCGGGGCGGGCGCTGCGCTGGTCGGCATTGTGGCCGCGTGCATGGGCGCACGGGTGATCAGCACGGACCTGCCCGAGGCACTTGACCTGACCGAACTCAATGTCGCGTCCAACGCGGCCCTGCTCAACGCATGCTCGCGATCGTCCTCGTCAGGCGGGGGGTCCATCCACATCGCGCCGCTCTCCTGGGACAGCGACGCCGACGCCGTAGCTCTTGCTGTCGACAAGGCCCTCTCACCCCACCACAACATCAAGACCGCGCCTGTTGATCTCGTTCTCGCATCCGATGTGGTTTACCATGTGCGTTTTTTAAGGATTATTTCATTCCTTATTTGCTAAATAGTTTTTTTTTCTCTCCTTCGCTAGAATGACCTGTTTGACCCCCTCATCTCGACGATCGCGGCTCTGTCCGGCGCGAAGACGACTGTGTTGCTGTCTGCCCGCGAGCGGCACGGGTGTGACTTTGAGTTGTTTATGAACAAGCTCAATGCCGTCTTCCATGTTTCTCTCGTCGGTCTGACAGGGGAAGCGGCGCAGTTTGCCTCGGCGTCGGTCACAGCTAAAGCAAAGCACACGCCCAATGTGTACATACTTGCAAAGAAATCATAAACTTCAATGTTTTTCATATATTTTTTTGTTATCTTCTTCTAAAGAGTTTTTATTGCAGAGGGAATGAATTTAGACAATAGTTGGGCTTGCCCTTTCAGACCGAATCCCTGTCACTCGGCAATCTCGCCTTCTTCGAGCTCCCCGGCGGCATCGGCAGCGGGGGCATTGTCGTCCCCGTTTGCAGTGGCAGCTGCGTCCTCCTCGACGTTGGTCTCCGCCTCTTCTTCCTCCTCCTCCTGCCCCACGTTGGTCTCCTCCTCCTCCTCTTCCTCCGTTGCGGCGACAGAGCGCTGTGCGCCAGCCTCCTCCTCCATCTCTTCCTGCATGGCCTTCAGCAGTTCTTGCTTTTGGCGGGCGGTCCAGCTGTCGCGGGCGGCCTTGAGCTTCTCAATGGCCTGGGGGATGTCTGCAAGCGAGCTGGGAACCTCCTGCTTGACCGTCCAAAAGTCGTCCATCGTGCCCAGGGGAAACTTGATGTTCTTCGGCGCCGCCGGTGTTGACGCCGCAGGGCTCTTTCCCTTGCCTCCCTCTTGTGAGTTGCCCTTGCCCTTGTAGAAGAACAAATCGTCCACTCGCTCACTACAGCAAAAAGGTAAGACAAGCCTCTCTCTCTCTCTCTCTCTGTGCTTTTTTATTATTATTATATTTTTTTTACCTCTTCTTCTTCAGGACCTTGACACCCTCCTCTTGCTCGGCCTTCTTGAAGGCCTCCTCGGCAGACGCCGACTTGGCAATGTTGCCCTCCTCAGAAGTCGAGTCGTTCACATACTGCTTGCAAGCAAAGCGGGTTTTTTAGGGTGGCAAGAGAGGAGGAGGTCGTACACACCTTTTGCAAGTAGATAATGAGCGAGTTGCAGATGGCAATTTCGCGGTCAAACTTGGGGATGGAGCGCTCCTCACGACGTTTGGCTTCGGCGGCCTTTTTTTTCTCGAGTGCAATCTCTTCGCGCAGTTTTCGTTGGGCTAATTTTTTTTTCCCCGCACAAAGTCAACACGACAAGAGGGGAGAAGAATAAAATACCCTCGCGCTTCTTCTCTGCTTCCTTTGCTTGGTATTTGAACCATGCTTCGTTTTCCTTGCGAAGCGCCGCATCAATGGCCTTTTTCTTCTTGTCGAGGTCGTCCAGCTGGCTCTTGATCTTATCACGCTTGTCCAGAAGGCTCTTACGCTCCTCTACGCGGGGAAAACAATTACTACAAACAAGAAGGAAAAAAAAACGAACTTTGATCGGCATTCTTTTGATCGGTGAGCTTCTTCAAGTCGGCACGGTAGATATCAAACTAGATAAATTATTCAATTAATCGATCGCGTCAAGAAATGAAAAAGTATAAATGTACGAGCTTGTCCTTGGCGTCGAGGTCGTTCTGTGCAGACTCGAGGGCAGCACGTTTGGCGTCCAGCTGAGCGGACTCTGCGGCGGTAGGTTGAGCGGCGGGGAGCTTTTCCAAAATCCTGTACATCAAAGGGAAAAAAAAAAAAGTGTGTCAAGGTCCAAAAGAAGCAAGAAAAAAAAAAGGGACTGAGACGTGCATACTCTTCCAGTTGCTTCTTTCCCTTTTGCAGCGAGCTGATCTCATTCACGGTCTGCTTCTCGCCGAGCATGGTGAGGGTTCCCGACTTGAGCTTTGTTTCGTGAGCGCTGTCGTGATGGCCGTCAGTTAGTCGAAAAAAGGAAAAAAAAAAGAACAAGTGCATACGAAATGGCGGCGTCAAACTCCTTGATGGTCTGGAACTGCAGCTTCTTCTTGATCGCGTCGAGGTCCTTGGCCTTTGCGGCATGGGTGCTGTTGGATTCCTTGACTTGGTTCTTGAGAGTAGAGTTTTGATCGCGCGCTCCCTTGCGCTGAATGTCTGTGATAGTTGTCACTATGTGCACTTTTCCAAGAACACAAAGCAACACGAACCAAGATTCTTCATCTTTTGCTCCAGTTCGTTGATCTTGGGTTCGTAGGTATCGGCAATGTTGGGCTGCTTGAGCTTGTCCTTGATTTCGTCCTGTATTGCCCAAAAGCTTAGGGTCGACGTGACAAAAAAAGGGCGTACAAACTGCTTCTGCAGCTCGTCCTTGGCGGCCTGGTTCTCGGCCAACGCGGCCTTGTGCTTCTTGTCATCTGGGGGGCTGGGGCGTTTGTCTACAGACCGCACGGGGTTAGCAGAGACAGACAGAGAGTTGCAGAAGGATCTGTGTAGGGAAAAGAGGGTGGGAGAGTAGCATCACCGTCTCGTGCTGTCAAATCTTTTGTCTTTACGCGTGTGCGTGCCTGTGTATGCACGCGCCCTCACAGTCCACGACAAGCCCACACATAGGCACACACGCAGCCCAGCCACAGCACCTTTATTTTTTCGGCTTACATCTTTTTTTCTCCCTTTCTCGCGCGCTGATAACACGCGCCCTCTCCTCACAATAAAAAGGTGCCAAACCGAAAAAACCCAACAAGACACGTACCAGCAACGTTGTCAGTAGCAGGAGCGGCGGCGGCAGCAGCAGCAGGAGCAGCGGCGGCAACTGCGCTCTTTCCTTTGGTCTTCGACGCCATATTTGCGAAAGTATCGGGCGCTCAGTTTTTTGGCTTCTTGGAAGTGCAGGGGCTCGGAACACTTGCAATCTCAGAGGCGCGTTCTGGTGCTGCGCCGTGTGTGTTTGTGTTGTGTTTTATCATGCCCGCCCCCCGCGCCCGTATTACTGGAGGGGCACTGGTTTGGCGGCGTGGGTGTCGCTGCTCTTACTGAGCACCGTGCACGACGCGTTGTTCCTAATCTGGCCTGAACACGGGGGTGGGAAGCCTGTGACCACCTCGGCGAGGTCCGACGCCGCCCCAGGCTGGTGTGTGTTTGCTTATTGTTTGCTGTGCGGGATCTCACTTGGGTTTGTGGCGCGCGGGTCGTCTCTCTCGCGCCCACGTTAAAAACATGGAAATAAAACGTGTTGCTCACGGGTTCCAACCCTTTTTGCGAACGACAGGATTCGCCTGCCCCAGTTGCAGCTCCAGGACAGGACAAATGGGCTTCTTGGTAACGTTCTTTGTTTTATCGGAGGGCTGTCTCTTGTCTAATGGCGCCAACATGCAAAAACTTAGGTGTCCTTCCCACCACTGTCGCAGTTTGGCAAGATCCATCTGGCGTCGTCCATCCTCATGGCCTTGATTGTCATCGCCATGGAGGCTGCCATCGCTGGTGTCTTCTTCTCGCAAATCGACGTCAGCCAAACTGCCACTGTATATCATTCTCGTGTTTTGCGTTTTGTCCTCGCTCTGAAAACCTGAAAAACCGTAGGACTCCACAAACATTACCTATCCCGCTTCGTGCGCTACGAGCGGCAGTACCGCAGGGGTGCGTTACCGTTTTGGTGGAACAGGCAATGCTGACGGAAACATAAAAAAAATTTTTTTTTATTGGCATGCAGGCCAACAGCAGCAACAACGCGCAGAGCATCATGGTGTACCTTATCATCTTTATCCTCGCGCAGATTTTCCAGTTCTACCTCGTGCTTGATGCAGTACGCATTGTTTCTTTGTCCTGTTTAAAACTGACGCAATTGCGGGAATCAAGCTCAATCAACAAAACACCATCCAAGTCATCATGCACGTTGTCTTCATCGTCGCCTGCCTGGCCTACAGTATCATCCAGTACTTCCAGATCTCTGAGTTGCTCACGTCGTGCCATCTCACGATCGCCTTCCTGCCCACAAACACCCTCGACTTTACCAATACGGAGTGCAACGTTGGTAATGACGTCTGCAGCAGCCTTTACTTTTTAATCTTTTTCTAAATTTATCTTTTCCCTAAATGAAAAATTCTACAGGATGCCAACTGTTCAAGATGATTCTGCCCTTTATCATCGTGAGCATTGTCATCCTGGCGATATTTGCTGTCATATACGGCTTCCTCGCTTTCAAGCTCTACCTTGAGTTTGGCTGGAAGATCTACAAGAAGATTGGCGCTGCGCCCGAGACTCGCTGTATGTGTTGTTTTCTCGTTTGAAACCCACTAAATTTTGCAAATCATCTGAATGTTTTTTAGCCATGTACCGTGGCTTCCACGTCTTCATCATGCTTCTCAAGCTCGATGTTTTCTTCTTTGAGGCCTTTGCGATCCAGTTCCTCTATCTCGTCCTTCACCCTACTGACCCAGAGTACGGCCTGACCATCGCTGCCATTTGTCTGGCCATCCCAATCGTCCTCGTGGCCTACTGGGCTGTAAACTATCTCAAACGAGTGAGGAGACTAACATCGACTGCTTTTCCGTAGGTCTGCAATGAGAACTGGTACGTTATCGCTGGGTGGGCGGCCGTTCTCTGTGGCATCTTTGCCTACTACATCTTCAAGATTGTTCGTATCTACAACCCTGAGCAAGCATACAAATACGTCGGCTCGGGTCGTTTCTTGACGCTCTTTGGTACGGGTCGTAAAGGCAAATAAAAAAATTGTTTTTTTTTTTAATTAAAACTTTCGGGTGGTGGGGGGGATACAGCCGCCATCGGCCTCTTTGTTACTGTCCTGTCGTTCCTCACCACGATCTACTGCTGGTATAACTTTGGCAAGGGGCTCAAGCCATACCGTACGTATTTTAATGTATGTATTTATTTAGTGTAATTTCTTTCTTTCGTTCTATCTAGTGACCGCGCAAAACCAACAGTCCGAGTTTGCCCTGGACAACTCTGCTATGCGAGATGTTGGCCTCGACGATTGAGAGTAATCAACCTCGTTTCTACCTTTCTATTTTTTCCCCTGATTCCTCTTCTTACGATGTACGCCTTGGCTTCTCTTGGCCTTTTTTCCCCCCTCTCTCTATCCCTCGATCGGAAGAAGCCGATCGAAGAAGCGCAGTGTATCAAAAAAAAAAAATGGGTCGAATTACAATGAAGTAAATTTTTGTTGACTTTGACACGTTTCATCTTGTTTCCCACTCGCCCGTCGGGCCTCGCGCAAACTGCGGGAGCGACTCAACCGACTTGTTCTACTAACGGGCTCTTATATCGTCTCTTTCTTTCCGGCCCGGCTGTTGACGTGCCCTGCTGTCTGAGCGCTTCTGTTCTCTTCTCCACAATCTAAAAAGAAAAAAAGCAGCCACAAGGAGATGGACGAAGACATCGAGCAGTTTTTGCGCCGCGTGCAAGTCGCTGCCCCGCCCGGTGTGTACACCCCCCCACTGCAGCGACAGGTAACTCGACTAGCTGGTTTCCCCCCCTCCCATGCCTCTAATCTCCCTTCCTTGTCTCGTTCCTTTTTTTTGTCCCAATCAAATCTGTACCACAAACGTCCTTTTCCTGCCCAGCCCTCGAACTACCAGCCGAATGCGTACGCGCCCCAGACCCCGCAGACGCCCTCCTTCAATGGTACGCCGCTCTGCTTGCCCGCTTCCTTTGCAGTTTGCGGGGAGGGCGTGCACGTCGTACAGCTATCTAACTTTCGTGCCTTTTTGTTTTCTTTTCCGCTGGACAGGTGGCTTTTCAGGCTTGAACGTTGCCGGTGGCTATGGCGGTACGTAGTGTGCACACTGACGAAGTGTCAACCGTTGACTCACTCGTTGCTGGCAGGTGGCGGAGGCGGTGACGCGTACCCCGACGCAACGCTCATCCCCAGCATGGGCGGCGGCAACGCGACTGTGAACGTCACCTTCCACAGCAATGTACGGCACCTGTTTTCTGAAGAGCCGCCGATGCTCATTGTGAAATATTACCTTCCGTAGGACCCGTACTTCCCCACGATTCAACGCGAGGTCTTCAAGCAGACGCAGATCGGTCGCAAGATGGATGTCGACAACGACCCTACCGCCATCCTCTACGAGACCAAGGTCGTCTCGCGCAAGCACGCCGAGCTGATCTACAACAACGGTACCTTTTTTTCTAGTTTCCCTTCTGCTGCACAGTTTGCTAAAACGAGATGCAAAAAGGCGATATTTACATCCGCGACAACGGCAGCAACGCAGGCACGTTCATCAACGGCAACCGCCTCAGCCCTGCCAGCCAGCCCAGTGAGCCCATAAAGGTAAGCAAGACACCCAAAGTGTGCTGTGCTTAGACCGTGTTTTGCCCGCAAAAAAAAAACAAAAAAAAAAAAAGATCAACACTGGCGACGAGCTCCAATTTGGCACAGATTTCCGAGACCGCAACGTCAAGGAGCAGCGTGCCGTCGTCGTCAGAGTTATCCTCACCTCGGGACGACAACTCGGTGGCCAGCCGGGCATGATCGGCCGCCAGTCATCCATCCCCTCGTCGCTCGACGATCTCCGCCCTGTCCAGGTCTCGGCCCCTGCCCCCCTGCCGCAAGGCGCCGGTCTCATGAGTGGCACATTCCGTGCCAGCGCAGTCCTCGGCGGCCAGCTTGGCAGCTCCCTTCCTCGCCGTACGCGTGAACAGTTTTGTTGATTTTTAAAAAAATTTATTTTTGTTTGTCTAGCTCCTGGTGCCGGTTTGCCCACTCCCCCGGCCCCCACGGCCTCGCTTTCGCGCAGCAGCACTGCGAGCAGCATGACCAACCTGACCATGCTGGGCGGGCCGATCAAGCGCTGAGGGTAAAAATTATAGCTTCGTTTTTCTCTGTCTCTCTCACTCTCTAATTCTTGAAGGCCTTTTTTTGTTGTTGTTGGTTCCTTCTCGTCATTCCTTAACTTTGATTGTTCCACTTGTACCGCCTTAAATTTTTTTTTTTTTGTGTTTTTTTCTTTCGGACAATCACAGGGAGTAAACATGCGTTAATGGAGATGTCACTTTGAACTGAACTTGCCGAAAGAACTGGGAGCAAATGCCGCCACAGGTCCCCGAGCTTAAGAAGTACGTGTCCTTTTGAGAGGAAAGAGCAGTCAGCTAACTTTATGTGCGGGGGGGGGGGGGGGGGGGGGGGGGGGGGGGGGGGGGGGGGGGGGGGGGGGGGGGGGGGGGGGGGGGGGGGG
>Ga0302233_10001001_pt1 | contig 20780 bp, 23 predicted proteins | sample II_Palsa_N3_1_FD_193516 | JGI IMG/M metagenome (GOLD analysis project Ga0302233, IMG submission 193516) | Peat permafrost microbial communities from Stordalen Mire near Abisko, Sweden - II_Palsa_N3_1 | ecosystem: Environmental > Terrestrial > Soil > Palsa > Peat permafrost | place: Sweden... | reverse complement strand
CTCGCTGTCAACTTTGGCTCGTCCATCATGATGAGCGTATTCTTCAGGACGCCCTGGTCCTTCCTGGCCGACGACTTTGACGTGCCCGTTGCCGTCCTGTGCTGGTGTGTTGATTTTTTTGGGGGGGTGGGGGGTGGGGGTGGGGGCGCTCTGCTGAACCCTCCGAAACACAGGTACCTCGTCTTCTTCTCCCCGTTCGATGTCGGCTTTGTCGTGGTGGATTTCATGCCCGTGCAGGTTTTTTTGGCAACGCTGTCTGTGCGTACTAAATAATCTCGCTCGGTACAGTTTGCGATGGCGGCGGTCGAGGGCGTGCGCAACGGAGCCAAGAACCTCGACGGCATCCACTACAGTGCCAAGGCGTTCCCAAACTCGTGGACAACGGCGATCGTTGGCGGATTCCTCAACGCTTGCGGCAGTTCGTTTGTGCTCTGGATGGAGAGGCATCTGCGAGGGACACCTGCGCTGAACGATCTGAACAAGCCGTCTGGATTCGTCAAGCTCTCGTTTGTCGTTAGCCTGTTGGCGGTCGTGCTGCTCGGAACTGACTCGCTGCCGTCCCTCCTCCCTGCTGTCCTCGTAGAGTACATCACAGAGGATGTCGTCCACCACCTGGCCTTTGCCGTTCACATCATCTTTTGCATTGGCGCCGTCGTCAACAAGTACTTTGACCCACTCTCGCCTCTGTTTTCCTCCTTGCGTCTCGTCTTTTTCGGCGGGATATCGCCGTCCGATGATGACCACCATCACACCCACGGCCGTCATCCCAAGCCCACAGCGATCGATCTTGAAGTAATATGCTTTTTTTTTTTTTGGTTCAAAAAAAAATCACTCAAAGAAAAATCTTGCAGGTCAAAGGCGAGGGGCCACAAGTCTCGCGCTCAGACATTGCACCAGGGTCTGCGACAAAGGCGGCAGCATCGTCAACATCGTCTTCACCTGTGCGGGCCATCACGCCACCTTCGGCGGCCAGCCTTCCATCTCTCAGTGCTGTGTTTGCTTCCAGCGTCGATTCTCAACAGCCTCGCCGCCGACGCGGCTCAAATCCTGGATCCACCACCACCAGTGGCGAATGAAATACACCGCCGCGAATAGTTTTTCTTTTTTCTTTTTTTGTTTGAAAAAAACCTATTTTGAAAACAAACTGATCAAAAAAAAATTTTTTTTAAGAAAAAGACTCGGAGAAGTAACTGAGAGAAAAAGAAAGTCGGCAAAAGCTCATCTTGCACTCGGATTTTGTGTGTGTGTGTGTGTGTGTGTGTATGTGTGCTAGAAACAGTGTGGTCGTGACCGAGTGGGGGGAGGTTGATTCTGAATGTAAGAGGGGTGTGTGTGTGTGTGCTTTTGTACAATAATTATGCTTGTTCGTCTTCCTTGAGCGTCGGGAAGCCGTTGAACGTCCAATAGCTCACCTTTTTTTCATTTCATTTTTCATTAGTGAAAATCAATCGAAAATAAAAAGGAGCCACCTTGTCCTTGTCCTTGATATCGTAGTCTGCCAGCTTAGAGTCGGCAGTCGGGTGGAAGTAGTGAGGAGTCCAGTTGCTCTTTTCAATTTCTCGTTGCCGCCGGAGAGCGCGCTTTAATAATAATAATAATAATAATAATAAAACGTAAGATGCCAAGAACAAAAAAAAATTCACCAATCAAACCTGCTTCTCCTCGATCGCGTTCTTTTCAACGGTTGCCTTGCTATAGTCTTCAGCCTTGAGTGCGGCGGTGACGGATGCCCAGACTTTAGGGCTCTCCAGCTCGCCCTGCTCTTGCGGAGGCAAGTACTTTGGGTGAATGGCCTTGTCAGACGTCACATCCGACAGCAGCTGTTGCTCCTTGGTCTCGCTGCTTGTTGCGTACGTCTTGTCGGTCCACTTGCCGGAAAGAGTGAACAACTGGATAGATTGAAAAAGGTTTTGAGACAATCCGTATCGTTAAAAATTTTTTGAAACTCACGGGCTCCTCGTCTTCATTGTACACACTGCCCTTGATGCCGTGGTAATCACCAAGGAACCAACCCTTGCTGTAAACCCACCCGCCCACACACACCACACACACACACAAAGGAAGAAAAAAAATTGAGTGCCAGAAACAGATGCAACTCCTTCATACGCAATATGGTTGATGTGTCCCACGAGGCCGTTGGACGACTTGATGTACGTCTCTCCGGTGATTTCAGTAAAAATCTTTCCACTGATGATGCCTCGCAAGTACATCTCCGGGTATGTAATGCGGTACTGCTCGTTGTGCTGCTTCAGGAACAAAATGACCTCGCCCACGTTCTCGACCTTGAAAAGTGACGACGTTGAAAAAAAAAATGTGTATGTTTATCTTCTTGTTTCAAAGTACCTTGACTGCGGTGCCACGGAACTTGGTCTTGGTAAGAATGGAACCGTTAACATACATGCCCAGGGCTGCATTCTCATAGTAGTAGGCGCTCACGGGAGGATGGTGTGATACTGTTGATAGTTGTGGGGGGTTGAGTGATAAGAGCGCTGCACACGCTACCTTGCTCTGCGGTCATGACGACGGTCTTCCAATCGCTGTCGGGGTTGGAGTCTTCCCAGCGGCAGTGCAGCTGCTCGCCGAGGATGGGGTTGTAGGGCTTTTTGACCGAGTTGCCGCTCGAGACAAAGGGTTCACCAAAGTTGGCCCACAGGCTCGCGAGCCACCACCGCACCACCTTGAGCATGCGGTCTACGTTTTGGTGGGAAGGGTAAGCGTGTGAAAAGCAGTTGAGGGCAGGTTACCAGAGGGGTCTGTGGCACGGTTGATGTCGGCAAACACTTCGGGGTAGCAACAGTACGCCTCCTCCAGCTCCAGCACGGAAATGCCACTGAGCAAGAACGCGGGCGCAGACAGACTAGCGAGGTCGCCCGAGGCGGTCATGAGCTGTGCATGATAGACACATACACATTATTTTTTTTTAATCAGGCCATACCGACAAGGAAAGAGCGTACCTGCTTGATGTAGCTGCCCCACGTTGCCTTTTGTGAGGTCGGCACGATGGACGGCCCTGCGCCCCCCTCGCTGTCGTCGCTCACAGTCATGTTGGCGACGTCGTTGTTCAGGTTGTCCGACGACATGGCTTGCTGGGGAAGTAACTGAGTGGCCTGGCCAAGTAGGGTCAGCACTGCGAGCGAAGGCGTTGGAAAGACACTCATGTAAGCATGCCATGTGCTACCCAAAACATAAAAAACGCAGTGGGCCTCGCTTTCAAAGAGAAAGCGGAAAAGACCGCTAAAAGACCCCGAGGTCCACCCGCACAGTGAGCACATGCTCCCTCTTCAGTGGGCTAGAAGCCGACGGCGAAAAAAAAAATTAAACACACGCGAGGTCGTCGGCCGGCGTGAAACTGATGAGCTGGGGGCAGGCGGGTTTGCCTTTTTTAGGCAATTACGGGAATTCTGTGAGAAAAGTGTTCACGTCACCAGGTAGGCCTAACCTCTCGAGTCAAGTCATTTGTCAACTTGACGTTTGACTTGATCTCCTCACTTTTTTCACTGTATACATTGACTTGATCTCCTCACTTTTCATTGTTGTGCACTCGAGGGTACGGTCTCTAACAAAAAGTTTGAGTTCTCAGGCTGGCGGCACTTCACCGAGGATGGTAACCTTTCGGTCAAAGGAGGCCTTGGACAGAGCATGCTCGATCTTTGCGGCAGAAATTTGTATGAGGATGCACAATAAATAAATAAATAAATATACCTTTGATCTTAGCAGCAGCGACTCCTTTGCGAGGCTGGTGAGACGGGTGTTTGTTTCGTCGACATGGGTCAAGAGAAGCGCTCGCTTGGCATCGCTGGCGGCCTGCGAAACGCGGGCGGATTCGGATAGCCGTAGTAGGTGCTCGAGCGAATTAACGAGGCGATCGACGTATCTGAAAAATATTTTTCTATTAGTTTTTTGTTTTTTTGTTTTTTTTTCCCTGATGAATTACCTTGTCGACGACTTGATCATGAAGACCCTCGAGTTTTTGAGCGAATCGACGAGTTTGTCTAGCAGGCCCAGCAGTGACTTGAGTGAGCCCACACTTTGGAAGAGGTGCTCGGAAGCCGCGGCGGTCTGGAGTTGTGCGGATGCAAAGTTGTCCGCTTTACTGCTGCTTTGCTCGACCAGGCGTTGCTGCACAAACGCTCGCAGCTCCGACAGGTCGTCGACAAGGAGGCCCCGGAAGTGTTCATTCTCGAGAATACTGGCGTCGCCCTCGTGGACGATCCCCCCCGCCGTTCCCGCAAGCTCGATCGTGATTTCAGGCTCGTCGTCGGTCGTCGCTGCAGGAGCGACGGCGTCCTCAACGTCCCAGCTGATCGTCGGCTCATCTTCCGCAGGCTCATCAGTAGCTGGCTCAACATCCCACTTGATCTCGATCGCATCAATCGACGTGGTAACTGGGGTATCAATGGGAGCTTGTACCGGGTCCATTTTCGCAGAGCTCTTCTTTAGCACTGTCCCGGTGTCACGTTCATAGACCGGGATCGTGGCATTCCCGTGCGCGCGCACGTAGCCGAGTGCGGGCTAATAACATGAAATTCAATGAAATATACTGATCGCTAGGTTTACTTTTTCTCTCAGAGCGGGGGCGGCTCCAACAAACTCCATGAATGCATTGTAGAAGGCGAGTATCTGACCCAACTCTTCGGATGATAGGGCAGCGGATATCTGTTCGCACAGCTGGGGGATGTCTAGTGTCAGCGCGAGCAACTCGGCACGGATGTTCATCCCACTGATCTTGAGCTCGCTGCACTGTTGTGCAAACTTGGCCTTGTATGCGATTATGCTGCTCGCCGCGTCCGAGTCTTTACGCGCCAGTTCTTTGATCTGCTGCTGCCATGCTGCGATTTGCCGTTTTCCCGCAGGTCTAGAGCATCGCAACATTAATCAAAAGATGCGGTTCCACTTGTACACACACATGTCGTATTGGATGGTCTGGTGCAGTTGATTGGCCACTTCGCCAAAGAAAGCGCCGTCCTTTTCGTACGCTCGCGTGACGACGATCCACTGCTTGAGTCGTTCCGACGTGTACTGGCCAAACATGTTTGTCTGTCCTCCATCGAGCTCCTTGAGCTTTCCCACTATGCTGACACAGTCAAAGTAGTTGAGCTTGGTCGGCGGCGCGAATCCACCTAGCCCGTCAATGCCGGACAGTCCCTCCTGCAACTCGGCCACTTTGTCGCCGATGGCCACGCATCTCCTGAACCAGTCTCCCGGTGTCATCTTGCGGTCCACCAACCAGTCTACGGAAGGGCCATTACTATGAGAAATCGCCCGAGAGGGACATACCGAGCAGTTTCGTGTGGTGCACGTTGATCGGCAGGCCCTCGTAGTTTGGCCTCAGCAGCCCTTGGCCGACCTGGCGGATGACGGAATCCATCGCGAGTGCCAAAAAAAAAAAGTTCATTTTTTCTCCTCGTGTCGTCCAAGTTCAGCGCCGCGCCAAATGTTGCAGACCACTTCTTCTAACGCTGTGATCTCCCTACTGCGCAACCTACTTCGAAAGGAACGCACGCTGCTGTACACAGACCGCGAGGTGTACAGGCATCGGGTGATCAAGGTAAGAGGAGACGTTGGAAGCAAGCACTTGAACCTTCTTCGTTGCTCATGCAGGAGTTCAGGACGTACCAGGGCGAGACCAACCCCAGGCGCATCGATGCTCTGCTGCGGGTAATGACTCTTTGTCTGTTTGGAACACCGCCCACGCACGCACTAACAAGACACTGTGCTGCTAGAGAGGAGTGCAGTTTTACAAGGAGAACAATGTCCTTTGATCATTTCTCTTCGGCAACCAAGCGATGTAAAAACAAACCAACCATGCAACTGAGTACCCTGTGTACAAGTGCTTTTGTACAAGTGCTTTTGTGAACTATAACGCTAAGTAGTGTTCATAATTAAAAAAAAAATTTTTTTTTCAAGGGGGCGTATCAATGGCCATGTCCCGTGTGATCCACGGTGACCATTGGTGCGTCCTTGAGCGAGTTGATCGTGGCGATGATGGTGGCCGCAGGAGTGGGAGGGTACACGGACGGCGGATACTTGCCCGCCAAAGAAAGGGTGGACGCGAGGTGTGCAAACGTGTTGAGCAGCTCGACCACGACCTCGCGCGCTGCTGGGCTGTCTGCGAAAACGGGGTAGAGGCTAGCGACGGTCTTGTGCGCAAACAGGGGCTCCTCCGTGAGCTGCTTGGCAAGAGACATGGGTGCAAAGGACGCGAGACACAGCAGCACCTGACAACCAAACTCGGCCACATCAGGGCATTCGGCGTGGCGGTGGCAGCGCAGGCTGCTGAGGACGTGCGTGTGGACATTCACAGGAGGGGACATCAGCTCTTGCACGAGGCTGGGTCGTTGCAGGAGCATGGACCAGAGTGTGCGCAGGCACGACGCTTGAAGCAAGCCATCGATGAGATGTGCCTGCATAATAATAATTTCTTAAATAAAAAATAAAAAAAAAAACGTCTATTCTCAATACCCGCATGATCGAGACGATGGTGCGGTGGATGCGATAGGGCGCACTGATGACGGTGTCCAAGAGATAGCCCGACTTGTCGGCCTCGGTGACTTCGACGAGGGACTGCAAGGCCTGTGCGATCGTCCACGAGTCCTTGCCCATTGTTTTGAGGACGTTGATGATGTCGCGGCACAGGGTCAGCTTTGATGGGTCGGTGCGCCAGTTGATCGCATGAAAATAGGGCGTGCGCGAGAGGTTGCGGAAAAACAGGCACGCTGCGGGCTGGATGTTGATATCCCTGGAGAACAGCTGCATTGCCCGGATGACATAGGCCGGCACGTCGTAGGGCTCAAAGACAAGGATGTGGGCCACGTCCACGTGCTGCACCAGCGCAGTGAAGAATGAGATTGCGTTGGCGACGAGACGGTTGTTGTCGGGCTGCTGCTTCATGGCCTCCCACACGATCTTGTGTGCGTTCGCGTCGATGAGCACACGAGCCGACACAGCGTCCTCGGCGAGGGCCATCAGAATGCCGCAGCAGTTCTCGTTCAGGTCTTCCTCGAGCGGGAACACGCGCATGGTCGACAGGATGAGGTGATGGATGTTGTAGGGATCCGAGGTGAGCGTGCGACAAAACTGGATCGGCATGATTGGCGGCGGCTGTTGTAGCTGCTGCTGTTGTAGCAGGGCAACGGCCTGTGGAGTTGTCGATCGCGGCAGCAAGGGCTGCTCCCACGATCTTGTATCGCTGCTGTGGCTGGAAGGGCTCGACTCAGCGGCAAGGCCCTGCTCAGCCGCGGCGGTGGCGGCGCCGATGGGGAACGGGAAGGGAAGCGGCGCAGTAGCAGCGGCAGAGGCAGAGACGACTCCGTCCATTCGTGCATCGTCATGCGGGAGAGGAGGCACAGCAGGACGGAGGAGGCGCAGACGTAATGGGGGCTGCGTGATCGGGCTGCTGCCGATGGCCTGGTCGACGCCGTACGAGATCCACTCGCTGAGGACAGCCGAGCCATTGGCCTGGATCGCAGAGACGGTGGCGTGAGAGCGCATGGCGCGTGTGATCACGTTGAAAATGTTAACGCCGTTGGACAGGAGCGAGCCGCGCACAGAATGGTTGCGTGCTGTGGCAGACCAGAGGCCGTAGAGACCGTACTCGACGACGCGGGAGCTGTTCGTGTGGTCCTGGACGGCCTGTATCAGGAGGACGTGGATGCTGTAGGGCGCCTGCAGAAGGACCGTGGCGCTGGTGGGTGCGGCTGAGAGCGCGCCCAGTGCAGCACAGCCCTCGGCGGCGAGTCCAACGGCGAAGCGATGCCTCTTCATGGCGCCGACGAGGGTGTCGTGCGCGTTGAGATCCATCAGCAGTTGGCTCTCGCCGTGGAGGGCAATGTTGTAAAGACAGGTGGCCGCGTCCTCGAGCAGATCGGCGTCCTCGGGGTACCGCTCCATCACGCGCAGGATGACCTCTGGTGCGCCCACGATGACCAGATCGGGCAGGAGAGCCTGCAGCCAGCTGCAGCGACGGATGACGGTGCTGGCATGGCGCACAAACGAGGCGTGCTCCATGTTGGCCTGCAGCACGGGCACGAGGGAACGCAGAAAGTGGTGGTTGCGCACGAGGTTCATGACATAGTCGATCTGGCCAGCGCACAGCCGCTCGATCGCAAAGCACGCGTGCGCCTGCACGGTCACGTCGTCCTTGTGCTGGTGAAACATGTGGACGGCAAAGTCCAGCATTTGGAAGGGCTCGCTATTCAGCAGCTCTTGGTTCTTTGAGGCTGCATGATGATAAAAGAAAAACCAAAAATTGTTTTCTTTTTTAAAAAACATAAAAATAAAAATAATCATTCAACGTACCATCGAGACCAGTCACGTTGCCGATAAAGGTGAACCCTGTCTGCAGGACGGACGGGGTTGTGTGGACCTTCATGACCCGCACGAGACCAGAGAGGAACTCTGTGCCACTCGTGTCGATGATGGCCTTGCAGTCGTCTGTTTAATATATGCCTCGTTAGCACACGACGCACGAGAGAAGGGTCGTTGTGTCGTCGTACCACGAGCAAGCGTCCCCGCCACGCTCAGCGAGGCCTCGATTTGTTGCGCGGTCGCCGCGGGGTCGTTCCAGCACGCCTGCAGCTCAGTCATGACGAGGGCAAGTTCCGCTAAATAAACAAACCGAGGATTGCGGTCAGTTAACGGGGCAGGCAAGCTCAAGATTAGGCAACAAGGAGGGCGAAAGATAAACAACAGATAGCAGGCACCCCCTTTGATTTAGCACGTTGCACCTTTATTTGGATTTGCGCGCACCTCAAAACCGAAGAGGGACAAGCACCCGCCCGCACGTAGCCACACTCCCCTCACAGCACGCGTGCACAACCAAAAAAACGCGGGACACTGGACCGAAATCTAAAAGGGCTCTCACCGGTCCAGCGCCGGAACACGTTTTGTCGGTTGTCACGTTAGATTTTGCCACACTACCTTGCTTGCCTCGCTCGCCAGTCGCCGTCCCGTCGCCCTCGGAGCTGCCGTTTCCAATGCCTCCGCTGCCCGTCCGCAGCACCCGCATAATGGTCTTGAACGGGCCAAGGCCGGGCCACGCAGTCGCAGCCGGGAGCATTCGTAAATTGGCTCGGGAAAGACATACCGTCGATCTTATCAAAAGATGGACGTGGTCACAAGTTCCTCGCTTTTCTGTTTTTGTTTTTCACGCGCGCGCCTTCAGAACCTGTTCACTCTTTTCACGTTCCCCCCATCGTTACCTGCCACATTTTCCTTTCCACTCCGAGTCTCTGGTTTCTCATGTCTGTTTTTTTTTCGCGTCTCGCAGAACAGAAAACCATGCAGGCTTTCGCTGCTGTTATCGTTGCTGCGTTGGCCGTGTCGGCCTCCGCCTACCCCGTCGACAAGCTCACCCTCCTCAACAAGCACTTCCCCGAGCACAATGTCAACAAGGTGACAACAAGCCAAAGAAAAAAGAAAAAAAGGCTCTAACTTCCAATGTCTAGATGCACGACGTTGTCAAGGACCGCCTGTACCAACAGGTCGTCAACGGAGTAAGTGGTTTCTTTTTTTCTTCCCTTAATAATTCCCCTGACCCTTTCTCCGCCCCACCCCACCCACCGTTTGCCTTATCTTCCCTCAACAGGGCCGTGTCCGCCCTATCGGCGTCAACATTGTCGGCGGCGAGGAAGTCGACCCCCCGTTCAAGGTACCGTGATTTGTTTTCTTCCTTTTTCGTCTTATCAAGTTTTTTCCCCCCCTAGTACGAGTTCATGGCCTCGCTCCAGACCAGCAGCGGCCACTTCTGCGGCGGTTCGCTGTAAGCAAAATAAATGAAATAAAATATATTTTCTGGTGTGATAATTAAATTAAAAAATAAATACAGCCTCAACAGCTCGTGGGTCCTCACTGCTGCTCACTGCTCGACTGGTGTCAACGCCCGCAACGTCGAGGTTCACCTCCACCGCCACCAGATTACCCTTTCCGACAGCCAGGAGGATGGCATCGTTGCCGCCGTTGACGAGATCCTCATCCACCCCGACTACCGGTACCACCTCTCTAAATTCGGAAAATTGTCGACACTAAAAAACCTTGAATTAGTTCGCTTACCATTGACCACGATGTTGCTCTGTGGCACCTGAGCGAGCCCGTCACCTCCCTCGCCACCATCCAGATCGACACCACTGGCCAGTTCACAGTTCCCGGCGATGACACCATTGTATGCAAAAAAAATAAATATCTCTCTTTAAAAAATATATTTTTTTCTTTTATTCCAAAGGTTACCGGCTGGGGCTACCTCCAGGAGAACGGCCGCCTCGCTACCACCCTCCAGGAGGTCACTGTCCCCATCGCCACCGATGCTGCCTGCGAGGAGAGCTACCCCCGCCAGATCACCGAGAACATGGTTTGCGCTGGCCTTCCTGAGGGTGGCAAGGACTCGTGCCAGGGCGACAGCGGAGGCCCTCTCTTCTCGCTTGCCTCTGGTACTGCGTGCAATCCTCTAAATTTCTCGACATCTGATAAAATTTTAAAAAAAATCCTACAGGCGTCCCCGTTCAGGTCGGCATCGTCTCGTGGGGTACTGGCTGCGCCCGTCCCGACTACTACGGTGTCTACACCAGGGTCCACGCCTCGTCGATCACCGACTTTATCCTCGAGACTGTCAACTAAGAAAGAAAAAAAAAGAGTTGCCACGTTCTTTCTTGTCTTATGTGTTTTGTTTCTTAGCAGTGTGATTCCACTCGTTCCTCCAATCATAGAACCGCCAGGCCAGCCATGCAGGCTTTGCTCTGCTTTGCCGATCGAACGAAAATTTTTTTGACATGAACCATCGATGACGTCAATTTACTTTCCGAAACAGTTAAGACTTTGCCAGCGACGCGTTCCGTTTTTCCCCCTCCTGCTCACCAATACACAAGTCCGCGTTGCGTTGGAGTGTGTGCTGTGAGTGATGCTGTTACCATAGTGTTTTTATTTTGAGAAAGCGTGAAAAAAAAAAAAGAAATCACTTCTGTGGATTTCAGCAGCGCGAAAACCTCCCGGAGCCGTTGCAGAGGCCCACAGCAGCTCAGGGCACAGACGACGCCATTACGGTGCTCTTTGCACCTTTTGCTCTTTCTGTGCTCTGCGACTTTGTGCCCGACTTTGGGATTTGACAGTCACACTTTTCGTGCGAGTGTTGTTTACGTTTACGTTTACGTTTTTTGGCGCTAACGCTGCTTTTCTTCCTTTCCAAACTCAAACCCACTCTGGTACGGTTGCAGACGGATAAAGCATTGCCCCAAAGCACGTCAAGAGGCCAACCAAACATGCTTGCTCGGTAATCTGCAGTCTGTCAAAACAGCCTTTAAGCTCGCGTGTTGCTTGTAGTGGGGTGTTTGGAATGTCGACCGATATCCTCAGGCCGTACCTGAACAGTCCTCAGCAACAGCAGCAGCAGCAGCAGCAGCAGCAACAGCAGCAGCAGCAAGAGGGTGAGCAACAACCGATGCCGGCAAGGCCAGAGCCTATGGACGTTAGCATTGACCTGGACGTCCCATCTGGACGTCATCTCCATCAACAACACCAATACGGAAGTGTAAAGCTCGTAGCGGCGGCGACAACATCGACATATAGCAGCGGTGCCCCGGTGCAACCATCGGTAAAGAGATATACGCTCAGGCGCGGAGGTCCGAACAGCAGCAATACTTCGTCCAATTCTGCATCTGCCACACCTTCGCCCTGCCCTACTCCTCCCACCCACTACCAACAGCAGCAACAGCATCATCAGCACCAATATGGGTCGTACGATCTATTGATAAAACAAATTAAGATCAGTTTTGCTAATGAACGTATTTTTAGAAAGCGCATATCGATGGCGCAGAAATTTTCGGGCTCTCTTTATGCGACCGCGCCCTATTCTCATGTTGTTCCCGATGCCCTCACGACTGCCCTGAGAAAGACGCCTCCGTCGCCAATCGGTAACAAGACAGATGGGAAAATAAACAAAAAAAAGAATTAATTCATTTTCGAAAAAAAAAAGGCGATTTGCAAACTCTCCTTTCCGCCCCGCAGCCTCAGCAGCAATCGCCCGTGTCGCCGCGCCACCCGACACAGTTGCATGCCCGTCCGTCTGCGGCGATCGGCGGAGACGCTTTCTCGACAGCATTGTTTGCGTCCATCCTTTCGCACAGCAATCAGGGCCATTTTCATCGGGAAAGCACGCCATCTTCGTTGGACTTTTTCGCAGATGCCACCTTGGTATCCCCGCCATCGGGTGTGATTAGCTTTGGTAGTTCTGCTACATCCTCCCGTGTGCCCAGCCCGATCCCGTACCATCCGCACACACTCACGGCGGCCGCAGCAGCGCGCATGTCAAGACAGCAGGGTGGGCGTGATGGGACCATCACTCCCAACAACACTTCGGATGAGGACTCTGATGACAGCGACGACGGCGATCACCACGGAAGGAACGGCCGCCGGTTGTCACCTTCACAGCGAACACTCTCGCCGCGGGCCCGACGCGTCAACTTGTACGTGCATGTTTCTATGGTTGCTTGGCCCCATGGGTTTACCGAAAAACACAGAGAGTGGGTCCTCGTGACGGAGCAGGATACGCTCACCTCTTTGGAGCGCACACAAAAGGCGATGGTCGCACAAAATCCCGTCGGAAGGTGGATGGGCACAGTCGAGCCGCTCCTGATCAAGCACGACCAGTTCTGCGAGGACATGCATCAGCTGGTTGAGGTCTACATGAAGCAGATACGCTCAACTGGCGGGGCAGACACACGCCAGATTAATCTCCTCTTTGGCTCGGTCGCCAGCGTTCACGATGGTGCGCAGTACCTCCGCCGCGTCTTTCGCGAATCCCTTGATTCAAAGATGGATTCGACCAAGCTCATGGACAATGCCGTAAAAGCTGTATGCTGTCTCATTTTCATGGGTCGTGCTCTTATTTCTCATCCCTAGCTGCTCGCTTTCACGGCCGTCCTGGAGAGCCATGTGCGATCGGTTCCAAGCAATGTCCAACATTTGCACGACACACGCAGCTGGGACGAGACGTTTGAAGAGATGGTGTCTGTACGTTTTATTATTATTATTATTAAATTTTTTTTTTTTTGGTTGTTTTCTGATTGTTGTGGTAGAATTTGGAAAAGACGCACAAGCCGCTGTTGACCTTGGTGCGACGACCGATTGAATACACGGTACAACTTGAGGCCCTGCTTCGCTCGTTCTCCTCTGTGCCATCCGATCTCCAGCAGCAGGCGCTCGTGAAAGAAGCTGCTGAGGGACTCATCCTGTGGACCCCTCGTCTCGACGAGATTGCTTCGAGCTCTATCAACTAACTTTGCTATTTGTACTCACTACGTAAAAAAACAAATCCTGTGGTAGCGATTACACACTTGGATCTCTATGTCGACGCGACGGGTTTGCGCTGCTTGAATCGTCTCCGGAGCTCCTCAAAGTTGACACTGGCTTCACCACCACCATTGGTCACCGCCGGCGCCGAGTCATCGGGCGCGGGCCTCTTGGACCCCTTCTTCTTCGTGTCCTTTTGTTCGACCTCGGCCGACGCCCTCTTTCGCTCCTCAATGCTCTGGATCATCTTGGCCTTGTCCACGTTTGCCAAGTAGAACTCGTTCTCACGCTTGGATCGCGCCAACTCGGCTCGCAGCTTCTGTTCGCGCGACGCCTTCTCCAGGGCGATGCGCTCGGTCAAGTGGTGCCACTTGAACTTTGGCAGGTACTTGATCGTCCAGATGTCGTCGTGATAGAAGCTCGTCGTCTTTCCTCCTAACGAGGCGGGTTTGAGTGGATGCTTTCTTTGCCTGTCCGTACCAATGATCCTGTTGTTGAGCAGCGTCGCCACACGCTTGGCCTCGTTCTTGTTGATGAACTCGACCCACCCCTCCACAAACTTTTCCTTGCGATTGCCGCCAAAACGCATGCGCTTCTCGCGCGCAGAAGAACTCTCGGGCGCCAGGTACACGCGCCCAATCTCGCCGTGCTCTGACAGCAGGTGGCGCAGCTTGTGCGGCTGCATGAACGGCGGGATCCGCGAGAGGTACACAACCCCGGTCAACTCCACCTTTTGCTGGAACTTTTCGAGCTCCTCGGGCGACAACGTAGCCTTGACCTTTTTGCCACGCTTGCCCCTGTTTGAGTCGGTTGAGTGGGCACTCGGCACCAGTCAAGTACCTGTTCTGCACGTCGCCTTGTTCGACGTCCTGGTCCTCGTCGTCGTCCTGGTCCTCGTCGTCGTCCTCGTCCTCGTCGTCCTCTTGCTCCTCGTCGTCCTCGTCGTCGTCGTCCTCTTGCTCCTCGTCGTCCCATTGGTCCTCCTCGTCGTCAACAACTACCTTGGCAGGTGGAGCCACATGGCGTCTCGACATTTGTTGTGATAAAATTTTTGCCAGGAACAAGCTCCGCACACGGCGGGGGGGATGAATGTTACTAAAGATTACTTAAGGAGATGGATGGCCATGCGGTTTAGAAAAGAAAGAGATTAAAAGTTGACCCAAACGGTGAAGCCACCAGCTTCACCGTTGATGAAGGGAATGCCAATGACAACGTCGTCGTTGCTGCCGCCGTTGATGTTCTTGATGCTCACAACAGAGAGGCCCATGCCAGAGAAGCAAAAGTCTTCATTACCTGGAATTATAAAAAAAATTAATTTATAAATAATAACAAAAAAAAATAAAACGAACAAACAAAAAAATCATTTACCGAGGTATGCACCACTGTCGTTAGGGATGCTGAGCGCGTCAGAGATCTCGACTTCAAACAGGCCGTTGTGACCGTACATAACCAAAACCGAGCCCTGTTCTTGGCACCCAGTGGAGCCTCCACTGATCGTGGCAAGGGGCAAACCCATCATGTAGTCTTGGATGCCTGGACACACAAAACTCAATTTAGTAGATACATTGCCCAAATACGTACCGTCAGAGTTGAGATCACCAGCGCCCCAGACAGAGATGCCCAGACCAGAGCCAAACGCTGAACTAAAGATGCGGAATCCGTTAAGGCCATTGAAGGATGACGGCTGGGTCGGCACAAGGATCGAGTTGCTAGTCGAGACACCAAAGAGCACATAAACAGCTCCAGTGTTGGGAGTGGCAAGCAGAGAGTCTGAAGGGGCACCACTAGAAGTTTTTTTTTTTTCAGAATTAGAAAAAATCTTGTCCGAACGATGGAATATACATCATCAAATCGTCACGGCCGTCATTGTTGATATCTCCTCCATTGGCCAAGGAAACTCCAGTGGCGTCGTTTGAGCGTCCAGTAAACACAAAGTACGACGACGAGGGCGACTGCGAGCTGTCCAGAGTAACTGAAGGGGTCCATTGCGTTTGCTTGCCATAGTAGACGTAAACCACGCCGGCGTTGTTGACAGCCCCAGGCGACCTTTAAGCAGAAATGCGTGTTTAAACAGACTCACTCTGGAAAAAACATACCCAATAACAATATCGTCATAGCCGTCATTGTTAAAGTCGATCGGAATGGGTACGAGAGAATAGCCAAACTGTGAGTACGTCGTACCGTCCGTAAACTTGATCAAACTGCAATCCGCAGGGCTGTTCAAGTCGATGGAGGACGGCCAGTTTTCAATGCCCCACAAAAGGAAGACAGTGTTCAGGCCAAGTCCAGGGCAACCTTAAAAAAAAAAAAGTTGAAATGAAATGAAATCGGTTTATCGTGTACCGAGCAAGATATCCTTGATGCCGTCGCCATCAAAATCACCAGAGCTCACGGATGACCCACAGAAACCACCATCGTCGGGGCCATAAATCGAAATACCTTCCGCCGAAGTCAGAGCGGCCATGCTCAGAGGGGTCGTTTGGCTCTCGACAGCTCCAAAGATAATGTAAACGGCACCATTGTTGCTGTTGTACGAGGGTGCTCCAACAATCACTTCCTAAGTGAGGTTGAGCAAAAATGGACAAACAATAGTTTGATTTTAACGCACTTGCAATCCGTCGCTGTTGATGTCGACGTCGCCTGCTAGACCAGCACCACCAAAGTTGTCGGATGCATCCGCTCCAACGAAAACGAGACCAGCAAAGGTGCTGCCGATCCCGTTCATTTCGAATGACGAGGAAGCAGACAAGTGCTCTTGACCCATTACGAGGTAAACGGTGTTTCCTAGAGTGCCGACTACAATGTCATCATATCCATCTAAAAAGTGGAAAAACAAATCAGAAAGTGCAAACAAATTCCACTCCCACTTACCGCCGTTGAAGTCGGTAGTGACAAGGGTCCAGCCTACATTCTCGTTCTCCAGGACACCAAGGAAAGAAACAACGAATTCGCTCGTCGAGTTTCGGGGAATCGTCGGCAGCGGTGCAGCTATTTAGAGTAATCAGACAAAGAAGAGCCACATGAATTACCATAGGATGGCACTGGTGTACTAGTGGCAGTCGCCGAGGCCGACGGCGAAGGCACAGGCGTGGAGGCATTCGTGTACGTGAACTCGTAGATGGTGTCCTCGATGGGGAAATACGGGGGATACGAATCGGAGATGAGCGAACCCTGCCCACCGATCAAATAGATCTTGTTCTCAAACGTGGTGGCAGCAAAGCGGAACAGCGGCACGGGCATCCAGGTCTCGTTGCGCCACGTGTTGCTCGCGGGATCGTACGAAAGGACCTCGCTGATGAGTGTAATTTGGAGATCGCCGCACGTGACGGGGTCGCTCGACGTCTGCCCACCAATCATGAAGATGCGGCCATCCAGGATCACGCCCGTGCGCTTCTCTGCCGAAAAGTCGTACGACTCGGCAAGGACAGACCACGAGCTCGAGCTGGGGTTGAACACCTCCAGTTTGTCAAGGGGCACACAAAAGTTGGGCGACTGGAAGCCACCATAGGCATAGCCGAGGCCGTTGATCGCCACAGCCGAAAAATCGCCACGGCCGTACACCATCTGGGCCGAGTCCAGCACCCACGTGTCGGTGGCAGGGTAGTACTGGTAGGTCACGTTGGTGGAGATCGAGTAGTCGGGCGAGTACCCTCCCATGACGTAGATGATGTCGCCGATGACAAAGCACGAGTTGTCGCTGCCGAGGTCGCTGGGGTAGACGGATGCCGTGGTCGTCCAGGTGTTGTTGGTGGTGTTGTAGACGTCAATCTGGGTGATGATGACATCGTCGGGGAGCGTGCGCCCGTTGAAGACAAAGATCGAGTCCTGCCAAACGCAGGTCGTGTGGCGGTAGCGGGGAGTGGGCATCGACTGGCCAATGTCCATCTCGTAGGTCACAGGGTCAAAGATGCGCACGGCGTCCGTGTAGGCCGAGCAGGAGCAGGCGTCGGCGGCAACGTCGCAAATTTGCTCGCTCGTGCAGCCACCCGTGATGTAGATCTTGCCGTTGACGGTGTCGGCCGACTCGTCGCTGCGGGGCCAGGGCAGATTGGGCAGCTGGATCCACGCCGACGTGTTATCGACCGTTCGACGAGTGACTTGGCGCTTGAGTCGCTCTTCAGCTTGCTGCTGGTCGTGGGATTGCTGCTGGGATGCACGCTTGGAAGTCGTCGAGTCGTCAGCAAAGCGGGGGTGGCACTGGTAGACGGCGGCGTTCCCGCTGGCGTTCTTCTCAGACGTGACTACAGCGGCCGGGACGATAATGATGACGAGCAGGACGAGAACGAGCAAGACCGCACCGATAAGGAGCTTGGTGCGACGAGAGGCCCCGCCGCCCAGCAAAGTGAAGCGGCCAAAACGGTTGTTTGGTAGGTGACGGACCGAGCTTGCGTCGTGGTCACCCGCGTTGCCTCCGGCGTCCGTGTTGCTGCCGTCGTCGAGCGTCTGCATGGGAATGGCCGCCTGCTGCGGCAGCCGTTCCTTTTCGTCCGCAGACCACGACATCTCTCAGAAAAAAAGTGCAGGGGCCATGTGCGCGATTGGGATCTCAGGTCCTGTGTTCGTGCCTTTTCACGTTCTTCGCAGATTGCTTTTTTTTTGTTTCAGTTTCACAGGGCGTTCTCGTTCTCGTCGGGACGCCCCGAGCAAACAAGTTGAAGGTACATACAAATGATTGGGTGAAGAGGGCAGTGAATTTTTCCCAGCTTTATTTTTTGCAAAAAAAAGAAAAGAAAGAAAGAACGAAAGAAAAAACCTGGCTATGGTTTCATTGGGAAGCGCTGTGGGAAGAGACCGAGTTGGGCGACTTGAGGAAAATGGACTTGTTAACCTGGTCGATGATGAGGACCTAGAGGACGAACTTTGAATGGCGCAGGGACACATATGAATATTGCTATACCTTGAAGCGGATCGCACGGCGATCGTTGGGCACTTCGCCTTCTCTGTCGGGGGCAATTTGAACCAGGTCGGCACCCAAAGAGACACCGAGACACACCTTTATTTCGCTATTTAAGAAAGAAGAAAAAAAAAATTACCTCGTCGCTGACAAAAAGTTCTCTGGGCTCAGAGGGCTGCTTGCTAGGGCTTAATCGCGTGTTGTTTACAAATGTGCCGGACGAAGAGCCCATGTCGGTGATGTAGAAACGGCCGTCTTTCTGTATTGCCCGTTAAAAAAAATGGTTATTTCTTTCACCTGAGACCTGAGTAAAGTGCGCGTGGACTCTTGAAATAACCTTGGAATCGAAAGAGATGGAGTTATTCAGGGGATGTGACGACTCGCGGCAAACAATGAGAGGCTCGTCCAAGAAGAACTGAAAGGTTCTTTGGTTAGTTTTTCTTGAAAGGTACGATGCAATACGAAAAAAGTACCGATGTTTCCGTCGACTCAAGGTAGATGCCGATCTGCGGCCTTCCGTTAAACTCAGGGTCCTCCTTAATGTGCGTATGCTCCAGCAGGGCGGCGGTCTCCTGTGGGTCAACCTAGCTGTTCAGTAAAAAAAAAGGAGGAAAACCAGTGGTCATACTTTTACAGAGTCGGTTGTAGGTGCCGTTTGCAGACTGGCCGTCTCTGTTACTGTCTTGATCGTGTCGCCCTCTTTCTGTTCGTGCTCCTGACCCTTTGGAGCGACGACAGCAGACGACTTGCGCGAGTAGCGCTTGCTCGTACCAGTGTCGCCGGCTGGGAGGGCCGACTGTCGTCGCGAGTAGCGCTTGCTAGTCCCATTGTCAAAGGCAGACTTTTTCACGGTGTCATCGTTGTAGCCTCCATCGTCGTCGTCGTCGTCGTTGTCGTCCCCATCTTCACCGTCCTCGTCATCTTCGTCGTCCTCCTCATCCTATTCCATGCGGTTAGTTGGCCGAAGGAGGGGTCGCTCATTTCGCCTACATCGTCGAGGCCGAGCCCACTTTCTGCAATGATTTCCATAATTTCTTCCACGAGCGGCTTCAAGCTCCCTGCCTTCTTAATGAAGGGGTGCTGTAGCAGCGTCGCGGCGTCAGGACGCTGGCTGGTATCCTTTAGGAGGCATTGCTTCATAAAGTCGACAAATTCGGAAGAGCATTTGGGCGCTACAGAGGTGTCGGGGGTTAGGAGTGCAATAAAAGAGCGCCACGTACCGTTCTCTGCTGATGGTGGCGGCTTGTTTGGAATCATGATCATGGCAAGCATAGGGCGCACCGAGTGGTACGGCGGCTTTCCATCGATCATTTCAATACAGGTCACGCCAAGCGACCAGATGTCTGCTTTTCCGTCGTATCCAGTCTCCAAGACAACCTCGGGCGCCATCCAATACGGCGTTCCCGTGAGCGTGTTGCGCTTGAACGTGTTGTCGCTCATCTGAGCAGCAACGCCAAAGTCTGCAAAAGCAGCCGCCGGTTTTAGGCAAGAAAAAGCACCACAATTACCAGCAAGCTTCGCGGTTCCGTCCTCTGACAGGAGCACGTTGCCAGCCTTGACATCGCGGTGGATCATCTTGTTCTGGTGGAGGTACTCGAGGCCCTTGAGCGTGTCCCTGTCGAGGAGGGGTCAGTCTACACCGGCTGTACACTCGACCTCCTTACCTGCAGATCGACGCAATGTACTTTTCTTCCAGCGGGTGGTTGCACAGACGAATGTAGTCGGCCACAGAGCCAGCGGCACAGTACTCGAGAACGATCTGGTGTGTGTGTGTGTGTGTGTGTGTGTGTGCCAAAACGGTTAGTATCGGAGGGGGGTTCGTTGGGGCTGTTTTTACCCAGAGATGTTCGTCGTGCACAAACGTGTCGTATGCCTTGATCACAAAGTCTGAGTTGATCGTGCGCATGATGTCCACCTCCTTCATGACCGACTGGACGCCCTCGCCCTTCTCAATGGGCACGAGCCTGTGATAGTTTTTTTTTTTTCCAAGGAAGGAGAAGAGCGAGGTTAGTGACCACGCGCCCAGGGGGGAGCCTGAGAGAGAACGTACTTGATGGCAACCAGCTGGCCCGTGGCCTTGTTGGTGGCCTTGACGACGGAGCCGTAGGAGCCCTCGCCGAGCTTTTCCAGCAGCGTGTAGGCCTCTGGGTTCATGCGCGTGCTGGGCGTGGTCGCACTGAAAAATGAGCACTTTCCGCAAGCCAAACAAAGAAACCCAAATGAGCGCAGGTGGCTCGGCCGTCAAGGTGGCCGTGCGCTGCCGGCCGTTAAACGACAGGCAAGCCAGCACAGCCAACAGCCCATTGTGTGTGCTTGTGCTGACCAAACGCCTTGGCACGTACATCTAGGGAGATCCAGGCCAACACCAAGATTATCGTCAAGATGCAGGGCAACCAGGTCGTCCTCACCGACACCGAGAAGCAGGTCGCGGCAGGCCAGCCCGAGGCCGTGCGCCCGTTCACATTCGATTATGCGTTCTGGTCCACCGACCGCAACGACGCGCACTATGCCGGCCAGGACAAGGTGTTTGCCGAGCTGGGCGAGACCGTGCTCAACCACGCGTTTGACGGTTACAACACAGCCCTGCTCGGTACAGTGGCCCCCCCCC
>Ga0302233_10000993_pt1 | contig 20944 bp, 36 predicted proteins | sample II_Palsa_N3_1_FD_193516 | JGI IMG/M metagenome (GOLD analysis project Ga0302233, IMG submission 193516) | Peat permafrost microbial communities from Stordalen Mire near Abisko, Sweden - II_Palsa_N3_1 | ecosystem: Environmental > Terrestrial > Soil > Palsa > Peat permafrost | place: Sweden... | reverse complement strand
CACGGTGAAGACGATGGCCTTGGTGATGGCGTTGAGATCCCACTGGACCTGCTTCTGCATGGTGATCTCCTTAAAGTAGTTGGTGCTGTTGGCGTACTCGTCCATGGTCTCGCCTAAAAAAAAAAAGAATTTATTTTCAAGGAACTTTTTTTTTCTTTCCAAATGCAAGGCGGCGTTACGGAGAGAGGTGCCGCCGACGTCGACGATGCGCGTCCACTGGTTCTGGACGTAGTGCGAGGCATCCAGCTGGATGTCGAAATCGGTGACGGTCTCGGTGTAGTTTTCGTACTCGACGTGGCTGTGACCGTCCCGTTGAACGGTGCGGGAGCGCGTGCGGGTCTCGGTGTGGTATCCTGCCGTGCGGCAACATTTTAGTAGCGCATATTCCCCCCCCTCTGTGCTTACCGTGGATGCGGACAACGAGACCGGGCGACTGCAAGTTGGACGCGAAGAAACGCCAGACCTCGTTGGCGTTGGTGTCGAGACGTTCGTCGCACGAGCTGACCGAGCCGTCGCTCTCAAGGTCCTTCTTGACGTTGGACAGGCCGTCGATCGGGGGCGCTGCGAATATTAAAACAAATAAATAAAAAGGGTTTCGTTGTTGAGAAAAAAAATACCGGTCTGGGGGGTGACGACGTTGCCAGCGGGGATCAGGGCAAAGTCAAAGTAGTCCGGGGGCGCGCCATTGGCATCGACCATCTGGGCCTGTTGAAAAAGGGAAAATAAGAAACAGGTCTGCCTGTCACAAACGAAAATAAAAAAAACGATACACCCGAAACGGCGTCGGCAAAGGACGGCGGCGGCGGGGCCTGCTGGCTGCTACCGCCTCCGATCTCGCCCTGGCCCGGCTGGGGGGCATACTGCTGCTGCGGCGGCGGCGGCTGCTGGGGCGGGTAAGCACCGGCAGATCCAGGGTACGCCGGCGGGACCTGTTGCTGGTACTGCTGGGGAGCAGGCGGGTAGTAAGGCTGCTGCTGCTGCTGGGGCTGCGGCGAGTAGGGCTGCTGCTGGTAAACGGGCTGCTGGTACTGCTGCGGCGGCTGCTGCTGGTAGACGGGCTGCTGCTGCTGGTAGACGGGCTGCTGCGCCTGGTAGACGGGCTGCTGCGCCTGGTAGATGGGCTGCTGCGCCTGGTAGACGGGCTGCTGCAGAGGCTGCTGGTACTGCGGCTGCGAGGGCGAAATCAGAGGGGCCTTCTCGTCTTCTGCTGGATAGATCCTCCCGTTAGAGACCACAAGGGACAGGGATCTGTTGCTGTTACGGTACCCATTGTGACTTTTCTTGCTGGTGGGAGATTTAACAAGTTCGTGTTGCGAAACAAGAGGCTACGGGGGCCCCACTTTCACAATCATGGCCGCGCCAGGATTGACCGTCGACAGCGTCAAGGCCGCGCTGAACAAGCTCCAGGACGAGAAGAGGCCCGCCAGTGCCCCGGCTCCTGCTGCAGCACCGGCAGCCGCCAAGCCAGTGGCCAAGCCCGCAGACGACGACAGGGACCCCGACATTGTCGAGCCCGACGTGGTCAACGAGGCCGAGCACACGTTTGGCGACAGCAACAAGGAGGTGAGCGACGCCGACATGGAGCAGGCGCAGGCGCTCAAGTCCAAGGCCCAGGACGCGGTCGACCAGGGCAAGAACAAGGATGCCATTGCGTTCCTCACCAAGGCCCTCCAGCTCAACCCCAGCGGCATCCTGTACGCCACGCGCGGCAACGTGTTCCTGGGGGAGAAGAGGCCCAACGCAGCCATCCTCGACTGCAACGCCGCTGTCAAGATCAACGCCAACTCGGCCAAGGCGTACAAGATCCGTGGGCGTGCACACGGGCTGCTGGGCAGCTGGGACGAGGCCATCAAGTACGAGCGTTAGTCCACCCCTTGTCGTTGATCTGACGACGGAATGCCAATAGAGATCTGAAGCAAGCCAACCAGCTCGACTATGACGACACCACCTACGAGAGCCTCAAGCTCTACGAGAAAAAGCTCAAGGCCAAGCAGGAAAATGACAAGGCCAAGGAGGAGAAGAAGGCAAAGGATGCCGCCGCCGCTGCCGACAAGAAGAAGGAGAAGACGACCTCGTCATCCTCGTCCTCGTCTTCGTCGGCGTCCTCGTCGGCGTCCTCGGCGGCGTCAGGACAAACGCCCAAGGCTGGCATGCCCAACTTTTCTCGTACGTGCAAACGATCAAACTTGACTGTCCATTGAACTGCCACTGCAGAGGGCCTCCCCGAAGAAGGCCTTCCAAACCTGCCCCCCAAGCTCCTCGAAAAGCTCATGAGCGACGCCGACGTGCTGCAGTACATGCAGAACCCCAAGATTGTGAGTGCGATCACAGCTGCCCAGGCAAACCCGGCATCCCTCAAGGAGCACCTCAAGGACCCCGAGGTCGCCACCGCGTACAAAAAGGTGATGGACATCATGTCGTCGACGTAAACTGTGCATTTCTTTTTTTTTTCGACCGTGCATGTTATGTTGTACACCTCACTTTCTGCCTGTAAATTACATTTCCGCTTTGCTTGGAAATCGTTTGAGTATCTCGTCAGTGTGCTGCCCGAGCATGGGCGAATGCCTAAACTGGTTGACGGGCGTCTTGGAGAATTTAATGGGGTTGCTGATGGTCTTGACCGAGCCGGCGAGGGGGTGCTCGAGCTCCTGGCTCATCTTGCGCTCGATCACCTGCGGGTCCTGGAAGACCTCGGCAATGTTGTTGATGGGGGCGCACGGAACACCCTCGTTGCGCAGCCGCTCCATCCAGTGCTCCTTTGTGTTGGTCTTGACGACGTTGGACAGGATAGCAATCAGGGCGGGGCGGTTGCGGACACGTGCCTCGTTCGTCTTGTAGCGGTCGTCGATCAGGAGCTCTTCAATGTCGAGCACGACGCACGTCTTCTGGAACTGGCGGTCGTTGCCCACAGCGAGGATAAAGTGCTAGCGACGTAATAAAAGTTAAAAAATAAATGGAACAAATACTAAATAAATATTTTTAGCCGTACGCCATCAGCACACTCGAGCACATCGTAGGGGGCCACGTTGGGGTGCGAGTTGCCCAGCCGCTGCGGGATCTTTCCGCCCACAAGGTAATTCATGCCCTGGTTGGCCAGACATGCCGTCATCACGTCCAGCAGTGCAATATCAATGTACTGCCCCTCTTTTTATGCCGCCCTCAAAAAAAAAAACGTAAGAGAACGAATTACATACCACCAGTCTCGCGCCGCGACTCGAGCGCAGCCAGGATCGCGGTCGTGGTGTACATTCCCGTGAGCATGTCCACGATGGCCACGCCGACCTTTGTGGGCTTGCTGTCTGGCTCGCCCGTGATGGACATGAGCCCTCCCATGCCCTGCAGCGCAAAGTCGTAGCCCGCCTCCATCTTGCGCGGGCCGGTCTGGCCAAAGCCGGTTATGGACGCGTAGACCAGCCGCGGGTTGATCTTGCTCAGGTGCTGGTAGCTCAGGCGGTACTTGTCCAGCTTGCCCACCTGGAAGTTCTCCACGACCACGTCCGACTCGCGCGCGATCCGGTGCAGCAGGTCCTGCCCCTCGGGTTTGCCCATGTCGACCGTGACGGACTTTTTGTTGCGGTTGGCCGCGTGGTAGTACGCCGATTCGAGCTTGATGTCCTGCTTGGTCACGGCGTCCTTCAAGTACGGTGGGCCCCAGTGCCTTTTTCGTCCCGTGCGTTGTCATTATAAACGAATAATTTACATATCGTCACCTTGTGTCGTCGCCCGCATCGGGCTGCTCCACCTTGATCACTTCAGCGCCCATGTCTGCCAGGATCTGCGTGCACCATGGCCCTAATCCACACCCCCCACACACACACAATGTCAGCTACCCTGGCCTCGCTCCTTCACTGACCAGCCAGCACGCGCGAGAGATCGAGGACGCGCAACGAGGACAACGCTCCCCGTCCTCCTGTGGACGCTACTGATGATGTCATTCGGGTAAAATGGCCGGAGCGCATGGTCCCTCACGTTTCCGTTTTCCGTTCGAGCCCTGAAATGGAGGTCAAGACCATTCTCGAGGAGGCCTTTGAGGTGCGCGGCGTCGACCTGGACGGCAAGCCGTTCGACAAGGGTGCGCCTGCCGTGCTGTTCTTGTTGTGTAACGGTGTATTTTTTTTTTCCTTTGCAACAGTGTCGCGCATCAAGGCCCGAACAGAGATCTCAGACATTGAGCTCGCGCTGGACATCCACAGCGAGCTGTTCCAGCTCGAGGTCAACCAAAAGTTTGCGCTCGTGCTTGCCTACAGTGTATCCCCCCCAAAACCCCCATTTGCGCTCGTGCTTAATTGTCAACATCCAGCTCACGGGCGTGCCGACCGAGGGCTTCGACCAGAGCAACAAAAAGTCACTAGCGGACGCGTACGACTATGTCATGCACGGGAGGGTGTACAAGTACGACGAGGACAAGGCTGCCAAGAAAGTGTATGGGGCGTGCGTGTTCTGTGTGCGTTTTACTAAGCGTGCCGGGTTGCAGGTCGGTCTATGTCTCGTTCGGCGGCCTGCTCATGCAGCTCAAGGGCGAGGAGGTCTACCTCAAGTCGATCGAGCTGGGAAAGACCCTCTACCTTCTCATGCGACGGATATGATTACTGGATTCTTTTTTTTCTTTTTTTGTTACGTGTCTAGATTTTTTCCTCCACCAGTTGCGATGCTCAATATGAACGTGGTAGACCAAGGACGTGCTCGCTCAGATACGACAGGACGAGATTGGTGGAGATGGGCGCGATCTGCACAAAACCCGCATGTTTTTTTTATTTTTGGGTTTTATATGGGTGCTTGTTACCTGGTAGAGACGAGTCTCTCGCCACTTGCGCTCAATGTCGTACTCCTCCGCAAACGCGAATCCACCAAAGGTTTGCATGCACGCCTCGCCCGCCGCCCAGGACGCCTCGGCGGCGAGGTACTTGGCCGTGTTGGCCTCCTCGGCGCAGTCCTGCTTGCCGTCGTAGAGCTGGGCCGCCCGATCTACCATGAGAGCTGCCGCCTGTGTTTGCGCATAGGCTGATAAAGGAAAGGATTAGGGAGAGGGCACAGTCGCAAAAAATACCTTTAGCAAGAGGGAATTGAACGCCCTGATTAGCGCCGATCTTTCGGTTGAACACGGTTCGGTCGTTGGCGTACGCGATCGCCTTGTCCAGGAAGAAGCGCGCGTCGCCGATGCATTCAGAGGCTATCAAGATGCGCTCGGCATTCATCCCCTGCAGAATATATTTGAATCCCTCCCCTTCCTTGTTTTTTGAAATTAAACAACACAGCAAGATAATGAAAAAGGCACCTTTCCGATGAGGCCGCTCGCCGGCACGGGGACGTCCTCGAAGAACACCTCGGTGGTGGAGTGGTTGATCATGGTGCGGATGGGCCGGATGGACATGCCGTGGCCCAGCGCGTGCTTCATGTCGACCAGGAAGACCGAAAGGCCGTCGGTCCGCTTCTTGACCTGATCGACCGGCGTCGTCCGAGCGAGCAGGAGCATCAGGTCCGAGTACTGCGCCCTGGACGTCCACACCTTCTGTCCGTTCACGGTGTACTTGGATCCGTCCTCGCTCCGCTGGGCAAACGTGCGCAGATTGAGCGTATCTAACGAATTCAAGCAATAAACAAATAAACAAATAAACATGTGTTTTATTACTGGATCCGCTCGTGGGCTCGGTGACGCCAAAGGCCTGCAGCCGCAGTTCTCCTGTGGCGATCTTCGGCAGGAACGCCCGCTTCTGCTCCTCGTTGCCAAAGCGCAGCAGTGTCCCCATTGTGTACATCTGGGCATGGCAGCCGCTCCCATTGCTGCCGCTGCGCTGTATCTCCTCCAGGATCGCACAGGCCGCGGCGATCGGCAGCCCCTGGCCGCCATACTCGGTTGGGATCAGCGCCGAGAGGTACCCCTGCTTGGTCAGGTCGTCCACAAACTCGCTCGGGTACGCTCGTTCTCGGTCCTTGGCGCGCCAGTACTCGCCCGGGTACTGCTTGCACAGCGATCGCACTGCCTCCCTGGTGCACCGTCCATCAGCGTCGATCTGTCATTCCAGCCGTTACCTCACGTCGCCATACGACTGAGGAGACGCCGCAGAGGAAAAGCCGCGACTGAACGTGCTTCGCAGCATTTTTTTTTATTCCAGAGCGCTCTCGAAAATGAGCGCCCCAGCCCGCCATGTATGTTTAAAAAAACCGAGCCCAGTCTCACTCTCCCTCCCTCAAAAGACGTTGAGTGCAAACAACACACCACCAGCGCCAGTCACTGGCAAGCAGCCGCACGCAATGCCGTCCCCACCAGACTCCTACCCCAGTACGTTTTGCCGACCCTGTGCTCAATCCCAAACGTTCCCCAAAGTGGCGGAGAACGAGGCACCGCCGCCGCCCGGTCGGACTGCCGACGAGGACGAGATGGACGACCTGATGAAGCTGATGGACGACGACGACGTGCGCCAGTTTGCGTTTGACGACGACAAGGAGGACGCAAGAGCCAAGGATGCTGACGACGACGACGACGACGACGACCTCATTTTGGCAGCACTGGACGACGTCGCGCCCGCCGCCGAGGAGACAGAGAGGCTAGCTAGGCCACCACCGCAGCCCCCAACAGCAGCAGCACCACCACCAGAGGACAAACCAACAGTAACGGCGACGGCGACGGCAACGGCACGAGTGGCAGCAGCACTTGATTTCATCCGGAAGACTGTCGCTCCTACGTCTGTCGTTCCAACATCTGTCGCTCAGCCCCCACCACCACCACCACAGCAGCAGCAAATAACCAGTGCGCAAATGTATTGCACCTGCCCTTTTTCGGCAATTACTAAAGTATGAAATAGGCCGAACGCGAGCAGGTCCGCACCAGCGTCCATGTCAACACCGCCGCCAACAGCGACGAAGCTCACCCTGTCGTCTGCATTTGAGGCACCAAAGCCAAAGACCCCGAATGCCATGAAGCGATCGGCGTCAGCTGCGTCGTCGTCCTCGTACACGCCCATAATGTCGCCCGCAATGTCTGCATCGCAGAGCCCCGTGCTCGCGGTCATCGGTGGCGCCCTGGGTGAGACGGCCGTGTCCAGTAAACCTATGACGCCTCGACGGTTCCCTGGGCCGGCCGGTGCGCTTCCCCCGCTGGTAAAAAGAGAAAAATAGAAATGAAATAACAACCGTTCTTTCAAGTCGGACGACGAGAGGAAAAAGGTGCTGCGATCGGCGGAAGCGTCAAGGAAGCTGTCACTGAAAGAGCTGGGGGAGGGCGACGGCGGTGGCGAGTCGCCTCTAAAACGGATGAAACGGGCGTCGTCCGCCACCATCGAGTCACACACGTTGCCCGACATGCGGCTGTTTAGTCGAGGAGCCTGGCTAACGATGCTGCACGTCCTTAATGTGCTAGCCCAATCTGGTATTATTTCTTTGGGTGGGTGACTGTTAATATGTCTTTTTGTGCGTGCAGAGTCGGTCAAGGATGCTGTGAAGAGGAGGTCGATCTTGGACGAGTTCAACATCGGGCATGTCCTAAAGCAGAACACGGCCGTCAAGGTCCCTTCGCTGGTTGTCCTCGTAAAGGAGGTGCGCTCAAACTCTGCAGGCGACGCGTCGGTCAAATTTGTCGATCCCACCGGCGAGATTTCGGGCACGATCCACAAAAAGGTGATGGACGAGTTTGCAAAGCTGATCGTCGTTGGTTCGGTTCTTCAGTTGCAGAGCGTAAAACCGAAAAAAAATAGTTCTTTGGTGATGTTTATTTATTTATTCGTAGGTATCTGTGTTCCATCCGTCCCCCAAGACACTGAGTCTGACCGTGACCAAGGACAACGTCGCACGCGTCTTCCCGAACGAACCCGAGACGCCGCGGGCCTCTCAGGTGGTCATCACGTCGTCCAGCGAGTCGGACAAGGGGATATCGCCCGAAAAGCCAGCACGTCGCCGACCTCCTCCGGAACCGCAAGCGCATGCGCAACCCATGGATCCTGTGCAGCCGCAGGTGCCAGAACTGCAGCCGATGATGGAAGAGGACATTGCCAATCTGCTGGACGGCATGGACGAGATTGACGACAGCTGTTTCGACAATTTAGATTATTGATCCCCTATTTGCACCGCTACTGCTACGACTATTATAAGCTGGAAGAAGAACCAAGTCAGACAAACGTAGACATAAACACGGTGTCGCCAATGTTGAGCGTCGCGTGCCACCAGTGGCTGGGCAGGTAGATGATCTCGCCCGGCCTGAGGACACACTCGACGGGCTTCTTGTCCTCTGGCAGGCCGGGGTACACATGCTTGAGCCAGTAGAGCGTGGTACGGCTGGGGTCAAAGGTCGGCGGGGGACCGGGCGGATACAGGAACCATCGCTTCTGGCCGTGCAGGACCTCTGCAAAGACGGCGCCGTGTGTGTGGAACGGCACGCCCGATCCCGTGCCTGCGAGACCAAAGCTGAGGCTGCCGTTCAGCCGGGCGTGCTGCAGCGGCGGGCGGACGTACTCGTCGTAGAAACCGGGCCACTCGTCGTAGCGGTTGTCGCCAAAGTGGTACAGCACAGACTCGGCCTCGATCGTCTCCTCGTGCGGGCTCATGTGGTCGTTGATGTAGGTGCGCAGGGGCCGCTTGAACTTTTCGTACGAGAACGTGTTTGCCGTGCTCAGGATCACCTCAGAGTCGCCGTACTACCGAAAAAAATAGTGAGTTTAGCGAATAAATTATGTAAAACCTTTTCGAGCAGGTTTGATTTGCGCGAGAGTTCGACAAATGCCTTGTTGTCCGTGAGTGCCTCGAGGATGACAGGCTGATGGGCCAGCCGCAGGGTAAACTGCTCCTGCGACACACGTCCCAACACCCGTGCAATGTTGCAGATGTCTGGCGAGCTCAGTCCTTCGATCACGGCCTCGTCGCTCCACTCTGGGACGAGCGGATTTCTGCCTTGCTCCTCGTCTTTGTCTTTGGCATGGGCACCGCCGGCTTGAGATCCATCTGCACTGTCGGCAGGAACATCGCCTGTCGTTTCCGCGTGCTGATCGTCGTGTTCGCTGTGATCGACGTTGAGCCACTGATCCAACGCATTGATCGCTCCCTTGACGCTCCCTCGGACGCCCTTGAGCGCAGTCTTGCTCCGCTGGACCGCGTGCTCCCACTCGTCCTCCCACTCGACGTCCTCAATCGCACCCCTCCAGGCCCTCAAGCGGACGCTCATGCGGTCGACAAGCCGCCCTCGTGCTTCCTTGGTCTCCCCCACCAGCCTCTGCACTCTGCACCTTAGCGAGTAGCCGCAGTCGTCCGGCGTCGCCAGCGCCCCCGATGCCAAGTAGCAGCACAGGGCGGCGAGCCACACGGCCACGGGCCAGGCTGGCAATCCACGTCGGCTGGATGACGTCATTTCGAAATCCCTGGGAGCAGTACATGTGTTTATGGCTACCGTGCACATGTCGTTTGTCACGTCGTGCTTCTGCCGGCAGTGGCGTATTGTCTCGTGCTGGCGTCCTGCTGCATGGCACGCACAGGGCTCGAGCAGTGCTGCTAGCGGGTGCCTTTTTTCCTTTGTTTTTTTTTAAGGTTGCCTTTGCACCACCATTGAAATCACCCTTTTTCCCCCCCTCTTGGAGCAGGCGGAGAATGAGCAACCTCAAGGTCCTTGTGGGCGTCAAGCGCGTTGTCGACTTTGCCGTCAAGGTAACGGGGGGAGAGCGTTGGTTTTTTTGCTTACGGTGCTTTCGGGGCAGATTCGCGTCAACGCCGCCAAGACCGCGGTCGACACGGCCAACGTCAAGCACAGCATCAACCCGTTCGACGAGATCGCGATCGAGGAGGCTGTGCGCCTGAAGGAGGGAGCCAAGGCCGCTGAGGTACCGCGCTCATGCTACGAGACGCTGAAAACCGCACAACCTGTTCAATTCAACCCAGGTCATCGCCGTCAGCTGCGGACCCGACAAGAACAACGAGGTCCTCCGCCAGGCCCTTGCCCTTGGTGCCGATCGTGCCATCCACGTCAAGGTACGTTGGTGGGACCATCCTGGCAGTGCTCTAACAGGGGGTAAACGTGTAATAGACCGACGAGGAGCTCCAGCCGCTCGCCGTTGCCAAGATCTTCAAGGCCCTCATTGCCAAGGAGAAGACTGACCTCGTCATCCTCGGAAAGCAGGTGTGTTTCTTCTTTGGGCCCAGCCGAGCCGACTGAAAAACAATGGCTAACTGATGCCTTGCGGCGCACTAGGCCATTGACGATGATGCCAACCAGACCGGCCAGATCCTCGCCTCGCTCCTAGACTGGCCCCAGGGCACCTTTGCCTCCAAGGTCGATGTATGGCTTGCCCCCACTGCGAGTGCTGCTTCCTTTTTAACCATTTTTGCTGCCTTTTCGTTAGCTGGACGTCGCTGCCAAGAAGGTCAAGGTCACCCGTGAGATCGATGGAGGTCTCGAGACCATCCAGGTCAACCTCCCCGCAGTTGTCACCGCTGACCTCCGGTATGGGCAGCCAGTTGTTTACGCTTCTAATGCTGATTTTGGACCGCTCGTTAGACTCAACACCCCCCGTTATGCCCAGCTCCAGGCCATCATGGTACCGCGCCGTGCCGTTTTCCTTCCCCTTTTTAAAAAAAAAACATACTTTTTCTATTGTGAACAGAAAGCAAAGAAGAAGCCGCTCGAGGAGATCAAGCCCGAGGCCCTTGGCGTCGACATCAAGTCCCACCTCCAGACCATCAAGGTCGAGGAGCCCCCAGTGCGCAAGGCCGGTGTCAAGGTCGCCGACGTGGACGACCTCCTCGCCAAGCTCAAGTCTGCTGGTGCCATCTAAACAACAGCTAGCCACATTCTTTCTCAGTTCTTCTTGTTTTTTTTAAAAAAAAGCGAGAAAAAATGTCTTTCTTGCTGGACGGATTTGTGCTGACAGGTGTCGCCGAACTGGGCGTCGGACTGATTGTCCAAGGTGTGCCCACGTTCTTCTTTGCCAGCACACAGGCCTATGCCCTTGCTGCCACGCGCACGTGGGGCGTTGCCATCGCAGCCCTGGGCGCGCTGAGCCTCATCCTATCGACCCGTAATCACAGGCGTAAACAACAGCAACGCACCTGACCCGTTTGTTTACATGCAGTTCCAAAGGGGTCGTCACAACGCACCGCGGGCGCTCTCGTCCTAGTGCTGTTCCAGCTCCTGAACGCGGCGATGTGTGCCTACGGCGGCCTGTACGACGCGCCGTTCCCATCGTACAACCACAAGACGGGCCCCTTTGGCCTGGGCGCGCACACGAACCAGTACGGCGCCGCTGTGGGCGCGGCCTTCCACGCATCGATCGCTGTCCTGCTGCTGCTCGAGCTCGTGCAAGGCGGAGGAAGCAGCAACGACAAAAAGAGCAAGGCCAAGTGATCAGTTGTGTTTTTTGTCGCAACGCTTTCTCGTTGCAAACAAAAAAGTAAACAAACGAAAAATCTAAGGAATCGAGTGCTTTTTGCCTGCTGTTCAGTAAATATAATTGCGGTCGCCTGGAAAGAAAATAATAAATCGGTAAGAAAGTTTAAAAAAAAAAAAAGATCCCATGTGCTCTTATTACCAATGTACACGCCCTCTTGTGCGGTCCACATGTTGAAAACGTTCTTGGCCTCGAGGCAGAAGATCTCGAGCTGGCCAGGGATCGGGTGACCAAACTGGTGCTGCTGCATCGTTGTGAGGTACTTTTTCGTGTCCTTGTGGTACAGGCGCACCTGAAAGCCAGCCGATGAACTACGTCAGACCACCATCCCCCGACGTAACGAAAAGCAAACACATACCTCGGCGTCACGGTACCACGTCTTGTCGATCGTCTCCGTCACGCACTGGACGACCCAGTTGTCGCCCGTGTCGCCCGAGCCTGCGTGGCCGTAGCAGCTCACCTCCTGGTTGTTTGAAATGGGCGACGCAACGAGGTGCGAGTGCAGTAGCTTGCCCGTCCCGACATGCTGCCAAGACCGGGTTAGAACCCAGCCACTGCCCATCCGACCGTGCGTACCTGCAGCCTGATCACGGCGCCGCACTTGACGGGCTCGCCACGCTGGCACTCCTCGCCGTGTGGCCCGCGGATCAGGAACAGGCTGTTGGGGTCGTTGTTCTCGGGGAAGCCCGTGACGGACTGCTGGCCCGACCCGCTGCCATAGGGGATCTCGTGCGAGTGCAGCTACGTGAAAAAACGTGAGCGGGATTTTGCCTTCGCGGGTCCCTACCTTGTAGCCCGTCTTGGCGTTCGTCAGCTTGATGGCACTCCCGCACGTCACCTTTTCAAACTCGGGGTCGGTCTTGGCCGCCGCAACGGGCGACGCACACAGCGACACGACGACGACCAAAGCCAACACGACAATCACTTGAGGGGCACTTTGCGTCTTGGCCATATTTTGAAGTGAGCTACCCAGATGGCGCCCACGCCTGCTCCGTCGTCGCCCAGAAAGCAACCGCCGGTTGGGCGCATCAAGGCCAAGACGGTGGCATCGCCGGCGTCTGCGTCTGCGTCTGGGTCGTCGGCATCGGCATCGAAGAAGAGTACCGAAAGCACCTGGGAAATTTGCTTAGGTTGTTTGTTTGCAGAAAAAACCGTTGCAAGCAAAGACAAACAGCCGCAGAAGAGGATCAAGAAGAGGGCCATCCCGCAGAAGAAGGTGCGGTCAGTGTCGTCCAAGGCACAGCAGCGATGGAAGCCGATCGGCGAGACGGGGAGGAGACAGGTCATCGGGACGCTGACCGGTTTGTTTCCGTACGTTTGTCGTGGCACTGTGCTCTTGCCTTCAAGGATGAAACTCCAAATAGGCTGGTGATCGATCCGGTCAGACGAGAAGACAGGAAACGGATCGTGCAAGAGCATCTGCGAAATGTCGTTGCAAGGTGTGGGCTTTTTTCTTTTCCCCTTCTTTTTGTATTTACTTGGATCTAGAATCGGCGCCGCACTCACCGACGTCCAGGTGCCCGTGTCCGCGGCCAGCAAGATATCTGATGCGGCCCATCTTGCGGCGGCCAACGTAAAGCCGTCAAACACACACACAAAAATATTTTTTTTGAACTACAGTCGATTAGAAACAATTGGAAGAGAGGCTGATGGTCGAGCTGGCTCAGCAGACGGCGCTGGAAAAGCGACTGGAACTGGAGGAGCAGGAGCTAGTGAAAGACGAGGAAGACCTGGATGCGTTCAGGAAAGCCAAGCACGCCTCGGATGTTCGCAACAACGCTCTCCACCGTCGTTTGCATCCTCTCTTGCGGCCGCACAGCAGCACCAACGGCAGTGGCTACGTGGGCAACCACAGCGACAACGACGACGACACTGATTTCGACAAGGAGGAGGCAGCACTGCAACGGCAGCTCGCACCCGAGAGCGTGCCCAAGGTGTACGACGTCAAGGACGACACACGGCTGCAGCGGGTTCTGCACAGCATCACTGGCCGCCTGTTTGCGATCGAGGCGAGCACGTCGCTCCCGGCGGAAACGGCTGCGCAGCTGGGTGACCTCAACGACGCCGCCAAACTATTCCTCCGCTCACTCCAAAAGGAGTCTGCTGTCGTTGATTCACTCTAAGAAGCTTTTTCACAACGATTTACAGAATTTAATAGGAAAAGGGAAGTGCAAAAGTGAAGAAAGAAATTATTAGCGTCACGACAGGGTCGGCCTCTGCATGGGCGATCCTGGCAACTTGGTGTCGACGTCCTCGGGCGTGAGCTCGGTGAGGGGGACCTTGTCTGCCTGCCCTTGCAAAAAGATCTCCTCGACGTGGGGGAGCTGGAACTGCCTAATGTTGAAGTAGAAGAACGTGACCACAAACATGCTTGTGGACAGGAGGACGTTGAGCATGGTGAACAGGTCCGGGTAGCGCGCCGGCACGGGCACAAACGCGTCCAGCAGGTGGATCAGGACCATGCATGCGTACGAGAGGCGCATGATCCCCTTCATCCGGCGGCTCACGCGGCCGTACTTGTCCGACACGCCAGCCGAGAGCACGGTCCAGTAGAGCATCGACGCAACGTACGGGATCACGAGGCCGTCCTTTTTCAGCAGCGGAAACATACTGACAAATCGACAAAAAAAAAAAAAAGGTGAGTTGAAAATATATTAAAAAACGAAGACTTGTACCTAAAGTTGGCAATGCCGATAAACCACGACGCCACGACCGAGTGCTCGAGGACGAGCATGGTGGCGGGCATGGTCACAAGGAGGATTGACTTTTCGTGCACCATAAACGAGCAGAGGAAGAAGCCCAAGGAGATGTTGAAGAGGGCGTACACAAACCGCCGCTTGGTCGGGTGCATCAGCAGGTCGATCGCGGACGGTGCAAACGCAGCGAGTGTTGAAATGGTGCTGCGACGTCGTCTCATTTAAATGAACAAAAAAGGGGGTGGGATACCTCAGCTGAACGAGCGTGCCTTGGTCGAAAATACTCTTAAACTTGATGAACAGCGACAAAGCGCACCAGATGTTTGCAACCTGCCATGACAGTTTTAACGTCCCCGCAACAGAGTAGCAATCTATCAATCACCTTGTCTTCGTACAGACCACGACCAACGGGGAAGATGCGCACGAGGACGCTCAAGAGGCCATCGGCGCTGAGGAATGGCCAGAGGTTGACGACGAGGCCGAGGATGACAAAACTGCCGATCTGGAAGAGCTCGACAAACCGTGCCTTCCACAGGGGCGACAGTTTGAGCAGGTCGCCCAGGAGGAAAAAGAAGAAGGCGGGCGCATAGTACAGGCTCATTTGCTTGAAGCACAGCGAGCAGCAAAAGAAGAACGAGGCCATGAGCCTGTGGTTGTCAACGATGAGCGCCACGGCCAGAAGCGACAGTCCGAGCATCACGCAGTTGTATTGGAAGTGGCCGTGGTCGATCAGCACGAGCGGCGGTTGGAGCAAGAGGAAAAACGCCGCGGTAATCTGACAAAAAAAGTACTTAATGTCAAACACAGTAAAAAAAAAAAAGAGGATGCAAACGCACCATGCCCTGCCAGCGGTATCGCCTGTAAAACACCGAGGCAAAGTAGAATGCCGCTGGGAAGAACACGGCGAGATCGCAGGCTATTACCGTCGCCCTCATGTACATCTTGAGCCCTTTCGACTCGAATCCATGCGACGTATGCAAAGCGACCCACTCTGGGTTGATGGCATGCGCGCTACCAGTTTGTCCAGCCAGCACAGCGGTGGGGGAGGTTTGGTTCAGCAACGGGTCACCAAGCAAAAAAGAAAAAAGAAAAAAAGAGAACGTTACATGGCTCCAAAGACATAGCTGAAATAGGCCGTCAACGGCGGGTAGTCCAGCCCCCAGTACTGCAGGTCGTTGTCGGGCGACTGTTTGTACCACTGGTCCGTGGGAAGGTGCAGCGTCAGCTCCATCCAGTGCCGCTGCGCCTCAAAGTCGCCAAAGAGCGGGGGCGTTGCCTCACCTGCATGCACGATGAGAAATCACCCTGTCCAGTGCGTTGGCACCCTCAGTCCTACCAGAGTACGAGTTGAGCGACACGGTGCACCGCAGCAGCAGAGCGATCAGCACCAGCACCGCCGTGGCCAGCGGTATCCGACGCGACATGTGCAGATGACGAATCCACGTCGACACAAACTCGCCCGGCACGAGCGAGCCCAGCGACGTCCAAAACGTCTCGTCGAACCGCGCCATTCGACACCGGTTGCTATTCCAAAAAAAAAAAGCACGAGAGTGCGGTCAGAACAATGAACGGCGAGCGGCTCAGCCGGCTGCGGTGCTAGAGTGATTTGCCATTTCAAAAAGGTAGGGACCCAGGTGTTCCGGCGAAGGTTTTCCGGCTCACGATTTGTTTCTCTACCTTCTGCAATACTGAACAAGAAACAACCCCCCTCAGTATTGCTTTTTGCGTTTGATCGTGAGGCAGTTGATGTCGAGGAAGGCACAGAGCTGGTCGATGACGCTGAGGCACATGTGGGCGTAGGCAAGGGCGGTGAAGGCGACGTAGCCGTACAAGAGGTAGAGGTCGATCTCGCGGGTGACGAGGCTGCCAGCGTGGAGGGAGTGGGCTGCGGTGATGGCGCTGCCGATGAGCACGAGGAGGACAAGGCTCGGCTGCCAGGTGGGGAAGGGCTGGTGGACGAGGTGCGCGATGATGATGCGTGCCTGCATACCAATGTGAAAAACATGATCCAGCAATTTTATTGAGAACCCCCCCCTACCACGAGCATCGCAAAGTCGAGGCCGAGGGCGAGCTCAAAGACAAAGAGATGCGAGTGGAGGATGTCGGCGGGCGAGTAGGCGAGCCACGCGACTGCCGCACCGATGAAGGCGACGAGGGGGGCGATCCCAAAGAGGGACTTGACGTACGACTTTTTCTGGGTCTTGTTGGCTGCGTACACGTTGACGAGGCTGTTGAGGATGGTCGTGCCCGACATGATGACGAACCCAACCATCGCCAGGTCGTTCAGGGGGACGTCGGCGAGGGCCTCGAGCGGGCCCACCAGGTACTGCGAGCCGAGGTAGGCCTTGACGGGCGCGGTCCAGATGCCCCGCCCGTAGCAGCCCGTGAGGATGTAGATGAAGCACAGGAACAGCGTGCCCTCGACCGGTCCGTTGATGTAGCCGAGGTACAGCGTGCCCGTGTGGTAGGTCTCCCACGTGGTGCAGTAAAAGAAGGCGAGGGCGATAAACAGGATGGCGAGCGTGCGCCAGCCCTGGGACAGCATGACGACCTGGGCGGTTATGATCGAGCCGAGGGTGGTGTTGATGGCGTCTGTTTTTCGTTGCTTTGTTTAGCCTGTGCCTCGTGTTGGTAGTGCTGGTTGGGTTACCACAGCCATGGTCAAACAGCTCGCCCAGCGGCCCCGACGTGCCCGTGCGCCTGGCCTGCTTGCCGTCGATGGCGTCCATCGACGTGTACGCAAACAGCCCCACGGCAAAGCTGTAGTACACCCACGACGGCAGCTCGTGCTCAAAGTCGGGCGACAAGTAGTACAGCACGGCGACGTTGATGGCGACACACGCAAGTCCCAGCAGCGTGATCAGGTTGGGTGCGAGCCACATCGGGCACAGCAGTACCAGTCGCGACCTTTGTTACCGATGATCATGGAAAAAAAAAAATCTTTTACTTATTTTTTTTTTTTCCTGCTCACAACGATACCAATAGGGCTGCATAATGTACTTGGCCACGAGCGAGTTGTCCACGCCGCTGTACTTGTACGAGTGCAGCGCAGGGAGCGCATCGGGCGCGATGTACTGGAAAGCGACCATTACTTGAGTATCGTGCCCAGAATAAAATGCGCCCCCATTATTCTACAGTGTCGCCCCTTAAGGACGCAGAATTTTGTTTTATTTTATTTTCAAAAAAAAATTAGAAATTTTTATCTGTGCAGCTGTAATTTAGAGATGGACGCGAGGAGGGCCGACGTGATGTCCCCTGGATGGGGCTCGTAGTCGGGATCGAATGAGAGCTGGGGGAGGACGCTGCGGCCGGCGAGCTGCATGGCCGTGCGCGTGTCTGGCAGGATCTGGCGGAGGATGAGCTCGAGGCGCACTGCGTCGTCAAAGGGGATATGGACGGCGAGGTCGGGCCAGGGCAGGACCGAGTCGAACGGCAGGATGAGCTCCTCGCCGACCACGACGGGGATGCAGCCGTAGAACAGGGCCTCGATCGGCCGCGGGGTCCACGCGTAAAAGCCGGGGGGGCACAGGCAGAACACGGCGTCGATGGCGCGCGCATAGTCGCTGTCGCGGTCGTTCTCGATGAGGATGTCGCGCGAGTGTTCGTACAGGTCGGCCCACAGCTGGCGGATCCCAAAGCTGTGCTTCCAGTACGGCCGGATGACGCCCTTGAACGAGGCCAGAAGCGGTCGCTCGGACCAGGGCCGCAGCTGGTTGCTCGGCTGGCCGGCGTCGAGGGCGTGCCTGGTCAGCGACGGCGGGATGATCACATGACGCGACTCGTTGAAGCCAATGTACCGATTGCCATGAGACAGCAGCAGGATCGAGTGGCTGCGCACGTCGACGGGCAGCGCATCGTAGGCAAACCCGTGGGTGACGGTGAAGACATGGTCGCGGCCTTGGTGTCGCGCCCAGTGGGGCTGCTTCCTGACCGCATCCAGCGCTAGTTTAAAAGGGATGAGATAGACGACGGGATGATCAAAAGTACCGATGGTGAAGGCCCGTCGGTAGACGTCAATGTGGTAGGTCCCGTTGGTGCGGATGGCCACATCGCAGGCATACTTGTTGGGGTACACCGGGACGTACAGCACGTGTGCGTCGCGGGGATCAGTCGTCCTGCACGGCGTGCGCAAGAGCAGGCGGTGCAGGTGGATCTCCATATCAAACATGCCGTTGCCCGGCCCCATCTTGCACGTCATGCCGCTCACATTCACGACGTCCGACGTGATCTCGCGCACGCCCTCGTACACAAACCTGTCCAGTCATCACATCCTCAGCCATTCCAATCCATCAATGGCAAACATACACCCGAATGGGACAGTCGATGTGCTGCCCGTGCCCTTGCCCTTGCCCTTGCACGTGCCCCGGCTGCTCCGGCTGCTCCTCCTCCCCTTGGCCAATCTGCAGCACCAGCAGCACCACCTGCGCAAGCAGCGTCACCGCCACCAGCACAACCAGCACTCGACTGATGCTGATCCTCGGGGGGGGAATTCTGGCACGACCTGGCAAAAAGTGTGTCATCGCACTTGTTTTGACCTTCTTGGCTTCTGTTCGCCCAGCGGGCAAAGCGAGGGCCAGTGTCTTTAACAGCGGGGCGGACGAGCACAGCACGAGGTGTTGTTTTTTTTTTATCTCCACAAGAAGCGTTACCAACCACGGCGGCGGCAATCAACAAAGGCCGGTTGTATCACACGACGTCAGCAGCAGCAGCATCCTCGTCAACACCACCAGGAGGTGCAGCAGGGCCGTACACAGCAGCAGCAGCAGGGCCAGACGCAGCGGACGCACCGTCAACACCACCACCACCACCGGTTCAAGCAACGACGACAGAGGTCGGCTCGGCCGTGACAGACGCGCTTTGGTTTGGGGGATACACCGTCGCAGTCAACTTGGCGAGCAGTATGCGTCCGTGTTTTGTTTGTTTTGCTGGTTCTGAACCCCCCCCCCTCTCTCTCCCTCGGACCAAAACAATACAAAAACAGTGGTGGAGCGAGCGATTGGGGCCGTGGCACCAGAGTTGCTGGATAGCATCAAGGTGCCCATGCGCAAGTTCTGGATGGGAGGCAAGTCTCTTTCCGCACTGTTGTCTTTCTAAAGTGCCCGGGGCGGCGATTGATAGACAGCACGGATCAGCGATTGCCCGACAGCCTGGTCTGGCTGATGGGGCGGCAGTACGGGCCCTTCAACGAGGACGAGATGGACGATCGCTATGGGGAGTTCCAAAAGTTTGTGCGTGATTTCAAGTCGCGGTTGTGGTTCACCTATCGTTCCGGTGAGAGCTAGCTGTTCTTTGCGTGTTTTCCTAAACGGTACAACAAAACAGGGTTCGAGCCAATAAAGCCGACGCGGCTGTCGACCGATGCCGGATGGGGATGCATGCTGCGATCGGGGCAGATGGTCCTTGGCGAGGCTCTCTTAAGGCATAAGCTTGGTGCCGGTATGCATCCGCTCATTCTACTGTTCCTCTTTAATATGGAACAATGCCGTCAGATTGGCAGCTTGGCCACAACATGCGCGACGTGGTGATGCAGTACTCGCAGATCGTCACATGGTTCCTCGACCGGTCCAATCAGTCGTCGCCCTTCTCGATCCACCAAATTGCGACCGAGGGCGAGCGCTACGACAAAAAGATTGGCGAGTGGTTTGGCCCTTCGACGATCGCCGCCGTGCTCAGGTAGGGAAAAAAAAAATAAACCCGACTTGTGACAATAAATTTTTTTTTCCAGGGACCTCGTGCAGAGGCACAGGCCGTTTGGGCTGTCTGCCTACGTCGCCCAGGACGGAGTGATCTTTAAAAACAAAGTCCTCGAGGCAGCCCAGGCCGCACCCACTGCCAACAGCAAGTTTGCTGGCAAGGCCGCGGCCGACCTTGACGTTGACGACGAGGATGCCAGCGAAAGCGGTCCTGCCAACAGCTCCACCAAGAAGGACGCAGCAGCCGACACGTTCCACGGCGTGCTCATCCTCGTGCCTCTTCGCCTCGGCCTCGACTATATGAACGAGATCTACGTTCCTGCCCTCAAAGTAAGCAGTAAATGACTTTATTCATTCACTCAAAAAATTTTTTTTTCATTAGAAATTCTTCGAGTTCCCTCAGAGCGTGGGTATCGCAGGCGGGCGTCCCAACTCGTCGCTGTACTTTGTCGCTGTGGATCGGTCCCTGCTGTACTTTTTGGACCCGCACATCACTCGCCCTCAGGTGCCCGAAAAGCTGCCCCATCTGGCCACCGAGGATGACTGGCGCTCGTACCACTGCGGCGACATCCGCCGCCTCGACATCTCCCGCATCGACCCCTCCCTCATGCTGGCCTTCTACTGCCGCACACGGGCCGACCTGGATGACCTCTTTGAGCGCGCCCATGCCTGCGAGGGCGAATGCCCCGCCATCTTCACTGTGGCAGAGGAGGCGCCACGCTTCTACGACGAGGACATCGATCTGGGCGTGTCGGCGGCAAAAATCGGCGGCGACGACGACGAGGAAGACGATTATGATCTCATGTAAAAAAAAACATTCACAGAGCTGAAGAACATGTACTTGGTGCCATTGTAAAAGGCTTCCATCATCTCGATGGCGCTACATCCAGTGCCGGCCGCGCCGTCGTAGTAGGACAGTGGTAGATCAAGCAGATCGGCAGGGGAATTCCTCGTGACCTGCTTGCATTTTGGTGCGGCCTTCCTTCATTCTTCTTGCTTGTTTTCCGAAATTCAAAATATACATGTTACTCAAGTCTCTTCACTGACCATTAACTTTTTATTTCACTAATTATTTCACTGCTCATGAAGCCATGCGTCGACGTAGACTTGGCCGACGTTGTGCTCGTAGACCGACCGTGGCGCGTACAGACGCCGCGGAACGGCAGCAACGGGCTGCTGGGCGAGGAGGTGG
>Ga0302233_10000991_pt1 | contig 20982 bp, 22 predicted proteins | sample II_Palsa_N3_1_FD_193516 | JGI IMG/M metagenome (GOLD analysis project Ga0302233, IMG submission 193516) | Peat permafrost microbial communities from Stordalen Mire near Abisko, Sweden - II_Palsa_N3_1 | ecosystem: Environmental > Terrestrial > Soil > Palsa > Peat permafrost | place: Sweden... | reverse complement strand
AAAAAGCTTTTTTTTTTTTTTCCCTCCTCCAGGAATAACCCTATCGTCCTTGGCGCCGACAACAGCAATTTGCCCTTGCTTGTCTATATCTTGGCCAAGGCCGTCGCGTCGGATGTTTTGGAAGACTTCCTCAAGACCAAGGTAAGATTAGTTTTTGTCTGTTTATAAATGCTAATGTATCGGTTACTGTTTTGCAGACTCGCGTTGTGCGCATCCTCTCGCAGATCAACAACCAAGTACCACCGGCCATGCGCGAGCTCTTGTGGGCAAGGGTCGATCAGGGCTCCAAAGACATGGTCCTCCCTCTCCTCACACAATAAGCAAAAGGAAATCTTTTTAATAACCTGCCATAGTTGTTTCCTTGTTTGTTTTTTATGTTTCATTTGTTTTTTTCACCAGCTTCCAAACAGTTTGTGCTGGGTGGGACGTGCATATTCAATATGGCGTCACTCTCTCGATCGTCGTCTCTTCTGCGCGGCGCGCTTCCCACGCGCGTCACTGCCGTTGCTGGCGGGCTTGTGCGTCGCTACCTTGCCACCAACGCCGCCTCCAACACGAGCGCCATCGCAGACGTCGACGTGCGTGTTTCAACAGTGGTTTTTTTTTTCTTGTGTGCTGACCACCAACTCTTTTTGAGCGATAGGCCAAGAAGCTGAGCATCACCAAGACGTCGTCGCCGCGCCCACGCGTGCCGAACGACCAGCTCGTCTTTGGCAAAACCTTTACCGACCACATGCTCGAGATCGAGTGGACGGCCTCGGGGGGCTGGAAGGCGCCCACGATCAGCCCCTACCACAAACTCAGCCTCGATCCGTCTGCGTCCGTGTTCCACTATGGCCTCGAGGTAACGAGCTCGTCGGGCCGCTGTGCGTGTCCACTAACCGTGGTTGTATACAGCTCTTCGAGGGCATGAAAGCCTACAAGGACAAGAAGGGACAGATCAGACTGTTCCGCCCCATGCACAACATGGACCGCATGGTCAACTCTGCCGTGCGGCTGGCATTGCCCGTAATGCCGTTCTGGGTGCACCGAGTGGGGCCATGTTTTGTTGATCTGCCCCTTGTTTTATTAGACCTTCAACAAGGAGCAGGTGCTTGAGTGCATCAAGGAGCTCGTCAAGGTGGACCAGTCGTGGATCCCCGCGCAGCACGGCTACTCGCTCTACATCCGCCCCACGCTCATCGGCACGCAGAATTCGCTGGGTGTGTCCAAGAGCAACTCGGCCCTGTTGTACGTCATCTCATGTCCCGTCGGACCCTACTACAAGTCGGGCTTTGACGCCGTCAAGCTCTTTGCAAACACGCAGTACGTGCGCGCGTTCCCTGGCGGCACTGGCGCGGCCAAGATCGGCGGCAACTACGCGCCCTGCATTAAGCCGCAGGCCGAGGCTGCCGAAAAGGGCTATGCCCAGAACCTGTGGCTGTTCGGCCCCAGCCACGAGATCACCGAAGTCGGCACGATGAACCTGTTTACGTTCTGGGTCAACGAGCAGGGCGGTATAGCCACTCTTTTTAAAAAAAAAAAAATGGTATTCAATCATCTTCCTTTTTTTTTTTTTTTTTTTTTTTTGCAGAAAAGGAACTGATCACCGCCCCCCTCGACGGCACAATCCTGCCTGGTGTCACGCGCACGTCCATCCTCGAGCTGGCGCGCCAGTGGAACGAGTTCAAGGTGACGGAGCGTGTGTACACGATGAAGGAGGTGAGCAAGGCCGTGCAGGAGAAGCGCTTGATCGAGATGTTTGGCTCGGGTACGGCGGCCATCGTCTCGCCCGTCAAGGCCATCAACTATGAGGGCAAGGATATGGCTGTCCCGCTCGACCCCTCCGACTCGTCCAGCCAGGCCGGCAAGCTGACCAAGCGCTTTGCAAACACGATCCTCGGCATCCAGTACGGCGAGATCGAGTCTGACTGGTCTGTGGTTGTCCCGCAGTGAGAAAAAAACGACACACATAAAATAGGTCAGAGGGCTAGGAGTTGTTTTTTTTTCCCCCTCTTTCCAATGAAGGACCTGGAACTTTTGTCCCGCGCCTTCCACCGCTGTTGTGTTTAATGTCCTTCCTTCCTGCTCACCATCGAGCCACCATCTAGCGAGATGAGGCGATCTTGATCATGTTTTGATGGAGCGATGGAAATTCCGATTGGTCGCCGGGCACGTTTTTTCGTCAAACAGAACAAGGGGCAGAACGTGAAATGGCATCTCCCATGTCGAGGCGGATCTCGTTCGTGCTGGCCGTGGTGGCGCTGTTGACCGTCGGCGTCGTGCTCTTTGGCGGCGACGGCGACGACGAAAACGGCGTCAAGACGAGCGCAACAAATAAAAGACACCACTTTTTGCATTCAAGTTTGGGGGGGAGCAGCGACGACGACGACGGCGACGACAACGGCCAGGGCGACTCGGGCAGCTCCTCCCTGACGGTCAAGACTGCCCTGCTGCAGCGCTACCACCAGCACCACCAGCAAGCGAGCGTGGGCGGCGGCGGCCCCAGCAAGTCTACGCGCGACCTGCTACGGCAACAGCACGCCCACCGCTGGCGCGATACCCTGGGCGTGTTGCCCCAGGTGCTGAGCCCGGCACAGGCCAAGGCGCTGCAGGACGTGGGCGACGGGGACGGGATCTTTGTCGCGTGGCTGCCCGAGGCCGGCAAGCTGCAGCAGGATCTGCCTGCACCGACGGGGCTGTTCAAGGACCCGTTGCCCGTTGCCACCTGGATCAAGGCCCGCAACAACCCGCTGAACCTGACGGACGCGCAGTTTGCCGCGCTGCGCAAGGAACACCCGCCGCTCAAGCTGTTTGTGCTGGTCATGAGCACGGTCGACGACGAGGACGCGCGCGCGCTGCTGCGGCACACCTGCCTGGCCACACACACCTACTCTGGCGAGTATTATGTCGAGCGGGAGAACAAGAGCACGGAGGCGCCTCCCAAGCAGCCGCCGCCCGGGCGCAGCACGATGCCGCCAAAGACAATGCCCAAGCACCCGTTCGAGATGCGCTACCGCTTCATCGTGGGCGTGCCGCCGCGCGACTGGCAGCTGGGCTACGTACCCACCACCAAGCACCGCCAGTCGTCCTTTGTCGACCTGCCCGGCAACGCGCACACGCACTGGACCCTGGACCAGCTGGCCATCCCGCCCGCCCTGCGCGAGGAGCACGAGCTGTACAACGACATCCTCTTCGTGCCCATCCACGACGCCGCCATCTTCACCTCACAAAAGTACTATGCCGCCCTGCACTGGACCGCGCGCTACGCACACGACGCCGACTTTGTCCTGCGAATGGATTCGGACGTGGCCGTGCACGTGCCGCTCCTGGCCCACTACCTCTCGACGACGCACCTGGACGCCGTGCGCACCAACAGCCGCGACGTTGTCGTGGGGCAGGTGCTCGGCAACCAGCCCGTCCTGCGCCCGTCGCACGTCGACAGCACCCGGAACAAGTTCCGCGTGCCCCTCGCCGACTTCCCCTTTGCCAACTACGCGGCGTTCCCCCAGGGCGGCGTGTCTGTGCTCAGCCTGCCGCTGGCCCGCAAGGTCGCCCAGATCGCGTACGAGGACAAGTGCGGCATGCCCATCCACCTGGACACGGCCCTCCTCGGCACCTACATCGACCTAATAAACCGACGCAGCACCACCGAGGCAACCAAAGTCGTCAAGGACTTCCACAAACGCTTCTGGGCAGAGGTCGGCCTCGTCCCGAGCAGCCCGCAGATGAAGTCGGCAAACGCAAAGGCAGGCGGACCCAACCCGGACAAATTTGACCTCAACACGCCCTGGCTGGCGCTGCACAAGGTCGAGCAGCCCGTGCTCGAGCTCCTCTTCTCAATCCAGTACACGGACCACCAGCCCATCCTGCCGTGCCCCAAGGGTTACCCGCCGCTCGATCTCGTCCCGTGGGAGCCCGGATCGCTTGTTCTTGGCCCGACCACGAGCGAAAAGCCCGCCGCGACCAATCCCACCAGCGTCCCCGAGTCGTGGATGCTGCTGCTCCAAAACCTGCCGTGGACCGAGTGGACATCGGTCTGCTGGGCCTTCACGGACTCGGCCACATTAACAGCGTCGCGGACAGAGAGCCACCAGCGATCCGTCGTCCCCCGCCTCCTCCACATCAGCCCACAACAGTGTTTTGTTACCCACCCGTCCCACACTGGCGACGACGGCCTCATCAACAGCTGGTGGCTGCAGCATTTCGCAAACGATCTCTGATTGGTAAATAGGTTGCAATAAAAAAGTCAGTTCGGCTTCCATTCCCTGCTTCTAAAACAGTTTGGATCGTGTTCTCTCATCAATCTGCATTTGCTTGCGCATCTTTGTTTGTACATAACACGTACGTAGTGGTGGCAGAAATAAGGTACCGTAAGTCCTCGAGCGCGAGGAGATGAAAAAGTTTTCAAAAGAATTTTTCTCTTTCCTTTTATGGGAATTGATCATCGATGGCGCAACGCCGTGGCCAGCCTAGTGGTCAGCACCCCCAGCACCCCGCTTCGCCTCTTGTGTCACGGCTCCCCAGCCTCCCCTTGACGCCGCCACCTTCAGCCAATGCTGGCTCTGCTGCTATCGCGCCTCAGAGTCCTCTGTCTGTTCGTTCGCTTGTCCCCTCACCGCGCCCCCTCCCCTTACGAAGTTGTTTTTTTGCTTAGCTTCCTTACTCCCCAATCATCACGGGCGCAATGTCCCCTTTCGTCTTCCCGTCGCCACTGCTATGGTCTCCGTGGTCCCCGCAGACGCTGCCGCCGCAGTCGCCTGCTCAAGAGCACTTTGTTGGTGCCCGAGTCCTCTTCCCCCCGCTCCCTCCGCTGCTTCCCCCGCTCGCACCGACCCCGCCCTGGACCCCGCCTGCCACAGTCCTTCGAACCGTGTCTCGCCAGCCGCATACACCGCCGCGTCAACAAACTCGGGAACAGCGACATACTCAAGAAGAAGAGGACGAGGACGACGACGGCACGGACGAGAACCAGGACGACGAGAACCGCGCAGGCCCGTCGCACCGGCGTCGCATGGCGCAGCACAGGTACTCAGTTCTGAAGAAAGTGAAGGCGATAGAGCTCTACGAGCGGCTCAACAAGGAGCAAATGGACGCCCACGACACGCGCTTGCAGTTCAGCGACTTTGTCAAGGAGAACTTTGGAAAGATCCCAAACATCGACGGCCAGCTCTTCTCCAAGTGGTACAGCAGTCGTGACAAGCTCAAGGCTGCGCTAAAGGAAAAACCAAGCGTGGGCAAGAAGTTGTCGCTGCATGCCGGCTTCAAACCACAGTACGCCGACTTTGAGAAACTGATCGTCGACGACATCGTCGAGCTGAGGACGTCGCAGACACCAGTCGCCATCAACACGTCCGCCGTCGTGTTCCTCATTCTGCGTCGCCAGCCCGATTTTCTGGGCGCGGATGCGCGCAAGCTGAAAAAGTTTGTCGGCCGTTTGACGCACCGAAACAGAGGGCTGCTCAGCTTCAGACTGATCGCGAGCAGCGCAACGCACACTCGCAAGGTCATGCAGTCCCCCGAGGTAGGAATCCCTTAAATAAAAAAAAAAATATTTTTTTTTCTAAATCCATCAACCAATCCTGTCGATAGTTCAAGGCCGAGTACGCTCGTTTCGCCAACATTGTGATCAAGCTGGACCTGAGCGACGAGGACATCATCAACGGCGACGAGACAGCGATCTACTTCTTCCCCGACATGAAGCGGTCACTGACCATCAAGGGAGAGCGCCGCACGATGATCCAGAACGTCGACCCCGCTGGCAGCCGAGCGACATTCCACTTTGCCGTGGACGCGACGGGCCGCTTCAGGAAGACCAGCGCCATCTTCAAGGGAGAACCCAACGCTACCTTGGCCAAGAAAGCACGCGGACCCAAGTCGCCCTACCCGAAGAACGTGAGCGTATACTTCAACAGGCGAGCATGGATGAATGGAGAGCTGATGGCAACAGTACTCCGAGACGACGTGTACGGTAATCTGCACCAGTATCTTTCGGTCCATGATTAAAAAAAAAAATAGCTTTGGAGACCTCCCCACCATCTACCCGGAGCTGGCGTTTACCAAGTCTGTGGAGCGCCGTCGTCTACATCGCCAACAAACAAGAAGGGAGCAAGGGGTGCCAATGGTAGCCGTTGCGACAACGACGTCGTCGTCTCGTCAGCGGAGTCGACGGAGACAAACCACGAAGACGCCGCGGACACGATGCTGAAGTGCGCCGGCAAGTGGTGTCGCGGGTCGGCGACCTTTGCCTGTGCTACGTGCGCCACCCTGCTTTGCTCGAAGCACAGCTCGAACGAGCACGAGGGTCACTCCCTCGTCCAGCTTGATTCGCCTGACGCTGCTCCTGCCATTGCCAAGGTTTGTTCTTCTTTGCTCGCTTCGCCGTATTGATTTCGTCGTTCATCCGTAGTCCCTCAAGCTGCTCAAGAACAAGAACAAGAAGAAGGCCACCGTGATCACTGACTCCAGCACTGACTCGGAAGATCCCGCGCCACACCCGGGCCTACCAGAGGTGGCACCAGCCTCAGCCATCAGATCCGACGCCGACCGCGACAGTGCGGGTACGTCGTCATCCTCGTCATCAGCCTCGTCATCGTCGTCGTTCGCGGCAGCGGCCATGGCAGCGGCGGCGGCAGCACTTCCACCATCGGGGACGACGTCTGCAGCGACAGCAACAGCAGCGGCAGCAGCAGCAGCAGCAGCAGCAGCAGCAACATCAGCAGCAGCATCAGCAGCATCAGCAGCAGCAACAACAACAGCAGCAACAACAACAGCAGCAGCAGCAAGTACCACTGACGCCGGCCGGAAGACGCCCAAGGCGTCAGGTAAGCGAAAGCTGACTGAGACCGAGGTGAACGAGGCATTGGACAACCTCGACACGGAGAAGTTCAAGTTCAGCAAGAGTACGTTCACTCAGTTCTGCTCAGTCTAATGCAACCCCCGTAGTCTTCATTTTCGACAATTGCTCTGCTCATCGGAACGGCGGCGTGATTGGGGCCCTGGAGGAAAGGGGCGTCGTGCCTTTCTACCTGTTTCCCAACATGAGCTCGGCGACGCAGCCTCTGGACATTGGGGTAAATAAGGACTTTAAGGTCTACGGCAAAAACCGAGTACTCCAAGACCAAATTGAGTATTTTCAAACCCATAACCGGTCTCTCGAAGGCTACAAGAAGCCGACTCGTGAAAAGGTCGCCAAGTGGACGATGGAGGGCCTTGCAAAAATCGAGCGATCTGGCAACGTTCCCAATGCATTCAGGCGGCCCGGGTTTACAAGAGCACGCGTGAATGAGTACATGCAGAAGGTCAAGGAGGCCGAGGCAAACAGACGAACGGCCCAAGACGTCCCACGCGTCGTCCACAGCAGCGACTGGGACATCGAGCCCGCGGACAGCTCGGACGAGGAGAACGGCCTGGCCGGCGCGTACGACTACTCCTCCGGCGACGAGCCTGGCGACGAGCCCGAAGACAGCGGCGCCGACGATGACGACGACGGCGGCAACAGCGACGACAAGAGCGACGACTACGAGAGCGACGACAAGAGCGACGACGAGTAGTCTCAAGAGTCGCCCAAACGCATGGCGCGCCACTTTCACAAACACCAACCGACAACCGTTTCGTCTCCATCCCCTCGTCTTTCCCTGCTTTCTTTTGGACCTCTTTGCCTTCTTCTGACTTTCCTAAGTTTTTTCTTCTTACTTCATGTCTCTTCTCTTTTTGTGTAAATTTTTGCCAGGTGCTCCAGTCGCCTCTGATTGGTCTCCTCCTCGGACCCCTCGATTATTTCGCCAAAAATTTTCGAAAAAATTTTTCAGGATTTTTTTTTTTCAGCTGAACAGCGATTGGCTCGCGCTCGAGGACTTACGGTAAACGTGTCGGAAATGAAGGAAATACAGTAGGACCTAAGGTACACATCTGAGGGAATAATTAAAGAAGATATAGAGGGGCAGCGGGACGGGGAGGTGGAGCATTTTTTTTTTTGTACTGTTTTAATTTCAGAGGCAAAGGTGGTGGAGAAAGTAACTTTCGGGGGTGCGGCCCGCTCAATTTTGCATCATCAACGACTCAGTGTCCGGGGGAGACAGTGGAGGCTGAGCGAGGACCGATGCCATTGGAGGCATGATGGGGACAGTAGTTGAACCAGACGACGAGCCGTTTCCGGTTGCTCCTGGACGATTGAAGGACGACCAAACTTTGGCACTGCCGCCCATCGACGCCGTCTGCAGGGGTGCTGAAAGAACGGCGGCGGCGGCAAGGGTTGCGGGGTTTACAGCGGCCCCAGCGTGCAGCGGAGCAAACAGGCCAGACGACAGAGAAGACGGGGGAGCCATCGGTGTTTGCTGTTGCTGCAAGGGGGGTGATGTCGTCTTGGAGTTGTTGCCACTGGTGTTGCCACTGCTGTCGCTACCGAGGCCGTACCGCCTGCCGGTCATCGGGCTGTCCTCCTCGCTCGCGTCGTAGAAAGGGTCCCAAACGGCCGACTGATCGGTGCCAAGGGAGGTCTTGTGATTGCTGCCTACTTTGGAGGACCCGGCGGGCGCAGCGGCGGCGGCCAGGGCAAATGCTTGCAGGGGAGGAGACATCTTGGACTGTGAGAGAGGAGGACCGGGCTGCGACCACAGGCTCGATCGTGCAGCCCCCGCCACAACAGATATTCCGCTGCCACTGCTGTCCCTTTTGGAGGCGGTTGTTGTTGACGACCCACCAAAGGAGACATCTGGATCGGTTTTGGGCAGTGCTCCGACGCCACTGATGTTGGCGGATGTAACAGGACCGGTGCCACTAAACGCGGTCGAGAAAACACCAGATGACCGTTTGCTCGAGGAAGCACTGCCCCCTCCATTGTTGTTGTTACTGCTGCTGCTGCTGCTGCTGCCACCACCGACATGGTTGTTCAGGCTGTTGCTCGCGCCACCACTCCATATGCTTTCAAAACTTAGTGAAGGGAACCACGCTCCACTGCCGCTGCCGTTGCCGTTGCTTCCGTTAGCTGTGGAAGATTCGGCCTCCGAAACGACCATCGGGCTCTGAACATTGTTGCCGCTGCTGCTGGTGCTGTTGACGCCGCCAAACTTGGCGATGCTGCCAAGGCTGCTCCAAAACGACGATTTCGCGGTGCCAAGGGTGGGTGAAACAGGCGCATCGGGCTGCGTTGCTGCAGACGTAGCCGTAGATGTCGGGAGCGTCGAAGGAGGTTGTTTGCTTCGCGAAAGCATGCGTGTCTACAATCGATTCGTTAGTGTGAAGGTGTAACACGTATTTTTTTCGCGTACCACAAACATCGCTGGTTGCAGTGGAGGCTGTGTTTGGACAGATGAGGCGGCCGTAGATGACATTGCTGGTGGTTTGAAAGCTGCAGCCGCCGCAGCATAAGAACTTCCTTCTGACTAAATAGCAAAGAAAAATTAATGAAATTTTTAAATAAAAAAAAAAACGGGAAAAAAACAGCTTACGGACGAGGACTGTCCAGCAAAGAGAGATCCACCAGAGGACAGTTTGGAGGGCTATTTAGGGTGTGACAAAAAAAAAAAAAATAGGTTAGATTACAAAAAAAGAGGTCTTCCTTCCCCTTACCGCATCAGCAATTGCAACTGCTACAGTGCTGGATGCAAGCACTTTGGTTTTTCCTTGGGAATTTGTTGCCGCCGTCATAAGGACAGATGGGGGCGGCGAAACAGATGCATTTGGAGGGAAGGCCTCATTTCCGGCTGGAACGACGTTGGCGGCGAGAGCGTCGGACACCGAGGTCGCGTTGTTTACATTCGCCGCTGCCGTGCTCGTCTGATTGCCCATCGAAGTTGACGCTTTTGTTGTCGTCGCAAAGTCGCTCTCCATCGGGCTGAACCCCCTCGCGGTCGTGATCGCACCCGCACTCACGGCCGGCGGCGGCACACTCGACTGTGAGGCAGGTACGTTTGGAAAAAAAGCTGACGCGCTCAGACCGCTTGAGAGTGTTGTTGCATTTGACGAGGCGTGGTTGGGCATGGACACATCCATCGTCGACGAGTCACGCTCGGGCTGGATAGTGGCATGCTTGGGAGGAGAGAACGGAGCGCTCCCAGGGACGGGGGGAGCGAGTGGAGACGATGCCGCACGGAGGCGTTCGTCCTGGCAGTCGTTTAGGGTAATTTAAAAAATGCAAAATGCAAAAGGCAAAAGGCAAAAGGCAAAAGGCAAACATACGGAAATCGATGGCGGCACAAAAGGCGCAGTGAACGGCTCGCCGGTGATAAATGGATGCAAGAGAGCTTGCTGTGCCGTCCATCGTTCGAGAGGGTTGAGGCGTAGAAGTCCTTGCAAAAAGTCGATGAAAATCTCGCGTTGCTGCATCTCGGCGCGTGCTTTTGTCCCGGTCGAGTCCTGCTTACGAAGCGGGTACTGTCGCACGAGCTGAGGCAAGCTCAGGGCCTCAAAGTATCGTTTGGAGGGTTTTTCATCCACCCGATATTCCTAAATGAAGATTTTCTTTAGTCGTTTTTCTTTCCTCTCATTAATTGCAACGTGTACCAGATTGTACTCTTGCAAGTTCTTGATTGCATAGTTTGGCTGGCCATTTTTGTTTCCGACTAGACGAAAGTACTTGCGGCCGTTCTTGCCGAGCTCGATCAAATGTGCAGGCGGATTTCCGAGCATCTCCACGATTCGTGTTATCTGATTGAACTCGGACGAGCCAGGGAAGACCGGGAGGCCCAAAAACAGCTCGGCGCAGATGCAACCGAGAGACCACATGTCGATTGCAGACGAGTATCTAAAGCAGGAGGCGAAATATAAATAATAAAAAAAAATTTGGTACTTTTTGATGGCAAACATACGACATGCCAAGGAGCACTTCGGGTGAGCGGTAGAAACGCGACTGGATGTACGAGTAGACAGTGCGTTGTTCTTGGCAGGCAGAGCCATAGTCGATCACCTTGAGCGTTGTCGAATTCATGCTACAGAACAAATTTAAAAAAAGAAAAAAAAGAAAATTTGGGTTACCTCTTCAACAAAATGTTCTCTGGCTTCAAGTCGCAGTGGATGAGCTTGGCTTGATTGAAGATGGTCAGCGCGTCCAAAATTTGCGCAGTGAAAAGCTTGATCAAGTTGGTCGAGAGGCCCCTGAAGTTGTTCATCTTGATCAGCTCGTAGAGGTTTATGCTCAAGAGCTCGCAGACAAGACAGAGGTGGTGACGGAAGATGAACGTGTCAGTCATGCGTAGAATGTGGTGGCCATCGTCCGAGTCGTACTTGCGATTTAGCTACAAACGAAATAAATTCTTATTGGGATTTTATCAATAATAAAAAAAGGCTTACCAGTTCAAGCACTTTCACTTCCATCATGGACTGGTTAAAGTAGGCTGGCTTGTTCTTGATGACTTTGACAGCGACCATCTTCAAGCATCGAAAGTTCAGAAGACGATTTATTTATTTATTTATTTATTACCTGCCCGGTTTTGAGATGTTGGCATTTGGCAACTTGGCCAAATGTCCCCTGGCCCATCAAGTCGAGGATGAGGTACTGGTGGCCCTCTTCCGAGCCGATAATGTCGTGTACGACGAGGAGATAATCGTGGTCTTTACGGATTTTTATATAAAAAAAATTAAAAAAAATAATGTCCTTTAGATTAGGAAATTAATTTCGCTGTGGCTGTTACCAGAGTTGTCGTGATTATCGTTGTACACGGGAGTGGACGGCTTGGTGAGGATACGCTTTGGGTTGCTGTCGCGGTTGTAGTGGTAGTTTTCTACGGTTGAGGTGTCGACGTAACCAACCATCGTGCAACGACGTCAGAGGGTGTGTAGAAACAAAATAAGAGCACATACTGTTGACACGCTGGTACAGGTCGACGAGACCCATAGTGACCAGCTTGAGCTTGTGCTGCGGCTGCTCGGGCACGGCCTGCAAAGCATGTTTTTTTTTTTCGGTCAATACAAAAACAATGTGTCTCACAAAGCCTTTGAGGTTGTTACGAGAAGGGGCGAAACAGCGAGCATGTTGTCAGACTGCTTTTCACCCAACGCACTGTAGCTGTTGTTCTTGCTGCTGTTGTTACTGAGCCCAAAGCTCGGGGGCGACGGCGGTGACGACGCGGGCGACGACGAGTCGGACGAGAACGACAGAGACGTTGCTGACCACGACGAGGACGTGTGCATAAAAAGTCGTCACTTGGGGTTGTCGCTGTTAAAAAAAAAAACACCTTGCCGCCGGCCGACTTCCTTCTGGTTGTGTTTTCCTGAGGAGGTGGTGAGACAGCAAAAAAAAAAAAAAAGGGCGAGGGAACTTGCTGCTGCAAAACCCCGTGCAGAAAAAAATAAAATGAAAAAGGTAAACAACAACAACAACAGTGACTGGTCCCAGCAGCCCTCCTTCTTTGCTCTACGCAATTAATACTGCATGCATTTCGACATGCACTGCTCTGCCAAGCCACACGAGCAGCATTAAGCGCCGCCTTTGGAGAGCAGCAGGGGGGGAAAAAAAATAGAGACCAGGGTATGACTTCATTCCCTTACCCCGCAAAAAAAAAAGTGAGATTTATTCCTGTTCTTCACCCACTACGTCGGCCGGCGGATTTAGAATCTTTGTTCAGCGGCGCTGGAAGGAGACCAGATTCGTCGGTCAACAAAAAGAACCAAGGAAAAAGAAAACACGATGAATTGGAGCGACGTGGACAAGCCAAGTCGTGTGCAAAATAAATTTTTTTTTTATTTAAAAAAAAAATGCGATCGCAAGTCTCACCAAAGTACAATAACGGCCTTCCGTTTATTATTCCTGCTGCAAGAAGGGATTGGCTACAAGACGTGGGGAAAATAAATAAATGAATGTAATTCAGCTCATCTCTAGTACCGATTTCTTCCATGCCGTCCTCGGCGCAAATGAGCATGATGGACGTACCACGCACAACGACGAGGCCAAGCTCGCGTGTGTTGTCTGTCAGGATGGTCGGGTCTTGCAAGTCTATGTCGATTTGGTAATTTTTTTTTTTTGTCAAGAAAATAAATAAAAAAGGGCAAGGCTAATCGCACCTCTAAGGAACTCCTTGGTGTCATCAAGCACAAGGTTCATGAGAGGATCAAAGCCCTTGAGCGTGCCCGAGGCCTCACGACCGCCCACATACTTGACCCTGATCTTCTTGTCAATGTAGCGAGCGAGGTCTAGTAGAGGGCAGTCAGCAGGTGGCCTGATAGCTTTTTCCCCCCTATTGCAGTATACCCCACCGTCCTTCACACCCACCCGACCCTACAGGGCCTACACGCAACGTTGTTGGGTCATACCGAGGATTGGTGCCTTCTTTTGCTTCTCCTCAGACTTGTTGAACCCACCACCAGGTCGTTGCTGCTGCTGCTGCTGCTGCTGCTGCTGCTGGCCTCCGCTCCCACCGCGGTTCTGCCCGGGTGGGCCTCTTCTCTAAGATAGTAGCAAGCCGTCAGTGAGCTGTGTGTGCGTGCAGAGCGAGCGTACGTCTGGTGCAGACATGATGACGAAAAATGACATCACATGTGCCCTCGACGAGTTGATTTCTTTCTTGTGCGACGACGTGGCCAATGCGTGGACGGGTGGCTTGGGTGCTGGGAGCAACCGGAGGACTAGTCGTTTTGCAACGAGGGTGCTTTCTTTCCTTTTCTGTTTTCCCTCTTTGTCCGCCTGGCACTTGCTGCGATCCTATCAAACAGATCACACCCCTTTTGTGTCCTCATGTTGCTGCTTTTTTTTTGTGTGTGTGTGCGTGTTTGTGTGTCTCTGCCCTCCCCCCGGCGTATGTAGCCTGGAGCAGGAGCGCGAAAGTGCACTGTGCTGAGGGTTTGGGGCCGCTCTTTGCGCTTCTTCAGTTTTTTTTTTTTTTTGTATGTCGTATTTACTGATTTTAGATAGATAGCAGTACCAGCGACGGTTATGGCGTTCTCGGACTCTGGCGGCAGCGGCGGTGGCCATCAAATCAACCAGCAGTATGGCCAGCACCAGCAGCCGTTCTCGTCGTCAACGTCGGGTTTGATCATGGGAAAGGATGTTTTCTTGTCGTCGTCGTTTTCGGGTTTCAACAGTGCCAACGGCAGCAGTGCGCCCACACCCGCCGCCAGCAGCGCAGCGAACAGCAACACACCCGGCAGCGGTGTCAACAGCAGCGGTGCCGAGAGCGACGCCATGGACTTTGTCGGCAGTGGGAGCGAGCCGGGCATGCTCGCGACCCCGCTCGGCACCCTCCCCACGATGACGCACAATGCCAACAGCAACAACACCAGCTTGCACGCTTCTCGCTTCGGTATACACAATGGAGGCTCGGCGGCGTTGTGGCAAGACGCGAGCTCGGGGTCGTCGGGCCTTCTTGGAGAAGACCCTGTCGACGAGTTTACAGATATATCTGCACTGTCGGCAACGTCGATCGTTTCCACCACCACCCTCGCCGAGCAGACCCACCACTACCCGTCATCGTCACCGCAGCAGCCGCAGCAGGAGCAGCAGCAGTTAGCCCTGCAACAACAACAGCAACAAGTCGATACGAGCAGCAAATTGTCGCTGTACGACTTGCCCCCGCAGTCCCCGCACTCGTCGTCGTCAATATTTGCAACCACCTCGCCCCCGCAAGGTCTGCAAAAGTCCTGGTCGCAGCAACAACAGCCGCAGCAACAACAGCAGCTACACCAGTCCAGGACCAAGTCTCCCGGCGCCGTATTTATGCATTCTCCGCATATGGTCGCCAACAACAACGACGACGCTATGTCTCCTCATCATGCCGTCCCGCATGCGTATGATCAGTACTCGCATCACCAAAACCACCAGCTCCATCAGCACCATCAGTTAGAGCCATTCCCTGACCTGCCCGCCGGCCCCCAGCAGCAGCAGCAGCAGCCGTTGTCCTTTGCGCCGTCGGCCTTCTCGCCGAGCGTAAAGCACGGGCGATCCCCACCAACCTCTGCAACCTCCAACAAACCACCGCCCATCAACACTTTCGTCGTGTCGCCCAAAGGGTCCGGTGCTTCACCCAAAGTCGCTTGGCCAGCTGCAGGCGGGTTTGAGGACTCGTTTGTCCAACAGCACCAGCAGCAATTTCAGCAGGCCGCCGACAATTTCCGCCTTCGCTCGTACTCTGCTCCTTCGATCGCCACGTCGCCTTTCACCTCTGGACTCGCGCAGCGGCGGCAGACTGGACAAGGGAGTCAGCAGGTGCCGTCCCAACGGAGCCCAACCGGCCGTTCTGTCGGCGACGTCACGTCGCCCGCAGCCCACGTGACATCGCCGCAACAACAACAACAGCAGCAGCAGCAGCAGCAAATGCTTTTGCAAATGCAGCAACAGCAGCAGCAACAGATCCAGGTCCAGCGCCAGGTCCAGCAAATGCAGTACGCCCAAATGCGCCAGATGTACTACCACCAGCAGCAGCAACAGCAGCAGCAACAGCAACAGCAGCTCTTTCATCAAAAGTCTGACCCGAACCTCAAGGAGTCGAGCTCGGTGGCTGCGACGGTGACCACTCCAACATCCAGCGTCTCGGGGAGCAGTGCGACGTCGAGCGTGCCCATGTCGCCCCAAGAGTACGGCAGTTTTACCGCCGACGCGGCCACAGCAGCTGCCGCCAGCGCTTTTGCTGCAAGCAGTCTAAACGACTTGCCGGCCTCGAGCGACTGGTTTCGCGCGCGCTCAAACTCGGCCCCGCTCATGATGGCCTCGCGGCCCTACGTGAGGTCGTCCCTGTCGTCGCTGTCCCATCTGCCCAACATCCCCGACGTCCCCGACATCCCTGACGACAACCTGACAGAGGATGGAAGTGTCGTAGACGACTTTTCCTACTCGGCCCCCTCGTCGCCACTCAACGACTCGTCTTTGGGACTTTTTGTCGACGGCAGCGATGGCTCTGCCGGCGGCGCCTATGGAGCCAATGGTGGCGCCGGGATCGGCGGATTGGGTGCAAGGCAGCTCTGGAACCCTGACCCAGACGTGAACTGGAGACCTGTCTCTGCCAGCGGCCTCTTCAACCCCGTCGCCGGGTCTGTCGGGTCCGCAAATGTTGCCGGGGCAGGAGCAGGAGGGGACGGTTCGGGAGCGGGGAAAGCTCGGCCAAGGCGGAACTCGACCACTGTCTCCCAAAAACTGTTCAAGTGCGATTTCGAGGGCTGCAGCCGCGTCTTCAAGCGGTCAGAACATCTCAAGCGTCACATACGCACGCACACAGGTGAGAAGCCATTCAAGTGCTCGTATCCCAACTGCACCAAGACCTTTTCTCGCTCCGACAATCTCAACCAGCATCTCAAGATCCACGTGACACAGGTAAAAAGAAATAATTATATGTTTGAACACTTTCTCATGTTTTTATCAGCAACAACATCGAGGGAGCGTCTCGTTGAGCCCGGTATTGCCCAACTACGTCAACAATTACCAGATGAACATGCAAATGTCTATGAACTCGTTCCAAAACGGAGGTGCGGTCAGTGGAGTGTACTCTCCTGGCATGCGTTCATATTCACTCCAAGGTACCGGCGGCAGCAACCTTCCCACGTCACCTACGTCGCCCTAATTCACCCAAGTGAGGAAACTATTCTTTTTCTGTTTTGTTGACGAGGCGGGTCTGTGATTCACTCCTTTGTAGGCACTAAAAAAAAATATTTTTTTTTTCCTTCTCTCTTCTTCTCAGTGTAATCGAAAAATTCTCCCTTTCCTTTTTGTTTGCATTTGTACGGTAAATCTTCAACTTGCACACATACACAAACGAAAAACGTTAAAATGAGACTTTCAGTTTAAGAAAATAGTTTCTTCTCTTTTCTTTTTGGTGCCAATCGCGCCTGGCTTGACCATGGCGGCTTCGTGGTTTGCGAGTTCAGGCGGACACGACGAAACAGGCGACTCGATGAGGGCCTGCTTCAGATCGTAGAAGACCTCCTTGTCGGCCTCAGTCAGGAACGTGATTGCAACACCCGTCTTGCCCGCACGACCCGTGCGACCGATGCGATGAGTGTAATCTATCAACGGGGGGGGGGGGGGCTGCAATGAGTTTTAAATCCTTTCTCCATCTTATACCAGCAATCGACTTGGCCATGTCATAGTTGATCACAAGGGAAACGTCCTTGATGTCGATACCACGGCCAGCCACGTCCGTGGCCACGAGAATCTCTTTGTTTCCATTCTTGAGTTGATTGAGAGAGATTTCACTGGAATTGAAAAAAGGACGGTTATACAAGTGAATAAAAAATAATAATTACCGTTGCTCCTGGCTCTTGCCACCATGCAGAGTGGTTGTGCTAAACCCAAGTTTCTCAAGGGCCTTGGACAGGGTGTCGGCGCCCTTCTTTTGGTTGACAAAGATGATGATGGGTGCCTGGAAGCCCTCCTTGAGGACCTCGACGAGCTTGTTGCGCTTCTTCTCCTCTGTGAGCATCAACACGCGCTGCTCGACAGTGTCGGCCGTCTTGCCGGCGATGCCGATCGTGACCACCGCAGGCCGCCGCAAGTACGCTCGGGCTAGGCGCTCGATAGCCGCGTCCATGGTGGCGGTGAACATGTGCGTCTGGCGGTACTTGCGCAGCTTCATCTTCTCGGGGTCCTCGGCGTCGTCCGTGTCGGGCTTGGTGTTGGACACTGGCAAGGCGTCCAAAATGTAATTGACGTCGTCTTCGAACCCCATCTCAATCATGCGATCGGCCTCGTCCATCACGACATACGCGCACTGCCGAAGCACAATAACGCGCTTATCCAGGCAGTCCTTTAGACGACCTGGCGTGGCAAGGACGATTTCCGCGCCTTTTTGCATCATCAACGACTGCTCCTCCATCGCATGGCCACCGATAATCGACACACAACGATAGCCCAGACGGCGCGCAAACTTGGTCGTCTCCTCCTCGATCTGAAGGGCCAACTCACGTGTTGGCGCGAGAATGATGGCGTAGGGCCTACCGAATTTTGGAAAAAAAAATTTTTGTTGTTGGCAACACAGCCGACGCTAAAGAATGTTACCCATTCGCGGCCACCTCTTCAGTCATTCGAGGGAGTTCCTTGATGTAGCAGAGCAAAGGGATCATGAACGCGGCCGTCTTACCGGAACCTAGCGTAAAATAGGGGCATTTATTAAAAAATAAAAAATAAAAGATGAGCAGCAAAAAAAAAAACGTACCAGTCTTGGCGATACCGATGAGATCTCGCTTCTGCATGCCGATGGGGATGGCTTGACGCTGGATGGGCGACGGCTCGGTATACTTGACCTCTTCAAGCACACGCAGGATCTCCGAGGGCAGACCAGACTCGGCCCAGGAGCGGATTGGGTTTGGCATGTGGCCTCCCTTGCAAGCGATCTCGTAGTCTTCTTTGAAGATACGCCAGTCACGTTCCTTCATATCCTCCAGCGGCTTGTCCGACCAGTGACGATCATCGAAAGCGGTCTTGCGATCCTTCCGTTGTGCCTCTTCCATTGCCGCCCTGCATTTGGTTTTTGTACGAGAAAGACAATGAAATTAAAAATTACTTTGCAAAGTGCTGCAATACTTTGATCGCTCCTTCTCCTCCTCAGTTTGGCGTTTCGTCAGCAGTTCCGAGTAGAACTGCGACTTTTTCTTGAGCTGCTCCTTAATATCGATGCCAGCAATGTGCCCTCTGTTTGCCCGGGAAAAAAAAAAAAAGGTTTATGATTGTTCTTGTCCAAACATAATAAACTTGAGTACCGTCCAAACATTTGGTAGTCGTGGCGCTGGTTGTAGAGAGGGTTGGCGTCATGAGAGGTGTCCTCGCCAGCCTCCCAGTCAAACACAAACTTGCGATCGTTCAACTTGCGGATCTTGCGTTTCTTCTCCTCAGTGCCAAGGTAACGTGCTCTGGTGGACTTGATCAGCTCCTCTTGCGTCTTCTCGTCCAAGAGTGCCTTCACCACGTCCTTTTCACCCTTCTCCAGGATCTCTTTGGACACGACCGTCTCGAGGGACTTTGTTTTTCCGTAGTCGGGTGACACGGACCTTGCGCGCCACCTGCTGTCGCTACTACTGCTGCTGCTACGATCATACGGACGCCCGCTGCTGCTGCTGCTGCTGCCACCGTATCGATTGCGATCATCGCGCGAAGATGAAGACGATGAATAGCGGTCGTTGTTCACCTGCTGCAAAAACTGCTGGCGTTTGGCGGCCTCCTCGTCCTGCTTCTTGCGTTGCTCATCCGCCTCTTGCTTGCGCTTGTCGAGGGCCAGTTGTGCACGCTGTTCTTTGGTCAGGAAGGTCGGCTGCAAGCAGTAAAGAAAAAAAAAAGTCAGCATTTGGCGAAAACCCCAGTCGTTTTCACCTTGACATTGGCGTCCTGCTGCTCCTTTCGCGACTTTAGCAGGTCTTCCACACTCAACGGGGTCTTCTTCTCTGCAGGAGCAAGCGGCTGTTCCGGTGGTGGTGGTGGTGGTGGCGGCGGCGGCGGCGAGTCTTGTCGGCTGCGCTTTGAGTTGCTGCCCTCGTCGTCGTAGCCACGCTTGCTCGAGCTGCGGTCGCCACCGTTGCTGCTGCGATAATCGCTCCGGTAGTCGCTGCGCTCTCGCTCTCGCTCACGGCCGCGGTCTGTGTCGCGGCGGTCACGGCGCTCGCGCGAACGCGAGCGCGACCGAGAACGCGAACGCGAACGGGAACGCGGCATCTTTTCAGAAAGTGTTTTACCCAGGAGTCGTGTTGTTTGCCGCGCGAGGATGAACCTGCTCAACCGCTCCAAGAACGAGATCAACTTTATCAACTTTAACCAAGACTACAGGTAAAGCAAAGACAAGAGCGCGTGTTTGTTTCTGTGTATTTTTTTTTTGGTGGGGGGGGGCTTGGCCTGACTGACTAAACACGAAAACCCAGTTGCCTGGCTGTGGGGACACGAAATGGTTACAAGATCTACAACTGCGACCCCTTCAGCAAGTGCTACAGCATTGGTAAGGGGGGGGTGTGCATTGAGGGGAAGGACAAGTGGACTGACATGTCGACTGACAATAATGTTTCCAGGCGAGGGAGGGATTGGCATTGTAGAGATGCTGTTTTGCACGAGCCTAGTCGTGCATGTCGGCGCTGGTGACCAGCCGTCGCTCTCGCCTCGACGCTTGCAACTTACCAACACCAAGGTTTGTGTTAACTTTCTTTTTTTTTTTCCCTCTTGGCCTGAAAGTATCGTGTGGTCTTTTTTGGGCAGAGACAATCGGTTATCTGCGAGCTCAACTTTTCGTCAGCAATTCTCGCCGTCAAACTCAACAGGAAACGGCTGGTCGTGGTACTAGAGGAGAAGATCCACATCTACGACATCTCCAACATGAAAACCCTGCACACGATCGACACAGTCCCGAATGCAAAGGGTACTCTGGTCACCATGCTCCAGATTTTGACGAAACCCTGTTGTTTACTTTCACAGGTGTCGTTGCTCTCTCTCCTGCCCAAGATAACCTCTTCATTGCCTATCCTGCCACGAAGGGCGATGGCAAAGTGAACATTTTCGATGCTGGTTCGTTGCAGGTAAAGAAAGGGAAAAAAAAAAGACGGTTTGCAAGAACCAACATCTTTTCTTCGTTAGAGTGTAAGCTTTGTTCAGGCTCACAAGAGCGCAGTGACGGCTATGGCGTTCAACTTTGACGGGACACGTCTGGCCACCGCATCTGATACTGTAATCTATTGTTTCATTACCAGAGTTCATTTAAATCGCGACCATTTTGTTTTCTTGCCTTCAAGGGCACTGTCATCCGTGTGTTTTCCGTCCCGGACGGCGCCCTTCTTTTCCAATGCCGGAGGGGCACAAAGGCTGCCACGATCTGCTCTCTTGCATTCAACATCACGTCAAACATGCTCTGTGTCTCCTCGGAAACCGACACTGTGCACATCTTCAAGCTCGACACTAAGCAGTATGCCAGCCTGTTTTTTCTGTTTTATTTTTTTTTTCTTCATGATGACCACATCCAGACCAAGCAAACGACAGACCACCTTCCTCCCGGGCATGCTGAACGATATGCTGGAACCCGCGCGCGACTTTGCTTACCTCAAGTTGCCCAACTCTGGTGTTCCCAGCCTGTGCGCTCTCAGTGGGTATGTTGCATTTTTTTTTTTTTTTTT
>Ga0302233_10000981_pt1 | contig 21045 bp, 20 predicted proteins | sample II_Palsa_N3_1_FD_193516 | JGI IMG/M metagenome (GOLD analysis project Ga0302233, IMG submission 193516) | Peat permafrost microbial communities from Stordalen Mire near Abisko, Sweden - II_Palsa_N3_1 | ecosystem: Environmental > Terrestrial > Soil > Palsa > Peat permafrost | place: Sweden... | reverse complement strand
CTTCTACAGCCTGCGCAGCTTCCGTTTCGATCGCCCAGCTTGTAACGGCCCGCGCAGTGCAGGGGATTGGCGCAGCTCTCTTGATCCCGCAGGGTCTCTCAATTCTCTCCGCATCTTTCGAGCCTGAGCACCGTGGTGGTGCTATCGGCACCTGGTCTGCATGGACGAGTGTCTTTGCCGCCCTCGGTCCGGTCGCCGGGGGGTGGCTCATGCAGGCGTGGTCCTGGAGGCTAATCTTCCTGCTGAATCTGCCACTCGCTCTCATAGTGATCCTCCTGGCGCCTCGGATTCCAGAAAGCCGCGCAGTGAATGAGGGTGAAACGGCGCGGTCGCTTGATCGCTTGGGAGCTACTCTCGCTACTTCAGCCTTTGCCGCCATTATTTATGCGCTCTCGTTCGCTCCTGAGTTTGGTTGGGAGGATCCACGGGTCATATGGCTTTTCGTGGCCGGCCTGGCACTTCTGGCAGCGTTTCTCCGGTCCCAGTCAGGACGGGCGAACGCAATGATGCCACTATCGCTCTTTCGAATTCCGCGCTTCCTCGCCGCCAACCTCCTCACGTTTCTGCTATATGGAGCTCTTGTCGGAGCTCTTTATGTCACACCGTTCTATCTGATCCAGGTACGGCATTATGGTCCGGCACAGGCTGGCGCAGTCTTTCTTCCGCTAATTGCTCTCATGTTTGTCTTTTCGACGAGAGTCGGAGTTCTCATCCCCAGAATCGGCGAAAGGGTCTTGCTATCTGTAGGAGCAACACTCGCGGGGGGCGGCTTCGTTGCTTTCGCATTGTCGGACGGATTGACCGGCTATGTCCGCGCGATTTTGCCTGGAGTACTGCTGCTTGGCACTGGTATGACCTGCGCGGTCGCACCTCTCACGACAGCCGTCATGTCTTCTGTCCCTGAGAGCTCCGCCGGAATTGCCTCGGCCGTAAACAATGCAATGTCTCGACTTGCTGGTCTGATAGCGGTATCTCTACTCTCGCTCGTTCTGGCGCACGGATTCGCTGCGACGCTCGATGCTCGTCTTAGGCATTCCGAACTATCGGCGGAGGTGCGCGCTGAGCTGATTGCAAACCGATCTCATCTCCATGGAGAACCGATTCCAGCAGGACTCACTCCAGACCAGCGGGCGGAGGTTGCATCGTTGCTCGATCTGGCGTTTCTCTCAGGGTTTCGTTCGGTCATGTTTGCCTGTGCTGCCGGGGCATGGGCTGGTGCACTTGCAGTCCTCGTCTTGTTGCGAAAGCCTGCTCCTGCGACCGAGAATGCCCACTCTTGAGATGCTGTCTAACAATGACAAATGGTGAGAATCTCGATCTACTCGCATTGGCGTCGTTCACGGTCGAGTCAGGATGGTGAAGACGGCGTATTCGGAGGACGAGCTTCCGCTCGATCCTGAGTTCGCGACAGTTCTTCTGGACTGTACATGCGAAGCCTGCCGAGGCCTGGCCCGACTCCGGAATAGTGTCGCAGCTTATAGCACTTAGCACTCTTGCCCTAGGGCTGAAGAACGTAGGCAAGGATTTTAGTGAGGGTGGTGTTGGGGCGCAGAATCTTTGATTTCAAACCGTGTGTGCCGGTCCAGAGATATTTATTCCCAAATCAATGATGCGGCGCTTCTATCGTCGGCTGATCGAGTTTCAGCGAAATCCCACTTTTTTCCAGCGTCTGCCCCAGCACTCGGTCTAACTGTGCCGCCGCCTTTAGCCACGCCGCCTTGGCTACTACTTCTGTGGTTTGTGCCTGCACCAGATAAGTCTGCTGCTCGATCACGGAGATATTGGTCATATACCCCGAACTGAAGCTCTCCTGGGCAGCTGCGAACAGCTTTCCCTGTAACTCGCGCGCCGTTGTGGCCGCATCGGCCGCACTTTTCGCCGCGTTTAGCGCAGTGATCGCGTTTCGCACCTCAGCTGCCACCTGTGATTCCAGCTGGGTCGTTCGCAGCTGTTGCTGCCGGAGAAGCGCCTTGTCAGCCCCTAAATTCGCTTTCGCTACGCGGTTCTGTACCGGCAGGAAGAACTGGATTCCGGCTTCATAAACAGTCGATGATCGAGTCCCACCCGTCGGAACCGGGTCGAGCAGGGCATTTCCCGTCAAGGGATCGCCGCCAATCGAGGTCGATCCCGGGATCACCACGCCACGGCTCTCATATGTGCCATAAACATCGACTTCCGGCTTCGTCGCATTCGCCGCGCTCGCGACTTGCCGCTCTCCATTAGTCACCTGCAACCTTGCCTGCTGCACATCTGGGCGCGTTTCCCACGCGCGTTTCACCAATTCGAGCAGTGGCGCCGCAGTCCCCGCCTATGGCGGCACGAGTGGGTCTGTTGCCACGATCTCGGCCATATTGCCATCTGCGGCTGTGAGCGGCTGCGGATCGAGCAGCGTCCGCAGAATCACCTCCTGCTGGTCCCGCAGAGCGACCGCTTGTGTCAGCATCAGCCGCGTACTCGTCACCAGCGACTCCGCCCGCGCTACCTCAATGGGCGCTAACCGCCCTACATCCATCTGCTGCCGGTCGTTATTCAACAGCAACTCGGCAGACGACAATGCCTGTTGCTGCACTTTGACCGAATCCTGCAGGCTTACCAGGTCGACATACAGATTTCCAACCCCGGCGATCGTGCTGATCATCTGCTGTTCGAGCACATCTGCCGAGATCTTCTTATTTGTCTTGGCAATGGCGATATATCGGGTGTTGTTCGCATGTCCGGCTCCGCGCCACAGGGGCTGTGCGATCAGCGCATAAGCATTCGGGTGCGAGAAGGGAACGGCGCTGGAGCGCCCCGAGTAGAAGCTCTGCACAAAGTCGTTCACACCTAATTGGATTGTGGTCCCAGGGCTGAAACCCTTGGTCAGGATGGTATCGCCAAGCGTATTGTCGATCGTCACGGTGTCGGCCTGCGTCGTTGTGCCCTGGGTCGCGGAGGTAAGCGAGACTGCTGGATTGCGCCGCAACCATCCATACCGGCCCAGCAGCTGAGCATCGAAACCAGGCACAGGCGTTCCTTGCGAGTACGGGCTTGAACTCAGGGATAGCGAGTGTGCCCCCTCCGCTACATGGCTGGTGTTGTACGACGAAGACACGGTCGAAGTGATCGGGTCCACGCTCAATGGTGACAAGCCAGGGGATGAGACGCTGAGCAGAGGCACCGCCACTCCTGCCTCGCCCGCCGGCGTATCTGCCACCATGTAATTGATGGCCGCGGTAATCCGCCGCCTTCTGTCAGGAGCACGCTTATGTCCGCCACCGTCTGATCCACCTGCTCAAATTCGATGTCGAGGTTGTTCTTGAGTGCCATTCGAAAGGCTTCCTGCAGAGTTAGATAAAGCGGCCCATCCTGCGGACTCGCTGGAGTCGGCGGGCTCTCTGGCATTTGCGTCAGCGACAGCAAAGGCCGTGGCGCATCCACAACTCCTGCCGAGTTGTGGAGCGTTCCAGGAGCTTGCTGCGCCGCTGTCACACACGCGAGCGCGGACCCCACGATGAACCATCTGAAAGCCCGCCCGGCGCTATGTCGTGCAACGGAGCAACAAAAAAAACATCTCATGTCGAGCGGCCTCCCTTCCGGCCGAACCTGCGTGATCGATCCTTCAGCTGTTGCTTGCACCGCTTCGCGCTTTGCTCCTACTCGCCTCCCTCACCTTCCTGACCCTTGGGCGCCGGCCGCGTGGTCACGCGGGCACCCTCCTTCACCAGATCGTTGGGATTCACAACGACCAGGTCCCCATCCTTCAGCCCGGCGATGATGTACACCTGCGTGCCCAAGTCCCGCCCTACATGCACGGGCCGCATTTGGATGACGTTGTTCTCCACCACCGGCACAAACTCGCCGCGCGCCATCGTAAGAAGACTGTCACCGGGGATCAAAATACCCGGGTTCGGAGCAATGTAGTGCATCTGCGCCGAGGCAAACATGCCTGGTCGCAAGCGATGCTGCCTATCGTTCACCTGCACCTCTGCGAGCAATGTCCGGCTCTGCTGGCTTAGAGAGTGGCTGCTGCGGATCACTTGCCTGTGAACGTCTGTCCCGGCATCTCGGAAAAGGTCAAATCCACATCCTGGCCGGTCTGCACGAAAGGGGCATCCTGCTCCGGCACCGCGACAAAGATCTCCATGCTGCGGAGGTCCACGACATCGAATAACTCGCCGCCCTGCGCGCCACCCGTCGGCGGCCCGCCCGTGGAGCCGGCCGCAGGCACAGGCATCATGCCGAGCGAGGCCCCTGAGGCAGACACAAAACTGCCCACCTCGACGTTTCGTGCCGTTACCGAACCGTCGATGGGTGAGCGTATCTGCTCAAACTCCGCCAGGGATTGCGCATGGGCCAGCGCCGCCTTCACTGCATTCGTTGCGGCCTGCAAGTTCGACTGTGCCGACTCCACCGCCGCCAGTGCCGTGTCGTCCTCCTGCTTCGACAAAATACCGTGGAGCACAAGTGGATGAACCCTGTCGTACGTTGCCTGCTGCAGCCGCAGCGCTGCCTGCGCCGTCGCTACGCCATCCTTACTCTGCTGCACCATTGCCGTCTGCTGCGACACCACAGTGTCCAGGTCCGGTGCAGAGATCAACCCCAATAGCTGTCCTTTGCGTACCGTGTCACCCAGGTCCACATACCGCGCCTTCAGAAATCCGGAAGCTCGCGCGTAGATATGGGTGGAGTTGAGTGGGGTCACCGTACCCGGCAGAGTCAACTCCTGCTCTGCGGTCGCGCCATGCACCATCTGCACCTCAACTACCGGCACCGAGTTCTGCTGCTGCTTCGCTTTGGCGTCTACTTCCTTATTGCGTTTTTGGTGGGGCAGCCATCCAACCACCAAGGCGACAGCGAGCACTGCGACCACGATCAAAATCCATAGCAGCCGCCGGCCGGGCTTCCGCTGCCGATGCTGATCATGCCGCTCCTCCGAAGGCGAACCTGGCGGTGTAGTGGCTCCTGCGCTCATTGGTACGCTCCTCGCGTCTCGTCATCTATCCGCTTATCCCAGTTCACTGGCGGCTCTTTGCTAAATACCGAATACATCACCGGCACGATAAACAGCGTTCCCACCGTCGCGAACAAGAGGCCTCCAATCACCGCGCGTCCAATCGGCGCATTCTGTTCTCCGCCTTCGCCCAGCGCCATAGGCAGCATGCCGATGATCATCGCCAGCGCCGTTATGCACACTGGCCTCAGCCGCGTCGTGCCCGCGATCAGCGCCGCTTGCTTCGCATCCTTGCTCCCTTCGCCCTCGCCGCGCGAGTCACCCGCGAAGCTCACTACCAGGATGCTGTTTGTAGTCGCAACACCGATTGTCATCAGCGCCCCCATTAGCGATGGAACGTTGAACGTCGTCTGGGTCAGGAACAACATCCATACGATCCCCGCAAAAGCCCCCGGAAGCGCCATGAGAATGATGAACGGAATGGTCCATGACTGAAAATTCATCGCCATCAGCAGATACACAAACATTACCGCCGCTGCGATCCCGATCTCCAGGTTTTGAAAGGACGTGTTCATCGTCAACACTTGACCGCTCAGAATAATCTCGATCCCAGGCGGCAGGTGTTGTGAGTTCTTCTCCACGATCTTCTCTACGTCACTTGCCACCCCGCCCAGGTCTCGCTGCGCCACATTCGCGAATACATCCATCACCGGTAGTGCGTTGTAGTGCGATACCGTCAACGGTGCAACCTGCCGCTGTGTCTCTGACACATTCCTTAGCAACTGGTCACTCGCCCCGCTCGCCGCCGCAGTTATAGGCGTCCCCTCCAGCGTATCGAAGTTGTCCAACCGGTACTGCGGTACCTGCACGATGACCGGGTACTCGACGCCCGTCTTCGGATCGAGCCAGAAATTCGGCGCAACTTGCCCGCTGCCTGAAAGCAACAGCAGCACGTTGTCAGAGACATCTTTCGCCGTCAGCGCAAGCTCCCGTGCCTTCAGCCGGTCCACTTTGATGTTCAGCTTCGGCGCGTTGACAGCCTGCTGCATAAACACGTCCACTGCGCCTGGAATATTCTTGATTTGCTCCTGGAGCGTCTCGGCGATTTGCGCCGTTGACGCGGCGTCCTTTCCCCGGACCTGCACATCGATCGGCGCGGGCAGACCGAAGTTCAGCGTTTGATTGGTAATATCCGCCGGTTCGAAAAAAAAGGTCTCCTGGGGAAATGTCTGCGCGAAATCGTGCCGCAGGACCTGCATCCACTCTTGCGTCGGACGGTGCTTGGTCGCGAGGAGCACCAGCACATCACCATCCCCATTGCTTGTCGTATCGCTTGCCGAGTAGGCCAGGTTTACGCCTCCCGGCGGCAGCCCGATATTGTTCACTATCATCTGGAGTTGCTCCGGCGGAATGACTCGCCGAATCTCTTCGTTCACCTGCTTGAACACCTCAGTAGCCGTTTCGATCCGCGTTCCTACCGGTGGCCGTACATGAAACTCCATCTGTCCCGAGTCCACATACGGAAAAAAGTCCCGGCCGATTATCGGAATCAATGCCAACGAGCCCAGCGATACTGCGGCAAACACGGCGAGGGTGGCTGCCCGGTGTTCCAGCGCCCACTCTAGTCCGCCTTTGTACTTCTCTGCAAACCGATCAAATCCATGCTCGAATTTTTGGTGGAAGCGCCAGATGAAGCTTCGGCTGAGCGGCGACGCCTCTTCCTGACCCTGATAGAGCGGCGCCTCCTTTGGCATGAGGAAATGCATCATCGTCGGCACCAGCGTCCGCGACAGCCCATACGACGCAACCAGCGCGAGTACCACATTCAGTGCCAGCGGCGTAAAGATGTATTTCGCGGAACCCGAGAGCAAGGTCACCGGCACGAATACGATGTATATCGACATCGTTGAGATCAGCGCCGGGACCGCCACCTGTTCCGCACTGTCAAGAATCGCGGAGGCCAGCGGCTTCTTTTGCTCCAACCCAAGGTTTCGGTGCGTGTTCTCGATCTCCACCGTTGCGTCATCGACCAGCATGCCCACCGCCAGCGCTAAACCGCCTAACGACATAACGTTGATCGCTTCAGTGTTCAATCGACGAAGAAAGCGGCTGCGCATCAATCCAGGCCTAATGACTCACAGTATTGTGTTCTCCTCGCTTAGCTTTTGGCCCGTCACTTGCTTCAGCATGCATTTGTCCAACACCTTGGTTCCTCTATTCGGGCCTGGTTCTTGCGAATAATGAGTCCTCGCCTGTGTCCTTCCACTTGCCGTCCAGCTCGGCCAGTTCGACTGGAAGCGGGTTACCACTCGAGATGAAGGGAGTGCTCAAAATACGCAAATGGATTTGAAGCCATCATCCGTTCAACTTCTCCGCAAATTTTGGCCCAATGTTCCAGGGGGATAGATAAAAATGCTTGAACGACCTCGGGATCGAACTGACCTCCGGATTCACGAAGGATCTCATCCCGTGCCACCGACTCGGGCAGAGCGCGCCGGTACGGCCGGTCCGAGGTCATTGCGTCAAATGTGTCGGCAACTGCAAAGATTCGAGATCCCAGGGGAATTTCTCGCCCGCGGAGCCCTTGCGGATAACCCGTCCCATCGAAACGTTCGTGATGTGTGAGCACGATTTCGGCCGAAGTCGCCAGCGAGGGGATGCGGTGGACAATTTCGTAACCGATTCGCACATTTTTTCCATGATCGCCCGCTCCTCGGAGGTAAGTGGCCCAGGCTTATGCAGAACCCTGTCAGGAATAGCGATTTTGCCGATATCGTGTAGAAATGCGCCACGGTGAATCGTCCACATTTCTGAGGAGGAGCACCCCAGAGCCTCAGCGAGTTCGAGGGAATACCGAGCGACGCGGTGACAGTGTTGCGCCGTCTCGTTGTCGCGAAGCCCCAATGCGAGGCCAAACGCATAGAGCATTTCTTCTGACGTCTGCTCGAGACGTTTGAATTCAAGCTGCGACTCTTCAATACGTGCATGCAGCAAGCATTCCAGCTGGAGACGACGCTCTTCAAGATCATGTTCTGCGCGGCGCATTGCTACGGCACGATCAATCCGGACAATTGTCGTGTCAGGATGCGGCATCCCGACGAAATAATCCGACCCACCTGAGCCGGCGGCCTGGAGAGCGAAATCGACATTCCCCGAATCCGCAATCACAATGGTTGCCATCATGGGGTATTGTCGGCGACATTCGTCCAGGAACTTGAGGATTTTTGGATCTGGACCTCCAGGATTCAGCAGAACCACATCGAACGCTCCAACCCCCAGGATGCCATGAGCCTGCGCCAAGCTGGTGCAGATTTCTCCAGTCATCCCGGGAGCGGTGACGACTCTTTCGAGTGTTGGGTCGGTCTGTCGATCGCCCTGGATGACAAGTAAGCGGAGCTCCGAGGTTTGGATAGGGTTCAGCACGCTATTCGTCTTAGCAATACACGTGCCATTTATAATCACCAGAAAAACAAAGGGATAATCCAACGGTGGGAGCCAGCGAAGCTTCTGAAATTTCCGAAACTTCGGGATTGGCCACTGGTCGGAAGACGCTCAGTCCGCTAAGATTTAATCATCCCCTTTTCCTGATGGAGTGCCCTTGTCGAACGCTGATCCTCGTTTCGAAAATCGGAAGAAACGGACGATCCGCGGGTACGCAATCGCGATGCTCTCTGTCTGTGCGGCGCTGTTGATGCACTCGCTCTTCGAATTGAAATCTGCTCCAGTATCGCTTTTTTTTGCGCGGGAATGTTGAGCGGATGGTTTGGTGGTGCAGGACCGGGCCTTCTTTCAGTTTTGCTGTCGGCATTGGGGTTCTACTACCACTGTCTTCCACCCACCTATACGTTTGCAGCAGAGCCTGATCAGGGGGCGAGATTCCTGGCGTTCGTTGTGTCCTCCTTGTTTGTAGGCTTTTTTAGCGCTGCACAACGAAGAGCAACAGAATCGCTTCGGCAGACCCGTGACGATTTGCGCGAACAGTCAAGAAAGTTGAACAGACAAACGAGTCGCTCACCAGAAGCGAGGCTTATCTAGCCGAAGCGCAGACGCTGAGCCACACTGGCAGCTTCGGATGGAATATTTCCAGCGGAGAGCTTTTCTGGTCAGAGGAGACCTTTCGGATCTTTGAATGCGACAGAACGGTGAAGCCGACCCCCGAACTGGCTCTCCAGCGTATCCATCCTGAGGATGTCCGGATGGTTCAACAGACAACGGAAGGAATTTCCTCCAATGGAGGAGATTTTGATTTAGAGCACCGGCTGTTGATGCCCAACGGTTCGGTCAAAACAGTCCGCTTCGTAGGCCACTCTATCGAGGATCCGGCGGGCGGCTCATCCTTCCTTGGAGCATTACGGCCATGAAGCATGCGTTCGAAGAGATTCGAGTACTGAGAGACCAGCTAACAAAGAGAACCTGGCTCTTCGCGAAGAAGTCGATATCACACGAATGTTCGAAGAGATCGTTGGTTCCTCTCCCGCACTGCAAGCGGTGCTCGCAAAGGTTGCCAGGGTAGCCCCGGTTGACTCCACGGTTCTAATGACCGGAGAAACAGGCACGGGCAAGGAGCTCATCGCGCGCGCCATTCACAAACGCTCGCAACGGTCCGCGTGCGCCTTTGTCAGTGTGAACTGCGCCGCGATCCCTCGTGACCTGATTGCATCAGAGTTGTTTGGGCACGAAAAGGGCGCGTTCACAGGCGCGACACAGCGGCGTTTGGGTTGCTTCGAATCGGCTGATGGGGGCACCATCTTTCTCGATGAGGTCGGTGATCTGCCACTGGAAGCGCAGATTTCGTTGTTGCGGGTGCTTCAGGAGCGAGAATTTCAGCGCGTAGGCTCCAATGAGTCTTTGCAGATTGACGTTCGCGTTGTTGCAGCGACAAATCGTAACTTGGAAGAGGCAATCGTGGCTGGCGCATTTCGCGAGGATCTGTTTTACCGGCTCAACGTATTCCCGATCGAAGTGCCTCCGCTGCGTCAGCGAAGTTCTAAGCCCGGAATGGCGGCGCAGTGCGGTCAGCTTCACTTGTGAGCCTGGCGTTAGCGAGCGGCATGCGTGTTTTCTGTTGCCAGGGCCGCGCCCTCTTTGAGAACGCCTAATCCAAAGATCGTCGATCCAGTCGTTCGTCGTCAGCAAAACACCGATTACATGGGTCCCGACAACAGCGATCCAGCTTGTTGACCAGTCCTCATCCCCGTTGGGCATCGCGGAGGTGTCCCAAAGGTCGCCATAGATCTCGGTCACCACAGTGAGGATCAAATCGCGGATTGCCGGGTATTCCGAATAATCTGGTCGCCTAATGGCCATGTATTGTTGAGCAATTTTATCCCGACAACCGGCGTTTACCGGAAACTGCGGTTTGGGTCCAGTGAAGCACTGTAACACTAATTTGCGGGAGCCAAGGTCCAAACCTAAAGTCCTTGTTTAGAGGACTTTGAACAACAAACGCTAGGATGGGAGTACCTGAGCTGCCACCTGGCCTCTTCTTCAATAAACCAAGAGAAGCCAGGTAGCAGATGCCCTCCGTCAGCTCCAGCAAGACTCCATGCCAAAGTCGCGATCCCAGCGTTGCGCTTAGGGCAGAGTGACGTCCAGATGTCCAATCTTTGTCGTCACCGCCGCGAAGATGCCCGCCTCCGTAAACCAAAGCTCCTGCTTGCTCTGGTCGAGCGCAATATCGTAGTAGCCGCTATTCGCCGAAGGAATCGTGTAGTCCGTGAACGAACCAAGATATGGATTCAGTACGCCGAGCAGACCGGAGTCCCCCTCGAACCAGACCCGTCCCAGCCGATCGATACGCATATCCTCCGCCAGGGCATTAGCCGTTGGGATCGTATATTCGATCCACCCCAGCGTCAGGCGAGGCCGTACCACCGCATTGGAAGGAGCCACAGGAGTCTGAACACCCGTCGCGGGACCGGAGCCGGCTGGCCGTACCGTCACGCCGCTCTGGCTGGCATCGCGTGTACTCGGTGAGACCACCTCGTCGCTATGCGGCGCCACCTGCGGGTACAGCAGCGCAAACGCATTGGCATAGTACTCCGACACCCAGACCGTACCATTGGCATTCGCCTGTACTCCAGCCGGATTCCCGCCAAAGGTCGGCACCAGGTACGTGCTGATCACATTCGTGTTCGGGTTAAGCCTGCGAACTTTGTTCGTGCCTGCCGCTCCCGCACCGTCGAAGTTTCGTTCCACAAACCAGATGTTGCCCGTAGCGTCTATGCTGAGCTGTTCGATGTTATCGTCGGGATGCTCCAGCGCAACCATCCACTCGGTGATCACACCATTGGGCGTAAGACGGCCCACGCCTGTGGTCTCGGAAAACCACTTGCTTCCATCCTGCGCCAGTTGCAGGAACAGTGGCGACCCACCAGAGGGAATCGCATACTCCTCGACGCTTCCCGTGGTCGGATTCAGAAGGCCGATCGCATGGTTTGATCCATCGGTAAACCAGATGCCGCTCGCAGCGATCTTCACGGTAACCGGCTGGCCTCCGTTGCGTATGGGAAACTCCGCACTCGTCTGGTTCGCCTTCAGCTGTGCGATCTTGCCTGCACTCGTCTCGGCATACCAGATGCTGCCGTCGCCGGCGATGTCTACACCCTGCGGCAAGCTGAAGGTAGAAGGCGTCGGAACTTCGGTGATAGTGGCTTGCTGGCTATTGACCGACACGGCGGTACCAACGGTGGAGCTCTGCGCCTGCACATTCAGCGGGGCTGCACAGCACAAGACAGCGAGAACGACAAAAGACAGCATAGGTTTCACGAAAGATCTCCTTAGGATCGTCTGGTGCGCGCAACAAACCAGGTCCAGGAGAAAGGTAGGGCAGCGAACAAGGCCAGAAAAAACGGACGCTCTCCACATGTACGCATTTGCTTCGTCTTCAACCACGAATGCAGCTACAGGCAGAGTCTTGCGTTCTTCACCCTACCACACGAAACGTGACGATCACGTCCTCGACCGTACAGGATGGACCAGGACGCACGGGCTGATGTGCTGATTACCTCGATTGAGGACGGTATTCGTTCTGCAGCGGTGTGTTTGGCCGACATCACGACCGACAACCCTAATGTCCGGTACGAACGAGGCTTTGCTTTTGCTGCGAACCGGCTGTCGTCACGGTTTGCTCAAATGAACGAACCGGCAAAATATCCCTTTGACATAAAGCATCGAGCGATTATCCTCTACAAAACCGAGGCACAAAGCGATTTCAAGCTATTGAGTGATGCCATCACTGACCGCTTGAAAACGGCGGCTGAGCGGGGCCAGGCGTTACAGCAGATTGCCGATGAACCGGTGGCTCCGGTGAGTGGCCTAAGCCCGATTGAGTTGACGGTTCTAGCGGTGGCGGCCGGCACCGCCGATGATCCCGAAGCCGGTTTCAGACTTTGGTCCGATCACCAATCACTGCTAAGAAGTCCGTTTTGAAGAGTCTGCTCGCCAAACCCTGATGAGGAGGATTGTAGAAGAGCGCGTGGCGATTATTCCGAATAAATACAGAGCTCGATGCGGCACTCCGCAATGCGGGCTCAATGCTCATCGAACCGATACCGCCACGAGGACCCGGCGGCCCGGAGCTGCTCCAGCCCGGATCGAACACTACGAGAGCAGCTCCTGGCGAAAGTTCAGTAACTGAAGCTAAGCTCGTCCCTGGGTGTTCCAGGGCATCTTTCAGCGACAGCCAACATCTGTTCTCCCCGGGTCCAGACGTGTGAAACCTCGGCGTAACCGACCTTTGGGCGAAAAGTGATGAGATCTGCACGTTTTCCGATCTCGATGCTTCCGGTATCGGCATCGATTCCGAGGTGTTGTGCAGGATTCGAGGTGACCAGTCTGAAAGCGGCCCAAAGAGGCATACCTTCTTCCGCCATGCGCATGACACACGCCAGCATGGAAGGGAAGTGATAGTCGCTGCAGAGAATGTCAACGAGACCTTCTGCTAAAGCGTCTTCACAGGAGAGATTGCCGCAGTGTGATCCTCTGCGGTAATAATTCGGAGCTCCCATGCAGACGAGCATTCCAAGTTCCTTCGCTTTACGCGCAGCCTCTATGCAGACGGGCATCTCGGACAGTGTGGCCCCCGCTTCGAACGCTTCCACGACGTGTTCGATTGTTGTATCGTCATGGCTTCCCAGCGGAATTCGGCCACTAAGAAACTTTTTCACCTGAAGCCGATTATTCGTGGCACGCGCTCTGGCTGTACGCTCTTCCATTCTTACGCGCGCGTCCACGACGGACACCTTGAATCTCTCTGCATACTGACGGATCAATGCTTCGAGATCACGGAACTGCCTTTCTCCCGGGGTGTCGTCATTGAAGACAAGATTGCCGACAATACCGAGATTCAGTAGCTCCTCGAGAGCCGGCAGGGCATCTTCATAGTGCGGACTCCAGCGCACATGGATGAGGTGATTGCCTCGAAGCTGAGGTGCAAGCTGTTCAAGCTGTCTGGCGAGAGCAAGGCCGTCGCCACGCCATGATCCGACTGGGCCGTCTCTTTCGGCTGAGATCCGAACTCCGGAGACGATTGTCGTGAGGCCGCAGCTCAGGGCACGGAGATCCATGACGTGCATGGCCATCTCTAACGGAAATCTGGCGCTGGGACGGGGCGCCAGTTCCCGCTCGAGGTAATCCGTATGGATGTCGATCACGCCTGGAGCGAGGATCGCGCCTCTAAGATCGATAGCATCCGCGTAGTTGCGGGTGCTTATGTCAGAGATGCGATCGTCTGTGATCACCAGGGATCCGTTCACTTCCTTATCGGGAAGCACTATGCGGGCATTTGTCAGTATGGTTGGTTTCATAGTTGTTCGTCGCACCTGTGCGATCGTGAATTCAATTCCATCCGGTCGACGTGGACCGGTTACTGATGCGAGAGAAGACGGCGGCGGACGCTGTCCGAAAGACGCTCCATCCCTGTAATCAAAACGATGATGATCAATCCATACGCAAGCATGTCCTTGTAGCGCAGTAGCCGGTCGGCGAAGTCGAATTCGAACCCGATACCGCCTCCACCAAAGACACCCAGCGGAATGGCGGCTCTCAGGTTGACATCGAATGCGTAAAAGAGGTTCGCGATGAAGGACGGGACGACTTCGGGAAGAATGGCGTAACGGATCAGTTGCAGCTTTGTCCCTCCGACACTTTGAATGGATTCGAAGATTCCCTTATCGGCCTGCTCGATGGCATCCGCGAAGAGCTTCCCAAACATTCCGATCGATCCGATGGACAGAGACAACATGCCGGCAAACGGTCCTATTCCGACGGCAATGAGTAGAACCAGCAAAACTACGAAACTCGGAAGAGACCTTTCGGCTGCCAGCAGAGCACGGACGACCATTCGCAGTCTCGGGCTTGGGGAGACATTTGTCGCCGCGAAAAAGGCGAGAACTAAGGCGACGCATCCGCCAAAGAAGGTCCCGAGAAAGGCCATGGAGACCGTCTCAAACAGGGATTTGACCAGACCTCTCTTTCGCCAGATGAGTTGCAGATTCGGGGGGAACATGTCCGCCGCCAGCTCCCGCACATAATGCAGATCTGTCGAGAACGAGGTCGGATCGACTCTGAGATATGCGGCTGAACAAAACAGGATAGCAACTGTGGCGAGAAGGAAAAGAGTCGTGTCTCTGAACTTTCTCGACGGAAGGACGTTAGCTGGAACGTCGAATGTCATATCTTATGGCCTCCGTCAAACACTCGCGTACGGAAATAATCGGAGGCCCGTTCAGAAAACAGCACCAGTGCCAGAGAGCACAGGATCGCTACGGTTGCTTTTGGGTATTCGAGTGCGCCGATCGAGGTGCTGAGCACGTATCCGATGCCGCCCGCTCCCACGGCGCCAAGGAGAACTGAAGCGCGCACGTTCACCTCAAAACGGAACAAGGCGTTTGCCAACAGCGACGGCAGAACCTGCGGAAAGATCGCGTACCGGATGACCTGCGTACGGGTCGCCCCGGTGACGGCAATGGACTCCAGAAGCTTCGGGTCGATCTCCTCGATGGCGTCTGCCAGCAGTTTGGCCAGCATCCCGACGCTCGCTATAGAGAGTGCAATCAGTCCTGGAAGCGCTCCAAGGCCGAGCGCGGCGACTGCCATCAGGAGCAGGATGATCTCGGGTAATCCACGCTCAAAGCCGATAAGGAAGCGCACGGTGTTCCGCAACCACGCCGGTGCCACATTTGAAGAGGCTGCCAGACCACAAGGCACAGACAATAGCGTCCCAAATACGGTCGATGACAATGCCATAACGACCGTTACCAGAATGGGCTGCAGCATCGCAGGAAATTCAGACCATGCGGGTGGAAAGAATAGGTTCAGAAGGGACACGCCCTTCGAAATGCCGTTGGCAAAGGCCGAGACGCTCACACCGCAAATCAGGGAGGCCGGGATGACCAGCGCTAGAAGAACGGCAGAGTATGCCAGAAGCCGCTTGCCGGAGATCGTGGTGCGCGCCTTCCTCAACTGCAATTGCCCAATTGAGTCTATCGTAAGGATTTCTTCAGCGACCGCCATCTAGGAATTTGCTCCATGTGGTAACGGCTGCGAATAGTCCGAGTCGAGGTACGGGCCCATGGTGTGGACGCCATCGAGGAGAACAGCGTGCTCCGTATCATGGCTTGCATAGATCATCTCGAGTTCGTGCTGCTTCAGTCGCGGAGGTCCGTCGTAGACGATTCTGCCGTTGCGCATTCCGATGACGCGGGTGCAATATCGCGCAACGAGCTCTGGCTGATGAAACGCCCCCAGCACCGGAGTCTCCTGCGCTAAAGGCTGAAGGAGCGACATGATCGCTTCAGCATTTCGAGGGTCCAGACTCGAGATGGGTTCATCCGCAAGATAGATCAACGGACTCTGATAGACCGCGCGTGCAATGGCGACCCGCTGCATCTCTCCTCCGCTCAGCGATCCTGCGAGCCGACCGGCAAACGACGTCATTCTCACGCGATCGAGAGCCGCCATCGCCTCGCGAGCTTCGGTATCGAGAAAGCCGCGGAGCCAACTCCGAATCGGGTTGATCTGGCCTAGCCGGCCGATCATCACGTTTTCGAGGACGCTCAGGCGTTTGACCAGGTTCGATCCCTGAAACATGACGCCGATATGGCGTCGCGCCTTGCGAAGCTGTCTGGCAGTCACATTGGTGGTTGGATAGGACTCGTTTCTCGGAGAAACAAGTGTGATCTCTCCCTGATCGGGTTGCGTTAGCCCGGTAATGCAGCGAAGCGTGAGAGACTTTCCTGCGCCACTCGATCCCAGGATGGAAACGAACTCACCTTTTGTCACTTTGAAGCTGACGTTGTTGATCAGCCGCTTTCCACTCGGCAGCGATTTCACGATTGACGAGACAGTGAGCATAAGCGGTCCCTACTTTTCGTTGATATTCAGGTCTTTGATCTGGTCGGCGTACTTGCGGAGAGGGGCGTAATTGGAATCGCTCACCGGGACAAACGTTAGATCGGGTATCCGGTAAGTGTCTTTGAAGACCTGCCAGAGGGCTGGGTCCTTCTGCGGAATGTCAACAAGGGCTTGCTGAATCTTCAGTTTGAGAGGACCAGGCAAAGTGCTTCTGACGCAGATCGGTGAGTGTGGGATTGGTTCAGAGGTCCAAAGGATGCGCAGGTCGTCCGGTGCAAGCTTCCCCAGCGCGATAAGGCGCGGAATCAGGATCTGTTGCATGACCGATCCGGCATCGATCTTTCCCGCTTTGATGGTCAGGATGCCAGCTGCCTGGGAACCGGCAAAGATGACCTTGCCGAAATCTCTCTCCGGATTCAGGCCGATGCTCTGGAGATACGCTCGCGGGATCAGATAGCCCGACGTGGACGCGGGATCGACGAACATGAACGTGAGATTCTTTGCCTGCGTCTTGAGGTCGTCGATCGAATGCAGTGGGCTGTTTTTGGGAACGGCAATGATGGAATTGTATGTGCCGAGTGTCCCATTCGCATTGCCGGCCGCCACGATGGGCTCAGCGCCCGCTTTTTGTGATGCCAGGAGATATCCCATCGGACCGAACGCCGCGATGTCGATTTTTCCCGTGTGCATCGCTTCAATCGTCGGCGCGTAGCCCGTGACATTGATGACCTCAACGGGAATATTGAGTTGAGATTTCAGATAGTCACTAAGTAGTTTCGCTCGAACGGAGTTATCTTGCATCTCTTCTTCCGAGGGCTGGAAGGCAAATCGGATGATGCCTGGATTGCCGTTGGTCCTCTCTGATGACTTGCAGGCGACGATCGAGCTCGCAGCCAACGCGGATATGACAAGCAGAAATGCGGCGCGCCATCGACCCTCGAAAACAGAAGTGCATCTGAATTCATGCATAGACGGCCTCTTTCAACTTGCCGTACTCGAGAACGAGAGAACGGTCCGCCATGCGCTGCAGGGAATGCTCGTCATGACTGATCAGAATGACGGATGTTCCGGCATTCTTCAGGTCGAGGATCATATCGATGACGGCGTCCTTGGTTTTCATATCCAGAGAAGCCGTTGGCTCGTCGACCAGAAGGAAGCGAGGACGGGAAACGATGGCGCGCGCGATATTGACCCTCTGTTGCTCACCTCCGCTGAAGGTCGCCGGATAGGCGTCCCACAGCTCCTCAGGCAGGCTGAGCCGAGCGAAGTATTCCTTTGTGAGCGTGCGCGCTTTTTCGGAGTCGTAACGGCGCGACATCAAAGCCGAGGCGACGATATCGATCGCGGGGACTCGGGGAATGACCTGAAGAAACTGGGAGCAATAGGTCATCTCCGACTTCCTGATCTGCAGGATCGCATGTTCAGAAGCGCCGATGAGATCCGTGACTGCGCCGGATTCTCCGGTGTACAGAATCTGTCCAGCATTCGAAAGGTATGTCCGATAGATGCATTTCATCAATGTGGACTTTCCCGAACCGGATTTTCCTGTCAAAGCGACGATCTCGCCTTCGTCCACCGAGAACGACACATCCTCCAGAGCGGGGATCAACTTGTCGTTCTGTGTATGCATCTGGAACCTCTTCCTGAGGTTCACAACTTCCAGAAGCCTGCTCATGCGCTCTCACCCATCGTTGTTATAGAAGCGAACTCACTAATAGCTGTGTATATCCATGTTGAGGATCCTGCAGGATCTGATCGGTCAGGCCCTCCTCAACAATCTGCCCATGCTTTAAAACCATCGTTCGATCTGTCAGCATCCGAATCACACCCAGATCGTGGGAGACGACGATCATCGAGATTCCCAGTTGCTGCTGGAGCCCACGGATAAGATCGAGAACCTTCGCCTGAACCGAGAGATCGAGCCCGCTGGTGACTTCGTCAAGCAGCAGCAACGGCGGATCGTTTGCGATGGCCTTCGAGATTTGAACTCTCTGTTGCATGCCGCCACTAAAACGGGCGGGACTCTCGTCCATACGCTTCACTGGCACCTCTGTATGGGTGAGCAGGTGGGCCGCTCTGTCCCGGATCTTGCCGACATGAAAAACATTCGCCATCAAAAGTTTCTCCGCGATATTTCCGCCGGCAGTGAATCGGAAGTTCAATCCGTCGCGTGGATTCTGGTACACCATCCCCATCAGATGATTCCGGATATAGCGCTTTCTCTGATTCGAGAGCTCGAGCATGTTCGTCATGCCTTCGTCGACATGACGAAAGTGAGCTTCACCTGAGGTGGCGGCAAGATCGAAGTAGAGCATTTGAATCAATGTGCTCTTGCCGGAACCACTCTCGCCGACGATGCCGAGGACTTCGCCCGGGTAGAGATCGAAGCTGATGTTGTTGCAGGCGACGATCGTTCCGGTCTTGGGACAGATGTTCGTCTGAAATGCGGCTCCCGTACGATCGGACAGCCCAGGAGTGATTGCGCCGTAGACTTTGGAGAGATTACGAACGCGAAGAAGCGGATTATCTTGCATAAGAGTGTTCATGCACGCTCCGGATTCGTGAACAGACGTTGCGGCGGCCGAGTTCCGGTCTTGAGCTTGTCCATGAAGTTGCTGTCGTTCACTACATGAGAACGGCTAAAGTCGTCAGCGTAGACCTCATCCATGAACGCTTTGTTTGCTCCGGTGCTGGAACAGCGAATGCCTTCGAACTCTTCTACCCAGAAGCGTATGTCCTCGAACTCCAGAGGCACCACTTTCGTAAAGGGAGGAATGCAGTGGATTCGTTTCTCGCGCCCGGCGCCAAAGAGATAGAGACACCGTGCCATGTTCAGATTCGGCACATCCCAGCGAGGGATCGGGCTCGGTGTTGCGGTATAGCGGGAGTTCACCATGATGGGATAGCCCGCTCCTCCCATCATGACGCCATATCTGACGTAAGACTCATAGAGCGAGACCCAAAGTTTTGCGTAGTCGGCCTCGGCGTGCATCTGACGGGTCTTCGCCTCGTGCCGCTCCACGTTCCGCAGAATCTCCGGCTGCGGAACCTGGAGAACGAGAATCTGGGACTCGGTGAGAATCTCCTCAGGAACGCGGTGACGTGTCTGAATGATTGTTGCTTCAGCCGTATCGAAGGTGAGATCGCAGTTCGTCATCTCGTTGACGAACTGTCGCAGGTTGCAGGCGTTGACACTCGCATCGCTCCCCTGGTCAATGACCTTCAGTACATCGTCAGGTCCGATGAGGGACAGTGTCAGATGCAATCCTCCGGTTCCCCATCCCCGGGAAATGGGCATTTCGGGAGAGGAGTAGGGCACCTGATAGCCAGGAATGCAAACCGCCTTGAGCGTCTTCCGGCGAATCTCTTTCTTCGTGCCCTCGTCGATGAACGCAAAGTTATATTGTGTCTGAAACCGGCTGACCTCAATCATCGTCGTCCTCGCTCTCGTCCTCTCCCGCCAGTACGACAACTTCCGCCTCGTCTGAATTGATCCTCAATATGTCTCTGATCTCCTGTAGTCCAGCCTGGAAGGTCACATAATGAGGAAGCTTGAGGTGATTAACAAAACCATACGACTCGATGGCCTCGGTGTGATAAAGAACAAACTCCTGGTTGTTCGCAGGGTTGTTCGGATCGGGTGAACGAAGAGCGCTCTCGACCATGCCCATAGAGATGCCTTTGGATTCGTTGTGACCGAAACAAAGGCCGTAACCCACAGACAACTGCGGCACAGAACGATTCGAGCCTTTCTTCGATACGCTGATGCTTCCAACCATCTCAGTCTCTGTGACCTTGATCTTGCCGACGTACCGCAAACGTCTTCTCGAATCCCGAAGACGGACCGGCACCTCGCCAACGCGAAGTTCGCCGACCGTGCCATGCGAAACCCCGAAGCCGCGCTGGGTGCTGTAGGCCATGCACATCAGAGAGCCGGTCTCTGCGCGTGCGAGCATCTGCAGGACCGCCGATCGCGGAACCGGAAATTTAATCGCTTCTCGGGTTACATCGACGACCCTCCTATCCTCGCCGGGCCGTGCCTCCTGGCTCATCAGTCCTTCCCGAAGAAAGATGTCGATTACTTTGCTGTAGGTACACACCCCATGCAGCTTGTCCGGATCGATCTGCCCGCGCAGGCCTTCCAGATAAGTGTTGATCTCGCCAAGTGAAGACCGCATCCATGAGGGACAGAGCAGGCGGAAGGAATAGTCGCGCGTCGGCCCAAGAATCTGACCGCCCGGAATCTCACGAAACGTCGAAGAAATACGGCGATGAACGAACATCTCGCGAGTGTTGAGTGTCTCCGAGTAGTACCGTCTCTGCAGGGTGGCGCGATAGGCCCTCAAGTGAAAGGCTGCTTCAAAAGAATCTCCTTCTACCTGTAAAAGCGCTAATGCCGCATGTTCCGGAGCATACAGCGCCCCTTCCCCCATCGCGCGATCGATAGCCAGTCGCATCTGCGTGCGGGCCTGATCGACTTCGATAGGCTGTGTCTTTCCTTTCCAGCGAAAGTACTCAACCAGCCGATTTGCATTTTCAATCGCGTCCTGACCGCCTTTGACTGCTACATAGCCCATGAGTCACCTCTTCTCTCGCCGGACGGTACGGTCCCCCAGCTCACTTTAGTCGTTCGAGGGAGCGACAAGACACAGGGACCGGCGGCCACACTGTCACACGTCATATAAACATCAACTCCGGTTGGGAACTCGCAGTTGCGTGATTGCAGCGCTTCAAGAAACTCCGGAGCGAGCCCAGCCAAG
>Ga0302233_10000979_pt1 | contig 21060 bp, 26 predicted proteins | sample II_Palsa_N3_1_FD_193516 | JGI IMG/M metagenome (GOLD analysis project Ga0302233, IMG submission 193516) | Peat permafrost microbial communities from Stordalen Mire near Abisko, Sweden - II_Palsa_N3_1 | ecosystem: Environmental > Terrestrial > Soil > Palsa > Peat permafrost | place: Sweden... | reverse complement strand
AAAATTCTTTTTATTTTATTTCTTACAATTTTTTAACGAGACTGTGTAGCCGTGGCGTGCTTCTGGATGTGCTTGACGTTATTGGGCATGCCCAAATCCGCCCAATAACAAGACGAAGAAAATTTTGGATTGTGAATTGAATTTGTATTCATCGTTCACAATCGACAGTAACTCGACGAAGAAAGAAAAAAGGAACCCTAGCACTGCGATGGCGGACACACCTCACAGACAACAACTCGAATTAGTATGCCTTGTCCGAGAATTTGAAAAGGAGAGAAGAAAACATGTGGTTGAATGTGCATGAATAGAGATGTAAATTCTCATCAATTGTGCACTTGGGGATACGGAAAAGCACAATTAAAAAAAAAAATTTTATATTTTTAAAAAAACAAAACAAAACAAAATGTGCGTGGTGTCGATCGTCATGCCTATCCACAACGCGGCAGCCTTTCTGGCCGAGGCGCTCGATGGCGTTGCGTCACAGGCGTTGCACGTGGGCGGGAGGCAGGTGCAGCTGGTGGCCGTCGACGACGCCTCGACCGATGGCTCGTGGGACATATTGCAAAGGTGGATAGAATCGTGTGGTCACTGCAGCATTGTGGTGACGCCGATCAAGAGCCAACATGCAAGCCCGCGTGGGGTCGGGTGGGCGACCAACACGGCCGTGGCACACAGCACGGGCACGTACATTTGTCTGATGGACGCGGACGATGTCTCCGAGCCGGCCCGCGTGGCCCTGCAGCTGGAACGGATCCAGGCCCTGGAGGCCGAGCAACCACGCGGCGACGCACAAGTCCTGCTTGGATGCAATTTTGTGCGTATCCCTGACGACTCGACCGCGCGGTACACGGCGTGGCTGAACCGGCTGAGCGACGCCGAACTCATGTCGCAGCGGTTTGTGGAGTGCACGATCGTCAAGCCGTCGTGGTTTCTGCGGCGCGAGTGGTTCCTCGAGCTGGGCGGGTTCGACGAGGGCGGCCGCGGCGTCCCCGAGGATATGATCTTCTTCTACAAGCACACTGACCGTGGCGGCCGGCTCGCCAAGGTGCACACGACATGCCTTCGCTACCGACACCACGCGGGCGCGGCCACGGCGAGCGTCAAGGAGCTCACGATCTTTGAGGAGCGATTCAAGGCGTTTGAGCGGCAAGTGCTGCGGCGGCAATGGGCATCGTCCCCCTCCTTCACCATCTGGAACGCGGGCAAGCTCGGCAAACGGTTCTTTCGTGCGCTCTCGCGCGAGGACCAGCTGCGAGTGCGCGCGTTCTGCGACGTTGACGATCGAAAGATCGCACACGGCGAGTACTTTAACAAGGAGAGCGGCATGGAGACGCCCGTGCCCGTTATCCACTTCAGCCAGGGCACGCCCCCGATCGTCCTCTGCGTCAAGCTCGACCTGACCAATGGCCAGTTTGAGCAGAACTTGGCGTCGCTGCACTTGCGCGAGGGCGTCGACTACTTGCACTTTTGCTGAAGCCACATCAGGCATGTACAGGGGCAATATACAAATACTTTAGACAACAACTTTACTTGTACGGCTGGATCAATCGGGAGAGGAGGATGCCGAAGACGCTGTTGTGTCGGCTGATTTGGCAGAGGAGGCCAAGCTCCACGCGATCCACACTGTTATTACCGTTGCTTTTTAGAACTACAAGCAGCCTATCCCCGCGTATATAGTACCCGTCGCCACGATCCAAACCGAAAACACAACGAATATCACGCTCTTGAACGTGTTGCAGGCCGAGAAATCGCGCCGTTTGACGAACGCTGCTTCGGCATCCTCGTCCATCTTTCTTTGATGACAAAACTGACGAACCCACCAATCTCAGTCAAGATTTTCGTTCCTTTTTTCTGATTGGCTCCCGGGGCGTGAGCTCCTGGTGCTCTCCGGAGGTGTTCGTGCGCCTGGCCAACCGCCACCGGCTCCCCCCTTCTTCTATTTTCCTTTCTAGCGCTCGCTGCCCGGCGTGTGGATCTGGGAGCGTCTCGCTGGGTTGCTGCTGTGGCTTGCAGCAGCACCCTTGTGCAGAGCGGAATAAAGCCGCTCTGAATGACGACAAAGTGTGTGTGCTTGTGCGACCTTTGTCAGACTCGTTGTCTCTGTGAACTTTTCCTCGTCTCTTTCTTCCTTTCCAGCGCGACCTGCGACGGACAGCGGTCGGTACCACATTCCCTTTTCACTTTGTCTTTTCCGCGGGGGGGTGACTGCTAGCAATGGCTGCAGCTGATTACGTTTTTAGAACAGGTCATTTTTTGGGGGGTATTTTCGTGTTTTTTTTTCGTGTTTGCTTTCTCGGTTGGTGTACATTTTACCGGTCGATGAGTGATGCTTTGTTTGCACCTTGCGTCTGTGTGTGCGTAAAACCTTGCAGTTGCCTGTCTCAGGACTTGAAACATTTCCGTGGAGATCGATTATCTGACATGTCTCTATCTCGCATCTCGCCTAAATAATACAATTAATCAAACACCAACAGGTGAGGTCCCCCCCATCCACACTTCCAACGGTAGGCGACAGGAAAAGAGCGTGCAAGAACCCTGAAGGAGACAACAGTCGGGCAATGAGCTCTGGCAGCGTTGATTCAAATCGGTTTTCACATCGGTCCAATTCTGCATCTTCTACATCATCGTCGTCGTCGTCGTCGTCGTCGTTAGTAGCTGCCACCAACGCCGACCAGCAACAACAGCAGCGCATTCAGCCTACGTTGCAATTGTCGACCACTGTAAACACTCCCTCTACAGTTGCTACCCCTGCCCGCGAGTTTTATATCCCTTCGCTGCTTGGAGGGACTGGAATAATTGGAGATCAGTTGACGTCTACTGCCGCCGCAAGTCGAGTCTCTTCTTTCAGCAATAGCAGCTTTGTCGGAAGTGATTGGTATGTTTTCTTCTTCTTCTTTTTTTTTTTTTCATGGCCCTGGCACTCTCCTCCTCACTCCTTTTTATAAAACAAAATTTTTTTTTTGTTTTGTTTTTTGGCCCTTTAAGCAAGGGTAGCTCTTCAAAAAATTTTTGAATGCGCCCCCCCTTTTTATCGGCGACCTCTGGATTACATCTGTGTTTCTACTCCTGGCATAATTGACGTTTCATGTGCTCTTTTAATATTCTCCTTCTTCGTCTGTTCCTGTGCTTGTTTTGTTGTTCATTGTTTCGCGAATAGGCAAATGGACAGAGCAAGTGCAACACTCGTGGACAACCCACCTGGTCTTTTCTCCCAGCAGCAGCAACAGCCACACATGTTTGTTAATGCCACTTTCCCAGGGTACCATAAACAGTTGCTTTTTTTTTTTTTTTTGAAATCTCACCATCCTTAACACAGGAACGTCCAAGGCCAGCATGTCCTCTTCCAGCCAGGCTTCCTTAGCGGAATGGGGCCGATGACTCTTATGCCTCCCCCACAGCCTCAGCCGCAGTCTCAACAACAACAGCAGCAACAGCAGCAGCTTTCGTCGGCAGCGGCAGCGGCAGCCTATGCCATTGCCACCAGCACGGCCGCAGGACAAGCCACGGAGCAACGAGTAAACTGCCCCTATTGCAACGAGTCTGTCCCGTCCATGTCTGCGTTCCAGACGCACATGATCATGCAACATTTCGGCAGGTCTCAGCAGCAACAGCAGCTCCTGCACCGCATTCAACAGCAACTGCCGCCGCCGCCGCCGCCGCCGCCGCCGCAAACCCCAGCGTTTTGGTCACCGACGCAGTTCCTTACCACGGCCAACCCTGGTACCATGCTCCTGCCCACACTGGGGACGCCATCGAGCGGCTCGCTGCCTTCCTTCCTGAACGATTCCAGCGCATCTTCCATTCTGTCCTCGTCCACCCTGCCCATGCCGTCGACTTCCATGGAGCAACGCCAACAGCAGCAGCAGCAGCAACAGCAACAGCAACAACAGATGCAAGCAGTTGTACAACAACAGCAGCAGCAACAGCAGCAGCAGCAGCAGCAGCAGCAGCAGCACCAACAGCAACAGATACAAGCGGCGGCCGCACACCAACAAATGCAGGCAGCTCAGCAACAGCAATGGTTGTCGAGTTTGCCTGGAAACTTTACATTTGTCCAGCCAAACCAGCCTCCCGCATACTTTATAACGACAGGCTCACCCGCTGGCACGTCGGCCGTTCAGGCGGCAGCTGCTGCCGTTGTTGCCGCGGCTACGTCCGCAGGTCAAGGATCCAGTCAGGTGCAACTGCAACCCCAACCCCAACAACTCCAGCAGCAGCAGCAGCAGCAGCAGCAGCAGCAACAAACAGCAGTGACCAGCCAAGCCTTGTCCGACATCTTGGCAAGCCTGAAACAGCAACATGTCCAGCACGTCAACGCACTCTCCAGCATGGACGACTCTGCAGCCGCTGCTGTCCTCACAGCTGTTTCCAAGGGCTCCATGGGAGGAAACAGCGACGCTGCCGCCGCGCAGAGTCGCTCGATTCTCATGATACCGTCCTCGCAGAACCAGCAACTGCAGCATCAGCAACAGCAGCAGCAGCAGCAGCAGCAGCAGCAGCAGCAGCAGCAATGGGCCATTCCAGCGAACGGAACGCGCTACGTGCATGTTCAGACCGTGTCTGGACCTCCCACATCGGGCGTCAACGGCACTGGTCGCACAGTGGCCCCTGGCATACTCCCCCGAGTTCACATTTGCAATGTGTGCACCAAGGGTTTTGCGCGCAAGCAAGACCTCACTCGTCACATGCGCATCCATACCGCCGAGAAGCCGTTTGTCTGCGACGTTGATGGCTGCAACCGAGCCTTCAACCAGTCGGGCCACCTGCGCCGCCACATGCGTGTCCATCAGGACAGCAGGTCAGGGCGACGACGAATGGGCATGCGGCTCGTGATGTTTGGTCCCGGAGGACCGTCACCTTCGTCCCTAGTCCCGGTTCCTATGTCGACCTCCTCGTCCTCGTCGTCCCCTGCGATTGATCAGGACGGGATGTCTGCTGGGTACGTCGCTCTCCGGCGCTCGTCCCCGCGCCGCGCGTCCTCGTCGTCCGCGTCGTGCGAGCACTGCGTGCGCGTGTTTGACCGCGCTGAAGACCTCGCCCACCACATGGCTGTCGAGCACGGATCCCGCAACAGCCCCATCATTGCGTCCAGCGACGAGCCGCTGCTGTGCCCGCTCACCAACTGCCAAAAGGTGTGTACGTCGATCCACCAGTTTCAGAAGCACATGCTTTCGCACGCTCGCGAGACCCGCCAGCGCCACTCGATCTCGGCCATCAATGTCACCTCGTCCGCTTCGACCGACGAGGACGACGGAGACGACGACGAGGACAACGACGAGGACGACGACGGCATGGACGACGATGAAGAAGAAGACGACATGGACAGTATGGATGAGAACGCGCCTGATGTCAGCTCCACCACCGTCGCCACCACTGCTGCCGTCACTCCCACTCTTTCAGCAGACGTTGTTGCCTCTGGAAGTACCACTGTATCGGTCACGTCTGCTGCAACGGCCAAGAGCGAGCCCACGTTGACCACTGGGTAAGCAAAAAAAAAAAAAAAAATAAAAATAATTGGTTTATTTTTATTAAATTTCTTTTTTTCAGTTCCCCGAATCAATCGTTGAAGGTGCTGCTGAACCACTGAAAAAATGCAATTCTTTTTCTTTCATGATATCTCTTATATCTCGATCGTTCTTCTTCGTAGTCTTGCTGGACAAGCATCCTTTTAATCCTTCTGAAGTTTTTTTTTTTTGATCTCCAGCTTATTTTTTTCTTTTCTTTCTAGAGCATCCCTCCCTTCTCTCACATGTACACTCTGTTAACCTCCACTCTTCATCAATCTGTGCTAAAAATATTAAAACTGCATCCTCCTCTTTGTATAATACCGCTCTCTTGCATCCTTTTTATAATACGTCTGAAATCAGTGTACACGCGAGAAAAGAACCAACAGTCGCATTTGCAAGAGCAACAAAGACCCGAAAACAGAGAAAATTTCACTTTTCCACACATGAGCGACCCAGCCACAGAATGGTAACGTATGCAACCTCCCTTTATGGCTTGACCGGGAGGGTCGGCATCTGCGGGGCAACTGGGGATTGCTCCCTCCCCATCCATCCCGGTGCCTCTCTCTCAAACACAACACGAAACAGGGTCGAGCTCTGGGCCGAGTTGTGTGACCGAAACGGCCTGACGCTCTTGGCCACGGACCTTCGCCGGCTGCACGCCCGCGACGGCGATGAGCAAGAACAAGGGAGGCAAGCTGACGGCAACAACAACGGCAGTGCCAGCGCACGTGCATCGGCGGGCAACGGTAAAGTTTGTTTGTCAAACTCGGAAGCTAAATATAGTTCGTCTGAAGGTGCAAGGGGCACAAAAGCCACGCCGTCTGTCGTCGCGCCGGGTCGGCCTGTGACACTGGTACGCAGGATGGATGGGGTGAATGGCCACTAATGCGCAAACAATAAAGGCTCCTTGGCTGGACAAGCTGCCAAAGGCAATCCGATGGCGACGAGACATCAAGGCCGTCAACGGTGTCGAGGCCATCGTCAACTTTGACTTGTACGTGTGTGTTCTTTCCAGGGAGGAAGAGGGAGAGCGAGACAGCTGTGCATGATCTAATCCCTCCTCCGCAACCACTTAGCCCCGAGTACGACGAGGACAGCGACGAGATGTCGAGGAAGAGCAGGGCGACCATGTATGATGCTAGGACGTCGGGCGTTTGGACGGGCGTCAGCATGCCGTCGTTCTTCTCTGAACGTGTCAAGCCGATGGACGATGAGCTAGCGTCCCTGCCTCTGGGACAGCAGTTGCTGCAGTAGGGCCATGGGCTTTCGTACTGCCTCCAACTAAGTTAATGAACTGGCATAAACAGGGAAGCCAGGCACGGGTTCAAGATGTTTGCATTCTTCTCCAAGTACAACATCCGCCAGGAGCAAACGGCCCTCGCAGCAACGACAATGACGTTTAGCGTCGATCGTCCGGCAATTTTGGTAAGGTTGGATGCTTTTTGCCTTTGTTTGTATTAAATCGTAGAAAAACAGCAAGTGGTCACATCCAACGACACCGAGGCAACGACCATGTACGGCATCTTTGTCACCGAATCCCTGCCACCCCAGACTCCCATCCGCCGTATACAAAAAAAAATTTTTTTTTAACTACAAAGCAACTGACTTGAGCATAGAATCAATCAATCGCGGGCCGGACTTTGGCCCATCGGGTGAATTGGTAAGCACTGACAGTGGTTGAAAGAGTGGGTGTTGCTTTTAACCCAAACTTTCATTCATTACAGAAATGGCTCTTTGTTGAGCTCCTCAGCTGCGCCATCGTAACGCTGCCCAGCGGATCGCCGTCGCCTTTGTTTGTCATCACGATGGCCAATGCACAAGCCGGGTTCCGCTCCCGTTCAGCGGTACCTAGCTTGCTGTCACTCGGATTTTATTTATTCCTTACCTTGTGCCTTACGCAGTCGCATGTGGACACAGGCTCTCATAGTGGAAACCGGTCGCGCTCAGCAGTAAATAAATCAATCAAGAATAATTTTTTTAAATTATACGCGAACGAAATTCAGTCACACGTGGGCGGGTCAAGCAGCTACTCTGCCTTGTCCATGCTTGGGTCATCCATGTCGACGTCATACATCAGCAAGTTTTATGCAGGTACAGCTTGCCTAATTTGTATGGATTTTCTTATGCACTCTTGCAGAGAACACAAACACTTTCACAGCGTTCCTGGCCATGCTCAATGATCGGTTTCCGATGAACCCCGCAAACGCCGATTTACGCACGGCAATGCAAAAGATGCAGGAAAACAAGGCCGACATATCGGTACTTTGACGGGTTTTTTTTTATTTTTTTTAATAAGAGAATACTTTTGTGCAGAATGTGCTTGCTCACATGGCCACTGCTCGACAGAGTGCACTTGAGGCAAATCCTAGAATTGAGGGCGAGTTCCTGCAGGCTCGCCACATGGACGAGGCCGTGTACTTTGAAAGACAGCGCCTAGCCGACCGACTCACCTTGGTGGAGCTCTCCCCTCTCGCCGGCGGAGCCAACACCTCGATCGATCGTCGCTTCTACTACAACACAGTGATTGGACCGTATGTCAAGGGACCGCTCTCATTGCCCACACTCGATTTTGCTCCTTCCGAGTTCTCCTCTGTCGCCGATGCCAAGTTTTCGCTCCATCGGGCAAACGAAAAGCACTTTGGTCGATGCCTCATCATCCGCGCTCTCGACCTCCTCATGGCCATACATGCGCCAAGTGACCTGTATACCACAACATAATACGCGGAATCCGTTTCCTAATATTGATGAGGGTAACAGGACGATCGAGCAACGCTTCTCAATTGCCAAGCCCATTGTCGACGAGCTCGCCCTCCGCCACAACGTCTCTGACTCGTTTGTCACAGCCATCGAGTGCCTCCTGCTGGCCCATTATTTTGAGCACACTGTTAGCCACATCCGCTTAGGTTTGTCGGTCTCGCTCCTAACAAAGTACGATATTAAATATGAAATCAAAAGCCATCCATTTGCTGCAACAACTCGTCGACGACATGGAGTCGGTGCGATTTACGCTGCAAGAGTTCGCCACGGCCAAGGAGATTGTTCAACTCTTTGGCGGGCACGTAAAGAATTGGATCGTCCAAATGCGCCACCTCTTCCCAAAGCAAATGCGACAGAAAGCCGTTGCAGGTCTCGTCACCATGCTCGAACTGGCACTCAGGATCTCGTCCATACTTAAAGCTGAGGGCCTCGAGGTCTCTCTGCTCGACGGAATCCAGCTCCCGATAAACATGCAAACGACCATGAACCTCATCCTCACAACATGTGTGCAGGCGAGTGTCTTGAAGGGCTATGAAAGGTTTTTTTTTTTTTTTTTTTTTTTTGGGTAATAAAATTTTTACGGTTTTTAAATAACCGAACCAAACAAAAAACAGCATTGTGGAGGGAGTCATGGAACAGTCCAACATGTCTGACCTGCAGCGCATGAGTGGTCTCCTGTCGCCTCGGCAACTTCTGATGGTCCTGAGCGATCTCCTCAAGGAGGCCGACAGCTACCACGTGATTATCGACCACTCGCTCAACCCCTTCTTCTCGGACTGGAACCTCGTCGTTACCGAGTTCTTCAACGTGTTTGTTCGCGACGTTGCACGGTGCCTCGAGGCCATCCTGGATAAATCAATGACGTTCGAGGTTTCTTATTATTTGTTATGGAAAACCTGTGCCATCATTTACTTTTTGTTCCTTGCAGGCTGTGCCAGAAAATAACGCGATCAACGGTGCGAGAGGCATCAAACCACAGGCTCGACGCAACCCTGGTTCCAGTACCTCGGAGAGCACCGGTGTCCTCGATCCGAGCTTATTCAAGCTCATGCATCAGATGCTGGTTGTTTCCCGGACATGGGCTGCTCAGAATCCAACGTAACAAGAGCTGCTAATAAGAATCAGTAATTTTTTTTTTTTTGTTTGTTGCTTCAGCTTGCCTGGAGAGTGGCAAAGGAACTTTGTCGGCTACCTGACTGAGTTCCTGAACTCGGTCGGCGTCCTCGTGGACAAGTGGGTAACCGCTGCGATCCAGGGCGACACGGTAACAAATAAGTTTTTTCGCTTTTTTTATATATTTATTTATTAAAAAAGAATTATTTATTTAGTGGTCGCCCGTGTTCTTGTACGAGTCGAGTGTGGAGCCCACGGCCTCGCCCGCAGGCCCCGCCTCTCCAGCCCCAGAGCGGGTCACAACGCCATCCGTTGTTGTGCATCCGCCGGCCCCACCTCCAAAGGTCGTTGAAGAAGACCTTGCATCGTCGCGAACGTCGTCCGACAGCAACAACAGCCAAACAGCCATCGCCAGATCGTCCAACAACAACGGCAACACATCAGCCCTGATGAACCGCTTCCTCAACACGCGATCGCTTCGTCCTGACCTCCAGCACATCGCTCCCAGTGGCGACGTGGTTGATAGCGGCCGCTCCGTTTCTCCTGGCCCTGAGCCTGTCTACACCGTGACCGATGCCAGTGGTCACGGCCACAGCTACACCCACAGCCACGGCCACGGCCACGACTATAGCGATGCATTTTCTGCTGCTGGCGAGGAAGAAGACGACGACTATGACAAGGTGAGCGAGCTGGACATGTCCGAGACGAGGCGCATCAAGCTCAAGCCGTCATTGTCAGCTCAGCAGCAAGACACGTACCGTGTGTGGCTACCTGTCAGCTCATCGCTCGTGGACACGACAATGTTGGTGTCGCTGCTCTTCCGCCACCTGTATGGCATGGCAGTGGGCCTGTCCATCGTCACCGAGACCGCCACCGACACGAACGTGCTCGGCCGGGTCGTGTGCGACAACATCTGCCATCTCGCCCAACGTACGTGCGCGCGCTACGTCAACCAGATTACCGAGCGGACCAACAAGGCGGCCATTCCGTCGTTCCACCACCTGCTGCTGAGCAAGCTGGAGAACCTGTCGCCACAGCACCTGAATAACGCGTGGGTAGCGGAGATCGTGCGCTCGCTGTTGGTCCCCGGTGCAGCAGCAGGAGGTCAGCCTGCCAGCGCCCTCCCGTCTGGCCCGATCAAGTCGTCGGCTGCGGCAGCTGCGCGTGCCAATGAAATCAGCAGCATCGACCACGTCATCCTTGCTCGGATCTGCGTCAACACGGGCAACCTGGAGGCGCTGCTGGAGATTGTCCTGGGCCTCGTTGAGCACCAGAAGATTGTCCAAGAGAGAGACAACGCCGGTGTTGCCCTCAACGCCCTTCACGTCCAGCTGCGCGACATGATCCAGACGTCTGTCTACCGACACTACCACTCGGTCGCGATTTACATTGGCGAGCTTGTTCGGTCGCGACTCGAGATCCTGCTCAGCCTCGAGCTGCCCGGCAAGTCACCACGCGAGCGTCTCCAACCCGTCTTCCACTTTTTGAACGGTGGCCTTTCGTCGGCGGCACTGTATCTGAGTCCAACGGCATTTCAGGCCGTCGTCCACTCCTTGTGGGCCCTCCTCATGGCGGTATGTAGATTTTCTTAGGGGGGGGAAAAAAAAAACATCTTTTTTTTTTTTCAAATTTTTATTTTACCGACTCTATTTTGTAGATCCTTAAACAGATCAGTGTCGTGCAAAACATGGAGATCCTGGATCGATGGCAGCTGCTGGTGGACACGTACATGCTTCTCCTGGAGCTGTTTGAAGAGCTCAAGGTATGCCAGTTTATCTCACGTAAGTCGTTTTATTAATGCACTGTTACAATAGGTACCAAGATCGTTCCTTGTGGCCACATGCAACGAAGGACTTCTGTTTGCATTGATGAACACCCTGAGCAAGGTGGAGATTACCAAGCTGGGAGCCGACGTTGCCAAGTTCAAGGAGCAGCTCGTCCCTACGACAATCGGAGTTTGGATCGAGGATGTTGAGCGGTTTGTCCAAAACAGCAAAGGATCCATGCTGTGGTCACGCCTGTGGCCCTTTTCATCCGCTTTGGCGCCCTCTGCTCTGCTCTCATCGTAACATACAAGTAGTCATTAATCAGTGAATAACCTAGGGTGCACAACACATGCGAAAGTAGCGGTAGAGATAAAGCAAGAAAAGTACGCAGGAAAGCCAGAAAAGAGTGCAAAAATAGATGTATGAAGGCGAGAGTGCAGATTGACGGCACACGTGCATGCGAACAGTACAGTTAGACAAACCATAGGAACACAAGGCGTACCTCTCGGTTATGGGCGTATTTCAACACCCTTCTGGTGACCACGGACCTCCGTGCGTGCTTGAAGACCAGAATAACCCACATTGTTGTTCTTGCTCAGAGACGAGGCTGCACGCGCAGCGCTTGCGGACGCTCATAGCCCTGCATTTTCCACGTGAAGATCATCGAGATGTTACGCGCAGCATTCACGTCCCGGCTGAAGGTCCAATGGCAGACACTCTTGCAGTGCTTGGACCCCCAATCAAAACGGTTTTGCGTATTCTCGTGCTGGCAGTGGTGGCGACTGCTGTAGGGATCTGAACTGGATGTTGCACTGGATGTTGCTCTTGTGGTTGTAGAGCGGATGGTCGTTCTTGTGAAGGTTGAACAGTCGTGGCCTTGACATCGGCCGCGTCCTTTTGTAGCTGAATACCAAGGATCACATCCAGCGAGGGGATCGGCCGCGTCGGCACCACAAACCTCCTCTGCTCGGCATCATATACGCGCAATCGAGAGAGGTCGCTGTGCTGCAGTGTCAGTGCTTGCAGCCTGACGTCCGCGGGGATGCTGTTTGCGCTGGGCTTTGCACGAAGGGCTGTTTGGATGGCATGCAGAGCTGAAATCTGTTCCCAATCCCGCCCGCGTTTGATCTCGCGGTGTTGTTGTTGCTGTTCATCCGGTCTTGCCGTTGCTGCTGACGACGGAGCGGCCGCTGATGCGACGCTCAGTCTCAATCGTTGCCGTTTGGGAGTTGGTTCAGAATCGTCCATCATTCATAAAATACAATAATAAACATAGGACAACCAGCTAACGACACAGCTTTCTACACACCCCCTAGGCTCGCTCTAGATCATTGCACGCGGAATCGTGCCAGCACGATCTACAGCAGCCAAGACGGCGGTGAATTCAACGATTTTTCAGAAGTATGTTCCGGTGTTACCTTGGATGCCTCCTCGATATGATGCGGCTCGATGGACGCGCTCTTGCTCTTCTGTGCGATGACATTAGCCTCGGCCGCGAGCTGCTTCATGAACAGCACGTACACCAAGTAGACCTTGTATGCCGTTATTATCGTTAAAAAAGTCCAAAAAAAAAAGAAGAAGTAGAAAGAGTCTCACCAGCAAGTCGCTGTTCTGTGCTATCCTCGCGCTCTTCTTGCTCATCCGCTGCTTGATCCCCCGTCTCATCTGCGCCCGCGAGAACAATCGGACGAGGCTCTTCTTTGTCGCCGCCATCTGTTGTTGGCTTCTTAAGTGAGCACACTCGCCCACCATTTTAACGCAGTAGTCTCAGAACCAACAGAGACGAAGAAGAAGGAAAGCGAGGGGGGAGAGGAGATCACAATGAAGCCGGAGCAGGAGACCGACATCCGCACCAGTGCAGACAGGGTCCTACAGTTCCGCAAGACCCTTTTGACTCTGTACACCGAGGACGAGGACCCGTTTGAGCGACTGGTACGTTGTGATAAGTGAAGACGGTGCGGACACACTGTGCCCGTGCGTGTGTGTGTGTGCGCGCGAATGCTCGAAGGATACTCACATCCTTTGCTCCTTATTATATACATATATATATATATATATATATAGGTCGCTAGACCGCAGCCGTCGTTTGTTCCCGAGCCTCTCGAGGGAGAAGAGCGCGAGGCCGACGAGTACGACCAAGAGACGCTTCAGGTAAGGGCCACCACCCCGCCACCCCACCACCCCACCACCCCACCACCCCACCGCTGAGCGATGCCCCTCCTTTTACTTGTGCAGGAGTTTCGTCGCGCCAAACCTGCGCCCATACTTCGCCTCGAAAGCTGCCACAACGGAGAGCAGCAGGCCTACGCCAAGGAGCTGGCGAGCCGCTGGGAGACACATGCCAATGCCAACGCATTGCTGGGTGCTGCTCAATTCCACGTTGACGTTGTCGACAAGGTATGCTTTTTTTCCACAGCGAAAAAGATGAGCCCAACCCAAGCATCACCCCCCAGATTGCGAGCGAGGACAAAAAGGTCTCTGAGATGATTTCAATCGTCGTCGAGTGCCACCATTACGACTCGATCGATCCCTTTTCCAAGCCGATTGTTTTCACGTGCGTTTTTATCCTCCCCCCCCCCCCAACACACACACCATTTTTGTTGTTTATCGTATGTCGGAAACACACAGTCGCGAGGAGCTCGAAACAACCCTGTACAACCGCTACGTGAAGACCTTTGCCAAGGCAAAGCGCTCGATCTTTGAAAACCTGCCTGCTCTCAAGGGATTTTTCGACGAGAACAAGTCACTGGATGCAATCAAACTCGCCGTGCCCCGCTACGAAGCCCTCTCTGCAATGGTATTGTCCATTCCCCCCACCCGGGCTCTAACCAAAAAAAAAAAAAAAAAAAAATTTTTTTTTCCAAAACCAAAAGGTCATGGCACTCACGTATTCCACAAACACCAAGAACGAACTCAGTATCGAGGGAGAGAACGTCTTTGAAGTGTATGCGATCGCGAGCATCCTCGGTATCGATGGACTGCAGGAGCTCTGCCGCCAACGGATACAAACAGTCCTGACGCAGGGCGCTGCCGTCCTTGCCGGAGATCTGGCGACTCGTTATGGCGATATTAAGTTGCTCGAAATCGTGCACTCGTGGATCCAGGTCAATATTCTCGAGCCCGGCAAGCTGACCACGATTGGTACTCTACCATCAAAATGATTAAAAGAAAATAAAATGCGATTTGAACCTCCATTGTGAGCAGAATCGGACGGCCTCCTCACTCTTGACAAGCAGACTCTCGTCTTCCGGAGATTCCGTCTGCACAGCTCGGTCTTCAGGGACGTTATCAAGACCAAACTGGAGCGATCAAAGCCTTACCTCACGTACAGCGTTTTTGCCTTTGGAATGCAACATGCTCATGATGCTTACTTTTTCGCAGGCCTCAAGGGAATCGCGAAGCTCTGCGCCTTGTGCGCGAGCGTCCTGCAGATGGGTCCGAGGCATTCTACTACTTGCTCAAGCCGGACACGGGCGCGCTGCGCCTGGCTGCACGCTACGACCCTGTTCGTGGAGAGTACATTATCTCGCGGTCCAAGAACATTGTTCTGCACAACGAGGACTATGTCGGCGGTGTCACGTATCGTCAATCGACCGACACCTTTCAAATATATTGACGTGAATAACGAAAACACAGATTCAACATTGCCGGGACCGTCTTCACTGCCTTTGACGCCGCGTCCAGGTGTACTGTCTATTCCGGCGGGTTGCTCAAGGGCTTTGACGAGCCGCGAACAGAGCTCGGTGCTGTCGTGTATGTGCGCAATTTCTTCGGCTGGGAGCCTCGAGAATTCACGATTGTCGTTCCTCGGTACGAAGAATAACAATTATTTACCTTTCCACTAAGTTTTTATTTTATTTTATTTATTTTTTTGTGCAGTGAACTCAAGAATATTCCAGCGCGACAAGGGCTTTTTGGCGACTACTACTCGTACGAGCCCAAGGACTTTGTGCACATCCGCAATCGGCCGCCAAAGTGGAACGAGGAGCGTGCCACGTACACGCTTGATTTCCGCAACCACGTCAAGAAGGCCTCCAAGAAGAACTTTATCCTCGAAGTCAGCGACAGCGAGGCCAAGGAGGTGATGATGATGGGCAAGCTCGAGCGCGACAACTTTTACGTCCACTTTAACGAGCCCCTCAGTCTGCTCATGACCTTTGGCGTCTGCCTCAGCTCCTTCCACAAGAAGCGTCTTGTAAAGTAGAAAATACACAGATCTGCGCCCCCCACCCCCACCCGCATCCTTTCCTTTCCTCAATTTTCCACACGTCAATAGAGCTTTTTTCTCCGTTTTTGTCTTCACAGTTTTAAAAAACTTTTAAAAAACTTGGAAATTTCAAAAAGATGGACTCCAAACTGGCCAGCCCATTTTCACAAGTCGAAAAAGTCAGCCTGCCACAATGGTACGCGCCTCCTCCTGCTCTGCCTGTTGCTCTGCCTCGCTGTTCTCTCTCTCTTTCTCCTCCTCCTCCGCCCCTCCACTCACACCGTCGTCGTAAGCCCATTGTCTTTGCTCCACCCACCCACCCACACTTTTATCCTCCTCCTCCAAATCAGCGGACGTGGCTGTTTTTCCTAATCCCTCCCCTCCTGTAGACCGCAGCGGTTGCCTCGTTCGATACGAGCCACGAGGACATGATCGTAAGCCAACCTGTCTCTCGAGTTGCTGACGCTCGCATTTTTTAGCACGATGCCCAGATGGACTACTACGGCAGACGGCTCGCAACGGCGTCGTCCGACCGCACCGTCCGTCTGTTTGAAGTCGATGGCCAGAACCACCGGCTACTGCAGGTCCTCCAAGGGTAAGCCCGTGCAGCCCCGCAAACGCTGAAATGCACGAATAGGCACGAGGGACCCGTCTGGCAGGTTGCCTGGGCCCACCCCAAGTTTGGCAACATCCTCGCGTCCTGCTCGTACGATGGCCGCGTGCTGGTGTGGCGGGAAGCCAACGGGCAGTGGTCGTTGCTCAAAGATCACCGCGCGCACGATGCATCGGGTAACGAACCAGAATGCAGACAGCGGGTTGTTTAAATGCCAGTCTTATTTAGTCAACTCGGTCGCTTGGGCTCCCCACGAACACGGTCTGTACCTCGCCTGCGCCTCGTCGGACGGCAAGGTCTCCATCCTGGGCTCTAAAGACAACCAGTGGGACGTGCAAGTCCAGCTGGCCCATCCGGTTGGCTGCAATGCCGTCACGTGGGCCCCGGCCGTTCCTTCGTACGCGTTTTGTGCGCGAGAACAAAGTCTTTCTTTAACACACGTGCTTGGTGCATGCAGGGGCGTGAAGCGATTCGCCACCGGCGGCTGCGATAACTTGGTCAAGATCTGGAAGTACAGTGACGAGGACAACCAGTGGAAGGAGGAGGAGACGATCCAAGCGCACGGCGATTGGGTCCGCGACGTCGTCTGGGCCCCCAATGTTGGTGGCGTCCAGGTGTTTGCCTCGTGCTCTCAAGACAAGGTCGTCTACATCCACAAGAAGGAGTCGGAGGACTCCCAGTGGACAAAAGTGTCTCTCAAGAAGGACAAGTTCCCCGACGTTGTCTGGCGCCTGAGCTGGTCGGTCACAGGAACGGTATGACAACACTGCGCCAAATTGTTAATATACTGAACGTGCTACGGTATATTGTTTAGATCCTTGCTGTGTCAAGCGGCGACAACAAGGTGTCCCTGTGGAAGGAGTCTCTCGATGGCGAGTGGGAAACTATCAGCGAGCTCGACAAGATTTAACAAAGAGAAATGTCCTTTTTGCCTTACGTATAGAGTTTTTCCTTTCCTTTTCTCCCACTTTTTTTTTTTTTGTTTGGTTGGCTCATTCAATTGTCTTTGGATGCAACGAAAAAAAAAAAATACGTACACAACAACGACAAAGAAAAAAAAAATTTTTTTTTTTTTTTGATTGCTCATCCAAATGTCTGAGAAACACGCGACACGGTCTGGCGCCTGGAGAGTCGCCATTCGTTGGGCAGCTCGAAGCGATTGTACAAGGGCTCGATCTTTTCTTGTCGCTTGCGTTTGCTGAGCTTGTTGGGGTCCGAGCCGCGGAAGTAGGTGGGCGCCATCTCCACGAGCCACTTGGGGTCGACGGCGAGCACTTCGCGCATGTACTCTTTCGTGGTAAGGACGAGCTCGTGGTAGATAACCCACTCGGGGTTGTGATTGAACAGCGACGACGATGGATGGATATATACAGGCGTGCCTTCAACCAGGGTCTTGTACCCTTCCTGTAACAAGTGAAGAAAAAAAAAAATTTAGAAAAAAAAAATTGTCTGGACGCTTCATCGGCGCACCTGAGGGTCCTTTTTGGCCGCGTGCCCAAAGAAGCCAGACACGATGGCCTTGCACACGCGGGCATAGTTTTTCCCGCTCGAGACGACGTCAAACTTGTAGCGATCCATGATGCCCAAGAGTTGTTTGCGGACGTCCTGAGCACGCTTGAGCGATCGTGCCTGGACAAAGTTTTCGAAACACCACGCGTTGGAGAACTTGGCATTCTTCCAGCCATTGTACACGGTGAGGATGGTAATGTGGTCGCCCTCTGGCTGATGGAACTTGGCCTTTTTCTGATCGGCGACGTTCTGCTTCTCCTTGGGACGGTAGAAGATGGTTTCCACCGAGAGCATGGCGACGATCGTGAGGACTTCATCACTACAGCCCAGCTCGACTGATGCGATGAGCTATATTTTTACTTTTACTTTAGAAGAAAAACACATTAGATTAGCATACCATCTTTGACAGTGGCGGCTCCAGGGGAAACTCGGCCATCTTGCGACCGAGGCGAGTGAGGAGGCCTTCATTGTCGAGGGCGCCCAGAGCATAGAGGCTCTGCAAAGCGGTGATGAGTGTCTGCTGCGGGGGCGGGTCCATAAAGTCGAACGCCAGGAGGTCGTTGATGCCCATGGCCTTGAGAGTAAGCACAGTGTTGCCGAGGTTGGTGCGCTGGATTTCGGGGACAGAGTTGTCGAGCATCTCGTTACGGAAGGCGTTCTCCGTGTACAGGCGGTAGCACTTGCCAGGTCCGGTGCGCCCGGCACGACCAGCACGCTGCTTGGCCTGTGACTTGGCGATGGGGATGACGACGAGGGAGTCCATACCCAGCTTGGGATTGTACGCCTTCTGCTTGACAAAGCCAGGGTCGACGACATAGTAGATGCCATCGATCGTGATCGACGTCTCGGCAATGTTGGTCGCGATCACGACCTTGCGCGAACCGGGCGGTGCAGGCTCAAAGATCTTGGACTGCATTTCGGATGGCAAGGCAGAGTAGACTGGCAGGACAATCAGCTCGGGGACAGACGGTCCGAGGGCCTTCATGCGCTCAAACAGGATCTGCGCCGCGGTATCGATTTCCTATGGTTTTCGCATTTTGAGAAAACTGCATCTAAAAAAAAATTCCCTTCAAGCATACCTCCTGGCCCGTCAAAAAGAGCAGGATGTCGCCTGGGGGCTCAGACAAGTGGATTTGCATCACGGTAACGAGCGAAGCATCGAGGTAGTCACTCTCGGGGTCTTTGGTGTACAGGATCTCGACCGGGAACGTGCGACCGGGAATGGTGAAGATGGGGCTGTCGAAAAAGTATTTTGAAAACTTGGACGCATCGAGCGTGGCCGAGGTCACGATGATCTTGAGGTCTCGTCGTGTTTCCACCGTCTAAATAGAGACGAGTTAAAAACCAAACGCTTGAGTATCGTACCTTTTTAAGCAAGCCAAAGAGGACGTCCGTATGGATGGTGCGCTCGTGGGCCTCGTCGAGCATGATGACCGCGTACTGCGAAAGGGTGGGGTCGAGCAGGCACTGACGCAGGAGCATACCGTCTGTCATGTAGGCGATCTTGGTCTCGGGGCTGGTGCAGTCCTCGAAACGAATGGTGTAGCCGACCTCCTGACCCAGACGGCAGCCAAACTCTTCGGCAACACGCTTGGCAACAGACATGGCTGCAACACGACGCGGTTGGGTGCAGCCAATCTTGCCCTTGAGAGAAAAACCCTCTTCCGCAAGGTACTGTGTCATTTGCGTCGTCTAATTGCAGGCTGTTTAGTTTTCTGCACAGACCAAACGTGCCTTTTAACAATACTTTGCCGGAACCTGTATCTCCGATGACGACGAGGATCTGGTTTTCCGCGACGGCCTTGACGAGCTCTGAGCGCAGCTTGAAGATGGGGAGCGACTCACTACATTTTATTTAATTAATTAATTAAAAAATAAAAATAAAAAAAGCGCATATAAAAATGTGAAAACGTACCGCTGCTCTTTGATGGTCATGCTGGTGACACGACCGTACATCACGTTTTTGCCCTGAGTCGCCTTTTTCCACTCTGGAACCACCTCGTTTGGCGGTGCCGCTCCACGAAAGTCCTGGAAGAAGAAAGAAAAAAAACACACACGATTAATTTCGTTCCTTTCATTTCTAGCCGGAAACAACAACAACAAAAAACATACCGCCGCAAAGCTGCGATCGCCCGCCGCAGGCATCGGGTCAAGCCACGGCTTGTTGAGGTCCTTGGTGACGCTATCCAGCTCTTGGCTCTTCTGAGCGTCTCGCAGGTCTCGTCGTTCCTTTGCAAGGGCAGCCTGGGTCAGAGCCGCACGCTGCAACGATCCATCGGGGTTCTTGACAATCTTGATTGGCGACATATCTTGCGCCTCCTTTGTTTGTCCCCTGCGTTACGGAAAAAAGCAATTTAAATAACATTTCGATGCAAGATATTTGACGTACTTGAGGAAGAGTGGTTCCTCCTCGACCAGCTCGACCTCCATTTCCTCCTCTGTCTCTTCGACATTGAGCACGCCGTGGTCTTCGTCAAAATTTGGCATTTCGCTCAAGCTCAAAACGCCTGACGCGGCCAGCTGCTTGAGCTCCCAGCGTTCGGGCGAAGTCATGCGCTTGGTACGCTTGGTCTGGGCACCATCGTCCTTGGACAGAGGAGCATTTGCAAACAGGCTGGGCATCGCAGACGGACGATCGGGGTTGCGGGAAAACTCGTCGTCGCGGCGCGGGTTGAGGTCGGCGCCCGTGTTTTGGTCGACCTCCTTCAGCGTCAGACTGACTCGCGTGCCCGCCACCGACAGCACCTTGACTTTGACCGACTGGTTGCGCTTGACAACCTCGGACGCATCGGCGATGCGTCCACCGTTGGCGAGCTGTGTAATGTGAATGAGGCCTGTTTTTCATGCGGATATTTTTTTTTAAAAAAACAAAAAAAAAAAAAAAACTCATTTGCTTGGTTTTGCACCTTCACGACGGCCCTGGATGCCCTCCAAGGCGACAAAGGCACCAAAGTCGCGCACACCGGTGATCTTTCCATCGTATATCTTGTTGATCACAGGCTCAGGGTCCACACCGCCTCCGCGCTGTCGTGGGGGACTCCGGCCACGTCGGTCGTCACGGTCACGATCGCCCCCCCTTCCACCTCCATCGCGGCGCGGGCTCGGACTTCTTCGCCGGCCGTATCGATCGCGGCTGCGAGAGCGCGAGCGTGAGCGCTTGCGACCTGCCGCCGAGGAAGAAGAGTTGGACGCGGGTTGCTGCTGCTCGCCACCACTGAGACGGATCCCGTCCTCGCCCTTGTACCGCACGGGGCTGATGCTCGCAGCGCGACGCGGTGCCTCGGGTGCCTTTTGCTGCTGCTGCGCGACAGGGGCCACAAAACCGCCGTCGCCATCCTCGTCGTCCAGTGCGATTTCGCCAGAAGACATGGTGACGGCCGTGTTTGGCGGCAGCGACGTGCCCTTGTACACACCCGCGCCCGGTCCGAGCTTCTGAATGAGCCTGAGCAGGTTGGCCACAAAGGGCTCGGGGAACTCGGCGCCGTTGTCGGCCAGGGCCTTGAGGAACGCGGGCACGGTGTGGTGTTTGGTCCCCAGCTGGATGATGAACTCGGCTGTTTTTTTGCGCCGGTTTTTAAGTACGGGGGG
>Ga0302233_10000974_pt1 | contig 21108 bp, 11 predicted proteins | sample II_Palsa_N3_1_FD_193516 | JGI IMG/M metagenome (GOLD analysis project Ga0302233, IMG submission 193516) | Peat permafrost microbial communities from Stordalen Mire near Abisko, Sweden - II_Palsa_N3_1 | ecosystem: Environmental > Terrestrial > Soil > Palsa > Peat permafrost | place: Sweden... | reverse complement strand
CCTCAATGAAAGCACGCAAGATCGTGCGCAACGCCGGCACACGCTTTATGTGGCAGTGCGGCGCCTGCGGACGGCTCTATATTGATGATCGACGCGGCGGGTTGCAGTGCTTTCTTCCTGCCACGAAGGAAACAGACGTGGAAATACTGCGACATGTACCTTACGATGACGACCGCTAGTATCGGGCAGTACGCGGCCAAGAGCGGGCAGCGGGTAGTGACCTCGATAGCCGTCATTCGCATCCTGAATTGATCTTAGAAGCGTTGTACTTGTGTGCGGATATTTATTGACCGGGACTGTTGTTATGCGGACCCATTTTGGGCAAAATCAAGGCGCCGCAAAGGTTGGTGAGGTACGTTCCGATGCTTTATTGATAAAGTTAATGCGGGCCGGTTAACCAATATATTAAATGTTAGATTACGGAGAAAAGATGGCCGAATCACCAGCAGACTTTGAGGAAAGTGAGTTTCGCGGACCTCTCTTCAACCAATTGTTGCGAGGCAATAACCTGCTCTGGGAGCCAGGACAAGTTTTTGAGGAGCACATTGGAATCGACTACGCGGCGCTAGTGAAACACGAACTTTTCTGGCGCTATCGCAACGGAAGGTATCGAGAAGGTTTATCTTTAGCGGGGACCGGACTCGGCTACATTTGGAAAAAGAAAAAGAAGGGAAAAGTGCTCCCGCCGTTCGCACTTAATTTATTCATTCAAGCAAAGCGTTCTAATCAGAAATCACCCGTACCCAAGAAGGTGAAGGATAAGGGGCTTGCTAATCCTTGCTGCTTCCTCAATATTGATCAGCAGCAGCAGGCAGCACTGCACCGATTGAGCTCGGCCCTGAAAGGAAAAGGGCTTGTCTGCTATGCGGCACCCGCATTCTTAAAACAGAGCGATCTTTATCTTCATACTGAAAAGCGCTCAATTGTCCAAAACAGCACATTTCCTTCGGCCGGCAAGCTTCAGGGCCATTCACGGTGGTACTACGACAGGTCTGGCACTTTTGGCGTCGCCAATCCTCAGTTCGAGAGGGTAGAGATTGACCAAATTGGTGCACAGATCGAATCACTAGTAACAAAAAACGAAGATATCAATCAATCGTTCAGCCAAAACCTTGCGTTCTTGGCCGAAGCCGTTAACAGTACTACGGATAGTCCGGACGAAATTTCATCGAGAGACACGTGGTTCAGCCATCTTGCCCAGTTGTTAACCGATGAAGCAGAAGAGGTTCTCGGAGATGTGCCCGTTGAGTTGAGGTCATACCTGCGCGTACAAGCTTACTGCCATGCCTACAACCTCGAATGGCTGTCGCTGCAGTAATCCGCAATCTAACAATTCCTACGTGACGCGGATTAATTCAGACGTTAAATGTCCGCTTTCTTCACTCCCAACTTCGGCTTTGGGTCGGGAGTGTGAGTTCGCTGATCCAGGAAGCTGCCGTTTGGCTGCTCAACGCCGCCACCGTCAGCAATCCACCACATTGCCGACGTAAAACCCAGCCCACCCCAATGTCGGCTCCGGCCGACTTCCGGCCTGACACAATGACGTCAGGGCGATCAGGTTGTGCGACTTGTCATCTAGCGAGTCTTTTTTTGTTGGTACCGAAAATACCCCGCAATCTACCTACTGGATGGCTTTCTCCGGCGCCTTAAGGCGCGACAGCCTGTTGCGCGAAAACAAATACAATTTCCCATCCGCGCTCAACAATACCGAGCTATCCGTCCATCGCACATTTTCCAAATCCAATTTATCACTAATCGGCAACGCAACCGGCGGGCTCTTCCGAAAATCGTACAGCGTTAACGACGGAAGATCAGAAAATCCACCGACGAAATCTTCTAAAACAATCCGCGTGGCTGGTTTGGCGGTTCCATCGGAGTCGGTGTAATAAACATAGTGAGAACCATACAGTTGATCGAAATTCGCACCGTTCAATGTCGCATTAAATGTAGCGCCGTCTTTTTGGACTCGTTGCACTTTTGTTACGGACAAGGCTCCGGCAACGGTCTGGATAGTATCGTGGTCGCCGCCAGATGTTTGCGCATACGATCCCGCGCACCAAGCTGTCAGGATCAGGATAACTAGCGATAACTTGAACAAACTTATCTCCTAAAATGTTGGGTTGGTGCCGCCCACGGCAGTCGCAAGGTCCAGCAGAGTACGAACGTTGTCGAGCTTGGTCGGGTCACAGGCGAAGTTCTTGAAATTGACACCGTTGTCTATCAGACCACTCAGCCAGTTTCGATGGGCCTTAACATAGTTGTCACCATTCTGCTTTGCAAGCCTTGCTGCGGCGGCGCTCCCGATCTGCCCCACCAAAAGCGATTTCGCGCCACGTGCGATCAACCTCAGTAGATGGCCAAGCTTGGCCGAGAGTCCGTCACAAAAACGACACGTAGCAATATATTGACTCGATTAATATCACAGGCGTTTTCCTGATATCGGCTAAAATTCTACTGTGACCCGACTGAACCCGACTACGCAGATTACCGACGCCTTCCGTGCTCTTGCTTCCCCTTTGCTCCGCGAGGCGATACGTAGAGCGCGATCGCTAGACCAAGGAACGGATGCCGAAGCGTTTCACAAACTTCGCATCGCGTTACGCCGACTACGTTCCCTTTGGTGGGCTTACGAGCCTTTTTTGGACAAGCAGGACGCGAAATTGCAGCGGGACGAATTCAAAGTACTCGCGGATGCTGCAGGTAAGACGCGCGATTGGGATGTGCTGCGGGAACTGTTGGTAAAGAGGAAATATACCCGAGAGGCCTTCAGTTCAATACTGCAACCAATCGACGAATATCGCGCCAACGCCTTGTCTTACAGTCGTGCTGCGATAGGTAACGCCGACATCGAGCAAATCTTGGGAAATGCTTTGGAGCGAGCCTTAGTCCAGCTGACGTCCATAGCTGAACCACCGCTGCTAGGCGAGTTCGCGCGGGCCCGCATAGAAACCGCCGAACGGAAGCTCCGGAAACGGATAAACGTCGCTGTTAAGACAGTGCATGACGACTACGCGACACTTCATCAAGTCCGCATTGCCGGTAAGAAGGTACGTTATCTTCTGGAATTTTTCTCGCCGATCCTTGATGATTCGCATCAATCCGCAATTTTGACTTTGGCTTCCCTACAACAGGAATTGGGCAACCTGAATGACATTGTCACGAGTGAAAGCCTGATACGACAATATGAGTTCGCGCCGGCTACACAGCCTCTGGTAGCGGATCTTCTACGCTGGTTGCTGCATGAAAAGCAGCTCAGCCGGGACCAAGCCTATTCCCATATACGGCGGCTTTAGAAACGCTTGAAGGCCCCCTTTTAAATTGGCACGGTGGCACTAAGTTTTCGTGATGAGTTGAGTATCGGTGGCGCGGGGCAGAACAGGTAACCACTCGTCTCGATTATCTCCGCTCTCACAACAGCTTATAGCTCTGCCGGGGTCAGCACTGTGGTGTGTTCTCCCAACGCATTGCGAAACACGACTTTGACCGGCGCAGGGACGTCACAGGTCGCGTCCAAATGGTCGTAGTATGTAAGGATTGTACTGTCGTTGATCGAAACGATCTCGTCCCCGGGCTGCATCCCCGCCGCTTCCGCGGGAGAGCCCCGTACCAAAGTCCTGACGATCGCTTGCTCTTTATAAAGCCACGGCGTAAATCCCGTCGTACCGTTGAAGCTTCCTCGAGGTACGCCGTGACAGGCAAACGAATTACTATCGCGCCGCTCCAGCCACGCCTTGCCGGCCAGATTGGCAATCGTGATATCGAATCGCCCTATCACGCGTAAGCCGATGATACCGTCGATCGGTGGCTCGGCCAGGACAAAACGAGAAAGGCGCGAAACTCCGGACGGCGGCGACGGAGGATCTATCGATCGCGCAATGCTATTGGGACCCAGTGGATAACCGCCGATCTCGATCTGGCCAACGGCGCCGGTTTTTTCCGCGACAATGCCATCCGGTGTCCACGTCAGACTGCTGATTTGATGTAGCGATTTTCCGAGAAGCTCGCGGCCTAGTGGTGAATTCTCCAGAAAATTCACCGCGCCGTTACCGAAATTCACACGAAATTTCCCCGGCTGCCCGTCCAGCAATAATTTAATACTTGGCATACGGTCCATCTCAGCGCCGACCGCACTCTGATCCAGAGATAGTTCGATCGCGTCGGGCGCATGTATGATATTCATCCCGCTGGATAAAATTAGCTGCCCATGTGACTGATCGATCTGGACGACCTGGTTGCGGAAAAGCTCGACTCCGAGTTGGCCGCCCTAATTAGAAACGGGGACATACGCGGACAAGTCCCGATCAGAATAGACCTGCGCGCCGTCCAGCGACAATTTTCTGTCGCCGAGCAGGAGAAAAGCCCCGTGTAGCCGATAACTCTGGTGAAACTGATTGCTGAAAGCGGTAACAGCCACCCCATTGTCTTCCTCCGCCAAACCAGCCTCATGAACCACTGCGGGTGTCAGCATCGTATGCCCGGCGATACTCAGATTGAACCGATAGGGTCCATGGCCATTGACGTAACCTTGCACAAAAAGACCGAGCGAGGGACGGATTTCGAGAGGAATCGCCGTAACCGTATCGCTGGCTCCCCCAATCTGGAAATCCTGGGCTTTGGCCTGCCCCCACACGCATACGGCCATCATCAGAAAATTTACGATTAAACGCATGACCTGCTCCCGTGAACATGACTTTATTGTCGGCCACCGTACAACACTCCCGCGTCGACATCGTGGCCCATCTATCTCTGCTTCCGATCACTCCCCCACAATCCGCTCAATCCCCAACCTACCGAGCTTGCCCGCCAGTTGCAAGCGTGCCGTGCGCCAATCCGTCAGAGCCTGGATCCGCTGTCGCTTTGCGGTCGCCAATGCGGATTGGGCATTCAACAGTTCGAGAATATTGCCAACGCCTGCCTGGTAGCGGCGCAGGGCAGCGTCTTCCGAGCGTTGTGCAATATCGAGCAGCGTCGCGCTGTTTTCTACGTTCTTAGTAGCCGTCTTCAGCGCCTGATAACTAGTCCAAACATCAAGCCCGACCTGGTTTCGCGTCTCATCCAAGGTGTATTGCTGGACCTCGGTTTGCGCTTGCGCCTGCCGCACCTGGTAGTTCCGCACAAACCCCTCAAACAGCGGAATCGTGACCTGCACCCCAAAAAACCATTCGTGCCCCACTGCCGGGAAAGTCGGAATCCCCAAACCTAAAGAGGCTGGCTGGTTGTTTTGGCTGTATTTACCGACAAAGGAAATGCTGGGTAAGCCTTGGTCCCGGATCTGTCGAGCCTTGGCGGCGGCGGCATCAAGCTGCGCTTCGGCCGCCATAATGCTGGGGTAACTACGCTTGGCTTGCCTCATCAGCTCGCCAATCGAGGCCTCAAATTCGTCACCGGGTGTCACCCAATCGGAAACCGCCGGCAGCGTGATCGGCGTGTCCGGGCTCATCGCCATATCGGCAGCAAGCGTGCCGAGCGCGCTTTGCAAATCGCCTTCCGCCTTGGTCCGATTGAAGACAGCCTGGGCATAAGCGGTTTGCGCCTGCAGCGCATCGGTGATCGGCGCAACCCCATGATTGGCGCGTTCGGTGGCAGCAACGAAGCTATCGTGTGCGTCGCTCTCCACCTCGCTCGCCGTCACCAGGGCACCCTGCGCCGCCTCGGCGGCATAATAATCCTTCGCCGCATTGGCGAAGGCCTCCTGCAGCGTGGCGTCCTGAGTGGCTTGCGCGGCGGCCAGTAAAGCTTTCGCATTGTCCAGTGCGGCGCCGCGCGCACCGAAATCGTAGAGGACCCAATTCATCGACACACTGTCGTTTTTGACAAACGATCGGCTCGCCGAACTCAGTTGAGGCTCACCCGTGATATTGGTTACGGAATCATCGCGCGCGCCTTGCCAGGATCCAGAGAGGGTCGGTAAATAAGCGCCTTTGCTGACACCGACATTGGCCGCCTGGACTTTGACTGTGGCCCACGCCTCCCGCGTTTTGGGGTTATTACATAAAGCACGCTCAACAGCCTCGGTCAGTTCAAGCGGAGAGCCGATCGGGCCGAAAGTGCAAGCATCGTTATCCTCGTTGCTTCCGATCAATGTGCCCGCCGCTGTCGAGCTCACGTCACGCGTGGTGCGAAATACATCAAATCCCTGCCCCCGGGACGGCATCGCAAACGCAAGCGAACAGATGAACATGAATCCCACCCGGAGACGTCGGCCTGTCCACGCCGTCGCCTTCGATTCATCGCTCACGCATGCTCTCCTCAGCCCCCTGAACCAATGGCCCAAGAAAATACTGCGCCACACTGCGCTTACCGGTCTTGATCTCTACAGTGACTTCCATACCTGGGGTCAGGTTCACCCATTTATTCTCGACGCGAAACCGGTTGCTCGGCAAGCGGATACGCGCCGGAAACATAAGGCCGAGTTTTTTGTCTTGAGTGGCGTCGTTCGACACCGAAATCACTTTGCCGGTCAGAAAGCCGTAGCGCGTGTAGGGAAATGTCTCTATCTTGACAATGGCGGTTTGACCAACATCGACAAAGCCAATATCCTTGTTTTCGATATTGGCCTCAACCTCGACCGTGTCGTCCGGGACGATCTCCATCAACGACTGTGCGGCGGTGACAACGCCACCCAAGGTATGCACTGCCAATTGCTGGACCGTCCCGGCCACAGGCGCCGTCAGACTAAGCAGCTTTTGCCGCGTGTTGGCCTTGGTCTCGTCATCCTGGTTTTGCACCAATTGCTGCTGCGCCTTGTCATAGGCATCGAGTTGTTCGCGTCGGAACTGCGAGGTGACCGATTCAATATCGGCTCGCTGCTCGGCCATGCCCGCTGCAAGCTCTTTCGCATGCGCCTGCTGAGCGGCAAGCTCGTGTTCCTGCTGGAGCGCGGTCTGTTCCTTGTCCAGGTAGTCGTTGTTCGCGACGTATTTTTGATTAACCAGCGCCTTGTAGTTATCCGCCTGCTGGCGTGCGAGTGGCGCTGTAGCTTGTAATTTAGCGATTTCCTCTTGGGTGCTGTTCAGTTCGGCTTGACGCTTCAACCATTCCGTTTTTGCACTCAGCAGCTTGTCCTCGTACTCGCGATACTGTCCATCGGCATAGTGTTGGCTTTGTTCTTGCTCCTCATCCGATGCACCGGGCACGATCGGAACGGTGGGACTTACCTCTGACTGCTGCGCGGACAACAGCGTATGTGCGCGAGCCATCGCAAGTGCTGCATCGATTTTTGCAACACGCGCCTTGTCGGTATCGGCATCGGCCTGCGTGGTATCCAACTCCATCAACAGCTGTCCCGGTGTCACACGCTCGCCATCCTGGACCGCAATACGTCTCACCACCCCTGTGATCGCAGGCTGAATCACTTTCACATGGGCATCTGGAGCCAATTTTCCATTCGCCGACGCGACAATGTCGAGCTTGCCGAAGGTTGCTATGGCGATCACCACGACAGCCATCATGACAACAATACGCATGGTCCAATGAGGTGCGGGGTGGACAGGAGTTTCGATGATCTCGAGATTGGCCGGAAGAAACTGCAACTCGTGGCTTTGTCGTAGAGGGGATTCGAGCTGTTTGCGAATCGCCCATGCCGAGCTAAATGCGGCGCCATATCGATGACACAGGGCCATCAAAGCGTGTAATCGGTGTAAATACATTATTTTCACCCGTTCTGAAGCGAAACCAGGTGAGCGTAATAGCCGCCTTTGTCCAGCAACTCCGCATGTGCGCCTCGCTCGATCACGCGTCCCCTGTCGAGCGCCACGATATGATCCGCTTGCCGAACAGCGGTGAGCCGATGCGCAATGACGATCACGGTACGGCCGACGCACATGGCCCGCATGTTGTTCTGAATGACGCGTTCAGTCTCGAAGTCTAGGGCACTGGTTGCTTCGTCGAAGATCAGGATGCGAGGGTTGGTGACAAGCGCCCGCGCGATGGCAATACGTTGCCGCTGGCCGCCGGATAATGTCGAACCGTGTTCACCGACCATTGTGTCGTAGCCCTCAGCGAGTTCGGTGATGAATTCATGGGCGCCGGCCAATTGGGCGGCATACATTACGGCGTCAAGTGAAAGCCCGGGGTCGGTGATCGCGATGTTGTCGCGGATCGAACGGTTGAAGAGCAGGTTCTCCTGCAGCACGACACCGATTTGTCGGCGCAACCAAGCGGGGTCGGCCAACACCAGATCGATGCCGTCGACTTTAATGCGGCCGTGCTCAGGCACATAGAGGCGCTGCAGCAATTTGGTCAGCGTGCTTTTTCCCGAGCCGGATCGGCCGACTATGCCAATTACCTCACCGGGCTTAATGTGAAGCGTAATACCGTCCAGGATCAATGGGCCGTCAGGCCGGTAGCGAAAGCGCACGTCTTCGAAACTGATCTCGCCTTTGACCGCCGGCGCGGCCTGCCGACTCGCCGGTAGCTCACTGCGGGTATTGAGAATATCGCCCAGACGCCCCATCGAAATGCCAACTTGCTGGAAATCCTGCCAAAGCTGAGCAAGCCGCAAAACGGGTGCAGCCACCCGCTGCGACATCATATTGAAGGCGATTAGTTCGCCCACGGTCAGCTTGCTTTCGATTACCAGTTTTGCGCCAAAAAACAACGTGGCGACGGTCACTACCTTGCCCACCACCTGAATCAGTTGCTGGCCCACATTACCGATCGCGTTCACCCTAAAACTCGTGGCAACATATGCGGCAAGTTGACTGTCCCAACGGCGTGTGAATTGTGGTTCCAACGCCATCGATTTGACGGTCTCGGCACCGGACACCGCTTCCACCAGGAAGGATTGATTATCCGCACCACGTGCAAATTTCTCATTCAGGTGGGCGCGCAGGATGGGGTTCAGTACGGCCGAAATGGCAGCGTAGACCGGTAGCGAGATGACAACAATCAAGGTGAGCCAAACGCTATAGAGACACATCACCGCGATAAAAATGACCGAGAACAACAGATCGATTGCAGCGGTCAGGGCTTGGCCGGTCAGGAAGCTTCGGATATTTTCAAGTTCGCGCACTCGCGCCACCGTGTCACCAACGCGACGGCTGTTGAAATATGCGATCGGCAGTGCCAGCAAGTGGCGAAACAGACGTGCGCCAAGTTCGACGTCGATGCGATTGGTCGTATGTGATAGTACGTAGTTGCGTAACCCCGTCAGCAAAGCCTCGAATAGACCGGAAGCAAGCAACGCGATGCAGACGACATTCAGCGTGCTGAACGCGCGGTTCACCAACACCTTATCCATCACGACCTGGAACATCAGAGGGGAGACTAATCCAAACACCTGAAGTATGATCGAGACCGTCAGTACCTCGAGGAATAGACGTCGGTACTTGACGATGGCGGGAATGAACCACGAGAAATCAAAACGTGCCAGTTCGCCAGATAATGAAGCCCGAGACGTGAACAGAATCAGGTTGCCGCTCGAACGAGCCTGTAAATCTGCTGTGCTAATCACAGTTGGCGCTGGGTTCGTCGCATCAAGGATGAGCGCCTTGCCGCTTTCTGCTCGAGCGATGATGAAATGCTGCCCTGCCCTGTCGAAGGCCAGTGCCGGTAGTGGCAACCGTGCTAGTCGATCCATTTTCAGAGCGACGATCTTCGCCTTCAGCCCGATCGCCCTAGCGCTTTGTACAAGCTCAGTTTCGGAAAATAGTTCACTCTTAAGAGCAGCAGCGTGGCGCAATTGGGCCGGGTCAGCTGCGATCCCGTGAAAGCGGGCGATCAGGACAAGCGCTCCCAAACCCGCGTCCTCTACATCTCCCGACATAGGCTCTTGCATCACGAATCCATTAGAATTTTCTGAACCGGAAAGCGGCCAGTCAGGTCGCTACGCGTCGGACCTAATGCATCAGTGATGCCATGCGCTATTCACAGCCGCGAGTACTGTGGGATCAGTCATCACCGCGTTTGACGGATTAGTCGGATCAAATACAGCACCGCCGTTATTTAGGCCGAAACTCGCTTCAAACGACGCCATCGCCTGCACGAGCGTGTTGATTTGCGTATCGAGCTTCAGGCCACTGTCAGACAGAACCACATCGTTCAATTGCGCGTAATTCGCGCCACCAGTAAACCAATTTACGATCGTAACCGAGTCCTTGGTGCCCAGCAGATCGAGTCTCAGATTCGCGCCACTCGCCGACACATTGCCTGCGCTGTCGACACGATCAAGCCAGACATTGGTATCCGTGATGCCGGTCCCAAGCATGAGTTCGCCCGCAGCAACATTACTACTAGCCACACCGTTGACGATTTGTTCAACACTATCGCCACGCCCAAACAGATATGTGTCAGTGCCACCGTTGCCCACCAGGGTTTCAGAACCATCCGAACCATCCAATGAATCATTCCCACTTGTGCCACTAACGATGGGGGCTGCGGACCAGGTGTTGGTGATGGTAGCCTGTAGTGTGGAGGGTAGTCCGGTCGCTGTCGCCACCGAGAATGACGGATTCGCAACCTGATACGCCGACATGACCGTTTCTAGTGCATTCACTCCGGCCGTCGTCAATTGTTGCCCGCCGAGCACAATCGTCTGGAGCTGATCTGCCGTGGTAGAGAACCAATTCTGGACAGTCACGCTATCTGACGTTCCGAGATATTGCATGACCAGATTCTGGCCGGACTTCGAGAACCAGATCTGATCTATCGAGGCGTCGGGGTCGAGGATCAAAGTCCCCCCGGGTAAGCCTACTGGGCTGGATCTTTCGATCGTTTGTTGTCCGTAACCTACATCGAATACGTACTGTTTTTCACCGTCGAGAATGCTGTTGCCCGGTCCAGCGTCTGCTATCGCTCCGTCTAGTAGCGTTACAGTGCGAGCCCAATCTGCATCAATGGCTGCCTGGATGGCTGAATTGTTCGGTAACTCAGTGGCAATCTGAGCGTTATAGCCCGGATTCACGTTCTGATACGTCGTCATCGCCGCGGCCAAGGCCGATATCTGTGCCGCGGATATCGTCGATCCATTATCCAACTCGATACCAGTCAACTGAGACGATGTGCCGACAAACCAGTTCTTGATCAATACCTGCGTCTGCGTGCCCAGCACCTGGATTCGCAGATCATTACCTGACTGAGTGAACCACAAATTGGACGCTCCGAGTCCCACACCCAGCGCGAGATAGCCGTCCCGTGCCCCAGCAGTGTTCGTGATCTGGTCTTGTCCATATCCCCGGTTCAATATGTAGTATGTGTCGTTGCCAGATTCAACGTCGTTGCCTGTTCCCGGATCTATTTCCGTTTCATTGGTTTGTGTCACGCTTAACGTGTCGTTACCGGGAGTACCGATGATAACGCTCGGGATGTATGTCGAGAATGCCGCGCTGATCGCTGCATCTTGCGGCTGAGATGATGCCGTTTGGGGATTGAATTGCGGATTGGCATTTTGATAAGCGGTCATGGCAACCGCCATCGCATTCACCTCAGCTGTCGTAAGGACCACCAGACCGCCCAAGGTATAGACCGTTTGCGCCGCGGCCCCGGCGTACCAGTTCTCGACGATAATCTCGTTGGTGGTCCCCAACAACTGAATGTGCAAATCACTGCCAACCTGCGTGAACCAAAGTTCACTGGGCGAGATACCCGTTGGCATCCGGATCTGACCGACCGCTGCTTTGCCTTGGTTATTGGCATTGATAATAGTGGTCTGCCAAAATTCCGTGTCGGCGCCAAAAAAATAGGTACTTGATCCACCTGGGGCAGCAATTATCGTCTCACTGCCCTCGCCGACGTAGATCTGGTCGATCCCCTGGCCACCGCTAACCGTCTCCCCCGGTGCACCCACAATTGTACGTACCCAGTCGGACGCCAATGCCTGTTGAAGCGCCTGTCCAGCCGCACTCGAGTCCACCGGCTGCTGGCTCGACGTGGCCGGATTGAAAGCCGGGTCGGCGCTCTGGTAGGCTGCCATGGCCACTATGAGTGCAGAAACACTGGCGTTCGTAATTTGTGATCCGTCCGACAGCGTAAGATATGCGAACTGGGACGCAGTACTGGTAAACCACCCCTTCACGGTCACTGCGTTAGTGGTGCCTAGTTCCTGTATTACGAGATCCGAACCAGATTGACGAAACCACAGGTTATCAGGGTTGAGTCCTTCGCCGAGCACGAGTTGCCCCAGTGCCTGTGTCCCGCCAGAACTACCGTTGATAATCGTTTCCGTACCTTCGACGATGTCGAAACGATAGGTATCAATGCCGCCATCGCCGACCAACGTGTCGTTGCTTTGCCCCGCAGGATCGAGGACATCGTTGCCGGTCGTTCCGATCGACGTCATACCGCTCGGCCACGCTGTGGCGATCGCTGACTGAACGGCAGTCGGCATCGTTGTTGCCGACTGCGCTGAAAAGCTCGGATTGGCATCCTGCCACGCAGTCATCGTCTGTGCCAATTCGGTGGCGGCCTGTGCACTCAATGTCACGCCGCCTGCGACGATGAATGCGATCTGGTTGTAGCTGTTTGCGAACCAGCCCTTGATCGTCACCTGGCTCATTGTGCCGAGTTCCTGGATGACAAGATCATTTCCGGATTCGCTGAACCAGAGGTTCCCTCCGGATAGTCCGGCACCTAAAGCTAGCTCCCCCGACGGGCCAGCATTTGACGCCATACCGTTGATAATCACATCCTGCCCGTAGCCGGCGTTGAACAAATAGGTTGCCTGCCCCGCACCACCGGTCAGTGTGTCGTTACCGGTTCCACCGTCCAGGATATCTGCTCCCTGATAGCCAGACAGTACGTCGTTAGCCGCAGTACCGGTGATCACACGCGACCACCCAGTGTTCAAGGCGGCGGACAAGGTTGAATCAACCGGTAACTGGCTCGCGGTCTGAGCATCGAACTCAGGATTACCTTGTTGATACACATCCATGGCGGCCGCTAGTGCTGTAATCGCGCTTGAGCTGATGGTCGAACCATCGGCCAATGTCACTCCCTGCAACTGGCTATAGGCATTCGCAAACCAGCCTTGCACGGTAATCTGATCGTTTGTACCCAAAATCTGGATAACAAGGTCATTGCCCGACTGCGTGAACCAGAGGTTATCGGGCGTCAGGCCCGCACCGAGCACCAGCTTGCCCGAAGGCGCAGTAGCGGACGATAGGCCGTTGACAATCGTTTCCCGGTAGTCGCCGCTATTCACGACATAATTATCGCTTCCGCCATCGCCCACCAGCGTATCGTTCGCGCCATCGGCCATGAGCGTATCGTTGCCCGCTGTGCCTGCGATTGTCGTTGTCCAATACTCGCCCGCCACTGCGGCAGCCGCCGGTGACAACGTCGTCGCCGTGGCCGGGTTAAAACCCGGTGCAGCCGCTGCCAATGCGATCACCAGGCTGTTGACGGCAGCCGTATTCAGTTGGGTACCATCAGCCAGGACGATGCTGGTCAATTGCCGATAGCTCGCGTCGCTCGAAAACCATCCTTGGACCGTCATCTGGTCTGTCGTGCCTACCACCTGGATAATGAGATCGTAGCCGGACTGGGCAAACCAGAGATTGGCGGTGGACAATCCAGCGCCCAGATCGAGCTGACCGCTAGGCGTAGTGCTACCGGCTATACCGTTGACGATGACGTCCTGTCCATAGCCAGCACCGAATACATAGGTATCGTCGCCGCCATCGCCGACCATCGTATCGTTTCCGCCACCACCATCGAGCCGGTTGTTACTGGTATCGCCAAAAATCGTATCGTTGCCAGCCGATCCAATGACGTTCTGGATGTTGGCAAGTGTGTCGGTTCCACCATAGCCGTTGATAGCAGTATCCGTCGCCAGATTGACGGTGACGCCCGCCGGATTTCCGGCATACGAGACCGTATTCACGCCGCCACCGCCGTTTAGCACGTTGTTGCCAGCACCACCAGAGAGCGTGTCATTGCCCGCGCCGCCGGTAATCGTATTATCCTGTTCGTCGCCAATCAGCGTATCGCCGTAGTTGCTGCCAATCAGATTCTGGATATGGGTCGAGCCGTCGTAAGAGCGTGGTGTAACCGACTCGAGATCGATAACGACGCTATGTGTCTCGTCTGCGAAGTCGGCGGTATCCACGCCCTCGAAATTGTCATATAGCGACAGAGTATTGAGAGAAACACCTGTCAAGGCAACTGTATCGACCGCGCCACTACTCACATAAAAACTGACGTCGGTCGTGCTACCGCTGTCCGTGATGTAGACCGTACGGTTCACCGCCGGGACGATCAAAAGCCTATCACCTTGGGTCCCGGTCTGAAAGTTCTCGACAGTCGCGGTGCTAGTGTCATTCCAACTTCCAAAGGCAAACGTGTCACGCCCCGCGCCTCCCGTGAGCACGTGATAGCCCGCACCCGCCGCGATCAGCAGGTCGCCACCGCTATCCGCGTTCAAATTTGCAGACGGTCCAGCGATTTGAGCATCCGCATAAGGCCCGAAGCCCTGCAGGGCGGCCACCAGTGAATTGAACTCGCCGTTTGCGACATTCAACGCACTCTGGGCAGCAGTTTGATCAGCCTGCAACGCGTTGAACTGGTTCTGGTCGGTCGACGTATAGAAAGAATAGGTCGTTGTATAAGTGACCAGCGTCTTTCCATCCAGCTGGGTCACGACTTGCGTGGCAGGCAAAACACCGTTGAGAGCGGCCTGACTCGATTGAAGAATACCGGTGGCGCTCTGCAGATTATTTTCGGTCGGTACCCAGTCAGCAATAGTTGCGGCCAAATCCGCTTCGGCATTGAGCGCATCCGAACGATCCAGGGCGGCTGCTTGCGAGTCGAATGAAGCACCCTCGGAATTAGCCGCGACGGCCGCGCCCAACGCCGTTTGCTCGGCCGTATCCGTATTGGCTACGGCCTGAGCCAGCGTCGCTGCGGTCGCGATGAGACTGTTGGCCTCGCTGACGTCGTTAATCACGTTGTCCATCACGTTCGGATCACCCTCGTATGCCGTCGTAACGCTGGGGTTGCTCGAACTGACGGGTGATACCGTCACCATCTCCTTGATATAGAAGGTGGTCGGAACAAGTGATGAGATTTGAGTATAGCTAGTGATACCATTTAGCGAACCAGGGATTCCCGAACCGAAAGCCGTCGTATACAAGCCGACGAAGGTAAGAGATGATCCCGACTCGGTATATTCGTACGCGTAATTTTCACCCGCTCCGTACGGTGGAGGCAGCGCCTTGCCGCTGACGGCCCATGCGTACGCGTTGTTATTAGCGCCTGTTACAGCGGACACTTGACCGTCAATGGCACTGACCCAAGAGCTGGCCGTATTTGCCCCTTGCGTCGCATATCCGCCATCGTATTGATGCTCGGTCGTCAACGCGACATTCGTCGCAACCGGCACCGTAGTGGGGTTCGACGGCGGCCCAAAGTAATCGGTCAGATCGATACCACCCGGCATCGTCTGTGCCGTCTGCGGATCAAAACCAGGATTTGCCGCCACGTAGAGCGATTGCAACTCGACAAGCGTCGCCACTGTTTGCGGGGAAATCTCCAAACCGTTCGACAACGCGATCGATTCCAACTGTTGCCAGGAATTGGTGAACCATCCTTGGACGGTTACTTGGCTGTCCGTACCCAATATCTGGATCACCAAATCACTGCCGGATTGGGTTAGCCACAGATCGTTTGCATCGATACCAGCGCCGAGCAACAATTCACCGCTCGGGATGCCGTTGGCTGCGATACCGTTCTCGATGACATCCTGCCCGTAACCAATATTGAACATATAGGTGTCGTTACCACCGCCACCGACAAGCGTGTCGTCCCCTCCATTGCCATCGAGAATATTGTTGTTTGCGTCGCCGGTGATCGTATCATCGTAGGCTGTACCTTCGACATTCTGGATATCGAATAGGGTACTACCCAGATTATCGAGACCCGTCTCAAGATTGACCTGGACACCAAGCGGGACATTCACGTACGAAACGGTGTTAATCCCACCGCCCCCATTCATCACATAGTCGATGCCGTTGACATCGAACGTATCATTCCCACTCCCCCCCATCAGCGTTGTCGCGGCAGAATCGCCCGAAAGTGTATCGCCGGCATTAGACCCACTGATACTCGTAATATGAACCTGGCCATCGTATAGCCGATTTCCACCAGTACTTAGAGAACCTGCCTCGGCCACTCCAGCAAATGAAACGGTGCTCACACCGGTGATATTCTGGAATAGGTTCAATGAGTCGGGCGCTACGTTGATCAGATCGACTGTCGTACCGCTGCCATACGTGAGAAATGTACCTCCATGACCATCATCGGAGACAATCAGGCTCGTCCCCACATCAAGGAATTGAAGTTGATCTCCATCGATCCCGACTTTGAAATTATCGACGGCGAGATTGCCACTGCCCGGACTTAAAAGAATCACGTCCTGCCCTTCACCGTCAACCACAGTCTCGTTTCCAGAGCCTGCAATAAAGAGATCATTATCGTTTGCGAGGGCCGTGGACACACCATTTTGTCCGACGAATACTTGGGCAGCATCGCTAGCCTGCGCGATCGCGCTCAGCGTCCGGTCAAGTCCGTCTTTTGTAGCAGCGAAGGTCTGCATGCCCGCCGCGAATCCCGCAAAGGTATCTGCGGCGAATGCGGCATCGCCGGCGGAGAAATAGCTGTAGCCGTTCGCGAGATTTCCGGTCGCTTCATAGCTGACCGGCTCCAGTACTGCCAATTCAGCACTAACGTTCGAGAGTTCGGTCGACATCGCTGCGACCTGCTGGGCCGCGGCAAGATATTCGGCTATTGCGCCCCCCAATTCTTGATTGGCCGTCAGGGCTAAATTCTGGGCTTCGACAATATCTGTGTTCGAGTTACTCGTATCCGCCTGCTCTGCAGCAATTTGAGCGGACATAATTGCATTAGCACCCGTCGCGACAGCCGTCGCCGTGCTAACTGCGGCTGATGTTATTGCCGCAATGTTATCCAACGCCTGTATTGTGTCGGCTGGTGCGGTGCTATGGAAGAGGTACGCATATTGCCCTGTCTGCCAGATCTCCGCGCCGGCCATTGGCGCCGAACCGTATGCCGCAATTTCGTCTGGACTGCCAGCTGTCACGCCTATCGTCGATCCACTACCGGCACCGAGGATACGGGTGGTACCGTACCAACTTTCGATTGCATCGATCTGCGCATCGAAATTTGTCGGCTCACCGGCGAGTGCGCTCGCGATAGCCTCCGCCGAGCTAGCCGCGGCTGCTGCATAACCCTTATCGACATACGCCGTGACTGCCTGCGTGCCGGCAGCGGGGCTGTCTGTGGTCGCGGTAAATTCTGTCGACCCGGGCGATGACTCAATGTCACTTGTCAGTGCGTTAAGCGACCCTCCGGGCACGACTGCGGCGGCCGAGAAACCTTCAACTTCGACGCTGATTATCCAGTTCCCCGGGCCCCCTACCGCCGCGTTTTCCAGTTCACGTAGACCAGCGGCGGCTGGATCGTAAGTACTCGACAATAGCTCATCTGCGAGCGAGAACGTCGAGCCAGGCGCCGGCCCGATGAATGCAGCGACATACTTGTCCGAAACGAAGCCGTTAGCAATGCGCTCGCTCAAATAATTGAGCGCATCGATATCCTCCTCCATTGGCTCCTCAATGCCCATCAAGGCCGATATGTCCGTTGGCAGCCCAGCACTGTTCCCGGCGTTAATGATAGATAAATCCCCATCGTACGCATTTGTCGCCGGCACAAATAGTGGTGAGAAGGCGCCGCCAGGCGAAGACTGAACGGTTGAATTACCGTCCGCAGACACGTCGACCGAAGCTCCTGCGCCGAAACTGGCACTTTGACCCGTTCCACTATTGGTCGAGAGCGAACCATCTGCGTTAAAAGTAACAGACTGGCCACCCGCAAGCGCGAAAGTCCACTGCCCACTCGAGCCCGCTGTTTCTCCAGAGACCGTACCAGCATCAAAGTAACCAAGAAACGCGCCAGTCGTACTATTTTGAATGCTGATGCTGCCACCGAAAAGACCGTCCGTTACAGCGGTGGCTATTGTTCTTCCCGTAGCGACATCGAATGTATAACTAAGCGATGACGACAAGCTTGCAGGCAAACCTTGGGTAACAGAAGCCGGAATGTCAATTATCTGCCCGGCAGTAAGTAAAGCGGACACAGAGGTTCCGTTCAACGCTGCGAGGTCAGACGCAATGACTCCGTTAAAATTTCCAACGCTGCTGTTGTTGGCAAGGATGCTACCGTAGGTCGCCTCCCCGCTATTGATGACATATTCGCCCTGGGATTCTATATACGTATATAACGAGGCGGTTATTGTGGAAAAACTATTCGTGGCACTACTCCCCCAACCGGTAACATAATTTGCAGCCGAACTGCCGTTTTGCCCTATCGGCGCAGCAGCGACTATCTGGCTCAAAAACAAAACCACGTTCGAAACGTCGGCAGCGGACCAATCGATACTTGCGATTGTATTGTCCGGGGAAAAAGTCGGGGTTCCGCCTAGTGCTATGACGGCTCGAGCTAGATTACGAAGTTCCGCGCCGGAAGCGTTTGCGTCGGGTGCCTGCTCGTTAAAAGCTAACTGAATCGCTACCTGCGTAAGGTTGCCGTTTGTCGCCGCTTTATACACCAGCTTACCGAGTAAACCAGGGCCATTATAGTAAGCGTCCTCCAAGGCGGCTTGCGTTCCAGATGGCAATGCGGAGAAATCTGTAATATTGTTGCTCAGTGCAGGCACAACGACGTTCGTGATGTACGCTTGCGCCACTGTCCCTGCAAGCGCCACTACATTCGTTGCGCTTGGCGCGATAGACGAAAGTTCACTGCTCAGTTGAGCGGCCACCGTTGGTGCTGTCGCCGGAGTAGCACTAGCGATCGATTGCCATTGAGCCACAGTCAGATTTATTCCTGCATTACTCAATAATAAGCCAACTGGATTCTGTTGCTGCTGCGTAGACGGTTGCAACTGAGATGGAGGTGGATTACGTAAAATTGCAGCGGCCAACACCGTTAAATTAATTCCATACCCGAAATTTATGTTTCCATCATAATAAAATGGATTCGAAATTATATTCGATGAAGTATTTTCAAATTGCGTAACAAGGCTTAGCGCGGACATACTACGCTCCGGTTAGTTTTTTAGGTATGAAATCAACTGTGGCCGCGCATAGACGCAAAGTGGCTCCACATTCATCTTCGACGTTATTCGATAGATAAAGCCGCTATCTAGCAGCGGCGATCCAGCCAAAAAATAAACATCGCGCCCTTTCGTAAAAACCTCTTGCGGCGGCCCTCTGAGAATAGAAATTAGTTTTACGACAATCGGTGTTGGTTTAATTTCGTTCTTAAATCGAATTCCATTATTTAAAACTGTAGGAGACGAATATTTCCAGGGTCCAAGGCTTGACGGGCTCAAATTGATCTGTAAGTCGACAATTTCCGGATCTAAATTTTCAATCACTCTTCCCGTTTCAGGTTCGACGGAATCGGCAGTTTTGTAACTTGCACCTGGCTTTAGTAACCAAACAGTAGTCGTATACAACCCATGTGATCCCGCCGCTTCGTGTTTCATATAAACGAGTCGCTGCACACCGTCACCGATAACATCAGCACGAAAGAAAGCCCCTCCCCACCAGTACCCACCATTGTCCCGAAGGAAGTTATCTACCGATGATTTAACATCTTCATCGTTCAACTCATGTCCCGGATCCGAATATGCCGCAGCGATTTCTGGCTCGAGACGGTCAATCCATTGCGGTTGTCCGAATCCACTAATTTGCATGAATTCAGATCGAACTTCGCTAATGTAATTTATGCCCGGATGACGAAAATTAATTTCATTAAATGCGGTCGTTGTAATTTTACAGATCCCGTCATCGGCACTATATATGAGCTTAATTTCGTCTACAGCACTCGCAAATGCCGGATCCGGCAATTGCAGGCCGATTAATATCGTAAAGTAAAATAAAAACATCTTGATAACAACGTTGAAAACCGGCATCGCCCTTAGTAATTTCTCCGGAACGACGCTAGGCTGCACGCCTTTGACGTCAGCTTCATACATGGTGGCAAACAAGCCGTTCATCTTCGGCAAGGCCGCGTTGGCCCTGGTGCGAATCGCACGCAATGGGTGAGCCGCCGGTACCAGCTTACGCATGGCGAACAGGTTCTCGGTGAAAGTATCAGCGCCGCGCATCGTCTTCTCAAGGTAGTGGTTTCTCTGGATAACGCACACCCTTCTCAAAAGCTGATGCATCGCAATTTCAGAGTGACATTCCCAACACAGCGTACGGTACATGAGCACCGTTTAAATTACACATGTATTCCCATTCACATCGCCTTCACATATTTTTAATACGATAGCAACTCTCCTGCTGCCGTTCAGTGAATATTTATTGACGAATGTTGCGTACAAAACGTAAGCCATGCGTAAGGCTGTACAAATTACAGCGGAACAAAGATGTTAGCCTAGCTGGCAGCGGAAGTACTGAGCGTGGCGAACGGATTTTTCATCAACCGCATCGCGTTCACTTCATTTTTATATTAATTCTGAAACTGATGCGCGACTTCCCATGTTTTGGGGTTGTTTTAGACCATTTTTAAGCCGAATTTTGACCTTTACGCCATTTTCGGACGGATTTGCGTCACACGCGCTGAGCGCCCGCATGAGGTAGAGTCCAAAAATGCTCACAACTTCGCGACCTCCGCTGAGTCTGTAAACCGGCATAAATGGTGTAGGATTTCTCCGCGCTTTATGCCGTGAGCACGGTTGATCGTAGAAAGTCACAGTCACATATAACTATTCGGAGCGAGATAACAATCGTCGCTCCATTAGCCGAATTGTTCTGCTGATGCCCTTCAGTCTTAGGAGCCATCGTGATTTCTCCCTTCGAATACCTTGCGGTTTTCGCCATTGTCTTTGTCGCCGGCCTACTCACGTCCGCCTATCTGCGTAAAACCGCCGAACGAGCCGCACGGAAGGCCATCGGACATGCCCAATCAATTTAATGGATCGTTCGATCCCGATGAGCCTGATGACGCCCACACGTTCTACGGAGCCCGCGAACCGCATGAGCCCGACAACTTTTTCCCGGGATCTCGGGCGGGAGCACCCCCGATGACACCACCGCCCTGCCCCAAGTGTCAGTCTGGGCGTGTTGAAACACGAAATCATGCGAG
>Ga0302233_10000969_pt1 | contig 21174 bp, 32 predicted proteins | sample II_Palsa_N3_1_FD_193516 | JGI IMG/M metagenome (GOLD analysis project Ga0302233, IMG submission 193516) | Peat permafrost microbial communities from Stordalen Mire near Abisko, Sweden - II_Palsa_N3_1 | ecosystem: Environmental > Terrestrial > Soil > Palsa > Peat permafrost | place: Sweden... | reverse complement strand
CTCAAGTACCTCGAAGACTACCAAAAGCAGTTTGCCGCCGCGGCTGCCGCCAGCGATGCCATGGAGAGCTGAAAAATCAAATACAAGTCTTCCTGTTTCCGTTGATTCAAAATGTTTTTTTTTTTTTAAAAAAATTAGAAACAAACAAATATATAATTTAAAATGTTATTGTTCATCAAAGACCACTCCGGGAGAAGAGGTAAGTGCCGGGACCCGTGGCCATCTGCTCCTGACGCCGCAGTCCCGTTTGGGTGGCGATGGCTTCTGCAGCCGCTGGAGAGACGCTTGTGTTCCAGAGCCGGAGGGCCTCCAACTGTTGTAGCTGTGAAATCCGCGCGAGTGCTTGGTCTGATATGCCGCGATGGCCCAACGCGAGGTTGCGCAGCGACATCGACAAAACACGGCTTTCGGAAAGCAGCAGTATGCCTTGATCGTCAATGTTGCGGCAGCCTGTCAGTTTCAACGAGGCCAGCAGAGGAAGCTGGTCCAGGGCCGGGATAAACATCGATGTCACGTTGGTATACGTCAGTAAGAGGCTCTCGAGGAAAGGGAAGGACGCGAGGACCTGCGCCAGAGTGTCTGTCACGGCTGTCTTTGTCAGATCCAAGTAGCGCTGGAAAAGAAATATGGTCGCAAAATTATTTCTACAGTAATTTTTTTTGTCGTACCATATTATGGAGAGGGCGAAGAAATTCAAGCCCAAAATCAGTAAATTCAGTGTTGGTGAAGAGGTTGAGATGGGTCAACTCGATCAGAGGCTGCAGGAATTGCGCTTGCTGTTTGTCGCAAAGTTTAACGAAAATTAAACAGAAAATCATTTTTTAAAACGCACATCAGAAGTAAACTTTGAGTTGAGGGAAACATCGAGGCGGCTCAGCCTCGTGAGGTGTTGCAGGAACGAGTAGTCACCAAGATTGGACGTGAACGACAGATCCAAATGCTGCAGAGACGTCTGTCGGCCCAACAGAGCACCGACCGAGTCGTCGATGAACGTCCGCGCGAGCTGCAGCGAGACGAGATCCGTCTCGACTACCTCACCAGTAGCTGAGATGTCTTCATCAATGTCCATATCACGATTGCTAGTCGTCATGAATGATGGTGGTGGTGGTGGAGGGGGCGGTGGTGGTGGTGGAAGAGATGACAGGTGAGTGGGTGGGGTGGCTGGTCGTACTGCTGTTGGGGCACCGCTCAGGAGGTAACGGACGCCAGTGGAGGTCATGGGTGTGCCAGAGAGGCTCACGTTTCTGAGATGTCGCGATTGGTGGACCGCGAGAGCCGTCGCGGCTGTGACCCGGGTACCGCTGAGGTAGACAGTGTCAAGAAGGCGTGCGCGTGCCAGTGGTGCAACCCCGCGATCGGTAATGCGCTTGCAGCGATCGAGCATGCACGATGTGAGTGTGCCGATGAGGTGCTCTAGTATGTCGGCGACATCGTCGTCCACGAGCTGGTAACAGTGGCTCAGGTCGAGGTGGGCCACGAGACGAAAGTTGGGTGCCTTGAGCAGCTCCGTCCACACACGGTCCATTGGGGAGTAGGCAAGGCAGAGCGTAGATGCGGTCGAGCCCTTGAGATGGTCCAGAAGCACGCTCGACATCTGGCCACGGCGAAACGCGTGCATAAGGATCATGTCGGCCACCTCCACCGGGATGTACTTGAGCTGGTTCCGGATGGGCGCAGGCAGCTCGCGGTTCTTTAGAACAACCTCGAGTGCAAGGAGGCAGCTAGATGCCAGCGTCCCTCTTTGCAGGATCGGCCCTGGTGAGTTGCCGCCCTCGCCCATCAGCAGCGGGTGCTGCGGGTGCCGGGTGCCGTGGTAGAGTTGCGTCTGTGCTGTGCCAGCAAACGTGGACGGCGCAAAGAACTGCGATCGCGAAAGCACGAAACGGAGGCGCTCAGCCGTCGACGTTGTCTTGAGCAGTCGTCGCTTCTTCACATTTTTGGTTTATTAGGAGATAAACCCAAAACTATGAAGCCGCACCTCTGCCTCCGTTACAGAAGGGGCCAGGAAGATGGCGGCCCAGAACGAGAGCGCGACCGGGCTGGCCCGCGGCATCGGACCCGCTCGCGAATAGAGCTCTCGCCAGAGCGAGTTGTCGGACCCGCCCATTCGTTCAAAGGCATCGACCTCGTTCCGCAGGGCGCCTGCCAGCTCGTTCACCGCACCCTCGGCACCCGGAGCACCATCGCTGTCCATGAGCTGATCCCACGCGTGGAACCACACGCCCTCCTGGTCCGCGATGCCCTCGGGGGTCAGCGGGTCCTGCTCAACATTGGCCTGGTTGGCGGGATGAGTCACCCTCTAAATGACCCGCGGATTAGATAGGAAAGGGCGACGATGTTTCTTACGTGGAGACCACGCACTACCACACTGAACCGCTCCGGCCGCCTCTCGTCCTGCACGACGCGCTCGAGCACGACGACCGTCCCCGTCACCACCGCCTCTTGCTCTTGCTCGGCGGCAGCGGCCATCACAAACGTGCGGTCCGTCGCCGTCGTTCGCTCCAACAGGCACCGCAGCAGCGCCTGTGCCGGCGGCTGGAACAGGTGGGCCACGTTGCGCGTCCCGGGGTAGACAACAAAGGTGGCCTCGAGCGTTGGCAAAACGACTGTCATCGTGTGTGTTTTTTTTGAAAATGAGTCACTGGGCGGCACACTTCCAATATCATGGTTGCTCATGATGTTGCACTTTTTTTCTCTCTCTTGGTCGGCGGGGTTTCGAGCCGCGATGGCTCTTGATGTCGTTTGGGCGTGTGTGCGTTTGTGTACTTGAGGATGGCAAGAGCTCTACGGCACATATGTGGGAAGCTCTTTTTAACAGAACAGCTCCCCGGAATTGTCACGTTGCGTTGCATTCCTGTGCCTTTCTGCTGTTGTTCGTCGGACCTTTTCTCTTCCGACGAAAGACTAAACCCTAAACCCTTCACCCAACCCTGTTCTCCAACGCACCCTACCACCGCATGGACGACGACACGGCGCCGCCGTTGGTCAGTGGCCCGCTGCTGCGCCCGGGAAGCGGAGGCGGCGGAGAAGACCTGGCTGTTGCGAACGAAGGCGCGTCTGTCGGCGCGACCGTGAGACCACCAACGGCCCACACAAACGGTGTCAATGGCGGAGCAAAGTACTCGGCAAAGACACGTTCGTCCATGGCCACGGTCGACATAGAGCGACCGGGCGACACGGCTGGCTCCGCCGCCGCACAGAGCACCACGGACGGCAGCGGCTGGCTCAAGTGGTGGCAGACTCGGAGGTCACCCTGGCGACGCACGGTCGCGGACGACCGCACAGGTATGCCGCCTCTTACTTGGCCAAGCTAAAAGCCCCAGCGGTTCAAAACAGGCAAGAGCAGAGAGCTCTACTTTAACACGACGCCGGTACGACCAAATCATGCAGACCCTCTCTGATTAGGTTATCTTCGTTCGTTTGTTTGTTTGTTTTTTTGTTTTTGCAGCCAGTCGGTCCACCCAAGTTGTTCCCGTCCAACGCGATAATGTATGTTGCAAAGCACGGCCTGGTTGCTCTAACCGGCCGCGTTCACACAGCACTACCAAGTACACCATCATCACATTCCTGCCCAAGAACCTGTTTGAGCAGTTTCGACGCATCGCAAACACCTACTTTGTCCTCATGTTTGTTCTGCAAACCGTCCCGGCCATCCAAGCATGGCCCGTCACTGTTGCATTCATCCCTATTCTTATTGTTCTGGGCATCAGCGCCGTCAAGGTATCCCTTGCCTTTCGTTGCCTTTTCCCTCAATCGTCTGTGCGGCAAACAAGGACGCCTTTGAAGACATCATCCGCTTCCGGTCCGATCGGCAGCTCAACAGCGAGCACTGCCGTGTGCTGCGCAATGGCGATTGGCTCGACGTGACGTGGTCCGATGTCGTCGTGGGTGACATTGTTCGGCTGGAGAAGAACGAAACCATCCCAGCTGATGTCGCTGTGCTCTCCTCGTCGAACGAGGAGGAGGGCCTGTGCTATGTTGAAACAAAGAACCTTGACGGCGAAACCAACCTCAAGGTCAAGCGTGGCGTCAAGTCTCTGGAAAACTTTCGTCATCATTCAGACTTGCTAAAGTAACCCATTTTGGTTTTCCATCGGCACTAAAACCTGTTTTTCTACTCAGACTGTCATTTGAGTTGCGCTTGGACCCACCCATAGCGGATCTGTACAAATTTGGTGGCTCGCTCTTTGTTCATCCTGAAGGCGACTCGGTTTCGGAACATGCCCCCAACGTCGCACACACCCTCACCATCGACAATTTGATCCCTCGCGGATGTGTCCTTCGCAACTGCAAGTACGTACTTGCAGCAGTAGCGTACACGGGCGCCGACACCAAGGTCATGCTCAACGCCGGCAAGACGCCCTCAAAGCGCACAACTGTCGAGAGACTCATGAACGAGCAAATCCTGTTCATCTTTGGCATCCAGGTTCTGTTTGCGGCCTTCTTCACCATCGGCACCTACGTTGCACTTGACAAAATGTCCAACGAGCACACATCCTATTACGACACGGACTATGACTCGTATAGCACGCAACTCTTGGCCTTTTTGAATTTCTGGTACCCGTGCTTTTTTTTTTTTTTGTGTGTGTGTGTGTGCTTGCGCGTTAATTATTCTTGTAATCGCACAGGACCTTGATGATCATCTCGCAAAACCTCATCCCGATTGCTCTCTACGCGAGCATGGAAATCGTCAAGCTTGTTCAGGTAACGATGTCTTCTATTAAAAATGTAAAGTACTTTTTTTTTTCTTTGTAGGCGTACTTTATCAGCCAAGACGAGGAGATGTTCAATGCCAAGCTCGGCATGGGATGTGTTCCGCGCACATGGAACCTTAGTGACGAGTTGGGCCAAATCGAATACGTCTTCACCGACAAGACAGGGACGCTCACCAGCAACGTGATGAATTTTAACCAGTGTTCCATTGGTGGATTCGTCTATGGCAAGGTGTGGTTTCAACGCAAAAGTTTGCAGTTTTAAAATAAACTTATACTAGGACCTGCCTACCGAGGATGTCACGCGAACGTTCTCTGTCCCAGAGCCAGTGAAAAGGTCATTGTCAAACCCTATCTTTACGAATGGGGCTCGTCACAATCTTGACACCGAGCGTCAGCGACGCCACGTGTCTCAGCAGGGTCAACTTGGGTACCGTCTTTATTTGGCGCTTTTTTATTAAAATAAAATTTTAAAAAAAAAACTATTGGATATATATATATGTTCAGTGACTGGAAAGCCATGCTCGCGTCCTTCCGGGAATACCTCGGCGAGGCACCCTTTGCTTACTCGGATGAAGACTTTGACTTTTTGGACACCAACTTGATGCGGTTCGTTTCCTCGGTTTTTCCTTTCGCTCAAAACTTATCGCACCACCCCGCCGCTTATAGTGCCATTATTGCAAGTGCTGCAGACCTCAGGAGGCCCATCTTGCGAGAAAACCCATTGCTGGAGCACTACGCACATGACGATCCTTCTGTACGCCTGAATGAAATCATGTCGAGTCCTGACCGAATTCTCCATCTCAATAGTTTCCTGAAGAAGTAAACTTGTTTTTCACCGTGCTTGCTCTGTGCCACTCAACGATCGCAGAGTACCCTGGACGCGACATTACGCTGGATCCGTCGTCACATGCGCTTGCAAGCAAGGCTGATGAAGTCGTCAGGAGTAAGATCGTGTACAATGCCCAGTCGCCCGACGAAGCTGCCCTTGTCCGTGCCGCGGCCAATCTGGGCTATGTGTTCCTCGGCAAGCAGCGCAACATCATGTCTTGTCTTATCCTCGGTGAGGTGCAAGAATACGAGCTCCTGAACGAAATAGCCTTCTCGTCTGACCGCAAGCGCATGACGGTCGTCGTCCGCTTCCCCAACCGCCAGATCTACGTCCTTACCAAGGGTGCCGACAACGTCATCTACGAGCGTCTAGGCACGTCGGCTCCCGGTACGGTCCTCGCGTCCACTCAGCAGCACCTCGAGCGTTTCTCAACAGAGGTATAGTGCAAATCTGCACATCCAGCGTATTAACAAATGACTTTCTTTTGCAGGGTCTGCGAACTCTTTGCCTAGCATATCGGAAACTTGAAGAAAAAGAGTACAATGATTGGAGCCAGCGCTATCATGCCGGTGAGAGACTGACTGCCTTGCTTCCTTGACTTGCTCCTTACCTTTTTTTTTTTTTTTTCCCTTACAATAGCCACACTGACCGACGTCTCCAAACGCCAGATGGTAATGGATATGCTTGAGAACGAGATCGAGCAAGACCTCATCCTTCTCGGTGCCACTGCAATCGAGGATAAATTGCAAAAGTTTGTGCCAGAGACGATTGTTGACCTCATGGATGCCGGACTTCTCCTCTGGATGCTCACGGGCGACAAACTCGAGACCGCTGTCAACATTGCGCTCACTTGCAACCTCATTGACGAACAAGACGAACAGATTATCATCGCTTCTGATAGCAACGTCCATGGTATCCTCGCCGAATGGGCTGGCAAACTGTGCAACGATGTAAAGTACGACGCCTCGTTGAGGAGACTCGTCCCGGTTGAAGGCGCCACCACCACCACAAAACATCGTATCGGCCGACGTCCCGTTCTGGTAATCGAAGGTGGCGCCCTGGTTTCTGCTCTGAGCCAGGAGAACGAAGAGCTCTTTGTGGAGACGGTATGCCCCCGCTTTTTCAGTTGTGACTGCCAGTTGCAAACTAAAGTCTTACACATTAAAAGGCTCTTCAATGCCGCTCGGTCGTTTGTTGCCGCGTTTCGCCAAAACAAAAGGCCAAGGTCGTGGAGGCTGTGAAAAAGTACCGAACTGGCCTGACGCTTGCGATCGGCGATGGAGCCAACGACGTGACGATGATCCAGGTACCTTTGTAGTTGAGGACTATCCAATAAAACACCTTTTTCTTCCTATGTATATATATTTTTAATTAGGCGGCCCATGTCGGTGTCGGCATTGCTGGTTTGGAGGGACGACAGGCTGTGATGGCTTCAGACTATTCTGTCTCTCGGTTCCGCTACTTGAGGCGCCTTCTGCTGGTTCGATCTTCAAAAAGTCGTGAGAATTCATTTTCATTTATGTTTCCAATAGGTACATGGGCGATGGTCGTACAAGCGCTCAGCAGAGATGGCCCTGTACTTTTTCTTCAAGAACTTTGTCTTTGTCTTCCCGCTCTTCTGGTACCAGATCTTCAACGGCTTTTCGGCCGAGATGATCTACCAGTACTCGTACCAAGTATGCTTTTATTTTTGAGGTTTTTTCCGTCTTTTAATTAAGCTATTTTGTCATGAAGACGTTCTACAACCTCGTGTTCACGTCCGTTCCGATCGTGTTTGTGGCCGTGTTTGACCAAGACGTACCTGAGCGCATCGACGTATCCTTATTAACTGCTCTTTCTTTTGTAGCTCGGGGCCGATTTTTGTTTACAATACCCTGGGGCGTACAAGGTTGGCGCACGCGGCCAGCGATTTACGAGGCCAATCTATTGGTTGTCGATTCTGGACGGTTTCTACCAGGGCACAGTGTGTTTCTTCATTCCGATCTGGACGCTTGCCTTCAGTATGCATTGGGAAAGCTTTCTTGTCCACTCTGAAATAAACAAACCAAAAAAAAAAGGCGAAACATCTCTCGGATCTCAAGGTTTCGGTGTGAGCATTACTGACCTCGGAGTTGTGGTCATGACAAGTGGTATGTCTCTGATTGAACTCGTTGAAAAAGAAAATAATTCTCCTGCAGTTATGCTGTGCGTCACTTTGGGCTTGTCTCTCCAGATCCGCAACTGGACGTGGATTACGCATGCTGCTCTGTGGGGATCGGTGAGCCTCTTCTTCTTGTACCACGTCATCGCGAGCCTCAAGTTCCCCCCTTCGATGGTTACCTATGGTAAGTTTTTGACTCGAATTGCATTCACAATCTTATTTTTTTTTTTTTTTTTTCCCCTTCAAGAACTCTACGGCACTCTTTCAACGGCTGTCGGCCATCCCGACTACTGGCTCGCCGTCACCGTCACCGTCGTCCTCGCCCTCCTGCCCCAGGCCACCTATCGCTACTATAAGTGGGTCTACATGCCCGACGATGCTTCCCTCCTCCGTGAACTTGAGGTGCTCCAGCTGGAGAAGCCTGTGCTCATCCCCGAGCACAGTCTCGCCAAGTACGACTGAGCAGTAGATTGACAAGTCATTAGTGTCTGCTCTGGCAGTTGCAGTTTGGAAAGGAAAAAAAAAACAAACCACGTGGGACTGAGGTGGCAAAACAGACTTGATGCTGCTGACCCGCTTGTGTCGTCTGACGCATCGGCTGCCGGCGGTGCGGCCGGCGGTGCTTCAGCCGCGACAACGTATTTCAGACTATAACCGCGGCTACAACGGTGAGCCGAGAGCGGATAACAGGAGTTCTGCACGTCTCAGCGTCACGGACAACATCAAGGTTCCTGCCATAAACCATGTCGCACTGCAAATGGAGATGGAAAAGCACGTTGGGTATCTCGAGAAGCTAGTGAGCAACAGCAGCAGCAGCAGCAGCAGTCAAACAGCAGTGGATGAATCGTTGCCATCGGCGACAGAGCGAGACAAATTGCTCGCTTTCCTCAAGCACAACCACATTTCGTTGGAGGTACTCAAGGAGTTCAAGGTGGGCCTCGCTCACACCGTGCATGCCACGTACGTTACCGGCACTCAAGAATCGTCAATGGTCTCTGATCGATCAACCCACAGCAAGCAAGTGAAGCAACTTTCCTTGACATTTCCTTTGACGGACAAGGAGGGCAAGGTACACGCGGTTCGGCACATCTCGCTCGAAGGTGTATTATTGTCATCTTGTTTTATTTGCTCTCTGTGTCCTAAACCTGATCGTTCAGAACCTAGCGGAAGACCAGAAAACATTGTTGGCGGCGGCATGTTTTGGTTGAATAACACCTCAGACTCCAAGAAGAAGCCCGTCTTCCTGGTCGGCAGCGAGCTGGAGGCTGTGGCTTTGCACGAATGGCTTCATCGGAGTGCTGCTGTGAAGACAGAAGGGACTGAAAAGACAGGTGAGCCAACAAGCACGACCTTGAAAGACTTTGCCGTTGTGGCGATGCCTGGAGGCGAACAAATTGTTACGGTACGTACTAGTAATTTTATTTTTTTTTGCCCCCGTTCCGGTTCGTTTGAACGAGTGCAACTTTGTTTTTTTTTAGCAACCTCTCGTGGACACGATCAAGTCCATTGCATCAAAGACTTTTGTTTGGTGCCAGCACACAAATCAGCCCAAATACACAAACAAATTTGACCGTGTGTCGTTGTGGATGATCGATACAAAGAACATGGTACGAATTTGACTCGATCTGAAAATAAAGAAACCTAAATTTTTTTTTTGGATGGGGGGGGCGGGGGGGATAGAGCGTGCGGGACTCGATCAAGGCAAACCTGGATATAATGGCGCTGGTGAACTCTGCTACGAACGCAGAAGAGGGTAAAATGATCACCTTCAGGGACCGCCGCGATATCATCAAGTCCATGTTGCTAAATCCCACAGAGGTGAGAACTGTATTTAAACCTTCCCTGGCTTACGATTTCGTCATTTTCGTTTTTCATTTTCAGCAAGCCGGAGTGAAATCACAATATTTCAAGACGCTCGACACTTTCCTTGGGGGGCATCGTCGTGGAGAGCTCACTGTGGTGACTGGCCCAACGGGCATCGGCAAAACAACGATCCTCGCACAGCTGTCAATCGATTATGCGCAACAAAGTAAGAAGATATGCAAGTTTGAGAGCGTTAAAATTTTTTTTCGATAGATGTACGGACGCTCTGGGGCAGCTTTGAGATTAAGAATGACATCCTCATGTCAAAAATGCTCAAGCTGACTGCTGGAAAGCTATTTGATGGAGCCGATTCCAGCAGGAATGAGAAAGAGTTCGATGAGGCGGCTGACAAATTTGAGAAATTGCCCATCTTCTATCTGACGTACTTTAGCAGTACCAAGGTAAGGTCTGTGTGTGGCGTCAATCTCCGTTTAACCTTGCAAAAAAAAAAAAAAAAAAAGATCAAGGACCTCTTGGATACGATGAAGTTTGGCTACACTCACAAGGACGTTGAGCACATCATCATCGACAACCTGCAATTTATGGTCAGTGGACAAGCTACAGGAACAGAAAAGTATACCGGCTTTTTTTGTTTTGTTCTTCGACTCAATTTTTTTTTCAACAGGTTTGATGTGATGGACAACGCCATCTCTGCCCTCCGGCACTTTGCAACAGAGTACAACGTCCACATCACCGTAGTAATCCATCCACGCAAGGAGAGCGACGATCAAGAGCTGATGACAAGGTATATGAATCCAACACACTCAAAAGTTCTAAAAAATAAAGGATAGCTCGTTTTACGGGTCAGCGAAACCGACGCAAGAAGCTGACAATGTCATCATCATTCAACGCGTCAAGGACAACGAGAATGCCCGCATCATTGACATTCGGAAGAACCGATTCAATGGCAGACTTGGCCGATTCAAGATCGTGAGAGAGGCCGATGGAGTCGTATGTTGTGTTTTCTTTTCTTATATAGCGTACTGACGAGTTCCTCTATGTTTTCAGTACACCGACAACGAGGATATAGTTCGGGCCAGTGGGGCCAAGCCAGCTGGGCCGAAAAAAATTTTTTCTTAGTGTGTGAAAAGAAGAAAACAGAAAAAAAAAGTCACCACCGATTTTCTCTGACATGCTCTTTGCGTCCGTTGCTCTGCTCGCTGCGGCCGCTCTCGCGTGCGGTGCCAACGCACGACAGGTGTCCCTCCCCATTATTGTCAACGGCACGACCCAGCTCGGCCACCACACGACGGTAGGCGCTTTCTTTCTTTGCTACTGTGAGTGTGCGTCTAATCGGAACACGGCCAAATTGTCATGGGGTCTGCCTCTCGGTTAGATCGCACTCGGCTTCCTTGGTGCCATCTTCCCCAACGGCACCGTCGTCACCGTCACTGCGCCTGCCGCCTGCGGTATCGAGGCCTGCTTCACCGACGTGGCACCTGGTACGCGGGGCCCCACTGAGCGATTTTCTTAACGACGTTTATCTGCGTGCCTATTTAGCCTATCCCGACCACACCTCTTGGGACGATAACAGTGTCTGCCTGGGCCCTGGCAACTTTGGAGCTGGCGAGGCCGTTACCTTCTACCCCCGCCCCGAGTCGATCCACATTGTCCTGTACCAAGGATTCATTAACAACGACGACGACGGCGCGTGCCCCTTTGAGGTCCTTGTCCAGGGCAACCTCTGCAATAGTTCGTGGGAGGTAAACGTCCAGCCTACGCTATCCGCGAGAGTTCTTATTAATTGCGTGTTGTTTCTCCTAGTTTGGACCCGCTTGCGAGTCGCCCACCCCTCTGCCCTCGAGCTTTGTCTTGTATCCTGGCCAGACGGTCAGCTTTGAGGGCGCGACCAACCCCAACGAAGTAAACCTGCCCAAATCCAACGACATCGAGTTCACCTACCAGTACACCAATGGCTACTCCAATGGTCCCAACGCCTTCATCGTTGCTGGCCGTACCTTTGACCATGCGCGCATCTTCGATTACTCTCCGCAGCCTTTGACAAATATCGTTGAAGAGCAGGTCTACAACCTGCTCCAGGTCAACGAAACTGATCTCAAACGCTCCTCCCTCGAGGTTTGTCTGCAAATTTACCAATGATTTACTGACGCAAGTAATACCTGTAGATTGACATGCCCGCGCGTCTCCATGTCGCGTCTGCCGGCCAGCAGCGCATCCCCCTCTTCTGGACCTTTGCGGCATCGCCAAACAATACCGATCCTATCACCATTTCAATCACCTACAGTCAGGAGGTCGAGTGCCCCATCGAGAACTATGTCGGCACCCTCTGCGAGTACTTTGTGCCGCACATTGACAACTCCTTCACCTATTCGGCCAAGTTCTCGGAGAGTGGCAATATTGCACCCGTCCTGGACATCCAGGACCAGACGAGCTTTGTGTATGCCTTTTTTTTTTCTTTCAATTGGTTCAACCATAAAACGAATAACCGGCTCTCTTCGCAAAAGGTTTGGTCTTGGTGCGACTACGGGCACTGTCTACGCCCTCCTCCGCTATGGCAACATCCCCACGCCTACCAATTTTGATGTCAAGCTCCCCCTTACCGTTGCTGGCCAGGTCTCCAGTACCCAAGCTTACTACAGCGACAACATCATCGACACCAAGGAGGGTATACTGCTGTTATATCTCTCCCCCTCTTATTAAATGGAAATCAAAACAAAACTAGCGCCTTGGTACGTCGTGTTCATCAATCCGAACGACAATGTGGACACGGACTACTACTATTGGCTCAACACCGACTGCCCCAGCTCCTGCAATGGCAACGGCGTTTGCAACTACAACGCCGCCGACGCCTCCCCCGTGCACACATGCACCTGCAACGAAGGTTTCCCTGAACCCACTTGCGCTGTGTACATTTTTTTTTGAGGGTGGCTTGATGTTCACTCAAAAAAAAAAAAAAAAAAAAATTCTATATAGACTTGATGAGGCCCCCACCACGGTCCCTGAGCTTGACCGTCCCATGACCTCCACCAGCAAGTTTTTCATCGTCTACGGCACGTTTGCTATCGTCGCAGTCCTTGGCCTCTGGGGGTAACAAGATGCCGCCGTTGTTTGGGCCTAAACCTTTTTCTATTTATTTCATAGCTTCCTCCATCGTCGTCGTACACAGCTCACCCAAGGCTATAGCAACCTTTAAAAATTGCAACCCTTCGGATGTCTCTTTTTTTTTTGTTTTTTGTTTGGTTTTTGGTTCCTTCTCATTATGTTTTTTTTTATTTTTTTTAGAAAAGTTTTCCCATCTCTTGTTGCTTTCTGACCTCTTTTTTCTTTCTTTCCTATAGCTTTGGAAAAGAGAACAACCAAATAGAAAAACAGGAGTCGTTTTTATTTATATTTTTTCTTTCTAAAGTCGCCCTAGGGGCCGCAATTTCGTTTTCGGCGGCAAAAAAAGATGTTGCGCGCGCTTTTTCCCGCGAGGAAGCCCACTTCTGCGACAGCAGGCAAAAAGAGGGCCGTGGTGGCTGTGCCGCCGCCGCCGCGGACGACGACGACGTCCGAGAAGAGCATTAGCAGCAGTGGCGTGCGACGCAGGGTAACTTTCTTTTTTTTTTCTTTTTTGTGTGCGCGCTAAAAAGGGTGATATTAGCTTTTTGTGGACGAGAGGCCGGAGGAGACAGCACGAGACGACGACGTCCCGCTCGAGGAGCAGATCCACGTCGACCTCGGCGTGTCTCGCCAGCAGCAGCACCAGCAGCAGCAGCACCAGCAGCAGCACGAGGACGCAATGGACGTGGCAGTGGCTAGCCCATCTGCCGTCGAGGCCCTTTTGAGGGCGTCCAGTCCCCGCCTGGAGGGCCCCTCCAGCCCACAGCGCTCGCCGTTTCGCTCGCCTCACAACTCACCGGTGAGGTCGCCTCACAATTCGCCGGTGAGGTCGCCACCGCCGCTGCTGCGCTCCCCCTTGCGGTCCCCTTTGCGGTCCCCAGCCCTGGTATTCAGGGTTTTTCTGTGTGTTGTTTTGATTATGAGCACACTTGTGCCTTTGAACAGAAACTCCCTGCGTACGAGCGGTACCGCCATCTGCTGGACAAGCGCGAGCTCCCGCTGCCCAAGGACTATGAGTTGCTGGAGGACGTGTTTGGCGCGCTCGAGACAAGCTGCTCGTTCAAGATCAACTCGCAGCAGCCGTGTGTCTTTGACCACATGAGGAAGACGGTGGAAAACATCTGCCACAGGACAGTCAACCGGGCGCAACTTGGCCAGATCAAGACTATGTACCCAGAGGCGTACGAGCTGGAGGCCGTCCCGTTCTCTCAGCGCGACAGCAAGCTGCACTCGTCCATCCTGATCAAACCCACGTGCGACTTTAGGACGACCATGGGTGCCAACAAGGACAACCACAGCCCCATCGTTGCGCGCAAGCTCGAGTTCCACAGCCGACTTCTTGGCCGCGTCATCGATCACCATACGGTAACCTTTTCGCGCTCTGGTTTGGGATCTAACACACAGTAATAATTAATTAATAAAAAAAAAATAGGACTTTGTCGAAGCACTGCCGTCCAAGCCAAGTGTGCCCGTGTCCGAGCTGCGCAACTGGCATCCCGAGTTCAACCTAGAGTCGGTTCCGCCTATCGAGGTGGCCGAGTTGCCCGAACTCCCGCACCTCACGACCACGAGTGCCCTGCAGCTCCTCAAATCGAGTGATAAAGTACTGCCTCCTGCCATTGTCCAGGCGCTCGACAGTGTCGCAAAGCAGCAGCAAGAAACCCCAGCCGAGCAAGCACCAGCTCCCGCTGCCACCGGTAAAATGTCGGCTGGCACACAAAAACTTCTCGAGCGCATCCGCGCAAAGGAAGCCAAACGGGCCGAGGAACACATGCACGGGATGACCCCAGAGCAGATGGAGCGCTCGATGCGCATCGGTCGCCTGCCAACGCTTATGGATGCGATCAACTGCTTTTGTGTGGCGGGTGGCCGCACGGCAATGTACGAAGACAATCTGGCTGCTCTTTTGCAGGGCAGCTACCACGTCAAGCTCGGACAAGAAGAGATGCGCCGACACTTGCGTCTCCTGGTGGATCTTGTGCCGTCGTGGTGTTCGATCGAGCGACTAGACAACGGCTATGTATTCAAGATCAACCGAAAGGTCTCTGTCAACGAGGCCAAGGATATTTTGCGGCGTGCCCAATAAAATAATAAAATTGTTTCAAAATTTTGTACATATCTTGCGAACAACAGAACATTTTTTTAAAAATTATTTTGCTCAATAGTCATCCTCATCATCGCCACCTCCGCTCGACTTGGGAGCGTTGATGTTTTGCTTGCGGAACATGTCGGCAATCTGCGAGGACGTGGACGAATTCTCGGCCGTCTTGTCGTCACGGACACGGATGAACCGAGGGAAACGAAGCGAAATACCCTTGACCGGATCGACCAATCCAGCAGCCGCCCGGTGCACAGGCGAGATTGACAGATCGGCAGCCTTGACTTCCCACACCTGCGAATCGTGCTGGTTAAGAGAGATGATAAGAACATTTTTTTTTTATTTACTAGCGAAGGCTCAAACCAGACATCTGGTGCGACAGCATCACCAAACTTATAGTAGGATCGGGGGACGGTGATGACCTTTTCCTTTAGCAGCTTGTAGTGCTCGTCAAGGTCTGCTTCAGAAAAGCCCGTTCCGATCTACGGTCAACAAAATGTCAGTGGGTACTTACTTGCTTTAATATATACAATACCTTGCAGACAGATTGGTACTCTTCATTCTCCTCGTCATAGCAGGCCAGCAGGTAGCCACCATACACACCTGTGCGCTTGCCCTTGCCAAAGTAAGCTCCAATCACGACAAGATCGACACTGTCGCCCATCGATCCAAGGTAGTCCTTCTTGACCTTGAGCCAGTTGCGAGATCGCTTTGAGGGCTCGTACGTCGCCTCCTTGTCCAACGTCTTGACCATGAGTCCCTCGCAGTTGCCTTTTTTTATTTTGTTGACGAAACTGAAAAGTAGAACAAGTGTGAGCCTACCTTTGATGGAGTCGTCAAGGACAGTCTGGATCTCATCCACGGTCGACGCGTCCGCAAACTTGGCAAAGTGAAACTCGCCTTCGACCTTAAAAAAAAAAAAAAAAAAAAGATACAAGTCGGAATTGAAAAAAAAAAAATCTTCCACAGTATTATTGCGTACCAGGTTAAAGTGCTCGTGCAGTAGCGACCGACGGGTGCGTAAGGGCTCTCGAATGAGAGCGCGTCCGTTGAGGAAGAGCAAATCGAACGCAAAGAGACAGACCTGGACTTTGACGTCCTCCGTGCTCACGTCCTTGCGCTTGCGTGTGCTCAGGACCTGGAAGGGTAGGATGTGTTTTTCCTGACGGTCCCACGCTACGGCTTCGCAGTCGAGAATGAAGGACTTGACATTGTCCTTGGGCGCCTTGCTGAGACGGTCGACGAGATCCGGGTACTTTGCCGTGAGGTTTTCGAGATTGCGACTAAAGATGACGACCTTTCCGTCGTCCAGCTTGTGGATCTGATTGCGCTCGCCATCGTACTTGTACTCGCACGTGAACTCGCTGTGCTCGAAGCGGTCGAGGACCTCGGTCAAGCTCTTGGTCGGATGCGCCAGCATAGGCTTGACAGGGATACCTTTTTTTTTCCCCCTCGAGGTTTTGTAGTGCCAAAAAATAAAAATAAAAATATCAATACCTGCGGTCAAACTGCACGAATTCTCAAGCTGTTCAAGGCCGCCGGGTTGGAGAAGTGCAGGGACGAGCTTGTCGTAGCTAGGCAACTCACTAAAAAAAAAATGCAATTTCAGGATGACTTTGAGGGATAGGCTTCATCACACCTGTAGACCTGCTTCACAGACTGGATTGCCTCCTGCACACGGGCATTCAGCTTTTCGTTCTTGTCGAGAGCGACATGCTGCGACGGCTTGTACTTTTGGCTGATGACGCACGCCTGTGCAAGAGCGACCAGCACGGTCTGCTCAGCCAGGCCGATGCGCATCTTGCCCTCGAGCGATCGGATGAGATATTTTGCTTCGTTGCCACGGCATGCCACGAGGAGTGATTGGATCTTTTCCACCTTTTTCTGCATCGACTGGTTGCCAGAGATTTGCGCAATTTCTTTGAGCGTCTTGAACACCTGGCGCACAGACAGCTTGGCCGGCTGGAACATGGTCTTTTGTGTAGCGCGCGATGCTTGGGCAATTTCGCCCAGGTCGCCCACGGTCTCGAGGTCGGCCTTGATTGCCTGGGTCGTACGGCCAGTGGCGTTTGAGATTGCCTTCATCAGCAGCGATTCGCCGATGCCGAGCTCGATGCCTTCAAATTCAGGGGCGAGCTGGGGTTTTTTATTAATTACTTTTAACAAAATAAAGGAATAAACTTTTACCCGGTTGACGCACAAGTACACGCTCGGAAGCAGGTCTTCGGGCGTGAGATCGATGACGAGACGAAAATAGTCGCTGAGGATGTCGGCAATCTTGAGCCGCTTTGTCGTCTGCTCGATCGCTTCAAAGGCCTTTGCGAGCGAATCGTACGGGACCTTGTCGCCCTTTGCCCATGCGTTTGCTCCGGTGGTGGTGGTGGTGGTGGTGGTGGTGGTGGTGGTGGTGGTGGTGGTGCTGGCTGCATCGGCATCGGCAGCAGCAGCATCGGCAGCAGCAGCATCGACAGCAGCGGCATCGACAGCAGCAGCATCGGCAGCAGCAGCATCGACAGCAGCGGCATCGACAGCAGCAGCATCGACAGCAGCAGCATCGACAGCAGCAGCATCGACAGCAGCAGCATCGGCAGCAGCAGCGGGTGCTACGTCCATCTTGTCACCTTCCTGGACGTCCTCTTCCTTCTTGGCCTTCTTGACGGGCGACCTGCTTTTCATTCTTTTTAATTGGACAAGCACCGTGAAAGCCAAACCGCACTCTTTGGCCTTTGGAGACGATGGTGCCTTGGCAGCCGGCTTAGCAGCCTCAGCGTCGTCCGAGTCCGAATCAGCCAAAACAGTCTTGCGCGAGCGCTTGCGTTTTGGCTTCTCGTCGTCCTCGTTGTCCTCTGTTTCCTTGATGTCGCTACTGACAGCTTGTGGTAGAGGAGACGAGGACAAGGGCACAGGTGCAGGTGCGGGTGCGGGAGCAGGAGCAGTCTTTTGGGGCGCAGCAGCGGGCACAGCGGACTCTGCCTTGGGTTTGCCAAAGAACGCGCTACGGGTAGTTGTTAAGGACAGGTTTGCTCGCTTGCTGTCTTACGTGAGCGTCTGCTGCTTCTTATTGGACGACGACATGCCTGCTAACGATCGGCGGTGGGGGGCAAAGTTGACGAGGGACGACGTTGCCAAGCGTCGCAGCATTCGAGTCAAAACTGTGATTTTTTGGCGCGCATGTCAACATGTACTGCAAACACGTTTCCTTTGCTCTTTTTTTTTTTTGACACCCCAGAGTAGAAAAACAGTGTACACGCATCAACTAGAAACTTGCACGGGCGACGGTCTTGCATCCATCAAACAGGCCCCCTAAATAAAATAGGCAAATTAAAAAAGAGATTCACAAACAAAACAAAGTTGTGGCTCAAAGGGTTTAGAGGAAGCAAGATGGATGGGGGATACATACTCTCCTCCAGGGATCATCTGCAAACAACGACGAAAAGTTAGATATTTCCCCCCAAGGGGTTTCGTACCATGCAGATCTGGTTGCCATTGAGCAGGATTTGCTCGAGCTTTGTGATTTTCCGACCTTGTGCTGTTTGTTCGCTGTGTGTGTGTGTGTGTGTGTGTATACAAGGAGAGGGGGGGGCCCAAGAGTGTTTCAAGATCGAGAGAAAAGCATGAAAAGAAAAAAAAAAGTATTAAAATTTATTATTATTTATTTATTTTATATCAACGTACAACTCGATCACGTCTTCAAGGACAACATCTGCATGCGGCATTTTTAGCTGATTACACACATTGAAATCACTAAAAACACGTACTGACATAGTCGTCAAAGCCCAGCAAGGTGCCCACAATCTCCTTCTCCGACTTCATCACAATCCTGTAGATACAAAGCAGTCTTAGAACAGGACAGGGCGATGATCCGATGTATATACGTACCAGATGCGAGAGCCGACGCACTTGTCCACCAGCTCTGCGATGCGTCCCATAGTTTGCCCGAACGAGAAAAGCACAGCCCGCGTCAGCAATCGCCAAACCCAAGCACAATCCCAAGAAGGCGTACCAAGTGGCAAAAGGGCGCTTGCACCGACGGCGCTTGCAACAGTCGAGGCCATCGTTCTGTCTGGGGGGAGGGACGGTTTCTGCGTGCAGGCGGCTCAACCCTGTATCAGACGTGGGAGGCCACGTGGGCGTGAGTGGAAATGTTATGGGAGACACGAGTTTAGACCACCTTGGGCAGAGATGCCGTCCGGCCGCGCGCCCAGGGCGACGCCGGATGATGTCGTGCCGGTTGCGGCCGCACAGCTGTTGCTGTCGAGGGTTGAGGAGGAGGAGGAGGAGGAGAAGGTGGAAGAGGACGATGGCAAATCCTCCTTGAGGAGCCGACTGTCAATTTTTAGTTCAACCGGTTCCATCTCCGTGAGCTTTGCGGATCCCGAAGAGCGACTTGTACCGGCAGACTCGCCAACACAGACACAAGCGAGGCTCGAAATAAATTTTTCTCGAGTCCCACGTGTGAAGTGAGCTACCCATATTTCGTTAACACGTTTGTTTCAATGACGTCCACGCCCCTTCCGTACATGGAGCCCGCTCAGACGTCGCCGGGCACAAACAAGATCGTGTACAACGCGCCCAAGAAGAACAGCGGGACGATCCTGGAAAAGCTGCGGGGGTTCCTCGTCCCGGACGGAGAGACAGCGGTGCTCGAGGTCGGCTCTGGGTCTGGCCAGCACGCGGCCTTCTTTACGACCGAACTGCCGCTGGTCCAGTGGCAGCCTACGGATCTCACTGTGGACGCGTTCGAGAGCATCAGGGAATACGCCCGGGACGCGGGCCCATCGGTACAGGCGCGTATCCGTGACCCCGTCGCAGTCGATGCAGCAAGTCTGCTCGGTTTCCACGCACAGCTCGGTCACAGCCAAAAATATGACATTGTGCTGGCCATCAATGTCGTGCACATTGCCCCGTGGAGTGCCACCGTCGGTCTTATCAGGGGTGCAGCCGAGGTCCTTAGGCCTACAGGCGTGCTGCTCCTGTACGGGCCGTTTGCGGTCGACGGCGTGCTCGAGCCGCAGAGCAACGTGGACTTTGACCGCAGTCTCAAGGAACGGTGTGCCGCCTGGGGTGTCCGCGACACAGCCAACATCGCTGCGGAGGCGGCCCAATTCGGTCTCAAGCTCAAGCTGCATCCGACGAGCAACAACAACTATGTCCTCGAACTTTCTCATCTCTTAAGGGAGCCGCAGTTACTTCTGTAGCCTAGCGGCCTAATTATTTTACAAGGAAGCCAAAGAGCATTTTGCGTTTTTCGGGTTTCTTGGGCGCGAGTGGCATGTTGCTCTGTTCAACCGCAGAGACCTCGCGAAAGTGGATGCGCTTGCCCTTGGCATCGAGATCAAACACACTCTGCGTCTTCTTGACTTCGCGCAGCACAGGATGCTCGGCGTTCGGGTCAGACTCGTAGAGCGCGTACCGCCCTTCTTCCCACGTCGGCAACTCGAGTTTTTCGTTCATGAGCTTGACGAGGTCACCCGCGGTCGTTGTCGCCAGCAGCGCGATCGTCTTGTACGAGTCCTCCATGTGCACTCGCAGGAACCGCTGCGTGTTTGGTGCGGTGCGTTTCGCAGTCGTGCTTGCAAGCGTGCTGCTCTCCACGGCGTCCGCAGCAGGTCGCACCCTCAGTGCAGGGATGTACTCGTCGTCGCTGTCATCGTCCTCCTCCTCGTCGTCCTCATCGGGGAGCGCAGCCTGTTCAACGCGGTTACTACTAGACAAGCAATCTGCGTACATTGTAGATCTTGAGCTGATGCTGTGCCGCCGTGATTCGCCTGACGAGGTCGTCGATGGCAGTGTCAAGCAGGCTCGACTGCTTTTGCAGCGACAGCTTGAGGACCTCTGGCTTGCGGCGCATCGTCGCTCCGCCGTTTCCGACCACGACGGACGACGAGCTGTGGGTCGAAACGGGGCTTTCGGGGGCGGACTGTGACGCCGACGCGAGGTCTGTAGACGACGACGGCGATGACGGGAGGTTTCGTGGCAGCTCGTCAACGTCTGTTATACGGGGGAAGAGAGTGGAGAGTAGGTACGAAAAACAAATCCCAAATCCCGTCCGTACCATAGAGGTCGGGGACCGTCGTCACGTAAAAATCGTGGTTCCACAGCAGCGCCATGCCGCGCTTGAATTCTTCCGCGTTGACCCTGCCCGTGCTGTACAGGTCCACCGCCTGCCAGCACCGCTGCGCCTGCTCCTTTGTCAGAGGCCGTTTCGACGAACTGGACGTGCTTGATTTAGCACAAGCATTCGACTAGGTACAGACAGGCGCGTACGTTTTCAGGTCCCACAGGAACAGGCTAAAGTCAAACTGGTTGATGTAGCCGTCCGCGTCAATGTCGTACTGCTCAAACAGGTACTCGCTTGCCGCAGCGAGCGAGTCGGCGCGCGGCATATATTTTATTTTTTTATTTTTTTTAATTTATTTATTTATTTATTTATTTATTTATTTTTGCAACTTTAATTAACCCCCCC
>Ga0302233_10000959_pt1 | contig 21306 bp, 16 predicted proteins | sample II_Palsa_N3_1_FD_193516 | JGI IMG/M metagenome (GOLD analysis project Ga0302233, IMG submission 193516) | Peat permafrost microbial communities from Stordalen Mire near Abisko, Sweden - II_Palsa_N3_1 | ecosystem: Environmental > Terrestrial > Soil > Palsa > Peat permafrost | place: Sweden... | reverse complement strand
GCGACGGAGGGCTGACATATCATCCGAGATCCAGTCGTACTCAGCCGAGTTATATCGCCATATATGGTGGTGACTATCGATACGCACGGTGATGACTCCAGTTTAGGGCCGACCTTCAGTTACTCGATCGTTGGGCAAGCTCAAACGCAGGCCAGAATATCATTTACTAGTAAAAATAAATTTCCGCATATAATATTGCAGGATCTGTTCTCCGAATCGAATTCAAGGAGTGTCATGAAAGTAGTCACATTCGAACAAGGAAATAGACTGCCTCGGGCCGGTGTACTTGAATCCGAAAAAGTGTACGACATCACAAAATATGGTTTCCGCAACACGCTGAAGTTGATTGAAGGCAGCGCAGAGGCCCTCAAGAGTATCAGTGACGTTACCAGTAACAGCGAATCATACGCACTCAACGAAATCCGTCTGCTGGCTCCGATCCAACGACCGCCCCGCATCTTCGCTATTGGCCTGAACTATCAGGAGCACGCCACAGAATCGAAGATGAACGTCCAAATGGTCCCGACAGTCTTTATGAAACTCTCCTCGTCGGTGACTGGACCAGATACCGAGGTTATTCTGCCGAAGAACTCTGCTCAACCTGACTATGAGGCAGAGCTTGCCGTGGTGATCGGCAAGCCTGGATACCGTATTGCCGCCCGCGACTGGGAACAACATGTCTTCGGCTACACGATTCTGAATGACGTTAGCGCACGCGACGTGCAGCTTGCGACCTCGCAGTGGACGCTGGGAAAAAGTTTTCCTACGTTCACTCCGTTAGGACCTGCAGTGATTACACGTGACGAGATTGTCGATCCTCATGCGCTCGATATCCGGCTTGCGATTGACGGAGAGGTACTGCAGAACTCTAATACGAAAGACCTGATCTTCCGTATTCCTCAGCTTATTGAATACATCTCTTCGATCACCCCACTCGAGGCTGGCGACATCATCAGTACAGGAACCCCGCAGGGAGTGGGCCTCGGTCGCACGCCACAGCGCTGGCTGCGTGATGGCGAGGAGATGGTGATAACGATCGCAGGATTGGGTGAGCTTCGTAACAAGACGCGAGCCGAGATCTAATCCTTCACCACATGCAGAGGAGACAACGTGGCAGAAGCATTTGGGTTGCATAAGAAAACAGCGTTAGTGACTGGCGGAGCAAGCGGCATTGGAGCCGCGACCTGCCGTGAATTCGATCGTGCAGGGGCAGAAGTGGTGGTTGCGGATCTGAACTTTGAGGCGGCGAAGTCGCTTGCTGGCCAGTTGAAGCAAGGAACAGCTTTACACCTCGATGTGACTGATGAAGCCGGCGTAAAAGCCGCCGCGGCCAGTTTGTCGAAGCTCGACATTTTGGTAAACAACGCCGGCATCGGGAATGTGGGAACTGTAGCAGATGTGAGCTATCAGGATTTTGATCAATTGATGAAGGTGAATGTCTACTCTGTCTTTTTGGTGACCCAGGCGATGTTGCCGCTAATTCTGCAATCTCATGGGAGCATTGTAAATATTGGCTCGGTCGCCGGAATGGTTGGGGTAAAGCAACGTTTTGCGTACTGTGCCAGCAAAGGAGCGGTGCTGGCGATGACACGACAGCTTGCAGTGGACTACCCGAAGGAACTGCGGGTAAATGCTGTTGCTCCGGGAACTGTGCAGACACCATTCGTGGAAGGCTATCTGGAGAAGTATCACGCACACGAGAAGGACAAGGTTCGCGAGCAGCTCGTGTCTCGTCAACCGATTGGCCGCTTAGGTACCCCTGAGGATGTGGCTTCTCTGGTGCGTTATCTCTGCTCGGAAGAAGCGGCTTTTATCAACGGTGCCGTGGTTGCAATCGATGGAGGGTGGACAGCAGCATGAACGACAGAGATCTTCGTATCACTCATGTCCGCACTGTAGATCTTCGGTTTCCTACTTCGAAGTACAGTATTGGTTCCGACGCGGTTAACAAAGACCCAGACTACTCTGCTGCGTATTGCGTTCTGGAGACGGACAGCGGTCTTAGTGGACATGGCCTGACATTCACGCTCGGCCGAGGGACAGAACTCTGCGTTCTGGCGATCGAATATCTCTCGCGCTTTGTCGTCGGTCGTCATCTGAGCGAGATTACCGAGAACTTTGCGGCATTTTCGCGGCAACTGCTCGAAGATAGCCAGTTTCGTTGGCTTGGACCAGAAAAGGGTGTTATTCATCTTGCTGCTGCTGCCGTGATCAATGCGGTGTGGGATCTTTACGCCAAGGTGGAAGGGAAGCCGCTTTGGTTATTGCTCGCCGATATGACCCCGTCGCAGATTGTATCTGCGATTGACTTCCGCTATATCGACGATGCTCTTTCGCCAAATGAGGCATTTGAGATTCTTGAAGCGGCGAAACAGGCGATGCCGGATCGTCTGAAGATACTCCGAGCAGAAGGCTACCAGGCGTATACGACCTCTGTCGGATGGTTTGGCTTTAGTGATGAGAAGATTCGCCGGCTTGCCCAAGAATCAATGGCTGATGGATGGACCTATTTCAAGCTGAAAGTTGGAGGAAATCCTGAAGACGATCTTCGCCGTGGCCGCATAGTACGAGAGGCAATCGGTTGGGAGAACAAGTTGATGATTGATGCCAATCAAAAGTGGGGAGTGGAAGAGTCTATTGCGCGCATTCGTGCTTTGCAGGAGCTTCAACCATGGTGGATGGAAGAACCGACCAGCCCGGACGATATTCTTGGACACGCACGGATTCGTCGCGAGACAAAACCCACACGCATCGCCACTGGCGAGCATTGTCACAATAAGGTGATGTTCAAACAACTGATGCAGGCAGAAGCAATTGACGTATGTCAGATCGATAGCTGCCGAGTAGCGGGCGTGAATGAGAACCTGGCAATTATTCTGATGGCCAAGAAGTTCGGCGTTCCGGTCTGTCCACATGCCGGAGGCGTTGGGCTTTGCGAGTATGTGCAGCACCTCTCGGCGTTTGATTTTCTATATGTTTCAGGAACGATGCAGGATCGGGTCATTGAATTTGTCGATCATCTGCACGAGCACTTTGTGACCCCGGTCATTGTGAAGCGTGGACGATACTACATGCCGGAGACCCCAGGCTACAGCATTGAGATCAAACCGGAGTCTCTCCAGGAGTATTCGTTTCCTCATGGAGTCTATTGGTCATCAGAAAAGGCTGCCCTCCCGGCAGAGAAATGACTATCTGAGGCTGTCCGGTAGCTTGCAAACGCATCTGCTATCCTGAGTTCGTTCACGACCCTTCAATATGGTAGCCAGAAAAACTACTAAGGCCGCTCCTAAACTGGCCAAAAATACTTATGCCACCCCAGCTCTCGAAAAAGGGCTAGATGTCATTGAACTGCTCGCCCACCAGCCGAGCGGCCTGAGCAAGAGCGATATCTCACGCCATCTTAATCGGACAGTGTCTGAGATATTCCGTATGCTGATCTGCCTGGAAAGGCGGGGGTACATCGCCCAGACCGATAGCGATCGCTACGCGCTAACGCTGAAGCTTTTTTCGCTGGTACAGGAGCATCCGCCGACTGAGCGGTTGATCACAGAGGCTCTGCCCGTGATTCATCGTGTCACGCAACAGATAGAGCAGTCGTGCCATATGGGGATCATCGAAGGCGCTCAGGTTACGATTCTTGCACAGGTGAACGCTCCGACGCGGGTTGGATTTTACGTCAAGCTCGGCTCGACGGTGGACCTGATGGAAGCTGCTTCTGGTTATGTCATTCTTGCCCACCTCGGAGACCAAGAACTAGAGCGTACTCTTACCGAATGGAAAAGGGTCACCGGTAAAAAAGTTCCCGAAGACCTCAAGAAACATCTGTCCCGTATTCGGCGGCAGGGGCATGAGATACAACCCAGCTATCTGGTTCGTGGTGTTGTCAACATCAGCTGTCCGATCTTTGATCAGCGTGCCTCAGCCATCGGAGCTCTGACCGTACCTTACATTCAATACAACGAACCTAAGATAGACCTTGCCGAGGGAAGTAAGATCCTGAAGCAAGCCTGCATGGAGATTACTCATGCTATTGGCGGGAAATCTCCAGCGGATTCGTGATTAGGAAACGGTGCGCTTGGCTGGAATAGTAAAGAGCGATTGATGACCCTTGCTGCTGGCTTTCCCGGTGAAGCTGCTTAATCCCCCAAGTTCTCCTCGCTGGATAGCGTAGCTCACACAGGTTTTCCCACCCGCGAGCCGGCCGCTCTCATCGGCGGCTCAGACAAGAAACGAGAGATAATTCAGATGGAAAGACATGGAATGATGATCGGGCTCCGCTCTGAACATGTTGCAGCCTACAAGAAATATCACGCAGCAGTTTGGCCCGAAGTTCTCGCGACCATTGAGCGGTGCAGTATCCGCAACTTCACTATCTATTACCACGGCGAGACGTTGTTTGGATCTTATGAGTATTACGGTGTGGACCACGATGCTGATATGGCCAGGATGGCCGCTGATCCTGCAACGCAACGATGGTGGGAGATTATGATGCCGATGCAAACGCGGCTCGAAGGAACTCCTGACGGGAAATGGTGGATGCCGTTGGAGGAAGTATTTCACTTTGAAGGGGTCTCTCATCATTGAAACTCTGGCCATCATCTACACCGAGCACCACGGTGTTTCGTTTGCTTTATTTAATGGACTCAGAATCAAACCACCGCTGGGTCTTCGGCGCTCGCCAAAAGCATTCTTCAGCACCGCGAGAACCCAAGTCGTCGATAGACGCCTTGACGTGGCCGCAACTTTGACCACTGTGCTGATCTCGCTCCAGATTCGCAATCTGCCTCTCGAAGATGCTGACGGACACAGCGACAAGGCAGGCAGGTTACAAGGAAGGTGTATATGGCGGAGTGAAAGCTGGCACTCATCATTGTTCCATAGCGCAGATAGCCTGAACAGAGAGGATCAGGTGCAGGATCGAGGCGCCTATTCCAACAAAGAAGCCAGCAAAAGCGCCCCGCGTTGTGATGCATGGAGAGAGTATTCTGATCAGAAAGATCGCCCAGAGCGGTGTGCCGAAGATGGTAAATATCAGCTGCACATGCTCCATGATGGAGCTGAAGTAGAACGTGATGGAGGAATCAGAACTGCGTGAGAAGCGGCAGAAACAACCGCACATCGGCCGACAATAAGATAATGCTCTTAGCCACGGTTTGGCCGTAGCTGCGTACGATTGATGTCTTCTGTCCATACAGAAGCGAATGCTGCTACGTGGGCTGCGACCCCTGACAGAAGACTAGCAGCCAGCGCAGGATAGTGGTATGTGCAAGCTGTAGCCCGCGCTCGGCCATCATCTCGACCAGATCACGCAAAGGATGATCACCTCGGTCGAATGCCGTCCTGCAAATAACTCCTCCATGCTGCTCAGCTTGCTCACCGCTGGTCCTTACCACTGTACCCGACGGGAACTCCCCAATTGCACCAACGCTTTATCGCTCCCACGGGCTAAGTCTTTTATTTGCAATAGTTCTTAGGTTACGTTACCGTGTCCCCGGAGAGCCAAGCCGCTGGCAGAGCGTTCGTGAGAGGGAGCATCTTCCCAATGGGCTGGCACCTACAACCAATGTTGGAGTAGTGGCAAACGGACAACTAATTGCCAAAAAATTATTAAAATGAAAAAAGTATTGACATCTAATACTCAGGTGCGCGAGAATTCAACTCGTTTTCAGATAAACAATTTTGGCCTTTACGAAGTTGTGAGAATTGATTCGCGTTATTGAATGTCTTTGGTAGAAAGAGGGTCATGGAACATGGTGATAGGTGACACACTTCCTCCGCATGAGGTCATTGTCATCGCCGATGATCTAACTGGCGCGTGTGATACCGCTGTCGCGTTTTCTATGAAGGGGATGAAGGCGGAAGTCATGCTGGACTGGTCCGCGGCCAAAGATTTCTCCACAGAGGTTATCGCTATCGATACCGAGAGCCGCGATATCCCAGCCTCGGAGGCTCGTCATAAGTTAAAAATTGCCGCGAGTCAACTCAACCTCAAGCGCTTTACCCACATCTTTAAGAAAGTCGACTCCGTCTTTCGCGGCAATACTCTCAACGAGATCGTGGCAGCGATAGAAGAGTTTCCCTTCGATCTGGCAATTATGGCACCTGCCTATCCGAGATTGGGGCGAACGTCGAAAGACGGAATCGTGCGGGTTTGTGATCTGTCTGGAGAGCGGACCTTCGCTGTACGTGACGGGCTTCAGGCATCTGGCATCAAAATCTGCCATATCGCCGTCGGTAGCGCGGCCGAGGAGATAGCTGAGATCTTGGTAAAAAATCTTCACGGGGAGTGTCAACTGGTCTATTGCGACGCCATGTCGGAGAGGGACCTTCAGGTAATAGTGACCGAAGGCAGGAGGTTGGCAGTTCGCACTCTTTGGATCGGATCGGCTGGACTCGCTCATGCTCTGGCCTTCGATCTGGTTGGAGATAACTCCGACAATATATCTTCTGAGACACCGGGGTGCCATCCGTCCGTCGAAACGTCGGGATCCGTCTTCTTCTTTACTGGCAGCGATCATCTCGTGACGCAAACGCAAGTCTTTGCTCTTCGCGAAGAACACGAAGTAGTTGAATATGCATTTGACGGCTCTACAAGCGATGACAACCAAGGTAGGGGCATATTCCTTGTGGCTGTGAAGCGTGGGGTAACAACCGAACTCGACATCTCCAGTACGCTCGAATGGATCCGCCCGAACAATATCTCGTGTCTGTTCATGACTGGTGGAGATACAGCTGTACTCGTCTGCCGCGCACTTGGAATTCAAGGTCTGCAGTTGCAAGACGAATTCGCGCCCGGTCTTCCCCGTGGTCTTGCTGTGGGCGGAACTCTCGCTGGATCGCCAGTCATTCTAAAATCGGGCGGCTTTGGAGAACCGGACGTTCTATGCCGCATCGTCGAAGCGTATCAGCCCGATGTCAAAGAAAGAAATGAGGTAGCACATTGAACCCCCGGCTTCCAAAGGTAGTCGTTACTCTAGGCGATCCGGCGGGCGTCGGTGGCGAAGTAACTCTGAAGGCGCTAAGTGATTCAGCGATCCGGGCATCGGCACGATGGGTCTTGCTAGGCGACCAGGCAACCATTGATGCTGCGGAAAAGACAACAAGCGTAAAGCTTTTAGATCTCGAAGTTGAATTTCGCGATAGCGGCATGCTGCCTAAAGGCGAGCCTATTTATATGGGCGAACTGCGAGCAGAATATGGGAAAGCAGCCGCGGCCTATGTCTATACCGCTACGCGCATGTGCCTTGATGGCGAAGCGGATGCCATGGTCACCGCACCCCTGAATAAAGAAGCGGTCACAATGAGCGGGTTGAAGTTCTCCGGGCACACGGAGTACATCGCCGAAATCTGTGGTGTCAGTGACTCACGCATGTTGCTCGCCGGCGTCAAGCTAAGCGTTGTTCATGTTTCGACCCATACCAGTCTAAAAAAGGCATGCGAGTTGAATACGGATCGCATCATCAGGACGATCGTGCTCGGCAATGATGCGATGAAATTGCTCGGTCATCCCAGTCCGCGCATCGCGGTCTGTGGTCTTAATCCACATGCCGGAGAGCATGGCCTCTTCGGCAGCGAAGACGAGGAGTTTATCAAACCTGCGGTCGAAGCTTGTCGTCTAGCAGGGATTGATTGCGAGGGCCCGGTCGCCCCCGACACAATCTTCTTCCGCGCAGCAAGGGGTTCACACGACCTGATCGTCGCGATGTACCACGATCAGGGACACATTCCGATGAAGCTGCTCGACTTCGAAGCTACGGTCAATACGTCGCTGGGCATCCCAATAATTCGTACTTCGGTGGATCACGGCACAGCGTTCGACATTGCCGGGAAGAACATTGCAAGCGATGGGAACATGCGGGCGGCCATGAAGATGGCGGTCACCATGGCACGTCATCGAATTCAGCACGCAACGGCAACGGATTAGGAGCTATCGTGCGTGTACTCGACATATTCGTGATTGGGCTCTACATGGCTGGACTCGTCGGCTTAGGTCTGTACTTCGCCCGCCGGCAGACGACGACAGAAAACTACTTCATCGCAAAACGATCCATCCCTGGATGGGCTATGGGACTTTCGCTCCTCGCTACGATTATCACCAGTGTCACTTTCATCGCCTATCCTGGGGCGGCCTATGCGGAAGACTGGTCTTTGCTGGTTCCCGGCATCATGTTCGTTGCTGTACTTGCGCTCGCCGGTACTGTTGTCGTTCCGTTCTTCCGTCATGTCGTTCACATGAGCGCATATGAATACTTCGGTCGCAGGTTTGGCAATGGTGTCCGCATCTACTCTTCATTTGCCTTTGCAGTGGGCCACTTCTCGAAGATGGGCTTCGTCTTCTACCTTCTCGCGCTCACTCTTTCCAGTATGACGGGCTGGTCGATTGACCACGTCATAATATTGACTGCGATTGTTACTGTCTTCTACACGATGCTGGGTGGCGTCGAAGCGGTCGTGTGGAGCGATGTTCTACAAGGCTTCGTACTTTGGTTTGGGATCCTCGTCTCGATAGGGTTCTTACTTTTTCTTCCACCGCAGGGGCCGCATGCCGTGCTCAGCGATGCTTGGCAACATGGCAAGATGAGCCTTGGTAGCACGGCGATGCGCTTCGATAAGCCGACGATTGTTGTCCTGGCCATCTATGGTTTCTTCTTCTATCTGCAGAAGTACACAGCCGATCAAACAGTAGTGCAGCGATACTTGATTGCTCGGACGGATCGCAGTGCCTTACAGGGCATCAGCCTCGGCGCTGTACTCTGCCTACCTGTGTGGACAGCCTTTATGCTCATAGGCAGTCTGCTCTGGTCCTTCTATCGCCTTACAGGAGAGAAGCTACCAGCGAGCATTCACAAGGCAGATCAAGTCTTCCCGCATTTTCTCGTCACTCACATCCCACCCGGTCTCGCAGGACTCTTTATCGCGGCGCTCCTCGGATCCGCCATGGCGATGCTAGCATCGGACATGAACTGTCTCGCAACGATCGGTGTAGAAGATTTTTACCGCCTTGCCCGCCCACAGACGACCGACAGACAGCAACTGAAGGTCGGCCGGGGTATCGTCGCGGCAAGCGGATTCGCGGCTGCCGGTGTCGCGCTGAAGTTGGCACACAGTCAGGGCAGCGCCCTCTCGCTTTACTACACTATCACCGCAATTGTAGCTGGAGGTCTCGCCGGCATCTTCCTTCTTGCCTTCTTGTTCGTTAGAGCCACGCGAAAAGGAGCCATTGCCGGTATTGTGGCAAACCTCATCTTCACCATCTGGGCAACTCTTACATTGAACGGCAAGACCATCAATATGGGAAGGTATAACTTTCCCTGGCACGAGTACATGATTGGGGCCATCGGACATATCGTTCTTCTCCTTTTCGGTGTCTGCTTCAGTTTTATTCTGTCAGATCAATCCCCCTCTAACCCTGACCTCACGCTATGGGGATGGCTCCAACGCAAGAAGATCAAGCATCCCGAACAGATCTCGCGGCAATCACGATCAACGACTTTAAGCTGAACTTAACCTCGGAGCTCTTATGAACCGTTTTCATCACGCCATCAGCCTTGCGAATGGAAGGCCTCTATTTGGTGCTGCTCTCTATTTCTACGATCCCATCTTTCTGGAGATCGCTGCGCACATGGGATTCAAAGTCATCTGGATCGAGATGGAGCATGCCGCCATAACTTTTGCCGAGGCTGCGGATCTCTGCCGCATGGCCACTGGCAGTGGGATGCTCACCATGATCCGTATTCCAGATACGCGCCGCGAGAGCGTCCTGAAGGCCGCTGAATGCGGACCCGACATGATTGACATCCCCATGGCCGACTCCCCGGAGCAGGTTGCCGAGCTGGTTCGCTACGCCAAGTTTGCTCCTGAAGGAACGCGTGGCTACTTCAGCGTCTCGCGTGCTTTGAAATATGGCATCGTGGACAGCGTGACAGCCGAACAGCAGCAGGTGAACGAACAATTGAGTCTTCTTGCTCAGATCGAAACGGTTGAGGCCCTCAGCCGCATTGAGGAGCTTGCAGCCATCCCGAATGTGGATATTTTCATCGGGCCAGCGGATCTCGCCGCCAGCCTCGGCGTCCCCGGTCAGACAAACCATCCTAAGCTCCTGTCTGCCGCCGAAAAGATTGTGAGAGTTGCACGACAACATGGCAAGAAAATTGTCACTGCCTGCGGTTCTGCGGACTTCCTTAACTGGACACGGTTAGGTGTTGATCTTCTGTTTTGCACGAATGACATCGTCTGTCTCAAAGCAGGGGCACAACTTGCATTGAAAGCTGCTACCGAAGCAGTTGATCAGGCGGTTTCTGAAGCTCAGACGACAATCGTCAACTCCTAACCCTGGAAATGATTGAGGAACTGCGATGAGGACGATTACGTTCCTGCAGCCGAACCGGCTGACCATTGGGTTTGGATGTGTTGCCGAGTGTATCAGCTACGTGCAGGGCCTGAACCGTCCTGCAGTTCACATCATTTCTTCGCCCTCGCTATGGACAACGATGACGGAAATTGGCAGTAGCTTGATCGGTTCAGGTTGCATCGTATCGATCGACGCGGGGATCAATGCAGAACCAACAATCTCGATGTTCGAGCAGGCCGTGGCGAAAGCTCGTGATGCCAAAGCCGCTTGTGTACTTGGAATCGGCGGTGGAAGCGTTCTCGACATCGCTAAGCTCGTTGCAGCCTTTGTCGACAGTGATCAGAACGTTGAAGAAACGTTCGGCATTGACCTTCTACGAAGTCGCCACTGCCATCTCGTCTGTATGCCCACAACCGCTGGCACCGGCAGTGAGGTCTCCCCCAACGCGATCCTCCTCGACGAGCAAGCCAAACTCAAGAAGGGAGTGATCAGCCCCTACCTTGTTCCCGATGCGACCTTCATCGACCCCCATATGACGCTGAGTATGCCACCGGCAGTCACAGCTTCCACCGGCCTCGATGCCCTTACACACTGCATCGAGGCCTACACCAACAAATTTGCTCATCCGCTGGTCGATGTCTATGCCCTTCAAGGCATCTCCCTTTGCCATCAATTTCTGGCGCGAGCTGTTCGCCAGCCGGATGATCTGGAAGCCCGGGAGGGAATGTCGCTTGCCAGTTTGTATGGGGGTCTTTGTCTGGGACCAGTCAACACTGCAGCTGTCCATGCACTGGCCTATCCGCTTGGAGGCGAGTTCCATGTTCCGCATGGCCTTTCCAATGCTCTCTTGCTATCGCACGTCTTCCGCTTCAACGCGCAGGCTACTCCTGACCGGCACGCGGCAGTCGCAATAGCAATGGGTGTTCGGCCGTCAGCAGACGCGCTGGATACCGCGTATCTGGGAGCTGACAGACTCAAACAACTTGCAACAGATTGTGGTGTCCTCACCGACCTCTCTCGATACAAAGTCGACCTGAGTGCTATACCTGGCATGGCCAAATCCGCTATGACTGTCACCCGTCTGCTTAAGAACAACCCACGCGACATCGACGAAGCAGCCTGCTTGAAGATATATAGCGAGTGCTTTCAAGAACAATGATTTATGGCAAAGGCCGCTTTATTTTGGGAGTTTGGATCAGATTTTGTAAAATGGAGAATATCATCGCATGATACCCATATACCTCCGAACTGCTTGAAAAGGGTGTCGGATTAATTGAGGAGTAGCCAACATGCCGAAACAGCTCGTAACTCCATCGCAACGCAGGCGACCGAAACGGGCAGGTGAGGTAGCAACGAATCTGGAAGTGGACGACGGACCGTACCACTCCAGAACGATCTCCCGCGCCCTGGATGTTCTGGAAGCGTTCAGCGAGGAGCGTCCAGCGTTGACATTGAAGGATCTGAGTCGTGCTATTGGATTCCCGGACTCTTCTCTTTTTCGTGTGCTCGTAACGCTACAAAACCGCGGCTATCTGCAGCAAAACGATGACGGCTCCTACCAACTGGCACGTAAGGTTCTTCTAGGTAAACTGAGCGAGCGAGCTGAGAAGTTCCGTGAAATTGCCAAACATGAGATGCAGAGCCTCGCTTCCCATTTTAACGAGACAGCCAGCCTCGCGTATCTCTTTGACGACCGCATTCAGGTGATTGAATCGATCGACAGCCTTCACGACATCCGCATCTCGAACCGCCCTGGAAGGGTCCTTCCGCCTCACTGCAGCGCGATGGGAAAAGCAATTACCGCATTTCAGGGGCGTGAGCAGGTTGACCGGATACTTGAAGCCTATGGGCTCGCTCCTCGAACGAGTCACTCAGTGACTGACCGCCGAGAGTTAATCACCCAACTTTCACAGATACGCAAATCAGGGATCGCTTATGACCGTGAGGAATCGACGCTCGGGGGCATCTGCATGGCGGCCGCGATCCAGATGAAGGACGGGCGAGTCATTGCCGCTGTCAGCGTGTCCACGCCGATCGCCCGCATGAGCCCGGGCCGAGAGAAGGAAACGGCAGCCGGCGTTCTGGAAACCGCCGCTGCCATCGCAAAGATCGCGGCAATAGCCTGAGCGGTAGTGGGACAGTCTAAAAATCCACAGACTGCAACATGTAATCAGGTTGTGCTCGTGTTGGAAGAATGACTACTTCTTTGTGAGTGCGTTGAATTTTCCGTTGGACGTGCCACCCTTGATCCAATCTTCATTGAACTCCACGACCTTGATTCCTGTTCGCCGATAGGTGTAGGCGACAACGAGATTGCCATTGGCAACCTGCAGGATTGCTGGGTAACTGTACTCGTCTCTGCCTTCCCTGGCAGGGAAGTGCTTCTCTCCTGTTGACCCTGCCTCGCCTCGCTCGAGATCGCGGACAGCCGTCCATGTCACGCCGTTATCTTCCGAGAGAGCTACGCTGAGCGGCACACGCGGTCCTGTCTTTCCAACACGCGGGCCTTCGGGACCACTACTGTTGTTGAACGCGACGACCATATGTCCATTGTGGAGACGCGTCACCTGAATAGAAGCATTGTTGTTAGGAAGCGAAGTTTTAGCCGGCGAGGTCCACGTACAACCGTCTGTAGAGGTTGCGCGATAGATCCAGTCGGCGAATCGGCTTCGGAAAAAAGCAACGTAGGAATGAACCCCAACCTTCAGAACGTCGGGATGAACCAACCCGTCGGAGTCGGGCACCTTGCATTCGCGCCAATTCTTGCCAGCGTCAGAGGAAATCTCCATGACCGAATAATGACTTTCGGCGCCTTTACTGATGCCGGCGCTCGGTGTGTAGAACATCGGGAGCAGCCACGCCCCATCGTCCATCACAACCATAGGCTGACGTGTGAATGCCCCAGGTTGAGAGAAAACAACCTGGGGTTTGGACCAGGTCTTGCCATGATCGTCTGACCAGAGATCCATTACAACAGCTGTAGCCTGTCCGAGTTTGGCCGGCTGCGACGAATGGAAGAGCCAAAGTCTGCCGCTCTTATCTTCAAAGCCTACAGGGTTCTGAAAAGACCTTCCTTCTTCGTTATCGATGAGCATTGTCTGCTGCCATGTTTGCGAGCCTTTAGGTAGGCGTGACATAACAATGCCAACTCCCGAGTCTCCCTCCCACGTACCTGAAAACCAGAAGCAAAGGAGATCACCATTCGCGAGCAACACGAGGTTGGAAGCATGCGAGGAGGCATATAGAGCAGGAAGCATTGCCGCCTTCACTCCAGGCTCTACCGTCTGAAATGTCGAGCTGAGTTGGACGGCGGCCACCGGCGTGGATATCTCTCCGGCATGAAGCGTTGTGACACCGAGCAATGTGGTGAAGCCCACTGTAACGAGTCGGCTAAAAAAAAACTGTCTGTTAGACATAGACTTGAACTATCTCCACGGTGCGGTAGTTGCAAAATAGCCGAAACGCGAAATGCCGCTTCACGTGCCGGTTTGGGAATTTTCCGGCAAGAAAATATTCTTCGAATTAGAAAGTAATGCGACCCGTGAGCTGCATCGTCCGCGCAGTCGCTGAAGTGAGTTGGCCAAAGCTGCCGGAGCTGACATCGTTGACCAGGCCCGACAGATTGGTGTGATTGAGAGAATTGAAAGCATCCGCCTTCATCTGCAGCTTGACGCGCTCAGTGATCGAGAAGGTCTTCCCGAGACTAGCGTCGAGATTAATACTTCCCGGCTGCTCGATAGCGTCGCGCCCGAGCAAGCCACCACGAATCTGTGCCCCACTGAGTGGTGAAATCTGTACCTGCGTGAATCCCGCTGGATTCAGATAGTTCAGCGTCTTTCGGTAGTTGGAGAGATATGGGCTCACTGTTCCTGGGTCTGGGCGATCGCTTGGGTACGATGAGCTGGAGTTCAGAATGTTGATGGGAAGTCCAGTTTGTCCCGTGAAGATCCCCGAGACCTGCCAACCGCCGAGAAGCAGGCCGGCTGCACGTCCGTCGGTGTGAGTCCACTGATTAAGAGGTAAAGTCCAGAGACCATTCGCGACAAATCTGTTTCTTACATCGAACGGAGCGAGACCATACTCGGCATGAATATTGTCATTGTCCTGCGGCGAGTCCTGGAGTAGAAGGTTGGCTTCACCATAGGAAAGAACCTTGGACCAGACATAGGAGACGCCGTATGAGAAGCCGTGGCTCAAAGCCTTGTTGAGCGTCACCTGAAGACCGTTGTACTTGCTGCTGTCGCCACTGTAGTAGTAGCGGAACTCCGAGTAAGCAGGCTTTGGCGCGACGCCAGTGAGCCGGTCAGGCAGGTTTCGGGTTTCGGTCTGATTTATATTCTTACCGGTATTGCCGATATAGTCGATCTCCAGGACGGTGTTTCCCGGCAGATTTTGCGCAACGCCGGCCATCCACTGCATGCTATATGGATTTGGAAAGTGCGCATTAATCGTGCTGTTGGCAAAGTCCGAGGATATGGTTCCGGAACTCTGCAGATTCGCGAGAACAGTTTGAAAAGTCGAACGCGGCAAAGGATAAGTGAGGCCTGCCTGAGCGGTCTGCTGCTCATTGAGAGTGATTCGGAACGGCTCCGACGCAGAGTCTTGCACCATGTCGATTGGGCCACCAAAGATTGGATGCTGACTGGTTAAGACGCCGAAGCCAGCTCGTACTACTGTCGCACTTGAACCGGGATTCCAAGCCAGTCCTACTCTTGGTTGAACGCTTCTTGCGTCGGAGTTGTACATCGAGTCTGCGGGACGGTATGGACCAAAACCAGGCCCCAACTGGGGATTGGCTGGATCTACGCCACGGTTGAATACCCTGCCGTTATTTTCCTGGGGGACCGTGAAATAGTCGTACCGTACACCGAGGTTCAGAGTCAGATTGGTTGCAACTTTATAGTCGTCTTGAAAGAAGCCACCGAACTGATAGGTGTAAAGATTGAAAGCATTGAGATCGAAGGTGATCTGTACAAGGCTCGGAGCATTTGCGACAAACTGCGCAAGCGAGGGGTACTCGATCGTGGCTGTGTTGTAGTCGATTCGCCCTGCATCTGCCCGTTGAGCGATACCTCCCACAGTAAGGGAATGCTTACCGCGATTCATGGAGATGGATTCATCCAGCGTGTAAAAGTCGCCCATAATCTGAAAGTCTTCGGCGCCTCCCGAATTCAGGCCACCGACGGTGACCTGCTCCAGGTCGGAGTTGAAACCCTCATCGAGCCGGTCGAGATGGATACGGTTGTAACCGAAGCGGGTAAGCGACGTGAAGCTCCGGGCTGAGTGAGTGAATCCGAAGTTTTCGGCATCGGTTGAGCCCGTTGTCTGGCGCGGATTGGTAAGGACAACGTTTGGTGCTAACTTCTCTGGACGAGTGCGTATGTAGCGCCCATACAGAAGATTGTTGTTGTTGATGTTGTAGTCGACGCGGACGACGCCATTGCCATCGGATTGTGTCTCTGAGCCTGCGCCAAAATATTGCGCAGTGATAGCGGTTGGATCAGAAGTTGGCTGCGGGACTTTAGGATAAGCTGCGAACAGTGGGGCGTAGACTGAGGGGCTCAGGCTAATCAGATAGGGTGTTGGTACGGCACCGGTTATAGCCTCAGCTGCACTCAAGCGAGCCCCTTCATAGCTGCCGAAGAAAAAGAGCTTCGAGTGCAGGATTGGGCCGCTGATAAATCCGCCAAACTCGTTGAAAGTGGACCGCGGCCTCGATGTCAGAAACTGATTGCGTGCATCGAAGACGCTGACTTCGTTGATCTCATAGATGCTTCCGTGATATTGGTTGCCACCACTCTTAGTGACGATGTTGACGTTCCCCGACATGGTGCCTCCAATGGTGGCAGGCGCAATTCCCTTGACGATGCTCACTTCGGCGATGGCGTCATTATTAATGGTGTTGATAATATTCGGCCCCTGGTAGAACCCGAAAGATGGAAGCTCGGGGTCCGACGTCGCGTTGGTGCCGTCGACGGTGAGATTGAATCCGGCGGGAGGAAGGCCGTTAAGCGAAAGGGAAGCACCAGCGGGGCTACTCGAGACGCTTGCCGTGGAGATACCTGGGCCAAGCTGCAGCACACTCGTCCAGTCTTGGTGGGCAACTGGGAGTTGGTTGAGCCCGACCTCGCTGAGAGTGCTGACCTGCTCTGAGGTTGTGGTATTCAGCATTGGTAAGTCGGCACTCACTTCGATAACATCTTGAGTCTTGGCGATACCTAGGCTGAAGTCGCCGCGAGCGGTCTGTGCCGCGGTCAACTGTAGCCGCTGAGACTGACTCTGGAAGCCGGTACGCGCGCTCGTGACCGTGTAGTCACCGATTGGCACATAATCGAAAGTATAAAGTCCATCTCGGTTTGACGTGGTCGTTCTCGTAACGCCGTTCGCATTGTTCTTTAGCGTGACTACCGTGTCAGGAACAATAGCCCCTGTGTGGTCGGTGATTGTACCGATGATGCTCGCCGTACTGACCTGAGCGAAGACTGATTTGATTTGAAAGATAGAACCCGCCATCACCAAAATGACGAGGAGGTTCCTCACGTGTGACATCAGTGAACCTTGCATGCGACCGTCTCCGGAACGTCAGAAATGCTGCTAATGGATCGACGATGGGTATACGCTTCTATGTTAGTAATTGTCAATAATTTTGGTTAATGAAAATAAATTGTATTTAGTGCGTCCATCCTAAGTTTTTGCGAAGTTTTGACGGATACTCGAAAGTTATTGACGAAAGCACAGTTAGCTACGTTGCCGACTGTCTCATCAAGACCGCTGAAGATGGGGCCTATCTCGGAAAGGTCCTTGGTGTAAGCAACTGACTTTGACGCCAATTTGGGTCGGTAGTGAAAATGCCGATATTGCCGGGAGGGATTCTCGATTCGCGCTAAATCGCCAATGTGCTCGTAGGCGTCAGATTGGTCAACACAAGCCACATACCAGTACTAACCTGCTAGCGAGAGGCAGGGCGAAAAATCTGACGCACTGTCTCTCTGGGCCCCATATGCACCGGATCGCTTTCGAAGCGTGGGTGCCAGACCAATCGCCGAGTCACTCATTGACCGCCTTAGAAACTAGCCGTTGTGCCCACGAAAATCGGCCTTCTGGCAGCCCTAAACCGAAGCGTCCAAAACCCCGTTTTAGTGAACAGCAACGCCAATTTTGGAACCTGCGATTAGGAAAACAGAGGGCGGGATTGCAGCGGGAAATGACGCTCGGCGCAGCTCGGAGTCCGCCTGTAACAATCGTTCAGCCCCGAGGGTGGGGACTACATCAAGCGGTGTAACCTCTTCCCAGACCTATTTCGGCCAAGCCTTTGCGGTACGTGATGGAGCTGCGATCCGCTGTGAAGTGCGCTTCAGCGTGAAGATCGAGCGGTAGATCCTCAGGAAACTGCTGTTCAACGATGGCAATGTCTTCGGCGAAGACCTGGTAATTGAAGTCGAGGGTATCTTCGATCGGGGCGTCCTTGTCGAAATTGCGGCAGATGGGAACGAACAACCGAGTCTTTCGAGCTGAGACAGGGGAAGCCGCGTTCATGATGTGGAGCAGACCGCCGCTGGGGAACTCAACCGTCAGCTTTGCAGTAAATGGGCGGAAAACCTCGAAGCGTCGGTGCCATTGAAAACCGGGAGGGTTCAGGTGCTTATACGCATGAGAGTAGTTGCTAACTGTGCTGATGTAATCGGCGACGAATCCGTTGATAGTCTTCGTCACCTTGTAATCAGGGACGACCGAATTATCTGGCTCGCCGAAGCTCTCTTTATGGACGAAGGCAAAGTGGCTTACATCCAGAAACCCTTCAATCTGGCGACCGGCAGCAGCTTCGATGGCTACACTGTCTGGTAGCACCTGTAAGTAATCGGGATCTTCCCACTCTTCCATCTCGGGCAGCGGAAGCGGTCCGCTGTTCACTAGGCGAACCCAAACGAGGCCATAGTGCTCCTGTGCCTGATAGATATCGAGATGGAGCTGTGGCGAGATCGCTCCGCCTGGATGGGCAGGGATGCAGACGCAGCGACCTTTTCTGTCGTAGCGCAGACCGTGGTACTTGCAGATGATTTCGTCGCCTTCGACGTGACCGAGGCTGAGGGGGACACCCCGGTGATAGCAGATGTCTCTCGCCGCAGTTATCGAACCGTCCGAGAGGCGATATACGACAACCCGCTCATCGAGAAGCCGCGCCGCGTAGGGCTTGTTCGTGACCTCGTGGGAAAAAGCGACGGGATACCAGAAGGGAGCGAGTGCTCTCCAGTCGGACTCCGTAAAGGTGCAGTCACGAGGCAAAACCCTTGCTCGCGTCGAGTCAGCGACCAGAAGTTCAGAGGCAGGGATCGAGGAAGTGGAGGTCGCCATAAATTATTATGGCCGTAGGCGACCCCGTGAATCAATGAGAAATGGCTAAGCCAGTTTAACGAACCTCATAGCCGCCGAGTTCATGCAGTAGCGGAGCCCGGTCGGACGGGGACCAACGTCAAAGACGTGACCGAGGTGGGCGTCGCACTCGCGACACGAGATGGCCGTACGATCCATCCCGAAATGCTGTCACGAATCTCGACGACATTTTCCTTCGCGATTGGCTGCCAGAAGCTTGGCCAGCCGGTGCCCGAATCGAACTTGGTTTCTGAATTGAAGAGAGCGTTGTCGCAACAAATGCACCGGAAGAGGCCACTGTCATGCAGATTCCAGGAGTCTCCAGAGGAGGCCCGCTCCGTACCTGCTTTGCGGGTCACCTCGAAGGAGATCGTCGATAACTGGTGCTTCCACTGCTCTTCCGTCTTGATAGCCCGGGGAACCGCTACTTTGCCTGTGGGTTTACCCGCAGCCGAAAAAGCTACGACGGCTTGAATGCCGTCCCGGCGCCATTTCGCTCATCTGGGTCTCTGACTGTTCCTGCATCTGTTTTCCATCACTCTTCTTCTCCTGTGTTCCTAAGATTCTAAATAGACGGCCGCTTCAGCCGAACGTGAACGAGTACGCTTGAACGCCCGGAGTCAGAAACTGGATCCTAAAGGTTCGATCTTGTATGCCGCCTTGTTGGCGGATCAACTGATAGAGACGGTCTTCGGTTACGGTGCCGTATCCATCGGCATCCGTGTCCACGCCGTGATCCGCGCCAGGGGCTTTGCCATCGAGTGTTACGCGAAATCGAATTGGTTTACCACCCTTTGAGGGTCCCAGAACCAGATGCAGGTCGCGGGCGTGAAAGCGATACAAGATGCTGCTGGAAGCAGCAAGCGACGTCGCGATCTGCCCTTCATCCCGCCACTTCCCGTCGAAAGCCCACTGATTCTGCTTGAAATCAGTCGGTGCCTTGTACACCTGCGGATCGTCATGATTCAGTCCGCCACGCGAAGCGAAGCTCTGCGCTCGTTCGTAGCCAATGTAGGTTTCCGGAGACTTAACATCGTCGGAGTCGGGGGGAGCTTCCGCTCCGTTCGCAGCGATATTCGTAGAGACACCGGGGAGCGGCTTGTGGTTTGCTTCTTCGAGAAGGCTGCGAATCCACTTCTCGGAATCGTCATAATTGCCCTCGCCGAAATGGTGATAACGGACGTTTCCAGTCGCGTCGATGAAGTAGTGCGCGGGCCAATACTCGTTGCTGAAGTTGTGCCAGATGCGGTAGTCGTTGTCCATTGCGACTGGATAAGTGATGCCGAGATCTTTGACGGCTTTGCGGACGTTTGCTTCATCTTTTTCGAACGGAAACTCTGGCGTGTGCACACCGATGACGCCGAGACCACTATCCTTGTACTTCTCGCTCCAGGCCTTGATGTAGGGCAGTGTCCGCAGACAGTTGATGCAAAAGTATGTCCAGAAATCGATTAGAACCACTTTGCCACGAAGAGATGCCGGGGAGAGTGCAGATGAGTTGATCCATGCTGTTGCTCCGGATAGTTCAGGCATTGGAGTTCCCCGGTCTTTGCTTGCGGTGACATCCCCCGTGTCGTTCACAACAGGCTTCTTCTGATTGCTGGCCATCATCTGATCCTTGCCAGCCATTATCTGATCATTTGAGTAGACAGATTGCTGGCTTTGAGGATGAAAGCGATCAACCAGCCGCTGTTCCAGATTTGCTGTGCTCGAAAGTGAGAGGCGAGTGAGAACACCCCGGTCGAGTCCAAGCGCGACTGCGATGACACCGGCGAGAACGGCTACGCCAAGAATGCGACGAATCCATTCCTCAGCCCCTAGAGACCTCTTCATTGCCGCAAACACTCGACCACCGGCGAGCAGTGCGAGGGTAAGAGAGGTAGCGGCACCGGCAGCATAGACGATGAGGAGAAGGACCGTATGGGCGCTTGCTCCCCCAAGAGCCGCACTCGTAAGGATTAAGCCGAGAATCGGTCCAGCGCAAGGCGCCCACAGCAATCCCGTTCCAATACCGAGCAGGAAGGAGTTGGCCACGCTTGGGCTCGAGCCGGTGTTTCTAGAAAGCCTCTTGCCGAGTTGAACTAATGGACGTGAGATGCGTTCGGAAAGGGACGAGAAGAGGAGGGTAAGGCCGAAGATCCCAAAGAGGACGAGCGCAGCGATTCGGCCAAACTGATTTGCCCGGACGGCCCATCCACCACCCACTGTGGCGAGGCTGGCGACCAGGGCGAAGGTCAGAGCCATACCCGCCAGCAAAGGCAATCCGCTCTTGCGGAAGGGCTGGTCGGATCGTGCAAACACGAAAGGCAGCACCGGCAGAATGCACGGACTGAGGATAGTTAGAATTCCACCGAAGTACGACAGGAAAAGCAAAAGCATAATACTCACCAAATCTTATTCAACTGCCGTAGGACCTCGATGATCGAGACTCCGACATTTACAGAACGTCTGACTACGAAACCCTCACATAAGTTACGGACGGCAGTCTTAATCGGTTTGTCGACGTCGTTCAGTGGGGGATGCTGCTCGATGTATTGACCTACGATCCGGACCGCCTTCTCAAGAAAACTCTGTCTTCTTCCTTG
>Ga0302233_10000945_pt1 | contig 21490 bp, 34 predicted proteins | sample II_Palsa_N3_1_FD_193516 | JGI IMG/M metagenome (GOLD analysis project Ga0302233, IMG submission 193516) | Peat permafrost microbial communities from Stordalen Mire near Abisko, Sweden - II_Palsa_N3_1 | ecosystem: Environmental > Terrestrial > Soil > Palsa > Peat permafrost | place: Sweden... | reverse complement strand
GAAGAGATTGAAGCAGGGTCCCCTGGTTTCCACGCGGCGTCTTTGCTGGGCGAGGTCGTTATGAACGGGAAAAAGTACCGTCTGCGCGACCTGGTCAAGGGCAACCTCGAGTCGTTCCTTGCGCGCTACCCCGACGTCTTTGAGCTCGACAAGGAGCAGAACAACGTCTTTGTTCGGCTGGCGGCGGCGGCTGCGGCGGCTCCTCCTCCTCCTCCGTCTCCTCCAAAAAAGCTGCAGCAGAGGACGCCCGTTACACCGCAGCCCAGCCCCTCCAAGGCCGCTGCGGCCGCGAGTCCTGCCACACCGTCCTCCGCCGGGAGCAGCAAGAAGAACAAGCAGCCCCAGCGGACCAACATTGAGTTTTCCGATGCCGAGGACATCAGGCCCGAGCTGGCATCCCACCACGCGACCACGTTCACGCAGCAGATGGCCGGCCTGTCCATGTCAACGGCCAAGGCAGCCACGGCCACCACCACCGCCAAGAACGGCAGCTCGCTCAAGGATTTCTTTTTCCGCAACCCCGAGCGCCACAACCTCAAGGGCACGAGCACGCACGGCAAGAAAATACTCTTTTACGAGCGCGACCGGACCGACGACCCCCCGACCATGTACGGCCTCATGGGCACGGACGATGCCGACGACCCTGTGTACCTCAACACGCAGGAGCCGTTTGCGCTTGTGGCCGTGGGTGTCCAGGGCGCGGGAAAATCGCACAGCATCAACGCCGTCATCGAAAACTGCATGCTCAACGCGCCGCCGTACATTGCCGCACCCGGCAGCACGTGTGCGCTCGTCTTCCACTTTGACCCCAGCCCGGCCAACGTCTGCGAGACGCTTGCGCTGACGATGCGCCGTCCGAATGTGCCTGATTCGGTGCCCACGGTCGAGCACCTGACCGTCCTCGTCTCGCCGTCGTTCTACTCGCAGCGCAAATCGTTTTACAAGGATTCACCCAAGATCAAGGTGCAGCCGCTGCTCTTTAGCTGGAAGGACCTGGACGCCTCGCAGCTGCGCACGCTCATGCGCATCGACGCCGGCGACGATATGCCCCTGTACATGTCGAGCATCCTCGACCTCCTGCGCAAGTATCAGAAGGCGGGGAAGCTTCCGTCGTACAAGGAGTTCAAGGCCGAGGTGGAGAACCAGGGCTTCAACACGATGCAGACTGGTCCCCTGCAGCAGCGCCTGTGCATGCTTGAGTCGTTCATCGCCGACTCGGACGAGAATCTAAAGGTGTTCAAGTCGACCTTTGCAGAGACGCACCCGCGCGACATCTCGCACCTCTTTGCGGACAGCAACCACAACCAAATGATCGTCGTCGACCTCACCGATCCGCTGCTCACGGGCAGCGAGGCCAACGCCATCTTCCAGGTCGTCCTGTCCAAGTTCCTCTCGACCCCGCGCAAAATCTCCAACAAAATGGTCGTGTTTGACGAGGCCCACAAGTACCTCCAGGAAAAGACCGACCCCCTCAGCCAGACCCTCGTCTCCACCGTCCGCCAGATGCGCCATCTGGGCGTCCGCATCGTCGTGTCAACGCAGTCGCCCCACACGTTGCCGCCCGAGCTGCTCGAGCTGGTCACGGTCACCCTCCTGCACCGCTTCCAGTCGCGCGACTGGTTCCATTTCCTCAAGACCAAGCTTGCACTGGACGAGGGCGACTTTGACGACATTGTCCACCTCGGCACGGGGCAGGCCCTCGCCTTCTCCCTCTACTGGTCGGCCACCAGCAAAATCGACACGGACGGCGAGCTCGTCCGCCGCATCTTCATTCGCCCTCGTCTCACCACGGATGCCGGTGTGTCCAGGAACTAGCAGCGACGCCTGAAACTTTCTGTAAAATTTATTGTCATTGAATATGTACAGCGACTGCATTTTTCTTTCTTTCATTCAAATATACAAAAAGCGTTGTTATTTTTTTTATCATCATTGTCCCTTGACGGGGGCACGCATGCGTGTCTTGGAGATGATGTACGGGATGCACCCAAAGTGGAAGCCGAGCGCGGCGTCATAGCCAAGGATGCGCTGCCTCACGACGACGCTGAATAGGACGAGCGCATACGAGGAGCAACCAGTGAGGATGTGCCACCAGCTAAGAAAGGGCGGGAAAAAAAAAAATTCAAAATCAAAAAAAAAAAAAAAATAGATCACAAAATAGTCGTGGGATACCCGTGGAGCTCGAGGAGAGGTGCCAGCGCCCCCATGTGGCTGCGGATTTCTCGGAGTTCGGTGCAAAAGTGGTTGTCAATGTTCCAGAGGACCCAGGCGAGGACAAACATGGACGTGCAGAAAAAGAAGGTGCGAGTATAGATGAATTTTGTTTTCGACTGGACAAGGCACAAACATTAGGAGTGTGGCCAGGAAAGGAAAAACAGGCAAACGTACGTCGTCGTGCTCACGGGCGAGGAGGTAGGCCTTGACGACGATTGATAATATCATGAATCCGTAGAACACCTCGTGCACAAGGGGGTTCTTCCACACAAACACGTAGACATAGGTGATGGCGGCGCACGCAAACAAGAGGAAGGCTGGTAGCCACTTCTTGTGCTTGTCCTTGGGGTCGTCTTCAAACAGGCAGTAAATAAGACAGGCGGCCGAGTAGACCATTGGCAGTTCATCGAGTAGCTGGACAGACGATTAGCTCGAGAAAAAAAATTTTCTTTTTCTTTTTTATGTCTACCTGCATGTCGTAGCGGAGCGAGCCGTGAAAGGCGGTTGACCCGATGGCGACGATGGCAAGGCCGAGGTGGCTGATGTAGTACCGCTTCTCGATGTTGCCAATCTATACAACGAGTCAGCCCGTTTTAGTGAACGACCTCTCACGAGGGCGGTGAAAAAACGAGCCGCACCTTCCACATCTGGAATATGCCGTAGAGCACCAGTAGCAGCATGAGAAAGTTGGTCAGAGTGTTCCAGAACTCGGCCACGTACTCAAAGACCTAGTGAAAAGAGGGTTACGAGACACGTGTGCGCACGCCAGCGCCAAAGGGTCGTACATAGTTTTCTTCGCACCTACGCCCCACTGTGAGTACTCGTGCAAACGCAAAACAAACCGCACTGCGTACCAGTCAATCGTCGCGCTGATGGCTCCCCAGAAGGGCTCCTTGAGCAGAACGTCGCGTCCTGGCGTGCGAAAACGTGCAAGACAATAAAAAAAAAACACGCGGTCAGCCACAATGGCCTTGTCACCTTTGTCTTACCTGCGCCTGGTCCTCCGCTGCGTCCCACCATTGTCTGTCGCAGGAGGCTATGTGTGCTTGAAAGTGGCTGGTCCCTTTAGTCGTGGCGTGAAGAAGGGCGCGCGAGTTGTCCGTACGGCTGGACAAAAAATAAGGAAAAAAGTGAGACTCCACGTGTTGCACGTTGCCATGTCGAGCAGACTGAATCGTGTGGGACTAGGCCAAGCGAGGTGCCAGTCACGCTGACATGGATGCAACGACTCATCGCACGCGGCCGGCTTTGACCCGATCTCAAGTTCCTGATGGTCCTCGCATTGCTACTCGGGCCGCCTCTGAAGATATATACATTTTCACTGTTCGAACGGTCTGCGGCTCTGCGCCAGGTCAAATAAAACAAACAGCAGTACAGCAATGTAGTGCGGAAAAAAAAAAAAATCTTTATTCAAAGACGTGCAAACACTTTCTTCGGGGCGGCGCCTTGGCCAGGCTTAAAGTCCAGACCGACCTTCTTGAGCTGCGACTTGATCTCCATCATGGCGACGAGGCGTTGGTGGACTTCATCGGGACCGTCGGCAAACCGTAGGGTGCGCATGCTTTTAAAATAAATACAAAAAATTTTGTTTTAATGAAACCAAAAAAAAAAAAAAAACAATTGCGCATTTCACGTACCCGGCCCAGGCACGAGCAAGGAAAAAGTCTTGAGAAACGCCTGCACCGCCGTGCACTTGGATGGCTCGATCGATGACACGAAGGGCGACATTGGGGACAAAGACCTTTATTTTTTTTATTTTCCTTTTAGGTTTGCATTAAAATGTGCACGTGCCTTGATCATGCTGATCTCTGCACGCGCCGCCTTGGGACCATGGAGATCGATGACATGGGCCGCATGGAGGACGAGGAGGCGCGCAGCATCGAGCTCAATGCGCGAGTCTGCAATGTCCTTTTGCACGGAGCCTTGCTCGGCCAGGAGCTTGCCAAAGGCCTTGCGGGTGACGGCGCGGGCAATCATTGCCTCGATCGCGCGCTCAGAGACGCCGATCGATCGCATGCAGTGGTGGATGCGTCCTTGAAAAACGAGAGTACTTTTTTAAAAAGACCAAAAGGAAGATACTTTCCGAGTTTACCGGGGCCAAGACGACCCTGCGCAATCTCAAAGCCGCGGCCCTCGCCGAGGAGCATATTGGACTTGTGCACCTTGACGTTGACAAAGTCAACCTCGCCGTGGCCATGCGGCGCGTCGTCGTAACCAAACACGGTGAGTGCGCGCAGGATCTTGACGCCGGGCGTGTCGAGGGGCACGAGGATCATCGACTGCTGGTGGTGAACATCCTCGCTGTCGGGCGCAGTCTTGCCCATGAAGATGCCGATCTTGCAGCGGTGGTCCATCACGCCGGACGACCACCACTTTCTTCCGTTGATGATGTAGTAGTCTCCGTCCTGTTCAAAATTATTTATTTATTTTTCTTAAAAAAAATAAAAAAAAAACGGCTATTGCTGTCTGCTCACCTTGCGGATGTGCGACTCAATGTTGGTGGCGTCGGACGAGGCCACGGCGGGCTCGGTCATGAAGAACACGGAGCGGATGTCGCCGTTCATGAGCGGGACGAGCCACTTGGCCTTTTGCTCGTCCGTGCCATACTTGGCCAGGACCTCCATGTTGCCCGTGTCGGGCGCGGAGCAGTTGCACGCTTCGGACGCGAGCGGGTACTTGCCCATGAGCTCGGCCATGTGCGCGTACTCGAGGTTGGTCAGGCCTACGAGAACTGTCGTGTTTGTGCGAAAATCACCCCACCAATCACACAAACCTGGGCTCTCCTTGTAGTTCTTGGGCAGGTACAGGTTCCACAGGCCCAGCTTTTTGGCCTTGGCCTTGAGATCCTCTATGACGGCGGGCGTCTGCTCAAGATGGGTGAGAAGGGCAACTGCGCAGAAAGACCATACCTGCCAGCGGTCCTTTGACGCGTTGTGCTGTGCTTGGAACACGGCCTCGGCGTTCTTGCAGTCGTTCTGTTACAATACATTAGCTTCCGAGAAAGCGCTGGATGCCTACCTCGCAGAACTCCTTGAGGACGTTGTACAGGCCCTGTGCCTTTGGGCTGAGGTCGAAAAGGGCCGAAGCAGACATGACTACCAAAAAAAAACTTGGGTCACGTCAGTTTTTGTCACGACACCCCACGTTGTTTGGACACAGGCGCGGGCACACCGGCACAGACACACACACACAGACACACATGGACACCGGCACACACACACACACACAGGCCACCACCGGCCCACCGCGAGCACAAGCAGCCTGGGCAAGGATGCACTTGCTGACAGTAGCAGTCTGACAGTGCCGTCATAGTGACCGTGGCCTTAAAAGGCGGCGGGGGCGAGGGCGGTAAGTGCATTTTCCCCCTTCTCTCGCCTGCAGCCCAAGCAACCCCTTTCCCAAGCACAATGGCTATCGTTCCTCGCCGTATCGCGTCAATGTTTGACGACTTTTTCGGTACTCCTGGTTTCCTCTCATTGCCTCTAACACAGCTTCGCAGAGCCCCGCATGTGGTCGATGATGGGCCCCAGCAAGTGGGGCGGTGACCTGGCGGAAAGCACGATGGCGTCCTGGAAGCCGACGTGCGATGTCTGCGAGAACGACAAGTCGTACACCATCCGTGCCGAGCTCCCCGGCGCGAAAAAGGAGGATGTCAAGGTCGACCTCGATGGCAACCGCCTCACCATCTCTGGCTGCGTCAACCAAGAGAAGACGACCGAGAACGAGCGCTTCCACTCGCAGGTTTGCTAAATTTTATTTTTATTTTTATTTTTATTTTTTTTTTGGCTGAAAACGACTTGCAGGAGCGCGCGTACGGCTCGTTCATGCGCACGTTTACCATGCCGCAAAACGCCAAGCTCGACTCGATCAACGCCAAGTACGAGAACGGCGTCCTGGACCTGTGCATCCCCAAGGCGTCCGTGGATGTGCCCAAGGCGCGCGCCATCAAGATCGCCTAAGCCGGCGCCGCGATTGCTTGTCTTCTCATGAAATGCGTGTCATCGGAACTTGTCTCTTGTCTTATTTTATTGTGCGATTGTAATCATGACTGAACACGGAAATAAACAAAATAACACTCGAACCTTTTGTCAGCAACACCATGCAAGCTGCTTAGAAATCGTTTTTGGATTCACGTGTGAGAGTAGAGTATACTCAACCTGCATTTTCAGACAGACCAGCCGCCTTGTCACCCCGGCACACAATGGCAGCGTACGTTCTCCACGACGTGTACTTCCCGAGCGGCACCTGCGGCAAGCTGCAGCGTGGCTCGGTCGTGTTGGACGAGACGGGCCAGGCACACGTGGTGCACGTGGACAGCCATGCAGCTCTGGATTCCCTGCACGAAGTCCACTGCCACGGCAAGTTCATTGTCCTGCCGGCACTGCGCAACGCCTACGTGGAAGTGCCCAAGTCGCTCGGCGACAGCGCGCCCGCCGTCAAGGACAGCCACACCAACGGCTTTGCCCCCAAGCAGGTAAGTCGGTGTGTCGGAAAAAAAGGGGATTGCTGATAATCTCCCCGCGGCACCGCAGGAAACACAGCGAGCCGCCGTCCGCGTCCTGCTTGAAAACAGCATCAAGAGCGGCATCACCGAGGTCACCGTGCACGCCCCCGGACTGACGGCTGAAGGTGTGTGGCTTTCTTTTGCCGCGTTCCACTTTTCTCACACCGGACGGTTTGCAGAACTCGCGAGCGCCAGCAATGCGGTGCCGCACGTCAAGGTGAACACAGTGGACAAGCGTCCCGACGGCGTCATCTGCGTGCGCGAAGACCTCTTCAAAGGTGAGGACACGATCCCGCTCGAGCAACTGAACACTGGTACGTCCGACCCCTTTTTCCCGAACGACTGAGGCGCGTTTTTTTTTTTGCAGCCCAGCTGGGCTCTGGGAGCATTGCCGAAACAACCGCCAGCATGTGGGACGAGATGCGATCGCTTATTCTGCTCAAGCTCGAGCGAAACGGCAAGGCCAACGGCACGGTTGCTCTCACGGGCGCGTCGCACAGTGGCAAGTGGAGCATCGAGAACGCAACCGACCTCGTCGTCCTCTACGCCGACGAAACCTGGGCTGCCTTGGGCAACTATGGTAGGCCAAAACTTTTTCTTTTTCAAAGAGCAAAAAAAATTAACCAGGTAAAAAAAAAAGACCTTCGGGGCATCCTGTTGCGCGTCACGGCCAGCGACGTGAGCGCCGTCTTTGTCCAGTCCAAGCTCGTGCACAAGCATCAGATCTTTGGCGAGCGCATCAGGACGGTGAACGCCAACGCCGGTCAGATTGCAGAGGGGAAGCACGCCAAGAACAAGAACCCGGACGACGTCCCCGACACCAGCGTGGCCGCCCTTGGTGGAGGCAGCGATTGCGAGTTTGACAGCATCGAGGAGGCCATTGCCGACTTCAAGGCGGGCAAGTTTGTGGTCGTGGTGGACAACGAGGACCGTGAGAACGAGGGCGATCTGATCCTTGCTGCCGAGCACATGACGGCCGAGAAGATGGCCTTCATGATCCGATTCTGCAGCGGCCTCATCTGTCTCTCGGCCCTGCCCAGCCGGCTAGTCGAGCTGGATCTGCCGCTCATGGTCACCGCCAACAACGAGAGCTTCAAGACTGCGTTCACAGTCTCCATCGACTACATCCCCGGAACGACCACTGGCATTTCCGCCGCAGACCGCGCCGCCACCGCCCGTGCCGTCGCCGACCCCACGGCCAAGCCCGAGGACTTTGCCCGACCTGGACACATGTTCCCACTGCGCTACGCTGTTGGCGGCACCCTCGTGCGCATGGGCCACACCGAGGCCACTGTCGGTAAGAGTTTTTTTTTTTTCCCTCTCTCTCGCGTAGACTCAGCAATTGTTGTTTGGTAGATCTCTGCAAGCTTGCTGGAATCTACCCTGTCGGTGTCCTCTGTGAGATTGCCCTGGATGACGGCACGATGGCACGACGAGACTACCTGCGCAAGTTTTCGCGCCACCACGGCCTCAAGATGATCACCATTGCCGACATCATCCGCTACCGTCGCTCTCACAGCCTTACGGGCACGGACTTTTAAGGCCGCATCAATTGTAATTACAAAAAACGCGGCAGTGAAAAGAAACTTGGGACTGAAAAGTGACCACTGTGTTGGCCCACCTTGCCCCACATGACACTGTGTCGACCCCGCTGGACACTGCGCTGCTGTCCTGTGTGTGGGGCAATGTCGAGAGCGGAGCATGGGCAGTGAAAAAAAACGGACACTCCCTGCACACACTTTCGTTCTTTCCCCACACATTCGCGCGGCGACTCTCTCTCGCTCTCTCTCCAAGCAAGCCAAAAAAAAAAAAAGAAAACAAGATGGTGCACGCCTGGGACAAGCTTTTGCACAAGCAGCAGCAGCAGCAAGACACCTCGCTCGAGGGCGGCGCAGCTCCTGCGGGCAAACCGACCATCATCCCCGACTATTACAGCGGCAGCTATGCGTCCACCTCAATCCCCTCGTCGGCCTCGTCCAGTGGCTCCAACCCGTCGACATCGGCACAGGCATACTATGGCACGACCCACTACCAGCCTTCTAAGCAGACGGTGGAGGCGATGCGCGGCGCGATGATGACCGGCGGCGTCGACTCGGTCGCGGGCAAGTTTGACAACAAGTACCAGGCCAAGCAAGAGTTCAAGGACATTGCTTCCAAGAAGTTTTTCCGTCCAAAGTGCGACGTCGTCGAGGGCCAGCGGGTACGCAAAAAAAAAAATAAAACAGTTTTTTTTTTCTTTGATCGTCCTTTTCCTTTGTTGCTGTAGGGCGCTACAATTTTCCTTGAGCTTCCCGGTGTTCCCAAGGATGGCATCAAGATCGACTTGCAGGGGAACAACCTCCACATCTACGGCTTTGCACCCGACTTCCGCAGCTTGAACGACAAGTGCGCCATCTCTGAGCGCTCCTTTGGCCACTTTTCGCGCGAGTACATCATTCCGGGTATGTTTCTTCTTTTTTTCAACCCTGCTGGCTTACTCTTTTTTCGTTCGTTCTGAATTAGACTCGGTCCTCTATGATAACATCAAGACCGACTACTGCCACGGCCTGCTCACGGTGTACCTTCCCTGGAAAGGTGTTACCATGATTTAATACCTTTCTCTTGTTTTCCTATTGTCCGTTTGCCCTTTTTGGGCGGGTCAGTTTTGTAAGGAGAAATTTTATTTATGTTGAGCGACAGGCGTGACACTCAATTTCGAAAATAATGATGGCGGTGCCATGTGGTCGGCCCGGAAACTAACCTCGCCCCTTGGTCTCTCTCCTTTAGGCAGCAATGAACCTCAACACGCCCGCACCCATGGGGCGCGAGGTCACAGCCGTGTCGTTCGCCTTTTACTCGACCGAGGAAATCCGGAGGCTCTCTGTCAAGGTAACGCTTGGATGCGCTCAGAAAAACCTCACGTCGACAAAATAAAAAGTCGATCACAAACCCGGTCCTCATGGACACGATGAACCACCCCTCGCGCGGAGGCTTGTACGACTCTGCGCTGGGCCCGCTGGACAAGAAGTCGCTCTGCACCACGTGCTCGCTTGGCCACGACATTTGCCCCGGCCACATGGGCCACATCGACCTGGCCATGCCCGTGTACAACCCCGTGCTCTTCAGCTCGTTGTACCGCATCATCCGCTCGCTGTGCCCCCAGTGCTACCAGCTCCGTGTCCCCAAGCACCAGACGCACAAGGTCATCGCCGTCCTCAAGCTGATCGACCACGGGCTCCTCATCGACGCCGCCGAGCTCGAGGCGACCAACTTTGCGCTGAAAAAGCCCAAGAAGGCAGCCAAGGGTAAGAAGGGCGCTTTGGCTGCTGCCGACAAGAGGAAGCAGAAGAAGGGCAAGGCCTCGTTCACGACCGAGGAAGCCGGCGAAGGGATGGAAGAGGACGAGGAGGAGGAGGAGGACGACGACGACGACGACGAGAACGTCCCAGAGGAGCCCATGATCGACACGGGCGCTGATGGCGAAGAGGAGCCCGAGATCGACGCAGAGGCACTCATGGCCAGCATTGACGCCTTTGTCAAGGACGCCATCCACCGCGCCAAGGATACGCCCAGGGGAAACAACAGGCCGGTATTTCCTCTTTGCTCTGTGGAAGACGATGCTGACTCTTCTTCTTCTTTTCCAGACGGTCAACGCTCACGAGTACCGCCGCCAGGTCGTGGCCAGCTATTTCCGCTCGATCCCCGCCAAGCGCTGCCAAAACTGCCAGACGTTTGTTCCCAACATCCGCAAAGACGGCACGTCCAAGCTCTTTGAGGTCAAGCTTCCCAAGAAGCTCGCCATGTCCAACCTCCACTTTGGCCGTGAGATCAAGCCCCTGTTTGAAGACGCAGCCAAGTCTACCAAGCGCACCCCCACCAAAAAGGTAGTCCTCCTCCCCCTCTTTTTTTTAAAAAATTTTAAACATTCGTGAAAAAAGAACAAGGAGGTGGACGAGGACGGCAAGTACCAGATGGACGACATGATGGACGAGGACGACATTGCCGAGGACGAAGAGGACAACAGCGACGACACGACCGGCGACAAGGCAGCCAAGACATTCCTCATGCCCTTTGTTGTACGTCGCCAGTCTTTTTTGGGGTTTTTGGGATGCTCATGCTCTGGGCTCAGGTCCGAGAAATGTTCCGTCGGCTGTGGGACAAGGAGACTGTTGTCCTGGATCTGATGTTTGGCACGGCACCCTCGACCTTGCAGAAGGCCGGTGGCAAGCGCGCCCGCCGCCAGAGCGATTACAACAACTTTTTCATCGAGATCGTTCCTGTTCCGCCGACTCGCTTCCGCCCTGCCTCGATCATGGGCGACAAGCAGTTTGAGCACCCTCAGAACACGCACCTGACCAACATCCTCAAGACCAACATCCGTCTGCTCGAGGTGATCAAGCCCCAGCAGCGAGCGTCCGCTCCCCAGGTGTTTGATCTCAGCCGAGCAGTCCAGACCGTGACCCAGCTCCAGGTGGACGTCAACTGCCTCATCGACTCGACTCAGAACAAGGATGCAGCACAGGCCCTGCCCGCGGGCATCAAGCAAGTGCTCGAGAAGAAGGAGGGTCTTTTCCGCAAGCACATGATGGTAAAGAAGAAAAAAAAAATATCACTTAATTTTTATGTACGACCAACTTGCAGGGCAAGCGTGTCAACTATGCCGCCCGTTCGGTCATTTCTCCCGACCCCTACATCGAGACCAGCGAGATCGGTGTCCCCATGGTCTTTGCAAAGAAGCTCACGTACCCCGAGCCCGTCACCGAGTACAACGTCAAACTGTTGCGCCAGGCTGTGATCAACGGGCCCTCTGTGTACCCAGGCGCCTCGCAGATTCACCACGAGAATGGCAGCATATCTCTCCTGGTACGTGCTCAGTGTGTTTGCCGGAAGAAGACTTTATTTTTCCGCTGTAGTCCAAGTTTGACCGCGAGCAGCGCATCGCCTTGGCCAACCAGTTGCTCACACCGCAATCGTCTTCAAGCGGCGACGATGCCATCACTCAGGGTGCCAACAAGAAAGTCCTGCGCCACCTGCGCAACGGCGACGTCCTCCTGGTCAACCGCCAGCCGACCCTGCACAAGCCCTCGATGATGGCCCACATTGCCCGCGTCCTCCCCGGCGAACGCACCATCCGCATGCACTATGCCAAGTAAGCAACAGTTGCGGCTACTGGAACTAAGCCTCTCCAACTAGCTGCAACACGTACAATGCCGACTTTGACGGTGACGAGATGAACATGCATTTTCCTCAGAACGAACTCGCCCGTGCCGAGCTCTACACCATTGCCAACACGGACAACCAGTACCTCGTTCCCACCGACGGCAAGCCCATTCGCGTATACCTCCACGTGTGCCCATTTGCATGCTATTTACCATGTGTCTATTGACAGGGCCTCATCCAAGACCACGTCGTCACAGGCGTGCTCATGACCATGCGCGGCTCGTTCTTCACGCGAGAAAACTACCAGCAGCTCCTCTTTGGCTCCCTGCCCGACGCGTGCACCGAGATCCTCACCGTGCCCCCCTGTATCATGAAGCCCCAGGCCCTCTGGAGTGGCAAGCAGCTCATCACGACCGTCATGCTCAACTTGACCAAGGGCAAGCCCCAGCTCAACCTCACCTCGGGCGCCCGTATTCCCGTGCGTGCCTGGGATGGAGGTAACCCTGTCGCCGCGGAGGAGTCCACAGTGGTCTTTTGCGAGGGAGACCTCGTCCAAGGAGTCATCGACAAGAACCAGTTTGGCGCAACTGCCTTTGGCATGGTCCACGTATGTGCCTCCGAAAAAAAAAAAAATTTTTTTTTCCCCCAATCTTTTGCCTAACAAAATTTTCCTATAGGCTGTCTTCGAACTGTACGGCCCCAAGACCGCGGGTCAGCTGCTGACGACCCTCGGCCGCCTCTTTATCAAGTACATCCAGTTCCGTGGCTTCACCTGCCGCATGGACGATCTCCTGCTCAAGGAGAAGGGTGACGAGGACCGAAGGGATCTGCTGTCCAAGGTCAAGCCGATCGGCCACTCGGTCGCCAGCGAGTTTGTCGGCCTCGGCTCGGATGCCGGCAACCCCGTCGTCGTCCAGCGTCTCGAGCCAAAGCTGCGCGACGATCGCGAAGCCGCCCGCCTGGACGGCCTCATGAAGGGCAAGACTGGCGAGATCCACACCAAGATTATCGACTCGTGCCTGCCCCTCGGCCAGCTCAAGCCCTTCCGCGACAACCACATGTCTCTCATGATCCACACTGGTGCCAAAGGCAGCAACGTCAACTTGTCACAGATTTCGTGTCTGCTCGGTGTGTGGAGACGAGAGACGAGCCATTGGTTTTTTTCTCATTTGTGTTGTTTATTTTCCACACAGGCCAACAAGAACTCGAGGGTCGCCGTGTCCCCCGCATGGTCTCGGGCAAGACCTTGCCCTCGTTCAGGCCGTACGAGACAGCGGCCATCGCGGGCGGTTTCATCGGCAGCCGTTTCCTCACTGGTCTCAAGCCCCAAGAGTTTTTCTTTCACTGCATGGCTGGCCGTGAGGGTCTCATCGATACCGCCGTCAAGACGAGTCGTTCCGGTTATCTCCAGCGCTGTCTCGTCAAGGTAATATTTATTTTATTTTTTATTTTTTTTTATTTTGTGCTCCAACCGTTTTCTTCTCAGCACCTCGAAGGTCTCAAGGTCCACTACGACCAGACCGTCCGCGACTCTGACGGATCGATCGTCCAGTTCCACTATGGCGAGGACTCGCTCGACGTGACCAAGACAAAGTACCTGCACAAGTTTGACTTTTCGGCCCAAAACTACCAATCTCTCATCCGCAAGTTCCGCCCCGACGAGGCGCTGGCCGTGCTTGAGCTCGAAAAGGGCCCCAAGTACGCCAAGAGAGCGGCCAAGGCACCAGCCAAGAATGACCCCGTCCTCGCCCGGTTAAATCCGGCCCTCCACCTCGGCGCCATCTCTGAGCACTACAACGATCAGCTCGAAAAGGTAAAAAAAAAACAAAAAACAAAAAAATTTTATTTGTGCTTTCTTCACTTGAAAAAAATATGTACTATAGTTCCTGGAAAAGTCGGGCAAGAACGGCTACTTTGAACGACTCAACCGGTTTGCGAGCACGTCCGACGGCCAAGTGAACGCAGAGAAATTCCAGGCACTGATGTGGCTCCGGTACGTCCACAGCCTCGTCGAGCCCGGTGAAGTCGTTGGGCTCCTCGCGGCCCAGTCGATCGGAGAGCCCTCCACTCAGATGACCCTCAACACGTTCCACTTTGCGGGTGTCGGAGCCAAGAACGTCACACTGGGTATCCCCCGTCTCCGTGAGATCATCATGACGGCCAGTTCCAAGATCAAGACGCCCTTCATGGAGCTTCCCCTCAAGGCCGGAGCGACCGAAAAAGGTAACGATTGCGAAAGAGGGGAAAAAAAAAAAAAAAAGAGGGTTTTGGTTGACTGAACCTGCTGCTCCGCCCAGACGCAACTCAAGTCTCGCTTCAGCTGATGCGCCTCACCCTGGACACGGTCATCAGCGACGTCACTGTCACGCAGACCATCCGACAGGAGACCAGCAACTCATCCCGCCAGCGCGTGTACCAGATCCAATTCAAGTTTATCCCCGTGTCTGCCTACACGGGCAAGTATGCGCTCAGCAAGGACCGTCTCAAGTTTGTCATCGGGCAAGTGTTCACGCGCCGTCTCCTTGCTGCCATCAAGAAGGAGCTCAAGCTCAGCAGCAAGCACTCTGCCGCCGAATTGAACGGTTCGAGAGAGAAAAAAAATATATACATTTCTAACCTTTCGTCTTAGAAATCGGCCAGGGCATGAAGGTTGACGGCTATTCGTCATCTGCAAAGAGCACGAGCGAGGAGGGCGATGCGGCCGGTGGCGAGGACGACGAAGGCCCAACCAAGCCCTCGAAAAGGTCTGCTGACGACGACAACTCGGATTCGGACGACGACGACGACGAGGAGGCCGCTGGCGATGAGGAGGCCGCCGTTACCAAGTCTGCTGCTGGCTACGACAAGGACAGTGCTGCCGACAAGGACGAGGACGACGAGGACGCGGAGGAGGACGGGGAGCCAAAGAGCGCCAAGAAGACTGCCCAGGGCAAGGGCAAGTCGGCCGCTGCCGCCGACGAGGAGGACGACGAGGAGCAACAGGACGAGAACGACACCTCCAACGTGCTCGCAATCAACAGCCACATCGTCGGCTTTGAGTTTGCCCCCGACGGAACGACATGCACTGTTTCGCTCCAGGTACCGAGAATGTGACTGGTTTCCTGTAACCGCTTTTTTGTTTTTCCTGCAGTACGACTTGTCGACGCGCAAACTGCTGATGGTAAGTCTTGTGGAGCGCGAGGCTGGTCAGACGGTCGTGCGCCAGGTCAAGGGTATTTCGCGCTGCTTTGTGGAGGAGAACGAGAAGCCCGACGACAAGTCGATCACGCTGGGCACGGAGGGTGTCAACTTTGCGGGCGTGTGGGAGCTCGACTCGATGATTGACATCAACCGGATCCAAAGCAACGACATCCGCGCCATCCTGGACACGTACGGTGTGGAGGCTGCCCGCAACACGATCACGCGCGAGGTCGCCAAGGTGTTTGCTGTCTACGGTATCTCGGTCGATCCGCGCCATCTGACTCTCGTTGCCGACCACATGACCTTTGAGGGCGGCTACCGTGCCATGAACCGCATGGGGATGGAGCACTACCCGTCGGCCTTCCAAAAAATGTCCTTTGAGACGACGATGCACTTTTTGCGCAGCGCGGCCATGTCGGGTGAGGTCGACTACCTGCAGTCGCCGTCGTCGCGCATCGTCCTCGGCAAGCCCGTGTACGGTGGGACCGGCTCGTTTGACATTCTGCAGCCCCTCGGCGCCACCGCGTAAATAAAAATTATAGGACAGTGCTTATATGTTATGTAGAGGTTAAATACACTGATCGAGGAAAACACGCAGAAAGGGCAGGTGCATGTGGTCGATCAGGTGGCCAAAGTTGGCGGGGTCGGAGAGCACGGGAGGAGGAACGTCGACGTTGTTGGGGGTCTTGATAACTGGAATGGGGCCCGACAGCTGTCCCAGGATGGCGACCGCAACGTCGGTCGGCGACGTGGGCCCATCGTGTCGGAGAAAGTCGCTCACGATGGCCAGGCACATGGCGCAGTGCCAGCCGCCCTCGGGGACGGCAAAGGCTTGTGGTACGCTGCCTTCATCATGATGGCCTGGGAGGTCGACGTCAATGGACACGGAAGAGCGCCGTACGCGACTTGAGAAAGAGTACTGGTACGACGATGTCGACAGCCGAATGGCCTTGTGCGGCACCAGGCAGTGCTGCTGTTTGAGGGCGAGCAGGTAGTCGGGCCGCGGGATGGCATCGATCGAGGGCGATCTCACGACGACGACGGCGGCGGCGGCGGCGGCGGCGGCGGCGGCGGCGGCGGCGGCGGCGGGAAAAAAGTTGTCCCGGTGTCTTCGCTCGATCTTGTCGCGCAGGCCCATGTCGCATCGCTCCCACACCGGCTCGAACGCGTCGGCGTCGTCCTCGACCACGACAAAACGGTCCACCACCCGCGCGAGCGTCATCAGGCGGAGTTCAGCCATGGTGGTGTCACTCGCGTCGGAAAACGCAAACACGTCGACGACGAGCTGATCCTCGGCCTGGTGCGTTGCACGCTCAAAGCCCATGGCGGCGCACAGCCCTGGCGCCGGGGGCGACGACGCAGACAGGTTGTAAGCTTGACTGAGCAGCAGAGGCCGCTGGTGGCGCTGCCACTCGCGCGTCGTGCCCGCGCTCAGCAGCTGGCGGTCGAGGTTTCCGCGGTCGCACCCTTGCTGGTTGTGGTTGTCTGGTGAGAAAATGGCCGGGAAGGCGTCTCCGTCCGTGAGCTTTTTGCCCAGGCGGACGATGGGACGCGGCATGCTGTAGTTGGCCGCGAGATACTGCACCGCCAGCGAGCAGGCGAAGACCGAGAGTGCAGAGATCACAAGGACGAGAATTTTCTTCATCGCGCATCAGCGAACATCAGCGTAATCACTCGACTCAGTAGAAAATACAACACCCCCAGCGCACGTGAAAACGCCACACAAAAATGTAGGGCGGCTGTTTTGGTTCACACGGCGTGTGTGTGGTGGTGTGTTGGTGTGAGTGCGGCTGGCATTGCGCGCTGGGTGTCCTGTCCCTGAAAACACATGACAACAGAAATTACGTAGACGATGGCCGCAGCGTTCGTCGCCCAGCCCACGCCCCAAAACGAGCTGCCAGAGTGCTGCCGCACGGGCTTCCTCTTTGCCGGCACACCGACCGGCACCGAGACCAAGTATGGCGAGATCGACACGTACGTCGCAGCCGGCGCAGACAAGGGCAGCAAAAAGGTCATTGTCATCTTCACCGACGCCTTTGGCTGGAAGTTTTCCAACACGCGCATCGTCGCCGACGCGTTTGCGCAGGGCACCGGCTTCAACGTGTACGTGCCCGACCTCATGGCCGGCACCGCGGTCGACTTTGTCGAGGTCTCCAAGGCTGCCGACCCGCGCACGATCTGGGGTCCGTGGTTGCAGGCCAACGGCGACAGCAAGGCCATCCCGCTGGTCGACGCCTTCCTTGCCGCACTCAAGGAGGCCGAGCAGCCCGCCAAGGTCGCGGCCATCGGCTACTGCTGTACCGACATGCGTATTTTGTCTACGGGTAATAACAGGGTGTCCCACAGGGGGCGCGCGATATGCCACGATCGCAGCCATCGGCGGCAAGGTCGACCTGCTCGCCATGGCCCATCCCACGCGCGTCGAGGTCCCCGCCCAGTTTGAGCAGGTGAGCGTGCCCACGCTCTTCCTTTGCGCCGAGGAGGACAGCCAGTTCCCGTACCCGACCGCCGTTGACCAGACCAAGGCCGTCTACGAAAAGTCTGGCGTCGCCCACGAGTTCCACGTCTACCTCGGCACCAAGCACGGCTTTGCCATCCGCGGCGACGAGAACAACGCCGTCCACGCCAAGGCCAAGACCGACGCCGCCGCGGCCGCAATCAAGTTTTTCCAGAGCCGTCTTTAGGACCTAGGCGGTGCATTAAAATTTAAAAGAAAAAAGTGTGGCAGACTGTGGCATCATGGGATCATTGGGGTGAGGGAAAAAACCCACAGGCGCGGCTGCGCGAGCGACAGCACCAGCCGCGGGGCCCACCTCCCGCCACTGTCGGACCTCTGGGCCGAGTTTGCGGCAGCCGGCAGGTAAGTTTCTTTTTTTCTTTGTGTGGAAAAAAAGAGGTACATCTGATTGGGGAGGTAATGGTGGGGACGAAGGGGGATGGGGGCGCCCTTTGCATTATTTTTGTTCGACCAGTTCGACGCTCGGACTGGAGTCTGGAGTCTGGAGCAGTGGAATTCATCCTCGTCATTTCCTGGCAAAAGTCCTCGAGCACGCCTTTGATGCCACTGCCGGTGTAGAAATCCTCGATGGTTCCGTAGTCCTTCGCGACGAGGAACTTGGGAAAGGCGGCGAAGGTGCCGACGCAAATGGAGCCGTCGGGCTTGGGGACGGGGACGATGGGCGCGGCCCACGGGGACGTGCTCGGGCGAATGATGCCGGACGTGAGAAGGCGGCGAACATTGTCGTTGATGGCAGCTCGTTCGGCAGGGCTGAAACGACGGGCGCGGTGAGCGATTGGGTACGCCTCGGTGGTGCGGATGCGGAATGGCTCGACGTTGGCCAGGCAAAGCGGGCCTTCTCAACGGGACTGAAGGGCAAGGCATCAACGGCGCGGTCGCGGAGGGTGGCCCAGTTGGAGGGGTCCCACGAGGACGATGTCTCGATAAACGATAGGGGGACGAGGTCGGGATCTTCGTCCGGGTTGGCCGGGGCTGCGAAGGTGAATTCGACCGCAGCGGCGCGGGCGACGGAAGCAACTTTGGCAAACAGTTTGATCGGCTCGAGAAGGAGCGGCGACAAAAGTGTAAGATCGGAAGCGTGGTTGATGCCGGTGTGGTCACCTGCAGAATTAATTAATTACGTAGCGTGTAAGTAAAAACGTGCCTGTGTGGGCGTCTTTGTGGAGGCCGCAGAAGAAGCAAATATTGGCCCCCGACTTGAACTCTATCGAATTTGGACAGGGCGTGTTCGGACCATGGGGACTCCTTTGCACTTAATGCACCTATGATTCGTGCCCGCTGGGTGGTTTTCGCCCTTGACGAGGCGGCAGTCGTGGCACCATCGCTTCAAATTTATAAACAGCTCTTGCAGGCGCTTGATGCCGCTGTTATACTCCTGCAGGCTTTGCATAAACGGTGGCTCTGGCTCGACGCGCGCACGAGCACTGGCAGGACCGGCATGATCCGCGGGATCGTCGAAACGGGCTCTCTTATTGGCGTTGTTGCTCTGGTCGATGATGATGGGTGCGACAGGAGCGAGAAGACTCGGAGAGGGTGCGATTGGAGCGAGAAGAGCGAGTCCAGCGGCCTGTCGTGTTGCGAGAAGAGGATCTTGATCAAGTTGATCGGGTACAAGACGAACTTGAACTGGCGCGAGTCCTTGCACTAGACTGAGCGTGGGCTGCGTGGCTGATACGACATGAACCAGAGGGACGCGCGTTGGTACTTGACCTCGATCGGGTACAGGCGCCGATATTGCAGCGGCGGCTCCCAGCCTAAAAAATATTGTCTGTTTAAAATGGTCTAGTGGTCTTTACCACAGTCACCCTGTCTCTGTCTTTCTCTTTCAATCACTCCATCTTGAACTGTCAGTTTTATTATTCCTGTTCTTTAACAGATGCGAGTTTACCGGTTCCTGGTTAACCATCCCAATCTTTCTCCCCAACAAATTGGACGCTATCGAATCTGCACTCTTGAACAGTATGCGCTTGTGCAGTCTTTCATTTTTGAGCGGGAGGTGACGCTCCAGTCATTTCTGTCGAGAATTCCGTCAATTCCTCGCATGATGTGGCAGTATTTTTTCGGCGATTTACAGTTGAACCAAAAAAATCCGTATGCGGACACCTTGGAGTTAACGGCGATTGTGGCGGCCATGCTCGGTGCCACGAGGTTCCTCGTTGTCATTCATAAGCTCTCTGCAAGTTTCTTTCTTCTCAATTTCCTTCTTCCGTTTCTATTACTTCTTTTTCGTCATCTTTTCTTCAGTGCGTAATTTGGTTATGTAGTGCAATCAAAAAGAAAAAAACCTGCCACATTTTGTTTTAGGATCTATCTAACACACAGCTACTGCGCGTCGTTTCTTATTGGTAAAAATGGCCAAGCCGTTATCAGAAAAAACACCCTTTTCGCCAGTAGAACTTGAAATGAATGGGTCACCTTCCATCACCAGAGCTCCTTCCAGTGTCCACACACGTTGTTTTATGCGTCTCCTTTGTTCATCCCGGCAAAGAGCAAAAACAAATCGTTCAACCGGATCAAACATGATGCAATCCAGCACATTGGAGAGAAAACATGCTCGTATCTCTGATCGCCCGTCGAGTGGTACACAATACACACCCTTATCGCGCACACCCACAAGCATAATTTCGCCAGCAATAACCGACCCACAGATAGACTGATAAGTCAGGGCAGGGAGAGCCAATTTTTCATATTCCTTCACCAAAAGTCCACCAGCAGTGTACTTGAACAGGTAGTTCATAGTTGTAAGCACGTAGACATGATCATCGTCGCTGGCTAGCAACGCACCGCACTTACCAACTTGATTTGCCATGACATGAAGAACGGCAAGTGAAGAAGACAAAATATAAAAATAGTATTGATTGTCATCGTATATTTGTACACTTATCCAGATATTTCCATTTGAACACGCAGCAACGTGTTCAGGCCTCCCAATTGAGGTGAACGACCCAACCGACTTGAATGAGATTGCGCCCAAGCATAGGCCACTCAAGGAGAACAATTGAACCATATCCGACCTTGATTCCCCAACGAGAATTTTACGGTCCTTGGTCACGGCAATTCTGTCAAGGTTATCCTCATTGAGCTTTTTCGCCATGCCTGTACACCTAAATCTGTGGGCTGGCTTGTCATAAAAGACTGAAAACTCCCGTGAATGCGACAATGACCCAAACGAGGCAGAAGTCCCTCCATCCGTAGGCAGAACATCAAACCCCGACAGCTTGACCGTCCGCAGATACGGCGGCACAAGGACAAAATCGGTGCCCAATAGTGTCTTTGAGCGCGAAACCAGAGGAATTAGCAATCGGTCCTCCAATGGGGGCGAAGCAGACACGGCTCCTTGCAAGGCCTCGATGAGCGACTGGACGTGCGATCGCGCGACAACGAGTCTGTCACGAAGGTCTTCCACAATCTTGCTGTCGGGGTTGACCATGCCAAGCGCCCCCCGTCGCAGCTCGAGGCGTCGCTCCTCGATTTCCCGCGCTAAGGATGGCGATGCAGCCTGCGAGCTGGCTACGTGGCACTTGTCGTCGATGAAATTGACAATGTCGGAAACGTGCACGTTCAAATAGGCGAGGCGCTTGTCCATCGTGGCGATGCCCGTCTCCACACGTTCAAGCTGCTTTTGGTTTCTCCGCAGATGTTCCTTGAGTGCGTCCTGCTTCTGGACGTGCTCGGGGACGGCCGGTGGAGGTGCTGGTTCCGGCACGGGCTCCTCAACGAGTGGTGGCTGAAGAGGTGCACGAGGTGCACGTCCTGTAATCAGATAGTGGGCCGTGCCGAACAGAAGGTCTGTCCAAGTCGGTGCAGGATCCGGTTGACGTCGCCGCGTCGGCAGCACCCCTGGAGGCCTCTGTGCTTGGACGACCACAGGCATAGGTGGCTGCATGTCTTCGACCGACAGGGACAGCCGCACTCGCTTGACCGCCTCTTGCTCCAAA
>Ga0302233_10000940_pt1 | contig 21560 bp, 25 predicted proteins | sample II_Palsa_N3_1_FD_193516 | JGI IMG/M metagenome (GOLD analysis project Ga0302233, IMG submission 193516) | Peat permafrost microbial communities from Stordalen Mire near Abisko, Sweden - II_Palsa_N3_1 | ecosystem: Environmental > Terrestrial > Soil > Palsa > Peat permafrost | place: Sweden... | reverse complement strand
GGCTCTTTTTCGTGTCGCCTTACTGATTCGACAACGCTGTTTTTTTAATTTATTTTCAGATCTCGGACACTTACACGTACCAAGCAACCGTCTACGACGCTGGGAACAATGTCGTTGCCGTCGGACAGGTCCTTCTTCAAATCGTCGATAATACGGATTTCCTCAACTATGGTGGCGACCTGTGCCCTCTATTGACGTATGCTTCGAAAAAGTCTCGTCGTCATTGCAAAATATGAACCCAATCCTCTGCAGGTGTGAAAATGGCGGTACGTGTGCGTCATCGCAGTCAGTGTTTAGTTGCCAGTGCGGGTCATCTGGGTACCAAGGAACCATGTGCCAAGATCGTATGTTTTTATTCCTTTTTTTTTAATTTTTATTTTTATTTAACAACCACGAATACAGCCATCTGCGACCCCAAGTGCTTCAACTGCACTCTGCCCGGCAACGACACTTGCCTCACCTGCACAGAAGGCAACGCGTTCTACGAGTCCAGCTGTTACTCCGAATGCCCCATGCACACCTTTGAAGATGGCAACGTCTGCATCGACTGCGACTCCTCGTGCCTCGCTTGCGACTTTATCGGCTCGTACAGCTGCACGAGCTGTAACACCACGAGCAGCCTGCCCCACCTGCTCGGTACGACGTGTCTGTCAGCGTGCCCAGCAACTGGCTACTACCCTGACTCAGCATCGGTTTGCCAGACGTGCGACAGCACGTGCTACCAGTGCGACGGACCCTACCCGACAAATTGCACGGCCTGCAATGCGACCACCGGCTTCCCTTACTCGAACGGACCCACGTGCGTCCAGTCGTGCCCCAACCCCGGCTACTTTCTCGACTTGCCAACGAGTGCCTGCTTGCCGTGCGACGTAACCTGTATCACCTGCAACGGCACAACTTACAACGACTGCCTCGCTTGCGCCGACCCTTGGCCGTACTTGTTCGGAACGACGTGCCAAGCGAGCTGCCCCACGCAAGGCTACTTCGCAGACTCGACGTCGATGGCGTGCGTGGCATGCGATCAATCGTGCCTCACCTGCAATGTCTCCTCGAGCTACTGCACGTCGTGCGACTCAAGCGTCGGTCTCCATCTCGAGGCTGCGACGGGCCAGTGCATCAGCGATTGCGGCCCCGCGACCTATGTCGACACCGCCAACACCTGCCAGTCGTGCATGACCAACTGCACGGCCTGCAGCAGCGCGACTACTTGCACCACCTGCGACGCCGGCTTCTACGGCCCCTCGTGCCTCCCTTGCCAGTGCGGCCCCCAAGGATCGTGCGACATCGGCACGGGCGTGTGCACGTGCAGCACCGGCTGGACTCAGTCCAACTCGACCGATCTGCAGTCTGCGTGCGACGTTTGCTCGACTGACTATTACGGATCCAACTGCACCAAGTGTCCTTCGTGCGGCGCGAGTGGGTCCTGCGCCGACTCGCTCACGGGATCGGGTGCCTGCCTGTGCCTAATCGGATGGGCTCGCTTGGTGCCGACCGACCCCCAGTCCCCATGCACAACGTGTGACACGTTCTACTATGGCAGCACCTGTGAGGCCTGCCCGTACTGTGCCAATGGCGAATGCGACGCCGGCCTGTTCGGCTCGGGCGAGTGCACGTGCTCCGACGGCTGGACCAACCACAACGACACCGATCTGTTCTCGCCCTGCGACACCTGCTCAGCCAACCACTTTGGCGTCAACTGCACGACGTGCCCCAGCTGCGGCTCGCACGGCTCCTGTGACCAGGGCCTCTCCGGCAGCGGTGACTGTGTCTGCGCGCTGGGATGGGACTACGACAATATCCTCGACACGTCCTCGCCCTGCGACACGTGCGCCCTGTCGTACTACGGCAGCGATTGCCTCAAGTGCGACTGCGGCCAAGGCACCTGCGACCAAGGCATCAACGGAACTGGCAAGTGCACGTGTAATTACGGCTGGGAACAGTCGTCGATCGGATCGCCCTGTGACGAGTGCTCGCCCGGTTTCTTTGGTTCGTCGTGCATCGCCTGCTCCGGTGCCTGTTCAACAGGAAACTCCCGATGCGACGATGGCAAGAACGGGACGGGCGCCTGCCTGTGCAACCATGGCTTTGACCACTCGTCCCCCTCGGATCCAGCCTGCGACGTGTGCTTGAGCGGCCGCTACGGTCCCGATTGTCTCCTGTGCACCTGTGGTGTCGGTGGCATTTGCGACGAAGGCATCAACGGAACGGGCGCCTGCACCTGCGCGATGGGATGGGCACAAAGCAACCCGATTTCCCCCAACAGCCCCTGCGATATTTGCCGCGTCGAGCACTACGGATCGGACTGCCTCGAATGCCCCATGTCGTGCGACCAGGGCATCTGCGACCAGGGCATCAACGGCACTGGCAACTGCCTCTGCAGCGAAGGCTTTGCCAACACCAACGCGACCGATCTCATGTCGCCCTGCTCAGACTGCGCCGAGGGACACTATGGCCTATTCTGCGAACAATGCACGTGCGGAAGCGGCACGTGTGACCAGACGCTTTACGGAAATGGCAATTGCACGTGCAACCCTGGATGGCGTCAGAGCAACCCGAGCAACGACACCTCGCCATGCGACGTCTGCGACAGCGGCTTCTACGGCGACAACTGTGCCCCATGCTTGTGCGGCTCAGAAGGCATTTGCGACGACGGATACACCGGCACAGGCATGTGTGCGTGCCTCTTTGGATTTGCTCAGTCTACCCCCGACGTCCCGAGCTCTGCCTGCGACGCGTGTGCCCCTGGCTACTATGGCGCCCAATGCACCGAGTGCTACACCGGCAACGGCACCTGCGCAGACGGTATCAACGGTACGGGCATCAACACGTGCTTTGATGGCTGGGCTCTCCAGAACTCGTCGGACCCCTACTCGCCGTGCGACATCTGCTCTTGGGGCTACTACGGCCCATTGTGTACCCAGTGCGAATGCGGCCTGGGCGCCTGCTACGACGGCCTCGCGGGCAACGGGACCTGCTGGTGCGACGTCGGCTGGATGCAGTCCAACGACACCCTGCCCTCCAACCCCTGCGACACGTGCCAGCCCTCCTTTTGGGGAGCAGCCTGCTCCAACTGCACTTGCGGCAACGGCATCTGCGCCGACGGGATCAATGGGACCGGCTACTGCACGTGCGACCACGGCTATGCCCAGCTTGACCCCTCGGACAAGAGCTCTCCGTGCTCTGTGTGCAGGCCCCACTTTTACGGCTCCAGCTGCACCGCGTGCGACTGCCAGATGGGAACGTGTGATGACGGCTTCAACAACAATGGCTCCTGTGTTTGTGATTTCGGCTGGGCCCAGCAGACACCCGCGATCGCGACCTCGGCCTGTGACATCTGCGCGCCCTCCTTTTACGGATCCAACTGCACGCAGTGCGCTTGCGGCCTCGGTGGCGTTTGCGACGACGGCGTGACTGGTACGGGCGAGTGCACCTGCGATCTCGCTTGGGAGAAGATCGACCTGGCCGACCCGTTTTCGCCCTGCGACCTCTGCGCCCCCGGCTACTATGGGCAATCGTGCCAACAGTGCACCTGCGGCCAGGGCAGCTGCAACGACACTATCCTCGGAGACGGCTCGTGCACGTGCTCGTCCGGATGGCAACAGACCAACACGACCTCTGCATCCAGCCCCTGCGACACCTGCCAGTCTGGCTTCTGGGGCGCCAATTGCACGGCGTGCACCTGCGACAATGGCGTCTGTGACGACGGCAGCTTTGGATCGGGCCTGTGCTCGTGCCTGGACGGGTGGGCGCAGCAGCCCGACAGCGCGGCCCAGTCTCCCTGCAACACGTGCGCACCCAACTTTTACAACTCAACGTGCACTCGGTGCCCCAACTGCGGCACCGGCGGCACCTGCGACGCAGGCCTGCTCCAGACTGGCGCGTGCAACTGCAGCATCGGCTGGACCAAGAGTGACCCGAGCGACCCTCAGAACCCCTGTGACATCTGCCTCCCCGGCTACTTTGGCGCCGGCTGCACCAAGTGTAATTGCTCCCATGGCACGTGTGACGACTTGTTCACCGGCACGGGCCACTGCACTTGCGCACTCGGGTGGGCCAACATGATCGCAGGCGATCTTTCGACACCGTGCAACGAATGCGCGAACGGCTACTATGGGGCCAACTGCACGGCCTGCACCTGCAACAATGCTGTGTGCGCCGACGGCATCTCCAACACGGGAACGTGCACCTGCGACGCCGGATGGGCAAAAGTCAACGCGACCGCACTACTCGCGCCCTGCACGCTCTGCAGTGCTGGCTACTACGGTCCCGACTGCACACGCTGCAACTGCTCCCACGGCACCTGCGACGACCTCCTCGGCGGCTCTGGCAACTGCACATGCGCAAACGGCTGGATGCAGTCCACCCCCCTCATCCCCCAGGCGCCCTGCAACGTGTGCTCCCCCGGCTTCTACGGCGCCAACTGCACACAGTGCACGTGCGGACAGGGTACGTGCGCAGACGGCAGCAGCGGATCGGGTGCGTGCACGTGCAACAGTGGCTGGCATCGTGCCACCGGGAGCGTGCCCCAGTCGCCCTGCGACATATGTGCATTTGACTACTACGGACCCACCTGCCAGCCCTGCACGTGCCTCCACGGGACGTGCGACTGGGGCCTCAACGCCACGGGCAACTGCAACTGCAGCGTCGGCTGGCGCCAGGACGACCCGACGGCGTCCCCCTCCTTGCCCTGCGACGAGTGTCTGCCCAACTTTTACGGCCCGGAATGTCTGCCGTGCGACTGTGGCGTCGACGGCCGATGCAACGACTCGATCAATGGCACGGGCGTGTGTAAATGCGCCGTCGGCTGGGCCGAGTCGAACAGCTCCAACCCACTCTCGGTCTGCGACATTTGCGCCCCCGGCTACTTTGGCCCGCAGTGCATCCCGTGCATGTGCGGCCCTAACGGCGTCTGCGAGGACGGCATCACCGGTTCGGGCGTGTGCTCGTGCAACTATGGATGGGTCCAGGGCAGGCCCCAGAAGCCCCAGTCGGCGTGCGACACGTGCGATGTCGACTTTTTCGGTCCCCAGTGCACGCCCTGCGGCTGCGGCAGCAACGGCAGGTGCACGAGCGGCATCTTCGGCTCGGGAGACTGCATCTGCGATGTCGGATGGGTGCAGAGCTACTCGCAGTACCCGCAGTCCGAGTGCGACGTGTGCGACACAAACTACTGGGGATCTGAGTGCACCGCGTGCCTGTGCGGCCCCAACGGCCAATGCGACCAGTCCTACTATGGAACAGGCGCTTGCACTTGCAACCAGGGCTGGATCCTGGCCAACGAGACCGACCCGCTGTCGTCCTGCTCGCTGTGCGACGAAGGCTACTACGGCAAGAGCTGCGATATATGCCCAGACTGTGTCTTTGGCACGTGCCTGGATGGCTACACGGGCAGCGGAGCGTGTGCCTGCGTCACTGGGTACGCCGGCCCGCTGTGCGACGAATGCGCGCCCGGGTACGGCGGCGCCAATTGCTCCGCGTGCCCTGCCTGCGAGAACGCAGTCTGCTCCCAGGGTCTCACTGGCTCGGGCCTGTGCGACTGCGACACGGGTTTCTTGGGTCCTGACGGCGCCACAAACGTCTCTGTCCCCGTCTGCAGCTTGTGCTCTGCCGGCCGCTACGGTCCGATGTGCCTGCCCTGCACCTGCGGCAGCCACGGTACGTGCATGGAAGGAATCAACAACAATGGAAGCTGCATCTGCTCGACCGGCTGGGCCCACAACGTGACCGACCTGCCCACGGATCCGTGCGATGTTTGCGCCTCTGGTTTCTCTGGCAGCGACTGCCACGTCACAGTGCCATGCACGCCCGCCAACTGCTACCCCAACAGCTACTGCGACGACCGTGTCGGCGAATGCATCTGCACCGGCAACTACACGGGTTCCACGTGCACAAGCTGCCTTCCTGGCTTCACGCGCCCCGACCTCGGCTGCCCCGCAGACATCCAGTGCCCCCTCAACTGCAGCTACCATGGCACCTGCGATCTGTATCTGGGCACGTGCTCTTGCAACCCTGGGTGGCTCAACACGACCTGCAACATCCCCGATCCCTGCTTCCCGGACCCCTGCAGCAACGACGCCACGTGCATCCGAGCGGTCAACTATGTCACGGGTTCCACCAGCTTTACGTGCGCGTGCGTGGGCGCTTGGACCGGCGCGACATGTGCGATCGCGATCATCACCCCCGTCGTGGACTCTGTCGTCCCTTCGATCTCGCCGCTCCAGGGCACCAACGTGACCGTGACCGGCTCCAACTTCCAGTCAGGAATGACGATCTCGCTCTCGTACGCTGGCAGCGTCTTCTTCTCCAGGCAGCTCAGCGATGGAGACTTTACTCCCAACACCCCCGGCAGCAAGAAGCGAGACACGACCTACACGTCGTTCACCATCGTCTTCCCGATCTTCCACACCTCCAACGTGTACGTGACCATGACCCTGACCAATCCTTCCACCGGTGTCACGAGCCTCGGGTCCTTTTATTACACGGACAATTGCCCGTACGAGGGCGAGTGGGGTGTCGGTCTGTCGTGCCAGCCTTGTCCGAGCAATGCCATCTGTCCTGGTGGTGACCGTATCTACCCCTACCCAGGCTCATGGAGCCCCGACAACACGACTGCTCCTCTCGTTTGCCCAAGCCCCTCGTCGCGATGCCCCGGTGGCTCTGCTGATGTTTGCGCGGTAAGTCAATGATAGCCTAAAACAAGTAGTTAAAAATGTTTTTTTTTTTTTACACCCTGTGCAGGAGGGCTACACGGGAACGGTGTGCGGCGACTGCGCCGACAACTACTACTCGGTCGGTGGCCAGTGTCTGTCGTGCGGCGGTAACGCGCTGTCCAACTCGATCGGTTATCTCCTCATGGACATCCTCTTCCTGGTCGTTCTCATTATCTCGGTCATCACTTTCCGCCAGTCGTCCATCAAGAAGATTGTCATCGCGGTCGCCACGCTCCAGGTGCTCCGTACTACCCTGGAACAGCTTGAAGCTCGTCTTCCACCGTCCATGATTACGATCGTCACGATTATCGCTTACGGCTCCGGCAACGTCAGCTCCATGTCGCAGGCCGCCTGTCTCCTGGGCTCGCCCTTCTTCATCCAGGTAGGTTTCTCTTTCTTTCTTTCTTCTTCTTCTTAAGAACCACACTAAAAACAACAACAAAAAAAAAAAACAGTTCTACGGTCAGCTTGCACAGGTCGTGTTTGGTGTGGTTATCGTCACAGTCCTTTTGCCTCTAAAGTGGGTCTGGACTCACATTGTCTGGCCCGAGCTTCTCAACTGGTCCCGTCGCCACCTATTTGTCTATGAGGAGGATGTGACCGATGTATGTTTTTTTTTTATTCTCTCCTCTTTAGCCCTAATAACAACCATCGCTATAGCAAATGGAGATGTCAAACATTTCGGGCAAGTTTTCTAGTTCGAGCAGTCTCACTGCTTTGAACGACAAGGGTCGCAAAAAGAGTATTGCTGGTGATGACAAGGGTCGCAGAAAGAGTTCGGCCGCCGAATCGGACTTGGCAACGATGTCTCACTCTCCTCGTTCGCCACGTGGCTCCAAACCCGGCGCCGTCAGTTTCCTCAAGCCGCGTGCGGTGGTACACCCTTTTTTTTTGAAGAAAAAAAGAATTTTTAAAAAGTTTCAATCATTTCCTTCTGCTTACAGCAAGAGTCCGAGGTCGATCTTGTCAACATGACCAAGAATCAGATCCGCTACCGCCGTGCGATCTTGATTGACGATCTTCCCGAGGACCATGCCGCCTTCAAGTTTGTCCACAAGGGTGACATTGTCACCCTGTACGGAATCAGCAAGGATAGCACCGAGGTGAAGCAACTCAACGCCACAAACATTGCCAACAAGGTCAACTGCACGCTCCCGATTACACACCTCGAACTCGTAAGCGAAAAGCAAGGAGCCAATACCACCCTCGAGTACTTTGACGTGGACGCAACCAACAAGGACGCGGACGAGGACTATGAACTGGTATCCTTTTTTTTTTTTTAAGATACATTTTTTTTAAAAAAAATAAAATGAAATCAGGCCGGCTTGAGCATCTGGCAAGCCATGTCGATCTACACGCGCCAACGTCTCATCCGCACCATTCTGGTCGTGCTTCTCTTCGAGTACACAAACACGGCAAACGTCGTCTTCCAGGCCTTCATCTGCCAAGACGCTTTTGGTATGCTTGCATCCACTTCACTTTACATTCATAACGCTTCCCTTTTTTCTAGGTGAAACGGTGCTGGTCGCTCAGCCTACGCAGCAGTGCTTCACTGGCGGTCACATCAGCGCCTTTGTCATCTCCATCTTTGTCCTGATTGGTTACCTCATGGCCCTCCCCATCGCTTTCATGTACCTCTTGTACCGCAACCGCGATATCCTCCAGACCGACTGGAGAGTCGCCATGGACTATGGCTGTACGTTTCCTTTTCTTGCAATTTAAATAATAGTGCTAATAAAACTGTTAACACACACAGATCTGTACCAGGCCTTCCGCCCGTCAACATACTATGCCGGTGTCGTCTGGCTCGCAGTCCTGTTCCTCCAGGGTCTCGCCTATTCGCTCACGGGCGTTGGTCCTGGCGCTACCGTCGTTGCCTGCATTACCTACGGTCTCTTTGGCATCTTCCTGTTGGTTGGACGCCCCTTCAAGCTCCTTATCATCAACTTGATTGGCGGTATCGTCATGCTCTTTGCCGTGATCGTGCGCATCTTTATCCAGGCCAACGTAAGTTCTGAAATATTAAAAAAGAATTTTTTTTTTGCTCATGACCTTTTCTTTTTATCCCTCTTACTCAGGTCGACAGCTCGGTCTTCTTGGACACTGCTCTGACCTTTATCATCTTTAGTTTCATCCTGGGCACGTTTGTGATCGGCTATCCCACCGCCCTCACAATCATCCAGACGCTCAAGGAGCGTGCCGAGGCCCGTCGCAACCGCCCCAAGCAGCCCAAGTTCAAGTTCAAGTTCCAGTGGAACCACGCGGACCTGCTCGAAGGCACGACCGTACCCCTGCAAGCGCAACTGTTCAACGTCGACGACAGGGACGACTCGGTCATGGGCAACTTTGACCAGCAGAAGATCTGGGTCCAGACGTTTGACAACCCCATGTTCCGCAACAGCTCCTCCGATGGCGACCCCAACTCGCCCAAGGATTCGCTTGCTTACGACGCGAGCGGTCCCTCTGGCAACGCAGGCTCTTCGTCCTACTACCATGCCGGCGACGGAGAGGACGACGACGGGGAGGAAGATGCCGACGACGACGATGACGACGACGACGACGACTACCAGGGCAACGAGTACAACGGTGGTAGTTTCAGTTCGCCGTACCGCCGGAGCCAAGACCAGAACAACTATGAGATGCACACGATGCATCCTCTGCACATGCGCCCAGTCGGTGACGAGCACATCATCAAGGATCTCGGAAAGACTGTCAAAAGCCCGCGCGCGTCCACCGACGCCAAGACAGACGTAATCATGCTTATGTGATCCACCCACACAACCGAAACACTCGCAATTTGCTATTTCCTGTGGAAGTTCCTAAATCATCCTTTGTATAGTTTTTTTGGAATACTTTGCATAGAAAAATTCACCCAAGTATCTATCTATCATTTGTTTCGTCGACTGGGCGACTTTTTGACCTCGCTCTCACGCACGATAACCTGCCCTTGCTGGATTTCGGCCTTGTTGGGCGAATTCTCAACACGCTGTTGGGTCTCGAGGTAAAACATTAGGTCGCGCAGTTGTTCCTCGAGGTCGGCAATCTTCTTTGCCTTTTCCTCCTGCACAATGTTTTTTTTGAGTGGACAAGTAAAAGTAATAAAGAAAAGGGCACGATACATTTTGCTGCTTGAGCAAGTCATAATTCTCGGACAGACATGATCGAAGGGCGCCCTCCTCACTCGACTCTTTCAGCAATTTTTGGTACTTCTCCGCCACCTGCGTCATGGAAAAAAAAAAAATTAATTAAAAAAAAAATACATATTCTTCTCGTACCGCGATGTATTTGCGCTCCTGCTTGGCCTTTTCGCGCATCGTCTGTTCCAATTCCTCCTTTGTTTTCCCGAGCTCTGACAGGATCGTCTCGTTTTTCTCCGTGAGGCCCTTCACATGAAAATACAATTAGTAAAAATACCGACTTTTCTTTCTTTTCACCTTGAGGCTGTGATCGAGGACTTCGAGCTTGCTCGACAGGGACGTTTCGGTCTCCGTGAGCAGGTTTTGGTAGTACATGCGCTGGGACTCGAGTTGTGCCATCAGCGTATCGTTCCATTCGAGGTCCCATTGTTCCATTTGTTTCTGCAGGAACAGCATTAGCTGTTTAAACTCAGGAACGCTTACTTTGCTCTCGGCGAGGAAACGCGCGTGCTGCTCGGCCGTGATGGAGTCACGAGGATCGTTCTCTCCAGGCAGCTCGACAAGCTTGCCATCGGTTTTGTTGGTGATGAGGCGGTGGACGTACCCGTCGCCAATGTAGTCCCACACGCGTTGCGTTTGCAGTTCGATGGCATACGGGTGTGCGTGCGAGTTGTAATGCGATGCCGCGTGACCACCAATATAGCGCCCGCAGCCGATATGCCCACAGATGAGGCACATCCACAGATCCGTCTCGGCGTGGCACACGCTGCATTCGTTCTCCTGCAAGTCGTCCTTGCTCCCGTATCGGCAAACAGGACAACTGCAAGTGCGAAACGATATTTAAACCAACTAGGTGAGAAAATCCGCGACGAGCAAACCTGCTGTCTCCCCACTTTGCAAGGCACTTGCAGTGAAAGCTGTGGTTGCATACGAGGGCGCACACACCCGAGACCGACGTGTCCATTCGCTCGAGACAGACGGGGCAGGTCGGGAGCTCAACCAGGCCGTCCTCGATCGGAAACACGTGCTTGATCGTCCCACTCTTGAACTCGACCTTGTCCACGAGGAGCACGTGGCAGGCCTCCGGCTGCAGATACAGAAATGGAAGAGGTTAGTTGTATGCAAACCTTGCTAAAGTTGTCCTACGGCCATCGAGCTAAAGGGCTGCCTGTTAAACTCTTTGTGAAAGAGGGCGGTCTCAGCGGGCGAGTGAAACTTGATGAGGACCATGAAGCGCTTACTGACCGAGTTCCTGATCATGCGCATGTGCACAATGTTGGACTGGTGCGAGCCAACGTGCTGCAGAAAGTCGGCCGTGGACATGTATGCTGGGACGGCGAGGACGCAGACTGTGTCGCATGCCTCGGAGGCAAGGTTTGCAGCCCCTTTGTTTCTAAACAGGTGCACCTGGACACGACCGCTGTTAGCAACGGGAGGAGATGAGAGGGCACTATACCACTCCGCTCTGCAGTTCTGTATTGCCGTTGATGAACGCCACTTCAGACAGGTCATCGACGACCTCGTCGCTCGCATCAGCGCCCTTTCGTGGTTGCCTCGCCATGCTGTTGCTGTCCTGGACGACGCGGTCAAACCACTCGATGCCAAGCACGCCAACGCGGTAGTCGCCCTTGCGAGCCTCCTTCTTTGGCTGCTGCTGCACTGATGGTGGCGGCGTTGGAGCAGTCGCCTTGGTGCTGCTGTGCTTCTTCCCCTTTTTGGGCGGAGATGCGGTTGCAGCTGCGGCAAACGACAGCAACGGTGCTGGGATGGGCTTGAACTTGTAGTTGCGCAGGTCCCTTGCGGCCGGTGAAAAGATGCTCGTGTCGACTTGTTGCGTTTGCTGCTGCTGCTGCTGCTGCTGCTGCTGCCCGTCAACGAGGTCGGCCGAATCGATCGTAACCACGAGGCGGTACACGGGCAAGGGGTCGTTCACAGCAGAAGCACTGGCCGCAGAGTCCGATGCGGTGGATGATGATGTCAGCGATGTGGACGACGTGGACGCTTTGACGCCGTTGCCGTTGTTGCCAAGGTTGCCGTTGTTGCTGCTGCCTTTCTGTGGGGTCTTGGTCGCCGTCGTGCTAGAGCTCTTCATGCAGGAGCGAGACGTCAGCACCGAGGGCTGAAATTGGAATTGGAATTGGAATTGGAACGGGCATCACACTGCCGACGTCAGTATCATGGCCGCCGCAGTAGGAATGGCTCCGCCCGCCGCGGCTGCCGCCGCGGGCCCACGGCCTGTGCCGTGCGAGAACCTGGTGCTGACCGATGAGCACGAGGCGCTGCTTTCGTGCGCAGAGTGTACGACGCCGCTGGCGACCCACGGCGATGTCGTTTCCAAGGTAGCATGACGACACGCAAACTACTTGTTTACACTGAAAGGAAAAAAATAGGCGTTCCAAGGACGGCACGGGCGTGCGTATCTGCTGAGGAAAGTGTAAGCAATTGATCAGTGTAGTGTTTGCGATCACTGAAATGAGGCATGCTAGGATCAATGTCAACGTCGGTGAGGCACAAGAGAGACTGCTGATCACCGGTTTGCACGTCGTTGCTGATATGACCTGCGTGACCTGCGGCTCGATCGTCGGCTGGAAATACGTACTTGAACATCCATGATCTGTTTTTTTTTTCCCCCCCCTAAAGAGAACAACAACGACAAAATATATAGTTGAGGGCCCACGAAGACTCGCAAAGGTTCAAGGAAGGCAAGTATATTCTCGAGCGGGGGAAGATCTCCAAGGACAACAGGTGGATGTAATAAATTTTAAGCGTTAGGACTTGTACAACAGTGTAAATCAAAAATAATTTTATGTTGGAAAAATAATTTATATTAAAACGAGGGAAGCAGGAACGAGCCAGGCGCTTGGCCGCGACGACCACGGATGATTTTGGGAAGGAAGCGGCGCCGAGCGTTGATGAACCAATCGTTGAGCTGGGTGAGAGAGAGGCTGGTCTGGCGCATGAGCATCTGCTTTTCGGCGATGGTGGGATAGGGCGCCGCCGCGTTCTTGGTGATCCAGGTGCGCAGAACGGCCTGGTAGTCGTCAGCAGACGAGGGACCGAGAGACAGCATCGGCTGCTGGTGCTGCTGGTGCCGATGCTGGTGCTGCTGCATCGTGATGGGCTTGAGCACAGTCGACATGGATCGGGTGCGGCGTTTGCTGACCATGTTACTGCCCCCGCTGGGCCGGTACTCAGGATCGACCTCGTCCTCGTCCGAATCCTGGTCAGAGTCGTTGGTGCTGCCGCTGCTGCCGCCGCTGGTGCTGCCGCTGGTGCTGCCGCTGGTGCTGACCTTGCGCGTGCGCTTCCTCGACACGGGGATCTCGACAAAGGGGGAGCCGGGGGAGGACGGCTCGTCCTTGCCGCGGCTGATCGCACTGCACTGGTCGCTATAGAGCCTTCGCAGGCTGTCGACCGCGCCGACGCTCCAGTTATCGATGTCGGCCTCGAATTGACGGCAGTTGCGAAGGATGACACAGCCCTGGACGACACCGCTGAAGAGCAGCTCGGACAGGCGCAGATCGGCGTCGCTGATGGCCGCATCACCGCCGATCATTCCCATCCCGGCCGCCGCGGAAACCTGCGCCGTCTCAATGTAGTTGTAAAGGATGTCTTGTGTCCACAAGCTCATTGCGTCAAACTCACTACGGCCCGATGATTGGTAAGAATGAGCAGCGACAAAAGAAAGAGACGCACGAGATCATGTCCTGGACCGTGGTGAGGCTGTGCATCGACACGAGCGCGTTGCGCCAGTGGAATGCCCCAGAGACGGCATCGATGAGAAACTTGGACGTGGTTGTGAAGGTACCATCGACGTTGAGGCTCTGGACATTGTTCTCGTCGTTCTGCGCAATGGCGCTGTAAATGTCGCGGGTGACGCTGGAGGGCGCAGCTGCGGAGGATGACGACGACGACGACGCGACAGGTTGAGCCGTGGGCATGAACGTGAGCAGATGGAAGTCCTCGTCGTCGTCGTCGGTGGTGGTGGCAGGGCTGCTGGACAACGATGACGCCTCGTTGCCGGGTGCGTAGTCGCTGTCGGACGTGGTGCTCGAGTAGGCAGAGGGGGACCAGCCGGCGTCCTCGGCATCCGACGACGACTCGGAGAACCAGTCAGTGTCAAACCAGTTGACGTGCAGGGCACCCTCGCTCAGCCAGTTGTCGTTGTTGCTAAACATTGAAGGGAGGGAGGGAGAGAGCCGGTTTGGGTGAGCATGGGGGTGGAGCGGGGGGGGGGTCTCGCCTTCTTATATCCTTACCGTCAAAAGGCATCGGTGGCAAGGTGAATTCGGGCCTCCGAAACGGCCGTTTCCCGTCGTTGACGTGCATGGAAACCAAACTTGAAACAGTCCGAATTCCCCGACCCACCACCAGTTGCCAGGGACATTTTGAGAAAAATCCGACGGCGTCGAGAGAGTTTCTTTTCTGTGTGTGCTCTGCTCTATTGCCATGTCTATACATTGTTGGAGGGCGGGGATGGTGCCTGCGCTTGGGGTTGTACTTTTTGTTGTTCCATTTGGATCTGCTGCTGCAGGCGGGCGTTGCGGCGCTCCTGCTGGCGCACTTCGTACTCGGCGACCTTGATCTTGGCATCGAGCAGGCGTTGGTAGTCGACGTCCTCGACTTTCTGTATGGGCAGGCCCTCCACAAACCATTCTGTCCATGTCTTTGACTTTGTTGGCGTGGAAGACTCGTCCGATGCCACCGGTTGCTTTGCGGATGCCGCGTGTGGTTTCTCGGGCAAAGGGGCCTGGGGATACTGCGTGTGCACGATCCTGTTGATCCGCCAGTTGTTGAGCGCGTCCTTGGCGAAATGGAGGCCCAAAGCGCCTGCTCCAAAGACGGCAGAGCCGCGGATGATCTTGCGCATGTCGGTCGCTGTTTGCGTGCGATCAATCAGAGAAGAAGAGGGATCGCAATACAGTACTCTGGAAGCCGGTCGCCAGCCAGCCCGTGATGACTCCCGCGCCCATCGAAAAGTAGTACTGCTGCTCACTGATTGTCTCCTGTGGCGCCAGCCGCACAAAGGCCTCCCGTGTGCCTACACCAATTGAGTACCAAGCCACCCATTTGGAGCGCACAATCGCGTACCAAAGTAGACCAGGCCAAGCCCGCCAAAGCGCATGGCGCCCTTCACCATCATCGGAAACTGTGGTCTTTCCAGCCATACCGCGCCCGTCACTCCATAGATCGCCCCCGCCGTTGCTGTGCGCACATCAACACTCAATTCCACACACAATCAGCCTGTGCATACCACACAGGCCCACGTTCAGCCCAAACTCGGCAAAGGACGACGTTGAAGCCGCATTGCTGGGTGGTGCATCCATGACGTCAGGCTGCTAAAATGGCGCAGATCTGGGGTCGGCCCACTTTCCTCGTCGTGCATGCTCCGTCTTCTGACAAGGCAAGCACGCGCACTCGTTTTGACACACTGACGCTGAACGCCACGCACACGTTCCCCTCACACACACACACACACACACACACTCCACTATATTGCAGACATTTTGCGACCATGGCCAAGATCATTGACGGAAAGGAGATCGCCCAGTATGTCTCCTGCTGCTCTCACGCCTGTTTCCCCTCTCACCGCAGACACCAAACAGGAAGCTGCGCGAGAAGCTCGAGAAGGAGATCAACGACGTGGCGGCACAGTACAACGGTATCAAGCCCGGACTGGCCATCATCCAGGTAGCCTTGGAATGCAAAGAGTGACGTCTTAACACGCACCGACAAGGTTGGATCCCGCGAGGACTCGAGCCTGTATGTGCGCATGAAGGAGAAGGCCGCGAAAGAGGTTTTGTTTTGTTTTCTGTCTGCGTTCTCACGTTGACAACGAGAAAAGGTGGGCATGCACTTTGTGCTCGAAAAGCTGCCCGAGGACGTGCGCCAGATGCACCTGCTCAACCTCGTGCAAAAGTTCAACGAGGACCCCAAGATCCACGGCATCCTCGTGCAGCTGCCCCTGCCTAGCCACATCGACGAGGGCGCTGTCACCGAGGCTGTGGACGTGCGCAAGGATGTGGACGGATTCCACTCGGCCAACGTGGGCAAGCTCGCCAAGAAGGACTCGACTCCGTCGTTTGTCCCCTGCACGCCCAAGGGTGTGCTCGAGCTGATCAAGTCGACCGGCATGGATATCGAGGGCAAGACCGCCGTCGTCCTCGGTCGCTCCAACACGGTCGGCCTGCCCGTGTCGCAGCTGCTGCAGCGCGAGAACGCGACCGTCACCGTGTGCCATTCCAAGACGGCCAACCTCAAAGACATTGTCAAGAGCGCCGACATCATCGTCGCTGCCATTGGAAAGGCGCAGCTCATTCGCGGCGACTGGGTCAAGCCCGGGGCTGTTGTCATTGACGTCGGCATCAATGCCATTCCTGGTAAAACAAACAGTCTTGATTTCCGCGGGGCAGGTTGGTTCATTTTTTTCCCCTAGATGCGAGCAAAAAGTCGGGCCAGGCCTTTGTTGGCGACTGCCACGTAAGCTGCCTCATTATTGCCTGTGTTTTTGCTAATCCTACTCAAAAAATTAAACCAGTTTGAGGAAGTCTCAAAGGTCGCCAGTGCCATCACGCCCGTCCCCGGCGGTGTTGGCCCCATGACTATTGCCATGCTCATGCAAAACACATTTGAGAGCGCCAAGCTGGCCCTTTCGGCTACGCTGCCCAAGATGGAGTTTCTCCCATTGGACCTCAAGGTACAACAACTGTCTCAGAAGAAAGTTAACAATTTCAAAAAAAAAAAGGTCCCTGTCCCCAGCGACATCGAGATCTCGTCGGTTCAGACGCCCAAGTCGATGAAGAAGCTTGCCGAGGAGGTCGGCCTGCTGGATTCCGAGCTCGATCTCTTTGGCAAGACCAAGGCCAAGGTTTCGCTGGACGTTCTCAAGCGTCTAGGCCATCGCGAGGACGGCAAGTACATTGTCGTCACAGGGTACGTGATAAAAACTATTTATGGAGGGAAGAGACTAACAGTTGTGCACAACAGAATAACACCCACCCCGCTCGGCGAGGGCAAGTCGACGACGACGGTGGGTCTTTCGCAGGCGCTGTGTGCCCACCTGGGCAAGATCACCTTTGCCAACGTACGCCAGCCTTCGCAGGGCCCTACGTTTGGCATCAAGGGTGGTGCCGCCGGCGGAGGCTACTCGCAGGTGATTCCCATGGAAGACTTCAACTTGCACTTGACGGGCGACATCCACGCCGTCACTGCTGCCAACAACCTGCTTGCGGCCGCAATCGACGCGCGCATCTTCCACGAGGGCACGCAAAAGGACATTGCCCTTTTCAACCGCCTTGTCCCGGCCAAGAAGGGTGTGCGCACATTCTCGCCCATCCAGGTGCGCCGGTTGGTTCGCCTGGGCATCACCAAGACCAACCCAGACGACCTCACCGACGAGGAGAAGGGCAAGTTTGCTCGCCTGGACTTTGACAAGTCGACCATCACGTGGAACCGCGTCCTCGACACGAACGACCGCTTCCTGCGCAAGATCACGATCGGCCAGGCCAAGACGGAGGAAGGCTTTGCCCGCGAGACAGGCTTTGATATTGCCGTCGCCTCAGAGATCATGGCCGTTCTCGCCCTGACCACGGACCTCGAGGACATGCGCGAACGCTTTGGCAAGATGGTCGTCGCCAGTAGCAAGGCCGGCGTGCCCATCACCGCCGACGATCTCGGTGTCACCGGTACTAATGCGAGCGAAAAAACAAAATTTTTTTTTCTTTTTTGCTGACGCAGAAACACTATGGGGGGGTGTGGGTAGGTGCGCTCACCGTGCTAATGAAGGATGCCGTCCGCCCCAACCTCATGCAGACCCTCGAGGGCACCCCTGTGTTTGTGCACGCGGGTCCTTTTGCCAACATTGCCCACGGCAACTCGTCCATCATCGCAGACAGGATTGCTCTCAAGCTCGTCGGCAAGGACGGTTTTGTCGTCACCGAGGCCGGGTAGGACAGATAGCTATGGGCCCGTGGAACCAACTTATTTTTCTTTCAATTGCAGATTTGGCGCAGACATTGGTATGGAAAAGTTCTTCAACATCAAGTGCCGCTACTCGGGCCTCAAGCCCCAGGCCGTCGTGCTCGTTGCAACGGCGCGTGCTCTCAAGATGCACGGCGGTGGCCCTGATGTCGTTGCTGGACAGCCCCTGTCAGACGAGTACACCAAGGAGAACCTTGACTTGGTCGAAAAGGTACTTTCTTTTTCCATTTGCCTGTGAAAAATCTCATTTTGTTTTAAAAAAATTACACGAAAAACAGGGATGCGCAAACATGCAACACCACATCCGCAACGCAATCAAGTTTGGCGTTCCCGTGGTCGTGGGTATCAACGTTTTCAGCACCGACACGGACGCAGAAATCGAACTTATCCAGAAGAAGGCCGTCGAGGCAGGCGCCCAGGCTGCTGTGCGTTGCGAACATTGGGCGCGCGGTGGCGCCGGTGCGGCCGACCTCGCAAAGGCTGTCACGGCCGCGAGCGAGCTGAAGAGCGACTTCAAATTCCTTTACCCCCTCGAGCTTTCGATCGAGGACAAGATCCGCAAGATCGCCAAGGATATCTACGGCGCCAAGGATGTCGTGTTTGAAGACAAGGCCAAGGCCAAGCTCGTGCTTTACACCAAGCAGGTACGTTTTCATACTTTTAAAAAAATAAATTAAAAACTACTTTCTGAATCAGGGATTCGCCCACTTGCCCATCTGCATGGCCAAGACGCAGTACTCGATCTCGGCCGACCCCGAGCTCAAAGGCGTCCCAACAGACTTTGTCGTCCCCGTGCGCGACATCCGCGCCAGTGTCGGTGCCGGCTTCCTCTACCCGCTGCTCGGCGCGATGCCGACCATCCCCGGCCTCCCCACGCGCCCGTGCTTTTTCGACGTCGACCTGGACTTTGAGAACAACCGTGTGGTCGGTCTTTTCTAAAAAACTGTTGACGTGTTTCAAAATCGCCGACCCTTTTTTTTTTTTTTGGCGCCCCCTTTCCGGTTTTTTCACATTTATTTTTTCTTCTGCCGCTCCGGCAATAACAGCCGCATCCGATATGGCAACAGCCCTTGCGCGCCCAGCAAACCTGGTACTGAGGAGCAATAGCAAGCAGAGTGTTGGCGGGAAGGGGGTGGTGAACTTTGGTGACGTTTGTTTTGGTTTTGCCTCGTTTGACGTTTCTGTGGTGGGCGGCTGTTTTTTTTCGGCGCGGGTTCGCCCTAACACGGTTGATTTGTGCAGGCCAACAAGTACGCGAGTGTGGCCGAGGACTTTGTCGAGCAGGAGAACTGGCGGAGGGCCATTGAAAACTACTACCTGGCTGCTGAACAGTACCTGCTGGCGGTGAAGGAGACTGCCGACGCAGAGGTACCCGACACTCTGTGTCTTTCTCTCTCTCTGTCTTTGCCCTGAATATTAAAACACCAACCATTCTGGTCTACTGCGTCTGTTCACGCAGGATAAGCAGACGCTCAAGCTGCTGTACACCACCAACGTCAACAAGGCACGGGACCTGCAGAAGCGAGCCGGTACCACAACAGCAACAGTGACCACTTCCAAGGTAGTGCCACGTGTGTGCTTCTCAGTAACTGTATGCTATCATCGTATCACCCAGCCAACCCGCAACGGCACACAAGCCGCGGTCCCGCTCACAGAGCTGGCACCCACCAACAACAGCAACGCGCAGCTGCTCGAGTCTGCTGGTGGAGCCAAGCAGCAACAACAAGCCTCGTCATTACCCCCCCTGACGCAACCGCAGCAAATACCCCCCGTTGCGCAAATGTCCTTCGCCTCCCCTGCGACCTCTTCAACCGCGTCGTCGTCCTCGTCGACGTCGACGTCGTTCACTGCGTCCTCCCCAGTCGTGGTGGTGACGACATCATCGGCACCACGACCCATCACCTCGGCGCCCATAGTCGTGCCATCAGCATCAGCACGAGCCCCGCAATCAGTCATCAGGGTGGCACCGGCGTCGGCGGCTGTTGCACAAGCACTTCCATCGTCGCCTTCTAGCAGGGTTTCCCTGTCGCCGCCCCTTTCCTCCTCGCCTCCTAATCCAATCAGTGGTACATTCCTTGTCCATGTGAATTGGCCTCTTTCGGGCCCCTTAATATACAATTTTTTTTTAATTTGCGCTCCCCCCTCCTCTCTCAGGCTCAAAGGCGCCACAACAAGGCGATGTGCCCATGACACGGTTCTGGGACACGGTCGAGGCCCTGGTTGCCCGCTTGCCCAACATCGCCGCGCCAACACTCCATCTGCCCAACCTGCCAAATCTGCCCAACCTGGCCAACTTGCCAAATCTTCCCAACTGGACCCTGCCCGGGCAACACCCGCAGCAGGAAACTCAAGAGTACTCTGCCTCGTCGAGTGTTGACTCTCGTAATTATTTTTTTATTTTTATAAAAAGAGAATATTAAAGTTATTGTTGTTATAACAAACAGAGGACGCGCTCAACTCGTCCATGCTCAAGTCGTACTATGTCGTGCCCTCCGCCGCCCCGTCAAGGCCATCTCGGCAGCACAACGATGGCACGGACGGCGAGTCCTCGCTCGCTGGGTCGACCTTCACGTCCATCCTGAACCAACCGATCGGGCTCAAGGAGAACGGCATTGGCGAGGAGCCACCGGTTACTTCCAGCGGTCTCATGCAAGAGAATGCCGCCCTCCGGGAGATCATTGCTGCGTTCGAGCGGAATCGCAACGTTCTCGAAGATGTAGGGAAAACGCTATCCTTCCCCTCTGTGCGACTAAAAACGAGAATCTCAGATTGCAAAGGAAAACAACCTCTTGCGAAGCAACATTGTCCAGTTCCGCAACGAGTTCCAGGACCAGGCACGGCGCTACCGCCAAGAGCAGTCGATGATGCTCACATCGACGCCAATGTCGCGCAACCCGTCTGGAGCCGCCACCTCTCAGCTGCAGTCAAATCTGCAATCGAGCATGCCCAACGTGCACAAATCGTCAACGACAGTGAGCAGTGGGAGCAGCACGCCAAATCCCATGCAGCAACAGCAACAACACGAGGTGAGTGCGCTCAAGGAACGCCTTCGGTTATTGGAGGCGGAAAACACAAATTTGCATGCGGAGAACAAGTCATTGTCGGCTCGCCTAAAAAAGTACAAGGACCGATGGGACGAGCTCGCAGAGGGCGCCCGCCGCCGTCGCACCAGTGTCTCCGATCCTGCATCCGGGTCTACGGCAACGGCGCCATCCGGGTCCCCGACAAACAAAATGTCCTCGTCTGATGTGCTGGAAAACGTCACGCCCGCGGTCACCCTCCCCGCCACCGCCAAATCAACGCATGTCACCACGTCAACAACAACCGTGGCTAGCGCCCTGTACTATTCCATGGCCGAATGAAGGCGTCCAACATATGTAAACAATTTGCTGTGCATCTACTGATTTCGTTGTATTCTTCTGTATTTTTTTTCTGTTCAATTCCATGTGACACGACGAAATTTTGACTTTTTGGTAGGACATACATGATGAAGGAAAAAAAAAATTCTTTTTTTTTCTTTCTCTCCCCATTCAGAGCGTGGCCAAGTTGTCGGCCGAATCGGATGCCATCTTCTCAAACTTCTCGACCTTGTAGCGAAGGTCCTTGCCCTTGAACCACGAGTACGAGTTGTCAAACACGACCACATATGTGCCGAGCTTTCCAGCATCGACGCCGCCGTTGATGTTTTCCGAGCTGGATGGTCCAACAATTATTATTATTATTATTATTATTT
>Ga0302233_10000936_pt1 | contig 21621 bp, 27 predicted proteins | sample II_Palsa_N3_1_FD_193516 | JGI IMG/M metagenome (GOLD analysis project Ga0302233, IMG submission 193516) | Peat permafrost microbial communities from Stordalen Mire near Abisko, Sweden - II_Palsa_N3_1 | ecosystem: Environmental > Terrestrial > Soil > Palsa > Peat permafrost | place: Sweden... | reverse complement strand
TCCGCCGTCCTCTGCAATGCCGCCCAGTCTGGGGGCACCACCACCGCCTGAACGCAGGGCCATCGCCTTGGCCGCCTTGACGGCCGGACTGCGACGGTTTATTTTTAGCCTGGCGTGTGTGTGGGGCGGGGTTCCAACAGTACCTGTCGTCAGCGCCCGTCAGCGACAACGAGCGACCCTGCAGACCCGCCATGGTGCTTGTTCCGTGTGCGAGCGACGTGCGTGAATTGTGCGTGCTCGGCGTGCGCGTGTTCCTTGTGAGTCACCAACACCGCCGCCGGTTTGTTTTGTTGTGGCGGGTGTTTGAAACGGGGGTTGTGAGAGCGAATGTTTCCTTTTCCATTTGCTTTTTGTCTCACCTCCCTCATTGTTTTCAGGCGGCGGCTCTGATGCCATGTGCCTCGGTAATAATGCGGACAGTGCTCCGCCGGTCTTTTGATAAGAGGCCGTTCTATTTGGACCGGGCAGACAGTCTGTCATACTCGGACAGTCAACGCACCCAATGGTCGCCAGTGGTGCTGGTGGTAGCACTACGGGTGCTGGCGCTGCTGGTCAGGGTGGCAGCACAGAGAGCTCTACGGAGCCCACCAGCAGGGAGAGCAGCAGCAGCATCGACGACACAGGCAGGCACCAACATGACGCAGCCGACCCGTACAAGACGCACAGCGAGGTGGTGCTCTTGCGCAAACGTGCCCGGGCGGCCAACATGCTCATCCGCCTGTTCTTCCTGCTGTCGCTGATCATCATCGGCGGGCTGGTCATCGCCACGTTCATCACGACGACGATCGGGCTGAACTACGTCTGGTCCGACGCAAACAGCCTGGGCCAGGTCAGCACCGTCCGCTTCTGGTCCCAGGTCATCGTGGCAAAGTCGCTGGCGATGCTGACGCCGGTGGAGCTGGGCCCGACGAACGTCACGCTGAACGACACTGTCAACACGCTCTCCGAGGCGGGCGCCATCCTGCAGAACGGACTCAATGCGCTGCAGTACGGCGACAGCAGCAGCGTCCTGTACCCCATATCCAACAGCAACACCACGGCCGAGTACGCCATCATCGACCCACTGGCCGCCCACATCGTCGGGGACATTGACAACATCACGTACCTCGTCAACGCCGGGGAAGACTACGTCACGCCCGACATGGTCGTGTACGCGCGCAACATCGTGGCCACACAGACGGTGATGCTGACCCACCTCGTCCTCCTCGAACAAGAGATACAGTCGGTCCTGCAGAGCACCATTTACACCGTCCGCATCGAGCTCTACGTCTTCCTCTCGATCATCCTCTTTGTCCTGCTCTTGCTCGCCGTCTGTTTTTACATCCCCCTCGAGCTCCGCAATCGGTGATTATTTAATTATTTTAATTATTAATTTTATTTTTAATTGTGCGGTAGGAAAATGCTCAACGCCCTCGCCCTCCAAAACGAGCACCTGGACAAGATGACCATCGACCTGAGCGACCTCACCCGCCTGAGCCCCGTCGGGACCTTCCGAACCAACCATTTGGTATTTTAGCTTGGTATTATTTAAATGTATTATTTATTTATTTATTCACAAAGGGCCAATTGGTGTACGTCAACGACCGCTGGTGGACGATCCTGAACCTGCCCCGAGACATGGACCCCAACGACTGGGTCAAGTTCATGGAGCCCGAGGACGTGCTGCTGCTGCAAGCAAACATACAACGGGCGCTGCTGGACACGTGCAAGTCGGTGCAGGGCGAGGTTCGCGTGACCCGCATGGGCAGGACGTCGTGGATCTTTGTCGAGACCTTTGCCGAGCTGACGACGCTGGTGGACGGGACGGTCGTGGTCAAGTCGCTCGTGGGGGCCATCATGGACATCACCGAGCGCAAGCGGCTCGAGCAGGAGCAGCTGGCCGCGTTCCGCCAGGCTGCCGAGGCGGAGCGGCAGCGGGCGATGGAGGCCGAGCGGCACCGCAAGGCGCAGGTGGGCTTCATCGACATGATCTGCCACGAGATCCGCAACCCGCTCAACGGCATCGTCAACAACATTGACCTGCTGATGGACGAGCGCGAGGAGATGATCAAGGCCATCACGTCGACCGACAACACGCCCAGCGAGATCATACAGCAGATCGTCGTGCGCCTGCGCAACGAGGAGCCCCTGTTGAACGCCCTGGACCTGTGCCTTCTCCACCAGGTGCGAGTACTAATGCCCTTTTTAATTTATTGCTTAATATTAAATTTAGAGGAGAGTGACCGACGACGTGCTCCACATATCGAGGCTGCAGGATGGCCAGATGCAACGGCACGACGTCAACTTTCGTCTGCGCGACCTTATCGCTGGCGTCATGGCGATCTACAAGGCCGAGGCCAACAAGAGCGGGATCGGCCTCGCGGCCTGCTTTTCCGACAGGGCCCAGCAGGCACCGGATGTCCTGTGCGCCGACTCGCATCGCGTCGCGCAGGTGCTGATCAATCTGGTGGGCAATGCACTCAAGTTTACCCGCTCGCGGCCGGTGCGCAGGGTCCAAGTCCAGGTCGATCTGCAGCCGCTGCCCGACCAGAACAATCCCCCCGGCGCCCCCGAGTCCCTGCGCCTCGTCGTGGGCGTCAGTGACAGCGGCATCGGCATCAGCCCAGAGGAGATGCAGAGGCTGTTCATGCAGTTTAGCCAGGCCAACGTGCGCACGTACAGTCGCTACGGTGGCTCTGGGATGGGCTTGTTCCTGTGCCGGGCGATGATGGACCTGCTCGGCGGCACGATCGGCTGCACGAGTGTCGTTGACGAGGGCTCAACCTTCACGATCGAGTTGCCCGTTGTCGTCGCCCCCGCCGGCGCCCCCATTGAGGCGTCGTCACTCGACATCAAGGCAGAACGGCGCGCGTCGGCACAGTCCTTTCGCGGCATACCACGGGCACCGTCCAGCCCGATCCCCATCCCGCCCTACGTTCCTGCGCCGAGCCCTCCCGCTGAGCCATCCGCTGTGGCCCGCGAGCGGGAAAAGGAACGACTGCATGTACTCGTGGCCGAGGACAACGACATCAACCAGATGATCCTCAGGAAGCAGCTCGAGTCGGTCAAGTCTGTGTCCGTTGTCGTCACGATCGCGCACGACGGCAAGGAGGCGCTCGATGTCTTCAAGGCCGCGGACCCGCCCTTTGACGTGGTCCTGATGGACGTCGAGATGCCCGTGATGGACGGCCTGCAGTCGACCATCGAGATGCGCGAGTTCGAGCGTGCAAGCCAGCGAACGCCCGCGGTCATCATCGGCATCAGTGGGAATGCTCGCGAAGAGCACGCCCAGCTGGGCAAGCAGGCAGGCATGACCGACTACCTCAACAAGCCCGTGCGCCGACCCGAACTGCTGGCGTCCCTTCAGCGCCTGCTCCAGCGAACCATCGCGTAGACTGAGTGAGATAAAATTATTTATTTATTATATTATTGTCTATTTTAATTTGTGTGACAAACAGCAAAAACTGATGAGCTTTTTTATGCGCGTCAACTAAAATGTAGGATCCTACTTCTTGCTGGCCTGCTGGATTTTCTGTGGAGCGAAACATTATTTTTTAATATTTTATTTGAAACACATTTATTTTGGTCCGCTACCTTGACCTTGGACTGGCAGTCCTTCTTGTCCTTGCCGGGGACAGCGGCGGCGATTTTGTCCCAGCGGTTGTCGGAATCGGCCGAGATGCTGGCGAGGGCTGTTGTACAACGGGTTAAACTGGATACTGTTCCTGTGTCGTACGTACCCTTGTAGAGAGCCTCGACCTGCTCCAGGGTCCAGTTCTCGTCGACAAAGTCGGCTGCCGTCTTCTTCTCGCTCTTGACGGGGGCCGAGGGCGTGTCGACGACGTCGTCGCGGATGGTCGGCTTGTCGGTGACGACAGTGTCGGTGTGCTTCTTCTCGATCTTGATGTGCGTGTCGGTCGGGACAGAGATGCCGGTGTCTGCCAAAAAAACAACGCAAATAAACATTAGCGTATGGCCTTCCCCAATTGCGTACTAGACTGGATGTTCTTGGACTTTTCGATCACATCCTTCTCCTTCTTGGGGACGGGGGCGCCCGAGTGGTTGTTGATGTGGTCGAGGACCTTCTTCCAGCGGCTGACGGTGCCGCCGGGGAACTTCTTGACAGCCTCGATCAGCAGGGCAACCTCCTTGTCGGTCCAGTCGACCGTGGGACCCTCTGCCTTCTTGGCGGGCTCGGCGGAAGATGGGGCGGCGGCAGCAGGAACAGGCTTGGCGGGCTCGGCGGCCTTCTTGGGCTCCTCCTTCTTGGCGGGCTCGGCGGCCTTCTTGGGCTCCTCCTTCTTGGCGGGCTCGGCGGCCTTCTTGGGCGCCTCCTTCTTGGCGGGCTCGGCGGCCTTCTTAGGCGCCTCCGTCTTGGCCTGAGGTGCGGCGGTGGCGGCGACGGCGGCGGCGGCAGGCTTCTTGGCAGACGACTCCTCGGCCTCACCCTCGGCGATCTGGACGGGCTCGACGTACGGGGGCTCGGCGGTGACGGCGGCCTCGCCGGCGATCTTGGCGACGACCTTCATGTAGTTGCCCCAGGCCGCGCGGGGCTCGGCGATCATGAGGGCAGTGAGGGCCGACAGCTCCTCATAGGTCTCGGCAATCTTCTCGCTGACCTCGATGGCGGTGGCGAGGGGCGCGTCGGGCAGCTGGAAGTAGTTGCTCTGCTTGAGGACGCGGCGGAAGGTCTTGCGGTCCTTCTGCAGGGCCTTCTTCTTGGCATCCTTGTCGAGCTTGCTCTTCTTCTCCTCCTCCTCCTTGGCGGCCTTCTCGGCGGCGAGGCGCTCGGCCTCGGCCTTGGCAGCAGCCTCGGCAGCGGCCTTCTCCTCGTCGTTGACGACGGCACCGCCAAACTTGGACTTGTTCTTGGCCTCCTTTTCGCGTGCCTTGCGCTCCTTCTCCTCGGCCATCAGGCGCTTGATGCGGGGGTCGAGGGCCTGGGCCTGCTCGGTGAGGCGGCGCAGGCGCTTGTTGTCCTCGTTCTTCTTCTCCTCGCGCTGCTTCTTGTTCTTCTTGTCGAGGTAGCGCTTGTTGTCGCGGCTAAAGAATTAAAAAAATTTTTTTTAACTTTATTTCCCGTGCTTGTATTTGCTTTTGCTCAGTTACTTTTGGTCGTCGCCGCCGCTGCCCTCCTCCTCGTCCTGGTAGTTGAAGATGCGCCACGAGTCAAAGTTGTACCAAAAGCCGTAAAACTCCTCGACCTCTGCGAGCGTCGCCGTGCTCTCGTCGCCCAGCAGCGGGACGGGCTGGATCTTGGAGAAGCGGGCGTTGCGCTCAAACACGGGGCCGTAGACCTTGAAAAAGTCCTCTGGCTTGACCTCCTTCTTGGGGTTGGGGATGGTCTCGTCGAACGAGGGGTCGACCGAGTCGAACTGGCGGCGCAGCTCGGGGTTCATCAGCAGGTCGTACGCCTTCTGCACGCACTTGAAGAACTTGTCGTCGTCGGTCTTGCCGTGGTTGGCGGCGGCCTTCTTGTCGGGGTGGTGCTTGAGGACCTTCTTGCGGACTTGATACGTTCATTTTAATTTATTTTTAATTGGTGCGGTGCGTAGTTACAGGCCTTCTTCAGGTCCTCCTCGGTCGCACGGAAGCGGAGGCGCGACAGGCCCATGACGGCATAGTGGTCTTGCTCCTACACGCGAGCACGAAAATTAGCCCCCCCCCCCTTTCCCCTCGTGGCCCCCCAAAAAGAAAGTACCTTCCAGCTGCTGGGATCCAGGCGGAGAAGGGCGGCGGTCTCGACCTCGTCGTCCTGGCTGTCGACCTCGACGGCGTCCACGGCGTTCTTGGCCTTGTCCACGGCCTCCTGCTCGGTCACGGTGCGGTTGTGGCGCTTGCGGTTGAAGTAGGCCTGGAAGTAGCGGCCGACGGGCTCGATCGTGCGCTTGGCCAGGTTGGCTAATAGCACGCGTGCGCGTTAGTACGCGCAGACAAAGTGCGCCCTACCGGGGATGGCGCCGAGCACGGCAGAGTCGCCAGAGGCAATGTCGATCGTCGAAGGGAGAGCCACGAGGTTGCTCATATTTTCAGTATGGGAAGTGAACCTGCGGTAATCATGGACGTCGGATCATGATGTATTGAGATTTCTATTTCCGCCTGACTATCGCACGATGCCCGGCTCCATCCGATGCATGTTCGTGGGAAACCCTTTTTCTTCTGAGCACAGCCGAGCCTTTTCAGCTGTCCAAAAAGAAAAAAAGAAAAAAAAAGAATAGACAGTTCATCTACAGCTGGGAGCTGGGGGGAACCACGGCCACACAGTCGATCTCGACGGTGGCAGTGAGGGGCAGGCCGGCGACCGCGACGGTGGTGCTGTGTTGATTTAAAGATTTTGTTTAGTCTTCATTCCCAAAAAGTAGAGTACCGCGCAGGCTTGTGAGTGGAGAAGAACTTGCCGTAGATCTCGTTGAGCTTGGGAAAGTCGTCCATCGACTTGAGGTAGACGTTGACCTTGACGACGTTCTCGAGGTTGCTTCCGACCGCAGTGAGCACCTACAGCGGGGACCTCTCAGTGAAAAAAAAACACAGCACTCAGGACGTACATTCTGCATGTTTGCAAAGATCTGGAGCACCTGCTCGTCGAACGCCGCAGGGATGACGCCCGCAGCGTCCTGGCCGACCAGGCCGCTCAGGTACGCGAGCTTGCCGTCGACCACGGCCGCTTGCGCTGAAAACGGCAAAGAGAACCACACGAAAATTAGCCCAGCAGACTGCCCTCCCGCTGCAGTCATCGTTACAGTAGGGGAACTTGGCCGGTGCATTGGCCGGGCTGTTGACGAGCTTGATCGACGACATTGGTGTGAGAACTCAGGAGAAAAAAGTAGCCTCCATTTTGTGGAGCTCGCTGCCCATAGCCTGCGTGCTTTTTTGTGCTGACGCGTCTCTTGGGGGTCCTTTTGTGTCCTCCCGTCCTCTTTCTCGCCTATGCTCTGTGTGTTAATTCACGTTCAACGTGGCTAGAAGGGACACGAAGCTAGAAAATGTACCAGCCGTCGTACATGCCCCGGCTCCAGCCCATGTCGCTCGGGCATTCGACATCGGCACCGCTGCAGGTAAGCCAACGCTGCAGACGCTCCCACCCCGCAAATTAAATACAACACGACTGCGTAGCCCACGACGCACACAAAGGAGCCCATTGTGACGGGCACGTCGGTGCTGGCGATCAAGTACAAGGACGGGGTGATGATGGCGGCCGACACGCTTGGTACTGTCGCGCTCGTTTTCCTTTTTTTTTTTTTTCACTGATCCCCTCCTGCTCACTGTTTGTCAGCATCGTACGGCTCGCTCGCCCGCTTCAAGGACATGGAGCGCATGCTGAGCGTCGGCGAGGGCACGCTGCTGGGCTTCTCGGGCGACATGTCGGACTTCCAGTACCTCAAGAACGCGCTCGACTACACCGTGTCCAAGGAGTACTCGCTCGACGACGGACACAAGATGTCGGCCGCAAACTACTTTCACCACCTCACCACGCTCATGTACCACCGACGAAACAAGATGAACCCCCTCTGGAACAACATTGTCGTCGCGGGCGTGAAGAACGGCGAGACGTACGCAAACAAAAAGAAGCACCCTGCTGTTACTAACACGGTTTCTGCAGCTTCCTCGGCGTTGTCGACCTCCGTGGTGGAACCTACCTCTCGAGCACGATCGGCACCGGCTACGCCGCCCACCTCGCCCAGCCCCTCCTCCGCAAGCGTGTCGAGGGCCGCGAGAAGGAGATCACCGAGGAGGAGGCAAAGTCCATCCTCGAAGAGTCGATGCGCGTGCTCCTCTACCGCGACGCCCGCACCGTCAACCGGGTACATCTTTTTTATAAAAATCTGCGTGCTTCAAAACTAAAGCGGGGAGGGTGAACTAAAAAATACAGATGCAAGTAGCAAAGGTTACGGCGGCCGGTGTCGTCATCAGCGAGCCGTTCTCGATCAGCACCAACTGGGAGGTAGGCAACATGGTCGACGGCTACAAATGAAGCACAAGGCAGTACTGCTGATGTTGTGTCTTGTACTTTCGAAAAAAAAAAAAAAAGCAATATTTTCTTCTGAAAGCACTGGATTCGACTCTTGTCTGGGTATTACAACAACAAAAAAACGCAACTGAGAAGAAGCATACCTCCGTCGGTCCGGTTTTTACTTGTATACATAGCTGGGCTGGGCGCCGTACGACGTGTGCTGGGGCTGATCCCGGTTGAGGCGTCGGGCCTCCTCGAGAAGCGCCTGCTCAAGCTCTGCCTTGGTGGGGATGCGGTAGATGAGGCAGCACGAGAACAGGACGACGATGAGCTCGAGCGAGCCAATGATGATGGCGGTAAGGCCGAGCGCGCGCAGGTTGTCCTCGATCGACTGCACGATCGCGTTCTCGCAGCCGTCGGTGGCGCCAGTGGTGTTGCACACAGTGCTGGGGTGGTCAGTGTAGTTTGACCTGAAGGGAACAACAAAAAAAAATCATCGAGAGTGAGCCTTGCCACTTTGGGATCGCAAAAACGCACCAACCGCAGCACTCAAACAGAACCTCGATGTCGCTCTTGGCATTGTCCGAGAGACCCACCCAGGAATCGTAGGCCCGGTCGGGGATGGAGTCGCTGTAGACGTAGACGACGATGGCCAGAGCAATCTAATACAGCAAGCGAAGCGGGATGAGAGACCATCGCTCGCAAGACATTACCTGGATGATCATAATAATGACCACAAGCGAGGTGTAGCACTTGAGAAGGCCGCGGCTCTCCCGGAGGGCGCCGCAGCAGCCGATGAGTGCGAGGATGGTGATGAGACACCCGACGACGATGATGGCTGTGCGTGTTGTTTTTTTGTTGTCGTCATTGAATTATTTTCACGAGGGGAAGGTGCGAGTTAGGCCCAAAAAAAAGCAAGACAAAACAGTACCAATGGCCAAGTTCTGGCCGCCGACACCCTCGACATAGCTCGTGAGGGACCACGCGCCGACACCGATGAGGGCGATACCTCCAAACTACGCAACCAAAAAAAAAGAGAACGTCAATCCCCACGAAAAACAGGAGTCGACTGACGTCTCAAACGTACGAAGAAGAAAAAGTCGATCAGGACAAGCAGCAGCTTGTAGCACTTGAGGTCAGCAGTGAACGCCATGGCGGGGGGGGTTTTCTCTGCACAAGGAACGTGGGCGCGTTTAGTCGACGTATCGTCTTTTTTCGTTTGGCAAAGTGGGACAGTCCCCATTCCCCGGGCGACACACTTGCTGAATCCGTCTCGCAATGGCCGCTGTCCTGGTTCGCTCGCATGGGCTGGACGCAAACCACAGCCGCGCCCAGGGCCGTGCGTTCTACGTGCACCAGGACGGCCGGATCACGCTGAGCGCCTCGGGCGTGGTCGTGGACGTGGCCCGGGGGCTGGTGGTGACGTGTGCGTCGCTCGTCACGCCGTTTGTCAAGGCGCTGGCCAGTGATCACCGCCGCGACGACGGCGCCAGTGACGAGGCGGTGCAGCTCGCCCAGGGCACGCTGTTTGACGTGCTGCTGCCTGCTGCGCGCACCGATGTCGACGCCGTCGTGTGGCACAAGGCACGGCTGGTCGCCATCCGCGACGCGCCCCGGCTGCGGCAGGCCATCGGGGCGCTGGCCTGTGAGCCGCGCAACTGGACGATCGGCTGGGCGCTGGGCGAGAAGGGCGCGCTGCCCATGGCCGAGCTCGAGGGCATTGCGAGCGCGCCCTTCTCCTTGAGCAACGTCAACGTCGCCGGCTTTGCGCTGCTCCAGGTCGACCCACAGGCCCTCGCGACCAGCAAGCCCTCTCCTGCTGCTGCTGCTGCTGCTGCTGCTGCTAACGCTGCGACGGGGCGGCCCATCGTGCTCGTCGGCGACGACCTTGTCATCCACGGGTCGCCGTACGGCCTGCTCAGCCCCGGCGTCTTCTTCAACTCGACGAGCGTGGGCATCGTCAGCAACATTGTCAGCGACAACCAGCACAAGGGGTCGCTGTACATCACCGATGCGCGCACGCTGCCGGGGCTGGAGGGCGGCGCGGTCTTCCACGCCCTCTCTGGACAGCTCGCCGGCCTCGTCATCACGCCCATACGCCACTACAGCCACCCGGTCGACTTTAGCCTCGTCGTCCCGATCGACGTCGTGATGGAGGCCCTCAACCTGCCGTTGCGGACGACGGCCTCCATCTCTGCGCACAAGACGAGCTCCCTCGTCAACAAGTACGCTCTTGGCCCCGTCGTGGGTCGCTCCGTCGTGCTCATCAGGATCGGCCAGTCGTGGGCCTCTGGGATAATTGTCAGTCAACACGGCCGTACGTCGGTATTTTTTATTTCATTTCTAATTTGTTGTCCCGCAGATATATTGACGAACGCCCACGTTGTGCGCCCTTTTGCACGGAAAGTGGGAAGCGACGGCCGTGAGATAATCGAGACCGACCTCCCCGTGCAAGTGCGTCTCCACTACCCGCGGTGCGAGTGGGTCGACGACGTAAAGGTCCTCTGGTTCTCGGGAAACTACTGGGACGTCGCCGTCCTGCAGATGCACCCCTCGCGCCCTATCGACTATTGCAGCATCGACCTGGCAGCCTCTGCGTCCTTGTATTCGATGACTTGGTCGTCTTAATTTATTCTTATTTTTACTGCAGGCCGATCCCAAAGGAGGGCAGCGATGTTGTCGTCGTGGGGCACGGGGTGTTCCCGCCGTCAGCCTGCCTTGGCCCTTCGTGCACCAGGGGCGTCCTGAGCAAGATCGCCAGGCACCGCGACCGGGCCATCCTCCTCGAGTCTACAGCGCTCGTCCACCAGGGCAACAGCGGGGGGCTCCTTGCCGACGCCACGACCGGCGCAATGATCGGCCTCATCACGAGCAACGTCAGGCACAGCAACGGCGACATCATCCCGCACCTCAATTTTGCAATCCCCCTCAACGACATCCTCGTGCCCATCGCCAACTATGTCCGCACGGAGGCAGCATCATCAATCCAGAGCCTCGCGGTAAGAGAAACACGTCTCTTCTCCCTTTTAACGCGTGATATTCCACAAGCCCCTTTTCGAGAGCAACAAGGCCATTGCCGACATGGTCGATCTGCAGGCAGTTGGCCCCCTCCCCGGCTCGGTCAGCCAGCGCGTGAAAGAAATTTTGAACAAGCGCGTGCTCGATAGCAAACTTTAAACAGCTTAAAAACTATAGTCATATGAACAAACATGTACAAGAAAAATAGTTGGACATTAAAACACTGGATTGGCAGGACTGCCACACCGCTGGACTTTGAGAGACGCCGTCAGGTCCATCATGGACTGGCACTGGCGATCACATTTACTGTTGTGAGCCAGTGGTGCGCCTGGCGGTGTGGTGCGCCGGTTAAAGCTGGTCGGGGTCGCGATCCACATTGCCACCATCGACTGCAGCACCTCCATGTCCACTGGTTTGGAGAGGAACTCGTCGCAGCCTAGTTTCAAAAATAATAACTATCTACTATTGTTTCTTTTGTATCCCAACGCACCTGCTTGAATGGCTGCGTCGCGGTCCTGCATAAAGGCGAGGCCGGTAATCGCGACGATCCACGTGTGCTTGCGGTGCTCTAGCTGCTCCAGGCGGCGGATCTCGCGCATGGCCGTGAGCCCGTCCATGACTGGCATCTGGATGTCCATGAAGATGACCGCGTACTCGTGCTCGCTCCACGCCTCGAGGGCTTTGCGGCCGTTGTCGACAATTTCGCAGTCGAGGCCCATCTTGTTCACCAGCAGGTGCCGGATGATCATCTGGTTGAACGAGTTGTCCTCCACGACTAGCACGGGCAGCGGCTTCGGGGGCGTCAGCTTGGGCGAGCTGTTCAACTGCAGCTGCGAGGAGATCTGCGCCAGGTCCAGGCTGTCCTCTGACAGGGTCGTCGCGGCTGGGCCAGAGTTGCGATGGTGCCCACGCCGCTTGGCAAACAGGGTGGACGAGGCCGTGTTGGCGCGGGGACTGGGTCCTGGACGGCGAGGAGCAGGAGGAGCGTTCTGCTGCGGCTGGTTCAACAGCTGCGGGGTCATCGATGCTTCGCGTTCCTCCACGTCCTCCACCGCGAGAGGCAACGTGCCCGGGTCGACTGCCCGCGAGGGACGGCGCGAGCCCGCCAAGGACGATCCGGCCGTGCTCGAGCGACGACCGACAGACGACAGGGAGCGCTGGAGGCCGCTGTCCTCGGTGATCAGGGTCGAACTGCGCCGGCCGCGCACGAGGTTGCTGGAGCTGGACGAACTGGACGAGAACGTGCGGGCGGCGGGCGTCCTGGGTGTCGCCGAGGACGACGAGGAGGAGGATCGGATGGGCGAGTGGATGCGGGCCGAGCCCAGGCTGTCTTCCGTGAGCATGTCGAGCAGGCGATGCACGGACTGGAGCAGGTTGACGACACCCAGCGGCTTGGCGACGATGCAGACGTGATCGCGCTGCTCGGCCGACAGCGACTGCCACAGGACCTCTTCCGCCCCGAGGGTGCAGAGGAACAGAACGATCGGAAAGAACGAGCCCTGGGGAAAGCCGAGCGTGTCGCGCGGCTGGAGGTGCTGGACGAGGTCGGCAAATACCTCGAGCTGCTCGTCGAGGACGATCACGTCCAGGAAGGGGTTGGGACGTGAGCACGGAGTGGGCCGCCCAGGAGAGTCGCTGGGGTGGTTGAGGCGCCGACGTTCCTTGGCCAGGGTGATCAGGTCGTCCTGCATCTGCAACGACGTGGGGAAACCGCACAGGCTGAGCTGCCTGTGGACATACTCGCCGCCAACGGTAAGACTGTCTTTGCAGAAGTAAAAGCGGCCGAGCAGGTGGCGGTCCTTGAGATCGGTCAGAGTGGCGAGGCAGGCTTTGGATCGGCCCGGGACCGTCCCCGTGCGGATCAAGCCAGAGACGCTGCTGTCGCCCTCGGCCAGCGGGATGGTGCCGCCGAGCTCTGGCTGCTTGCACTCGCTGGTTGCCAAAAAAGAAAAAGAAAAATAATTATTGTCAGAAAGAAAATAAAATGCCATACGTGACAGGGACGTCTAGGTCAAACCAGAAGCGGGAGCCTTCGTTGACGGTGCTTTCGACGCTAATGTTACCGCCCAGTCCTTGCACTAGCCGCTGGGAAACGCACAGGCCCAGGCCAGGCCCGTCCTTGTCGGGGTTGCTGACGCTAAAGGGCTCAAAGATGCTTGGGAGGGTCTGTGCAGGGATGCCCACGCCCGTGTCCACGACCTGGAATCGCAGCTTGACGGCATACGGCGTCCCTTTGGGTTCCTTTGTCGAGTAGTCTGTCATCTATGAGAATGTTTTAGTCCTAAAACAGGAATTTTTTACCGTACTCGAATGGGAACGAGGGACTGTATCAACTCTGTGGGGGACTTGTGGACGCACGAAATGGGGTGGAGCTCGGCTGGTTTTGCCGTGGGATCCGCATAGTAACCGACGGGGTTGACGCTGATCGTGACCGACCCCGCGACGGTGTACTTGACTGCGTTGTCGATCAGCTGTCGATAAATGTACCTTGTTCAGCTCGAAAAAAAAAAAACGCCTGGGCATACATTGATCATGATCTTTTGGAGACGGATCTTGTTCGAGTAAATGTACTGCCAGCAAAAGGGTTCGGCCATGGACATGGCGAGCTGGACCTGGATGGCCTTGGTGCGCGCAAAGACAGAGAACGAGTTGGCCAGCTCCTCGACCAGGGAGGCGACGTCAAAGGTCTGGCAGTTCCACTCGAGCATGTCGGTCTCCATTTGGGACATGTCGAGGATGTTGCTGACCATGGCCTTGATCGTGTCGCCGGACGTGAGGATGGTGTTCAGAAACATTTTGTGTTGCTAACCAGAGGATTAGTATTTTTGTATTGGAACTTGAAACGAACGAACCGGCTGCATGATGTCGGACCTGACAAAGGAGGCGGCGGCCAGGATGGCGTGGAGGGGAGTGCGCAGTTCGTGGGACAGGTTGGACACAAACGTGCGCTTGGCGTTGTTGATGCCTTCGATATTCTGCAGGGAGGCCGCTAATGCGTTGTAGTTTAGCTGGGCTTGCTGGACATAAATCTTGGCAACGATGACGGTGCAGGTTGTGCATGCGACGAGATTGTACAATGACGAGAAATCAGATATTGAGACCTGCAAAGTACGAATTTTTTAATTTTATTTTAGATGGAGAACGTGGACGGCGAGAGAGTCTATGCCGTACTCCGAGCATTGGCGGTGGCTCGCCAATGTGTTGGAAAAAATTCAGCATGGTTAATATGCCCATTGCGACGGTCGACTGGGGAAAAAATTAGGCTATGCACTGTTTCAGAATAATTTTTATACCAGCACAAAGGTTGTCCGACTGCAGACAAAGACAGCAAGGAGAGGGACGGCCGTCCAGGCAAACCTGTCCAGGGAGTGGAAGTGGCCGCCGCTTTCGAACAGATGGCATGCGTACTTTACGACGAGCGTCCACATGAACGCATCCCTGTTGGATCAGACTAAGACAGGCATAGGAGACAGGCATAGGAGACAGGCTTTAGAGCGGTACCCTATGTGGCGCGCAGCGATATATCGGTGGTTCAGGACCAGGAAACAGATATAGAGGACGGCAACTGAAGCGGCCGAGATGTAGACCTAACGAGAGCGTTCAGAACAAGAGCGGCGATATAGCAACGGGCGTACGCTGGGGTCAATGCCAAACAGAAACAAGCAGAGGAAGGTTCGGACGAGCCTCAGGCCTAGCGACACGGCAACAAGGGCGCGGACTAGGCGGTCTCTCACCTGCTCCACCTAAAACAGTAAACACGCAATAATTAGGGACGCAGTGAATCCCGCATCGTCGCATACCGAGCATGGCGACGCCGGCGCCGTGACCCACGAGGCGAGCGTGCGCATCTGGGTAGCGGCTCCTGCCAGCATTGTGTCGTCTGTCACTCTGAGTGTATCGGTGTCTCCCTGTTTGCAGGCAGGCAGGGGTGACAGTCGATGAGTGCAGCAGTCGGAGAAAAAAACCTTTCTTCCAGTGGTGCGATGGGGTACGAGTGGTGCGATGGTGTGGGGAAGTGGCGATGTGGAGCGGGGTGGTTCGCCGACTGGTCAGGCTAGTGTCGGTCCAGTGCGATTCTCACACGATTGACTGTGCTGCGCTGGCGTGTCCTGCGATCCAGTGGTAAGATGTTGGCACGCCCAGTTCCAAGCGGGCAAAGCCTTTCTCGTGTCCCGCATTCGGGCGTCGCGATGGCAAAAAACGGAATGATGACGCAGGATGACGTGTCGGACCATGTGGTGCGGGTCGCACGTGCGCGTCCGATTGGCTCCCAACTTGTTTTGGCTGATGGCCCTCCCCCCTTTGCCGCACGTCCTTGCACTAACACGGCGTTCGACGTACACAGGAAAACAGCAGCCATGCTCTACAACGAGACGCTCTGCTACAACGACCTGAGCGTGTGGCTCCCCGACGGCAGCCTCAACAACTCGGCCGTCGATCTCTCGTGCTTTGTGACCGACAGCGCAAACTACAACCCCAAGGACTATGTCTGGATCGTCGCCTTTGGCGCTGTACGTGTTTTCCGTTCTTTGCTACTGTTCCTCAAATCCCCCCCTAGATTTGCTCGTTCGTCATGGCCTACGGCATTGGTGCCAACGACGTCGCCAACGCCTTTGCCACGTCTGTCGGCTCCAAGACCCTCAAGCTGTGGCAGGTTCGTCCTCTCTCTCTCTCTCTCTCTATAATCCCACGTGCTCGATCTGGTTGCTAAACGCGTTTTTTTAAAATAAAAAAACACAGGCCGTGTGCATTGCCGCCGTCCTCGAGTTCTCCGGCTCGCTCATGGGCGCGCAGGTGACCCAGACCATCGCCAAGGGTATCACCGACCCGCTCAACTTTGTCGACGAGCCTGCCGTCCTCATGCTCGGCATGCTCACCGCCCTCATGGGCGCCGGCGGCTGGGTCCTCATCGCCACCCGCCTCGGTCTCCCCGTGTCCACAACCCACGCCATCGTCGGTGCCATCGTCGGCTTTGCAATGGCCTCCCAGGGCCCCTCGTCCATCGACTGGGTCGAGTTTGGCCTCATCGTCTCGTCGTGGGTCATCTCGCCTGTCCTCACCGGTCTTGTCTCTGCCTCGATCTTCTACGTACGGGTTGCTGCCTTTTTCTTAGGGCAGTCCTGACACGTGGTTTTCGTAGCTTGTACGCAGGTTTATCCTCCGCTCGTCCGACTCGCTCAACCGCGGCTTCCTCTTCTACCCCTTCCTCGTCCTGGTCACCATCACCATCAACGTCTTCTTCATCGTCGACCACGGCCCAGCCGTTTTCAAGATGCCCTACGAGTGGCAGGCCTTCCTCATCGCCCTCGCCTGTGGCGTCGGTGTTGCCATCGTCATCCACTTTACCTTTATCCCATGGCTCAAGGGCCGTGTGCAACGGTACACCTGGGGTCCTCGTGTATGTTTTTTCCTCCTCCATCCACGGCAACTTAATTTCTTATTTTTTCTTATTTTACTTTCGCAGGGCGCCATCGTTGCAAGCGAGTACGGCACGATCCCTGAGCCAACGGGGGTAAACGTAATTACTCAATGTCCCCCGCATGCCGATATTGTTGAGTTTCCTGACATGCGATTTCCGTTTAGGGCGACGCCGAGAACGGCCACGCGCACGGCGAGACCAGCGAAGAGCAACCCAAGGGCGACGAGAAGAAGGCCGACCCCGCCAACGAGAGCTTCTTTTCGGCCCACTGGAAGCGCATGATGGGCGATGATCTCGAGGAGACTGCCTTTGCCAATGTAATGTGCCGCTTGTTTGCTGTCGAATTCATTTGTTTGGTGGGTGTGTGGTTTGCAGGACGACGTCAAGGCCATGCACGAGTCTGCCGAGGTCTTTGACAACAAGACCGAGCACATCTTCTCCTACCTCCAGGTCGTCACCGCCTGCTTCATGTCGTTCGCCCACGGCTCCAACGACGTTGCCAACTCGGTCGGCCCCTTCTCGGCAATCTACTACACATACAACAGCGCCGCTGCCTGCAACGTTAACATTGACGTGGCCAACGGTGGCGAGCTCTCGTGCGGCGACTCGCCCGTCGAAGTCTGGGTCCTTGCTCTCGGTGGCTTTGGCATCGTCATCGGCCTGCTCACGTACGGCTACCACGTCATGCGCTCGATCGGCATGGAGCTCATCAAGATCACGCCTGCCCGTGGCTTCTGCATCGAGTTCTCGTCGGCGACCACCGTCATCGTCGCCTCCATGCTCGAGATCCCCGTCTCGTCAACCCAGTGCCAGGTCGGCTCCACCGTCGCCGTCGGCATGCTCGAGGGAAAGAGTGGTTTCAACTGGTTCCTCTTCGTAAAGACCTTTGCCTCGTGGATCTTTACCATCATCTTCTCATCCTTGGTGACGGCTGCCGTCTTCTCCTTTGCCCACTTTGCCCCATAGACGACTCTGTCCCCTTCAAATCTTCAAGATAACAATGGGAATTTTTTGAAATTGTTTCTTTGTACGATCAAAAAAAAAAAAAATATAGTTTTCTTCTTAACGAGAAACATAGACCTCCTTGTTCTCATCGTCGTCATCGTCCGCGGCGATGCTTGCTTTGTAAAAGATCTCCTGCATATTGGGCTTTGGGTTGGGCCGGCCAAAGACGCGCGTGGGCGTGATAGTGCTTTGCTTGTTCAGAGCAAAGTTCAGATTTTCCCGCTGGGTCCATGGCAGGCGTTTCTTCCGCTGGTCTTGCTCTTTCTGCTCCCAGTCGTCGTCTTTGTTTTTTCTCATTAAGCCATCGTTTAGACAATTTTCATATAGTTATTACCAGAGTTGTGCTCTTCGGGGATCTCGATGGACGTCTCCCGATCATCCACAGGGACATTGGTCGGGACAGAGGGGAAAACAGGAACGGGCTTTACCACTGGCGCTGCGGGGAGGACGATGATCGGCGCCTGCTTCGGGGTGGACGGTAGCACAGTGACGACCTTCGGGGCGACGACCGGCGTTGCGGTGGGCGTGGCCATCGGCGGGGGGACCGGCACCGTGGCGACCGGCGATTGGATGGGCACCGTCAAAGGGGCGACCGGCGTCGGGACCGGCACTGGGATGGGCATTGCCACGGGCGGGAGGACCTTGACCGCGACGACCGGCGTTGGGATGGGCATTGCCGTTGGCGGGGAGACCTTCACTGTGGCGACCGGCGTTGGGACGGGCACGGTCATGGGCAGGAAAGCGGTCACAGGGGCGACCGGCATTGGCGCTACCGTCATGGGCGGGGTTACCGTGCTCTTGGTCGTTGGTGTCTCCGCCGTTCCGATCTTTGAGCGCAGAACCGACAAATCTGCACCGGGGAAAAAATACGGAAAAAAGAGGCGAGTGAGAAACACACAAACAGCAAAGCAGCATTGTTACTCGACTTGAGCGTGCTCATCATGGCCTGGGGCGTCATGGCCGGGAGCATCGTAGAAGACGGCGCAGGAGTGCTGGGGACAGCAAAACCGGCCGTCAGCGAGGGTGCTGTGGTCGAAAACGGTGCCGGTGTACTGGGGACGAACACGGGCACGTGCACCACGGCCACAGGCGCAGGCGCAGGTGCAGGTGCTGGTGCGGGTGCTGGTGCGGGTGCTGGTGCGGGTGCTGGTGCGGGTGCTGGTGCGGGGGCCGAAACTGGCGCAGGCGGCGCAACTGAGGATGTTGGTTGTGGCTGCACAGGCACCGCAACAACAGCCGACACGGTCGTCGCTCGCTTGGCCAGTGCAGCCGTCGTGCCATCCAGGACTGAGGCGACTTGCTTGTTGGAGCGGTTCTCCTTGTCCTCTGGCGTTTTTTTGACCGTTACAAACCAGAAGATTGGGGACAACGTTACCAATCACAAACGTCGTGTCGACAAACGTGCTCTGGTTGAGGAGCCGGCGCTTCTTGGCCGTTGTGGGCGTCTGTGGCACCGCGGCTGCTTCCAGCAACTGCTGCTGCTGCTGCTGCTGCTGCTGCTCGACCCTGGCAGCGCTCGTCAGTTCCTTACTTCCACAGGCTGTGCTTACCTGCGTGAGGATTGCAACGCCTGGCCCTCCACAAACACGTCGTACGACCGCTTGGCCGAGCGCACGTACTCGGTGAACCACTGCATGGTCCGTTCCAGCTCGTCCTCCACGTGCACCTCCTTGTCGTGGCGCAGTTGCACAAACGTCGCTCGTGTTGCCGTGAGCCAGTCCATCGTCGGCGGTAACGGTTTTTTTTTTTTCAGTTTGAAAATGTTTTTTTTTTTTTCGCGCACAATAAAAAAATCTAAAGATGGTCTACCGGGTGACCTGCAGCAGCCGGCTGCAGGGCGTTGAGCCAGGAGATAACGCGGGTCTGCAACATCTCCATGTCGACGGGCTTGGACAGGAACTCGTCGCACCCTGCAGCGAGGGCGGCCTTGCGGTCCTCCAAGAAGGCCAGGCCGGTCATGGCGACGATCCAGACGTGCTTGCGGCCCTCGATCTTCTCGAGGCGGCGGATCTCGCGCATGGCCGTGAGCCCGTCCATTACCGGCATCTGGATGTCCATGAAGATGATCGAGTAGTCTCGCTCGCTCCACGACTCGAGGGCACGGCGGCCGTTGTCCACGACCTCGCAGTCCAGGTCCATCTTTTTCGTGATCAGGTGCTTGAGGATCATCTGGTTGATCGGGTTGTCCTCCACGACCAAGATAGGCAGCGGCTTGACGGGTCCACTGTCGTCACAAAAAAAAAAATATTTATAAACTTATTTTATTTCACAATGTACGGTGTCGACGAGCCGGCGGCCAGCTGATCGGAAATCTCGCTGCTGTTGTCGCAGGCGTCCATCGAGATCTCGCCCGAATCTGGCGAAAGCGGCTTTTCGCACTCGATGCGCGTCGAGAGGGAAGCCAGGTCCAGCTGCAAGTCGTCTGCATCGTCGTCGTCAGCGTGAGCGTCATCGGCGTCGCTGTCGACATCGTCACCGAGCGCCAGAGGGGGCTGGGGCAAGGGAGATCCAGGGGTCTGCGGCGTGACGGGGGAGAGGGTGACCATGTGTTCCAACTCGGCCCCTGTGCCAGCGCCAGCGCCAGTGCCACTGGTGGTGTCGATCTGGAGGTTCTTGGACACGGACTGCGGGGGTGTGGGGTCGCTCTCTCTTTGCTCGACGACCGTAGGGAGATGGGGCGCTATGCTCGATCGGCGCGACAGCATGCCCGAGGAGGACGCATTTGGAGGCGCTTTCCTGGTTTGCGCATCAAAAAATAAGCGACCAAACCAAAAAAAAAGGGACGTACGGAGAGTACTCGTCATGGATGCGCCGTGTCTTTGATTGCCGCTGCCTGGGCGACTGCTTTTGGATGTGGGCCGCGTAGACGGCGGCAGAGGCTGCTGCCGCAGCCGCAGCACCGGAAGGCGAGAGACTGACGCTTTGGGCAGTGCTGCCACTGCCACGGCGAGAAGGACGAACGGAGCCCGACGACATCGTGCGCTGCATTGTCGGCCTTGGCAGGAGGAGCCGCCGCGGTCGCTCGGCCACTGTTTCGTAGTAGGCCAAGAGGAGATCGACGAGCCTGTGCAGCGACTGCAACAGCTTTACCGGGCCTGTTGGCTTGGTGATCACGAGCAGGCGCTGCTGTTGCGCGGGCGTCAGCGAATGGACCAGCGTGTCTTCCGCTCCAACGTGGCACAGAAACACGACGACGGGGCAAAACGAGTTCTGCGAAGGAAAAATATATATATTTTTAAAATTGTTAAAGAGCTGTCGGCTTTACGTACGGGGGCGAGGACGTCGTTCTGCAGCATGGGCAAGAGCTCCTCGACGGCCGCGACTTGGTCATCGAGCACGATCACGTCGAGGTCCACGAGAGCCTGGGTGGCCTTCTCGGCCGATTTGACCAGATCCTGCGGCGAGTGGGCCGACTCGGCCCTGCTGTTCCGCGAGCGAACCAGCTCCGCGAGATCCTTGACGGGGCGGCGCGTCGTCTTGTAGCCGCAGAGCTCGAGTTGCTGCACGACAATGAGGCCACATGGCGTAAGCTCGTCGCAAAAGTAAAAGCACCCAAGCGCCTTGCGGTCCTTGAGGTCGTCTAGCAGGTCCAAGCAGGCGCTGGGCACACCGGGCAGCGACGACACTCCCGATCGATGAGAGGACGAGACGTTGCAGTCGACCTCTGCCAGCGAGACGCCCAGTTCTTTGGACAACTGTGGTTCCCTGCACTCACTACATTGTATCTTTTTAGAAGAAATCGTGGAAGGAAGGATGCACGTACGCGAGCGGCAGGTCCAAGTCAAACCAGAAACGTGAACCCTCGTTGAGCTTGCTGTCGACGCTGATGCGACCGCCTAGGCCTTGAGTAAGACGCTGCGAGACACAGAGACCAAGACCAGGCCCCTCTTTCAGCCGCAGTGGCTGGCTGAACGGCTCAAAGACCTCCGTCAGAAACTGGGGTGCAATGCCCACGCCCGTGTCGATGACTTCAAAGCGAAGCTTGGCCGCATAGGGAGGACGCCGCATATGTTTGGCGGGAGGCACGAAATCCTTGGCCTTGAAAGGAAACAACCCCGATATTTTGCTGGCCGGCGTCTGCCTTATTAAAGAAACGGGATGGATCTCCTCGACTTTGACGTGCGGGCTCGCTGGGGAAAAATAAAAATAAATATAAAAACGTGAGTGAGGGCGAATCCAGCGTACTGTAGTAGCCGAGGAGGACGACATTGACTTGCACAGTTCCGGCGTGGCAAAACTTGACAGCATT